>Ga0153915_10000413_pt1 | contig 39109 bp, 33 predicted proteins | sample Opewatmetagenome_2_FD_107003 | JGI IMG/M metagenome (GOLD analysis project Ga0153915, IMG submission 107003) | Freshwater wetland microbial communities from Ohio, USA - Open water 3 Core 3 Depth 3 metaG | ecosystem: Environmental > Aquatic > Freshwater > Wetlands | place: USA: Ohio, Lake Erie...
CTTGCGCTGACATTTGCAGCATCCCCTCTTTCACTGGGCAACCTCACATCCTTGGGTTGCCTAGATTCTAGAGGGGACATTTCTGCTTTGCTGAAAGGGGACATTACAACTTTGCTACAACAGGAATATCGGGCCAGGGCCCTGCGGGCGATGTGGGCAGGCTGTCCCCCTTCACCGCATGCCGGGCGTTCGTTTCGTGGCTGCTTCGTTCCGTGGATATCGCCCTGCGGGCGATGTGCCTAGGAGGGCAGGGGTTCCTTGTGCCCGCCATGACCCACCATCGTGCGGATCAGGAGCGGCACGGTGAGGAACAGGAACAGGCACATGGCGACGGCGAGCGTGCCGAACAGGCTGAGGTCCCCCCAGAGAGTGCGCGCCGCCGCGGCGCCGCCAATGATCCCCACGGCGATGACCGCCGCTCCCTTCAGCGCGCGTTGGCGCAGGCGCACGAACAGCGCCGTGGCCACGCCGAGCACGGCGAAAACGTATCCCATGGCCGCGTCCCACCGGGAGAACCGGGTCCCCAGGCCGTGCAGCGCGTCCGCGAGGACGCCGGCGGACTGGGTCACGGTGATCAGCCACAGCCCCACCACCGGCAGCGGAAGGAGCGTGAGGGAGAGAAGCAGCCAGTCGCGCCGGGCCACGGCGATGGCCGTCGCGGCGATCAGCCAGAGGGCGAACAGGTCCAGCACGCCCAGCAGGCCGAGATGCCAGAACGGGGCGGGAGCTCCGTGCCCGCTGAGGAAGAACGATACCGTGCGGCTGAGCGGATCCAGGGAGAGGTAGCCCACCGCGAACACCAGGGGGACCGCCGCGTAGCCCATCCACGAGTACACCCAGTTGGCGCTCCCGTTCCGCCACGCCAGGAGAGCGATCACCACGATGGCGGCAAAGGCCGTGCCCAGGAGGAGGGGCATCCGCCAGAAATGAGTGGCAAAGAGCGCGGCAACGATGAGGTGGGGCTGGCACCCGATGAACGCATCGGTCCAGCTTCCCCGGCTGTGCGCTTCGTACAGGAGACGGGCGATGCTCCGCGCGTCCCCGAACGATGAGAGAGCGGAACTCACCGCCTCGCTTTCCGGCAGGCCCTGCGCCTGCAGGTCTCCCACCTTCTCGTCGAAGTGGGTCGTGAGCTCGCTGATCACGCGCCGCTCGGTGGGCGGGTCCAGGTGGAGACGGCTCCTGACGTCGTCCAGGTAGGCGGCAACCTGGGGCTGCATGGCCGGTCTCCTATGCCTCCGAGGGCTTCATCACCTGCGCCATGGCGCTGGAGAAGCTCTGCCACATCGCAAGCTTCTCCCGCAGGAGCTTGCGCCCCTGGTCGGTGATGGCGTAGTAGCGCCGCTCCTGGCCGTTGGGAAGCTTCTTCCACTCGCCCTGCAGCAGGCCGTCGTTCTCCAGCTTGCGCAGGGCCGGGTAGACGGTCCCTTCCTTGAAGCGGAAGTACCCGTTGCTCCGCTCCTCGATCTCCTTGATCAGGCGATAGCCGTAGGTCTGGCCGTGCTCGTTGATCAGGAAGAGCAGGAGGGAATCGGTGTTGCCGCGCAGGAGGTCGGAGTCATAGCCGCGAGGGAGTTCCGCCATGGTGGTGTCCTTTCCATCAAAAGGTAGCGGCGGCCGGGAGATTCTGTCAAGCGACCTCCCGGTCGTGTATAATTCGAGGCGTGAAGCCAGCGAAGCCCAGGCCGGGAAAGCCGGCGAAAGCCCAGAAGAAGCCCACGGCGCGGGGCGCCGGTGGTACCGGGGTCGCCGGCTCCGGCGGGGGCCAGCGTGCCAAGCTGGAGCGGGAGCTGCGCGCCGCCATCGGGGAGATCGACGAGAAGGGGCTGCTCTTCCTGCTGCGCCAGGCACAGGTGCTCATCCACAACGCCCGGGTGGAGAGCATGCAGGAGGAATCCCCGGATTCCGCCGGCACGGGCCCGGTCCCGGTGATGCAGGGCCGGCCCGAGACCGTGAGCATCGAGCCCGGCAAGGGCGGCATCTTCCTCACCCTCGGGAACGTGCGCAAGGTGCTTGCGCCGGACGAGATGAAGCGGCTCGTGCGCATCTGCTACGGCGCCGAGACGAAGAGCGAAGCCCTGCACCAGCTGTTCACCGTGCTCGTGAAGGAAAGAAGGGATATCCTCGCCGACGCGAAGATCGGCAGCCCCGACAACCCCCTGCTCCGGGGGCTGTTCGACGTGGTGCGCGAGACCTATCGGCTGGAAGACCGCTAGCCCGGCCGAAGGCTTGCGGCGGCCGTCGTTCTCTTCTATTGTCAGATTCGCATGGCGCGCCCGGACATCGACGGCAAGTATTTCCTTTCCTACGAGCACATCCACCAGAGCGTTCGCCTCCTGGCGGAGCGCATCCGGGAATCCGGGTTCTCCCCGGACCTGATCGTGGCCATCGGGTCCGGCGGGTTCATCCCGGCCCGGATCCTCAAGACCTTCCTCGGCATCCCAATCCTGACGGTAGGCATCACCTACTACGGACCGGACAACAAGCCGTCCGACGCGCCGCACGCCGTGCAGTGGATCGACGAGGTGGAAAAGAAGCTCGCCGGCCGCAGGATCCTCCTCGTGGACGAGGTGGACGATTCCCGGGTCACCCTCGAGTACTGCTTGCGCGAGCTGCTTCGCCACGCCCCGGCCGAGATCGCGGTGGCCGTCCTGCACAACAAGAAGAAGGAAAAGAAAGGGGTCCTCCCTCCGGAGATCCGCCGCTACTACGCTGCGGAGGAGCTGGACGACAAGTGGATCTGCTACCCGTGGGACGCCCGCGACATCACCGCGCACGAAAAGATCGCCCGCTCGGGGCTCTTCGTGAGCTGAACGGGAGACCTCGCCGCCGTGGGGATGGAGACTTTCCGGCTGGGAGACTCTCGGGCGCTCGTGGACGTCTGCATGGGCCGGCGCCCGGCGGACCTCGTCATCCGCGGGGGCCGGTGGGCCTGCGTGCAGTCGGGCGAGATCATCCCCGGCACGGACATCGCGGCCCTGGCGGGTCGCATCGCCTACGTGGGGCCGGATGCGCGGCACTGCATCGGCCCCGACACGCTGGTGCTGGAGGCCGAGGGCCGCCACCTCGTGCCCGGCCTCCTGGACGGCCACATGCACGTGGAGTCCGGCATGGTCACGGTGACGGAGTTCGTCCGCGCGGTGCTCCCCCGCGGCACCACGGGGATGTTCATCGATCCCCACGAGATCGCCAACGTGCTCGGCCTGCGGGGCGTGCGCTTCATGGTGGACGAGGCCGCCCGTCAGCCCGTGCACGTCTTCGTCCAGGTGCCCAGCTGCGTGCCCTCCGCGCCGGGCCTCGAGACCCCCGGCGCGGTGATCGGACCGGCGGACGTGGAGGAGGCCCTCACGTGGCCCGGGATCATCGGGCTGGGGGAGATGATGAACTTCCCCGGGGTCGTCGAGGGAAACGACAAGGTGCATGCCGAGATGTCGGCGGCGCGCCGGGCGGAGAAGACCATCGGGGGCCACTATGCCTCGCCGGACCTCGGGCTTCCGTTCCACGCGTACGTGGCAGGCGGTGCGCAGGACGATCACGAGGGCACGCGCCTGGAAGACGCGGTGGCGCGCATCCGGCAGGGCCAGCGGGTGATGCTTCGCTACGGCTCGGCGTGGCACGACGTGGCCGCCCAGGTCCCGGCGATACTGCAGAACGGACTGGATCCCCGGCACTTCATCCTGTGCACCGACGACTCCCATTCCCAGACCCTGGTCCACGAGGGCCACATGGACCGGGTGCTCCGCCACGCGATGGCCCAGGGGCTCTCCCCGATGGCCGCGCTGCAGATGGCCACGATCAACACTGCCGAGCACTTCGGCGTGAGCCGGGACATCGGCTGCATCGCCCCCGGGCGGTGGGCCGACGTGCTGCTGGTGAAGGACCTGGCGGATTTCCACGCGGAGATCGTGGTGGCCCGCGGCGTGCTTGCCGCCCGGGACGGCACCCTGGTCGCCGACCTCCCCGCCGCGCAGTATCCCGAGTGGTCGCGGAACACGGTACGCTTCGCGCGCCCGCTTTCCGCCGGGGATTTCCGCCTGCAGGCCCGGCGGCCGGGGTCCGAGGCCAGCGCGCACGTCATCGGCGTGAAGGAAAACCAGGCACCCACGGATCACCTGGTCATGAAGGTAGCCGTGCACTCCGGCGAGGTCCGCGCCGACCCGGCGAAGGACCTGGCGAAGCTCGCGCATCTCGACCGCCACCGCGGGTCCGGAAAGACCCAGGTCGGGCTCGTGCACGGCTTCGGGTTCCGCGGCAGGTGCGCGGTGGCCACGACGGTGGCGCACGACTGCCACAACCTCCTGGTTGCGGGAACCGATGACGGAGAGATGGCGCTCGCCGCGAACGAGCTCGCCGCCTGCGGGGGCGGGCAGGTGGTCGTGGCGGACGGCAAGGTGGTCGGCAGGGTGGCGCTGCCCATCGCGGGGCTCATGTCCGACCGCCCGGCGGTCGAGGTCGCGCAGGCGGCGGCCTCCGTGCTGGACGGGTTCCGACGGTGCGGCTGCGTGCTTCACAACCCCAACATGCAGCTCAGCCTGCTGGGGCTCGTGGTGATCCCCCAGCTTCGGCTCTCCGACATGGGCCTCGTGGACGTGGCCAAGTTCTCCGTGATCCCCGTGCTGGACTAGCACGGGCGAAGCCCGTGCGGGACGGCCCTGCCCTCATCGCCCGCGGGATCCTACTCGTGTCCCAGGACCGCGTGGGGACGGTAGGGCTCCTCCAGCATCTTTACCTGCTCGGCGGACAGCTTCACGCCGACCGCGTCCACGGCCTGGTCGAGGTGCTCAGGCTTGCTCGCCCCCACGATGGGAGCGGTGATGCCCGGCCTGGACAGCATCCACGCCAGCGCGGCCTGCGGCATGGTCACCCCGGCCTGGCCTGCCACTGTCTTGAGGCGCTCCAGCACGACGAAGTCATCGTCCTGGTAATACATCGAATGGGCGAACTGGTCGGACTTGCTGCGAGTCGTGGCCCCGCTCTTCTCCCGGGTTCGGTTGCCGGCCAGGAACCCGCGGGCCAGGGGGCTCCACGGAATCACGCCCACCCCCTGGTCACGGCACAAAGGAATCATCTCCCGCTCTTCCTCGCGGTAGACGAGGTTGTAGTGGTCCTGCATGGAGACGAACCGCGCCCACCCGTGCTCGTCCGAGACGGCCAGCATCTTCATGAACTGCCACGCGTACATGCTGGAAGCGCCGATGTAGCGCGCTTTGCCCGCGCGCACCACGTCGTTCAGGGCTTCAAGGGTTTCCTCGATCGGCGTCTCGGGATCGAAGCGATGGATCTGGTACAGGTCCACGTGGTCCATGCCCAGGCGTTTCAGGGAAGCGTCGATGCCGGCCATGATGTGCTTGCGGGAAAGACCGGCCGCGTTCGGATCCGGGCCCATGCGGTTGAACACTTTCGTGGCCACGACCACCTCGTCCCTGCGGGCGAAGTCCCGCAGGGCGCGGCCGGTCACCTCCTCGCTCGCGCCGAGAGAATACATGTCGGCCGTGTCGAAGAAGTTGATCCCCTTTTCCAGGGCGCGCTTGTAGAAGGGCCGCGCCTTGTCCTCGTCCAGGACCCAGTCCCTCCACTTCGAGGAGCCGTAGGTCATCGTGCCGAGACAGATGCGGGACACCTTGAGCCCGGTCGTTCCGAGACGAGCGTATTCCATTCGAACCCTCCGATATTGCCCAAACCTACCGCCGGCGGAATCGAGGGTCAAATGGCCAGGCTGACTGCGGGTTTCGGAGTCGAGGGGCAATGGTGAGGGCTATTCCTTCTCGAACGGGGTCCCGAGCGCGGCCGGCGGCGTGGCATTCAGGGCCCGTAGCGCCCGGGCCACCGGGCGGCGGACCCGCTCGGGAAGCCGGGCAAGGGATCGCTCCACCCACTCGGCGTTGCCGATGTTCACGAACAGCAGCGTGAGGATCATGAGGGGGAAGGGCGCCACTTGCAGCACCTGGGACGGGATTCCCGGGAGGGCGGGCTGCAGCACGAGCCCCAGCCACTGCAGCAGGGAAAAGAGGTAGGCCCCGAACGCGGCGCGGAAGGGGTTCCAGCCGCCGAAGATCGTGATGGCCAGGACGATCCACCCCAGGCCGTCCAGCCCCGAGATCGTGCCCTTCCACCCGGCCTTCACGGACAGCGAGTAGATGGGCCCGGCCAGGCCGGCAATGGCCCCGCCGGCCACCGTGTACAGGTAGCGTAGCCGGTTGACCGCCGCCCCTCGGACATACGCCGCGGAGGGCCGCTCGCCGATCCCGCGCAGCATCAGGCCCGGCCGGGTTCGGAAGATGTAGATCCACGCCGCGACGATGAGGAGGAAGCTGAGGTACGTCATCAGGTCGTGGCGGAACAGCAGCACGCCGAGCCAGGGAATGTCCTGCAGGCCCGCGATGGGCAGGGTAGACAGCCGCGGTCCGGTGGCGCCCATGATGGGATTGCCGAGGAAGTACGAAAGGTCCCTGCACAGCAGGGTAAGGACGAACCCGACGGCCACCTGGGACTGGCGCAGGGTGATGCTGGCGAAGGCCAGAAGGAGGGCGACGAGCCCGCCGACGGCCGCGCCGGCGAGAAAGCCCAGCAGCAGGCTGTTGGTGGCGAGGGCCACCGCGAACCCGCCCATGGCGGCAAGCAGGATCTTCCCGTTCATGGAAAGGTTGGTCACGCCGGCCCGCTCGCTGATGGTCTCACCAATCACGCCGAAGATGATCGGAGCCGCCGCGGTGAGCACCCCGGCCAGGCCGACAAGGACGAAGTCGAAGCTCATCCCGTGCCCCTGCCTGCCAGGCGCTGGCGCACCCCCTGGGCGAGCAGCACGAACAGCACGAGCGTTCCCTGCAGCACGCCGGCCAGGGAAGAGTCCTGCTTGAGCACGATGGGCAGCTGGATGCTGCCCACGTTCAGTGCCGCAAAGAACAGGGCCACCAGCGCGGCAAGGGCGGCGCGGAAGCCCGCGAGCATGGCCACCATGAGTCCCAGGTAGCCATAGCCGCTGGAGATGGAGGGAATGAGCCGGTGGTAGACCGCGGTGACCTGCACGGCCCCGGCCAGCCCGGCGAAGATCCCGCACAGCGCGAAAGAGATCATCATGTGCTGCCACGTCGGAACGCCCAGCAGGTAGGCCGAGCTCGGGTTCTTCCCCACCGCCTTCAGGCGCAGGCCGAAGTGCGTCCCCTGCAGGAGGACGTACACGATGAGGATCGATCCGAGGGCAAGCGCCACCGCGGTCGGGGCCAGGCGCGATTGGGCAGAGAGCGTGGGAAGCCACAGTGACGGCATGAAAGGCACGGTCCCGGACATGGAGGCGACCCCCGGCCGCTTCCAGGGCCCGAAGATCAGCCAGAGGTTCAGCGCGGAGGCCACGAAGTTCAGGCCCAGCCCGCCGAAGATCTCGTTCACGCCGCCAAAAGTCTTGAGCGCACCGGCCAGGAGCGCCCACAGTGCCCCGCCGGCCATCCCGGCGACGATGCTCGCCGCGATGGCCATCCCGGGGTGCACGCTCGTACCCTGCAGGTCGCGGAGCACCCAGGTGGTGAAGATGGCCCCGAGGGTGATCTGCCCCTCGATCCCGATGTTCCACAGACCCGCGGTGAAGGTGACCAGCAGGCCGGCGGTGGCCAGGAGCAGCGGCACCCAGGAAACCACGACATTGGCGGCCACGTTCCAGGAGCCGACGGCTCCGAGCACGATGTTGAGGTACGCCGCGATCGGCGGCGCGCCGGCCGCAAGCAGGACCAGCGTGGTCAGGCCGATGGCCAGGATGATGGCCGCCACCTGCAGGGACACGTTGGTGGCTCGCGAAAGGCCGGGCTTGCGTTCAGGAGGCATGTGCGCCCGCCATTCCGAGGGCCTCCCAGCCCTTGCCGCCGATCAGCCCGCCGAGAGATTCCACGGTGAGATCCGCCGCCGGGAGGGGAGGGGAGACGCGCCCGGCGTAGAAGACGAGCACCCGGTCGCTGTACTGCAGCACCTCGTCCAGGTCCGCCGAGATGAAGACGATGGATGCGCCCTGCGCGCACCGCTCCTGCAGCCGGCTCCAGATGTACAGGGTGGATTCGACGTCCAGCCCGCGCGTGGGATGCTCCAGCAGGATCAGCGAGAGGGACTTCTTCAGCAGCGCCAGGAGCATTCGCTGCTGGTTTCCTCCGGAGAGGGATTCCACCGTGTGGGAAGGGGAGCCCTTGATGTTGTACGTGTAGATCCGGTCCGCAGCGACATCCGCGGCCGCTTTGCGGTCGATGAACATTCCCCGGCCTTCCGACAGCACGAAATGGTCCGCGAGGCTCAGTCCCGGCACAAGGCCCTGCTCGAGCCGGGCCGCGGGGATGTAGGCCACGCCCCGCTTCATGAAGCGGTGATAAGAGAGACCGGTCACATCGCGGTCCCGAAGCAGGACGCGGCCGGCCACCGGTCGGGTCAATCCGGCACAGGCGGAAAGCAGGACTGCCTGGCCGGATCCTTCCATGCCGGCCAGCCCGATGACCTCGCCGGCCCGGGCTTCGAGATCGACATCGCGGATCTCCAGGCGCAGGGCTTCCAGGGACACGCCCCGCAGCGCGAGGATCGGCGCGCCGGGCCGGGCGACTCCTTTGGCGGAGGCGGCGACCTCGCGCTCGAACATCATGCGCACCAGGGCCGTCGTATCGTAGGGCGGCGCCGCGGCGCCGACGAGCTTCCCCGCGCGCAACACGGCCACGGAAGAACAGAGGAACTCCACGTCCTCCAGCTTGTGGGACACGAACAGGATGCTCATGCCCTGGGACGCCAGCACGCGCAGCGTGGCGAACAGTTTCTCCTTCTGCGGCTGGCTGATGCCGGTAGTGGGCTCGTCCAGGATGAGGGCCCGGGCCCCGAACCACAGGAGCCGCAGGATTTCCAGCTGCTGCCGCTCGCCCACGGTGAGCGTGTCCACGAACGTATCCGGGTCGATGCCGAAGTCGAACTTCGCGGCCAGCTCGCGGAACTCGCGCGCCGCCCGGCGCCGGTCCGGAAACAGCGCCCCGCCACGGCCCAGGATGAAGTTGTCCAGCGCCTTCATCGGAGGGAAATCCAGCGGGTCCTGGTGGAGCATGCCGATGCCCTGCCGGATGGCATCTGCCGGCGAATGGATCGCGACCCGGCGGCCGTCGAGGAGGATGTCTCCCGAGTCCGGACGGATGAAGCCAGAGAGGATCTTCATCAGGGTGCTCTTGCCGGCCCCGTTCTCCCCCAGGATCCCCTGGATGGAGGCCGCGGGCACGGCGAGAGAGATGCCGTCGTTGGCGCGCACCGAGCCGAAGGTCTTGTGGATATCGCGAAGCTCTATCTGCATGGGGTCAAAAGAAGGGGCGAGACCGCGCGGTCTCGCCCCGAACTGTCGTGCCGACGGGGGAGCTACTTGGAAACGCTCTGCCCCTCCATCCCCTCGAGCAGCTGCGGCAGGTACCAGATCTGCTGGTCCGTGGCCACCGCGCCGTCATCGAGGTAGGAGGTTCCGTCCTGCAGGTTGAGCGGGCCCTTCCACAGCTTCAGGCCGCCCGCCAGCTCACGGATGAACCGGTCCACGGTAGCCGACGCGGAGGGGGACAGCGCCTTGCCCTTGTTGAACCCGACCGCCGAGGTGTCGGGCGCATTGATGTTCTTCCAGTCCGGTCCGTTCCACTCGAAGTGGGACTGCCACTTGCCGGCGATGGCGGACTTGATGGCGGTGACGTAGGCCGGTCCCCAGTTGAAGTAGGGCACACCGAGGTTGATCTTCGGGGAGATCTGGAACGCGGCCGAGTAGTCGTACGGCACGGCCCACACCTGCTTGCCCTGTCCCGCGAGCTTCGCGGCCTCGGTGACGGCTTCCGTGGTGTCGATCCCGCTCACCACCACATCGTACCCGCTGTTGAAGAAGTCATCCGCCACCTGCGAGGGATCGGAGGTGACGCCGGGGATGTTGAACCAGAACCCGATCCAGGTGACCTTGAACTTCAGGTCGGCGGGGTCCCTCTTCAGGTAGTTCACCCAGGCGTAGCGCGCGCCGAGGTACACGGAAGAGGCCAGGCGCCGGGTCTCGTCGTTGATGAGCGGTCCCAGGTAGCCGATCTGGCCGTTACGGGTGGTCATCGCGGCGGCCACGCCGGCGATCATCTTGCCGTACTCCATGCGGCCCATGATGTTGGTCATGTTGGGAATGTCCTGGTAGGTCTTCCCGTCCTTCCAGACCTGGCTGCCCGAGCTCATGATGACGAAGATGTCCGGGTGGGCCTGCGAGAACTTCACCGCCTCGTCGGCCATGTCGTCCGAGCTGAAGATCACGAGCTTCGCGCCCTGGGCCATGAGGCTCTCTCCGAGCTGTGACACCGTGGTTCCCGGCCGGTCGGCGGGGTTGGCCTTGTCAATGTACACCATCTTGGTGCCGGGGACCTTTTTCATGACGTACTGCATAGCGTCGTAGTGGGCCTGGCTCCATCCCTGGTCGTTGTAGGGGCCTACCATGACAAGGCCGACCGTGAACGGCGCCGGCGCCGCCGCGGCGGTCGTGGCGATCCCGCCGGCAAGCAGCGCCACGGCGAGCACGATCAGAAGTACTCTGCGACTCCTCATGAGTCTCCTCCTTTGCAGCCGCGTGGTGCATCCCCTCCCAGAATGTGTTTGCAACCTCCGCCCGAAGAGGTGCACTACTCGGGTGTGGGCGAAGTATATACTGGCCACCGCGGCCGCGCAATCCGGACGGGGGAGCCACGGCCGCGCTTCCGCACGTCCCCGTGCTCGCGCGGCATAGCCTTCCTTGGCTACGGACGAGTCCTTTTTCTGTCGCGGGGAAACAATGTGGCTTCCTTGACGCTGGACAGTCCGAGGATCTTCTGAGTGAGCCGTTCCAGGCCGATGGCAAACCCGCCGTGCGGAGGACAGCCGTACTTGAAGATGGAAAGGTAGTCGGCGAGGCCTTCGGGCTTCAGATCGAAGGTCTTCAGGTTTTCCAGCAGCATGTCGTAGCGGTTGATCCGCACGCTTCCCGAGGTGATCTCCAGGCCGCGGAACAGCAGGTCGAAGGACTTCGTGCGGTTGTTCTCCGCGGGGTAGGTGTAGAACGGTCGGGACTTCCTGGGGTAGCCGTACACGAAGGCTGCCTCCACGCCGGCGGTCTTTGCCGCCCAGTCGCACAGCGCCCTTTCGCCTTCCGGGGCGATTTCGTAGACCTTCTTCCCCGTCTCCCGGGAGATGATTTCCTTGGCCTCGTCGTGGGAGACCCGGGGGATCTTCGGGCACAGCTCGGGGTCCGGCACGGATGACTTCCAGGTCTCCAGCTCCTGGGCATTGGACTCCCGGATCCCGCCGAAAATGGCGGCCAGGATCCCGGTTTCCAGGTCCATGAGGTCCTGCTCGCTCTCGATGAAAGCCATCTCGACGTCCAAGGAGACGAACTCGTTGATGTGCCGCGGGGTGTCGTGCTTCTCCGCGCGGTAGGCGGGGCCGATCTCGAACACCCGCTCCAGGCCGGCGGCCACGAGGGCCTGCTTGTAGATCTGCGGGGACTGCGTGAGGTACACCTTCGAGTCGAAGTACTCCACGGCGAACAACCCGGTCCCGCCCTCGGTCCCGGTCCCGATGAGCTTGGAAGTCTTGATCTCGGCGAACCCTTCCCGGCGGAGGTGCTCGGCGAAGCAGCGAAGGATGGTGGACTGCACCCGGAAAATCGAAAGGATCGAGGGGTTTCGAAGCGAGATCATGCGGTTGTCGAGAATCGCCTCCAGAGAGGTCTTGCCCGGGTCCTGGTTGACGGGGAACGGCAGGTCGGCGGCGGCCGTGGAGATCACCTCCATGGAGGCCACCCGCACCTCGAACCCGCCGGGTGCCTTCTCGTTGCGGGCTGCCATGCCGTCGACCCGCACGACGCTCTCCAGGGTCACCTCGGGCTTGGAATCGAAGACGAGCTGGCAAATACCGCTGCGGTCCCTCAGCAGGACGAAGGAAACACCGCCGAGATCACGGACGCGATGCACCCAGCCGAGGAGGCTGACGGTGGAACCGACCCGGGCGGCGACCTCAGAGACAAGCGTCCGCATTCCCCTGCTCCATTCTCGCGCGAAGCTCCTCGGCGGACTCGGAGAAGGCGGAGCACACCACCAGCTTCGTCCACGCCGACTCGGTGGCCAGTGCTCCCATCGGGATCACCCCTTCCCGCCACAGCTCATGCGCGGTGGCATATCTGGAGAGGTCCACGATTCCTTCCTGCTGAGACGTGCAGAAGAAGCTCACCCCCTTTTCCCGGCCCGCCAGGAGCGCGCGGCGCAGCGAATAGGGCGAATCGCGCAGGTTCGCCGTGCCGGTGTCGTAGAGCTCCAGCACGAAGTTGCGAACGCCGCGGTCCATGAGATCGATGATGTAGTCCGCGCGCATGCCGGGATAGACCCGAAGCATGACGGAGGCGTTGATCGCCGCCTCCAGGCGGTCCCCCAGAGAATCGCGCGCGGCGCCCCAGGGAAGGTCGGCGAAGAGCGGCGCGCCGGTGTGGCAGGGTCCAGAGAGGTTCCAGTTGCGAAAGCCGTCCGGCGCAAGCTTTTCGAAGCGGAGGTTCACGGGCGAGAGCACCCTGCCGCTGGCCACCACGTAGACACCCGGGGAATTCTCCGCCGCGGTCTGGATTGCCTTGCGCAGCGTGGGGATCGCGTCGCTTCCCGGCCGGCCCGCGGGCTGCAGCGAGGCGGCGAGCACGATCGGGACTGGCGGACGCGGGAAGAGCCAGAAGACCAGGGAGGCAGTGTACGAGAGCGTGTCCGTCCCGTGGGTGACGACGATGCCCGACGCCCTCCCCCCGCGCAGCCGCTCTTCCAGTCCCAGGAGGAGCCGGGACCAGTCCTGGGGGGTGATCTCTTCGCTGAGGATCCTCCCGACCTCCCCCTCCTCGAAGGCGATCCTGTGCGGGAGGGCACCCTCGGCTTCCAGTCGGGCCATGATGCCGGCCGGGTCCCCGGGGACCACGTCGCCCTGCTCTGTCTCCGTTCCCACGATAGCCCCGCCGAGGGACAGGATCTGGATGACGGACACGGAGAGCTTGTCCTTCACCAGGGACTGCACGAGCGCGGGATCGGCCCGGCCCGACGTCTCGCGCATGATCTCCCCGACCAGGAACGTGGTCGGACGGGTGTCCCCGGCCCGGATCGAGGCCACCGCGGAGGGATTCGCGGCCATGACCTTCTCTATGGTGCGGGACAGGACCTGGGGATCCGTGATCTGCTCCCAGCCTTTTTCCTGGATGATCTGCAGCGGGTCCTTGTTCTCCGCGAAAACCGTTTCCACCACCGCCTTTGCGATCCGGCCGTGGATCCGCTTCTGCGCCAGGAGCGTGAGCATCGCGGCCAGCCGCTCCGGGGATAGCGGGCTCTCCGCGAGGGAGGTACCGGTGCGGTTGAGGAGCTTCTTCACGTCGGATGCCAGCCACAGCGCGGCGCTCCGCGGCTCCGCCCCGAGGGAGATGACCTTCTCGAAGTAATCCGCGGTGGCCTTCTCCTCGCAGAGGAAGTCCGCCTGTTCCTCGGTGAGCTGGAACGTCTCGAGGAACCGCTGGCGCCGGGCGTGCGGCAGCTCCACGAGGGACTTCTCCACCGCGGCCAGGAACGCCGCGTCCGGAGCGAACGGCGGAAGGTCGGGCTCGGGGAAGTAGCGGTAGTCCGAGGAAGTCTCCTTGGTCCGCATGCTCTCGGTGACGTCGCGGTTCTCGTTCCACAGCCGGGTCTCCGTGGTCACCGAGCCGCCGCGCTCCAGGATCTCCTGCTGCCGCTCGATCTCGAAGGTCACGGCCTTGCGAACGAACTTGAAAGAGTTGATGTTCTTGACCTCGACCTTGCTCCCCAGCCCTTTGCCCTCGAGGTTCACCGAGACGTTCGCGTCACAGCGGAGGGACCCCTCCTCCATGTTGCCGTCGCTCACGCCGAGGTAGCGGACCATGCGCCGAAGCTGCTGGAGGAAGACCTCCGCCTCCTCGCCGACCTCCAGGTCCGGCTGCGTGACGATCTCCAGCAGGGGAGTGCCGGTCCGGTTGAAGTCCAGCAGGGTGATGTCCCCCGCGTGGATCATCTTGCCCGCGTCTTCCTCCAGGTGCACCTCGCGGATGCGAACGCGCTTCTTCCTTTTTCGAAGCTCGATGTCCACCCAGCCCTCGACACCCAGGGGAGCGCGGAACTGGGAGATCTGGTAGTTCTTCGGCAGGTCGGGATAGAAATAGTTCTTCCGCTCGAACAGGCCGGACGGGGACAGGGTGCAGTTCAGCGCGCGCGCCACCACGCAGGCCATCCGCATGGCCTGTTCGTTCAGGGCGGGGAGCACTCCCGGGTATCCCATGCAGACCGGGCAGACGTTGGTGTTGGGCTCGTCTCCGAAGGCAGCCCGGCAGCCGCAGAACACCTTCGTGCGGGTGAGGAGCTGGACGTGGACCTCGAGGCCGAGGAACGAGGCGTACATCCTAGGTCCACCCCCCGGGGAACCCCGGCGCGTCGGGGGAGGGGAAGACTTTCTCCACCTGGCGGCAGGCGGAGAAGAGAAGCTCCTCGGAAAACGGCGGCGCGAGGAACTGCATGCCGATGGGAAGCCCGGACTCCAAGGCGGCCGGGAACGACATGGCGGGAAGCCCCGCGAGGTTTGCCGCGCACGTGAAGATGTCCGCGAGCTTCTGGGAGAAGGGATCGGACTCGGCGCTGCCCCGCTCGAAAGGGGGAACGGGGTAGACCGGCATGAGCACGAGGTGTACGCCCTCGAACGCCCTCTGGAAGTCCTGCCGGATGGCCGTGCGGATCTTCTGCGCCCGCAGGTAGAACTCCTCCTGGAAGCCCGACCTCAGCACGTAGGTGCCAAGGAGGATGCGCAGCTTCACCTCGGGCCCGAGGCCCTCGGTGCGGGATGCCACCATCATGGCTTCCGGGTTGTCGGCCCGGGCGGTGCGATGACCGTAGCGCACGCCGTCGAACCGCGCGAGGTTCGCGCTGGCCTCCGCGGTGGCAATCACGTAGTAGGAAGAGACCACGTGGTCCAGCGTGGGAAAGGAAACCTCCCGCACCTCGTGGCCGAGCTTTTTCATCAGCGTGCGGGTGGCCTCGAACGTCTTTTTCACGTCGGCGTGCATGGGAACTTCCGCGCATTCCCGCGGAACGCCGATGACCCACGGCCCTTTCTTCAGCGCGGGCGGCTGCCAGGGAAGGGAAGAGTGGTCCATCGGGTCCTGGCCCCGGATGCGGGAGAACACGGTCTCGGCAAGGTCCACGGTCTTGGACATGACGCCAATACCTTCCAGGGAGGAGGCATAGGCGACGAGCCCGAACCGGGAAACCGCGCCCCACGTCGGCTTCAGGCCGTAAATGCCGCAGAACGACGCGGGCTGCCGAACCGAGCCGCCGGTGTCACTGCCGAGCCCGAACGCGGCGAGGCCGGCCGCCACCGCTGCGGCGGAGCCGCCGCTGGAACCACCGGGGACCCGGCGCAGGTCCCAGGGGTTTCTCGTCTCCAAGAGCGCGGAGTTCTCGGTGGAGGATCCCATCCCGAACTCGTCCAGGTTCGTCTTTCCCGCCACCACCGCTCCGGCTTCCTGCAGCCGCCGCACCACGGTAGCCGAGTACGGAGCGACGAAATCCGAAAGCATCCGCGAGCCGCACGTCAGGCGGAAACCCCGGACCGCGATGTTGTCCTTGACCGCGAAGGGTACGCCCGCAAGAGAGCCCGTCGGAGCGGAATCGACGCTGCCGAGGGATGGGTCGAACTGGAGAAAGGCGCCCACGTCCTTCTGCCGGGCTTCGACGTGCGCCTTCCATTTCTGCGAGGCCTTCGAGCTTGCGGCGACGCCGTTCCAGTCCACTTGCACCCTCGGTCCCAAGGTGGAGTATGCCGACCGGGCTTCAGAGCACGTTCGGGATGACGATGAAACGCTCCTCGCGCTCGGGAGCGTTTTCCAGCAGGGCCTCGGTGGGCACGGGGTGCGATTCGATGTCCTCCCGCAGCCGGTTCTCCCGCAGAAGGGCGTGGGTCGTGGGCGTGAGCCCTCCGACGTCGATCTCCCTCATGTGCGAGAAGTGGGCCAGCATCTGCTCCACGGCGGTTCGCAGCTTTTCCTGCTCTTCCGCGGAGAGGGCGAGGCGGGCCATGTGCGCCGTCACCTCGAGCTCGGAGGCGTCCATGGACGTAGTTAATCTGCCGCCCCCGTGCGTGTCAAGCAACGCGTCGGCGCGCACGTAATGCCGTTGATCGACGGATTTGACCCCCCAACCGGGTGTTCGTACATTTTGTTCCGGAACAGCTCGGCCGCATTCTTCGTACCATGGTCCTCTGTCCGAAACTGACCGGGTATTCACGCGTATTTTTTCGTCCGGTAACGAAATTTACGTTTGAAGATGAGCATTGGCATGGTACAATACTGCGCGCCAAAATGACGAGGCTAGCTGAGTGGTAAAGAAGGATTTTCCAAAAATTCACTTCTACGATCAGGATCTGGTATCTCTGTATGACGAAACGTGGCTCTTGATCAAGGATTTCTGGAAAAAAGGGACCTCGAAAAACGGCCTTCACAACCGGTATTTCGCCCACCCGGACAGCTCGCGTATCAACCAGTTTGACACCTGCTTTTCCACCTTCTTCCTCGTATATTCCAACCGTATCTTCCCGGTAACATCGGGCCTGGACAATTTCTACGCCAAGCAGGAGGAGTCCGGAGCCATCCGGGGCGAGTACCGGGAAGCGGACGGAAGGCCGATCCATCCCAAGGACAATCCCCGCGGGATCCTGCCGCCCTTGTTCGCCTGGGCGGAGTTCAACATCTACCACAAGCTGGGCGTGAAGAAACGGATCCGCGAAGTGCTGCCGGTCCTGGAGCGGTACTACCAATGGATCGAGCAGACGTTCAAGGCGGAAAACGGCCTGTACTCCGTGCCGCTTGCCGCCACGATGATGGACAACTCTCCCCGCGAGGAGATGGCCTACGCGGTGGATTTCAACTCGCAGATGGCCCTCGCCGCGTTCTACATGTCGGAGCTCGCGGACATCATCAACGACAAGGAGAGGAACTACACCTACAAGAAGGCGTACTTCTCCCTGAAGACGAAGATCAACGCGCTGATGTGGGACGAGCGCGAGGGGTTCTACTACGACCTGGACGCCGCGGAGAAGCGGCTGAAGGTGAAGACCATCGCGTCCTTCTGGCCCCTGATCGCCGAGATCCCCAACGAGGCGCGGGGGGAGCGGCTGATCGAGCACCTGGTGGATCCCCACGAGTTCGGCATCGAGAACCCGTTCCCTACGCTCGCGGTCAAGGACAAGAGGTTCGACCCCCAGGGCGCGGGCTACCGCGGCGGAGTGTACCCGCCGCTGGTCTACATGGTGATCAAGGGCCTGGAGAAATACCAGCGCCACGACCTGGCGCGGGAGTTCGCCATCCGGCACCTCTACCATGTCCTGGACGGCCTGTACACGAGCAACGGGAAGAAGGGCTCCCTGTACGAAGCGTACGCGCCCCACACCGAGGGGCCGGCCAAGTGGCCGGGGAAGAAGGGATTCCCCCGCACGATGTTCGTGACCTACACGGCGCTCACCACGATCTCCCTCATGCTGGAGAACATCATCGGGCTGGAAATCTCGCTCCCCCGCAAGACCGTGGACTGGACCATCCCCACGCTGGAAGCCATGGGCATCGGCGACCTCGCCCTGAAGCGGAACCTCATCTCCATCCGCAGCGCCAAGAGCAGCCGCGGCTGGGAGGTCCACCTGGAGAGCGAGAAGCTGTACTACCTGACGATCGACCTGTTCGGCGCGCGCAGCAAGACGCTGCCCATTCCCTCGGGCAAGTGCTCGCTGCTCGTGGACAAATTGTAGCCGGCGATTTCCCCTAGAACGCGTTGCGCCCGCGGAACGAGCGGGCGAGCGTCTGCTTGTCCGCGAACTCCAGGTCCCCGCCCACGGGAAGCCCGAAAGCAATCCGCGAGATCTTCGCCCCCGTATCCTTCAGCGCCTTCACCAGGTAAAGGGCCGTGGTCTCCCCTTCCACGGTGGGATTCGTGGCCAGGATGACCTCCCGGATGCCGCCCTTGGACACCCGCTCCACGAGGCTCGCGATCCTGAGACTGTCTGGCCCGATCCCGTCGATAGGCGAGATGGCGCCCATCAGAACGTGGTACAGCCCCCGGTGCTCGTGGATGGACTCGATGGTGATCACGTCCCGCGCCTCCTCCACCACGCAGATCGTGGTCCGGTCCCTCTGGGAGTCCGTGCAGATCCCGCAGGGATCCACGTCGGTGTAGGTCCCGCAGACGCTGCAGGCGCGGATGGTCTGCCGCAGCTGCGCAAGGTCCTCGGCAAGGGCGCGAACGAGAGTCTCGTCCGAACGGAGGAGAAAATAGGCAATGCGGGAGGCGCTCTTCCTGCCCAGGCCCGGGAGCCGGGCGAGGTTGCCCACCAGCCTCTCCAGCGCGTTCATGGACTACAGGCCGAGCAGCCCCGGAGGCAGACCGAGCATCCCGGTGGCCTGGGAAACCTCGTCGCGGATCTTCTCCTTGAGGCGCTCTATGGCGTCGGTCATCGCCGCAAGGATGAGGTCCTCCAGCATCGGGATGTCGCTGGGTTCCACTGCCTCTTTCGAGATCCTCACCTTTTCCACGATCATCTGCCCGTTCATGTCCACGGTGACCAGCCCTCCCCCGGCCGAGCCGGTGACTCTCACGGCCCGCAGCTTCTCCTGGATTTCCCCCATGCGGGACTGCAGCCCCTGCAGCTGCCGCAGCATGTCAAACGGGTTGCTCGCCATGGTCTTCCCCTTTCACGATTTCCCCGCGAAACACCTTCTTCACCAACTCCACCCGCTCGTCCACGCGCGCGGCCTCCACCGTGACCTCGCGGTAGGCCAGCCGCAGCTTCGCAAGGCCGGGGAGCACGGTGGAAAGCCGGGCAACGAGCATCTCTCGGTCCTTCAGTACGACCTCCCCCTGGAACCGGTCCCGGGTCGACAGGGTCAGGACGAGGTCGTCCCCTTCGAGCGCCGCCGATTCGGCCTTTTCCAGGGCGGAAGCGAGGGCCGGCTTCTCGCGGCGCAGGGCATCCGCGATCTTCCTCACCGCCTCCAGGGGATCGGCCGCCGGCTTCACGGGGGCACCCGGGGCCGAACGGACCGCGGCCCGGACCCCGGGTCCCGCCAGCAACTGGCCCCGCACTTCCCGCAGCGCGTCGCGCACCTCGGAGGGGGTGATGAGGGTGTCCAGCTGGGCCAGCCTTGTGAGCACCAGCTCAAGCTCGAAGCGCTGGTTCAGGGAGAAACGCAGGTTGCGGTACAGGGAAAGCAGCATCTCGATGGCTTTTTCGATCTGGGCTGCGCTCATCGCCTCCAGCACCTTCGTGTCGAAGTCCGAGGGGGAATAGCCCAGCAGCGTGTCCTTGACAATGCCGCTTTTCAGGAACAGGAGGTTGCGGAAGTACTCGGCGAGGTTCGCCACGAACTGCTCGATAGAGACGCCGCCGGCCAGGATGGCATCCGTCTGCTGCAGGACCTTCCCCGGGTCGCCGGTGGGGAACAGGCGCGCGAAATCGTTGAGCTCGTCTATGCCCAGGACTCCGAGCTTCTCGCGGATCTTGTCCAGGGTGAGCGCCCCGTCGGCGAACGACACCACCTGGTCCAGCAGGGTGTAGGCGTCCCGCAAGGATCCGGTGGCCTCCTTGGCGATCCAGATCAACGCCCGGTCCTCGGCCTGCACGCCCAGCTCGCCGGCCGCCTCGCGCAGCTTCTCCCGGATCTCTCCGGTGGAGATCAGGCGGAAGTTGTACTGCTGGCAGCGGGAGCGGATTGTGGCGGGGACCTTGTGCACCTCGGTGGTGGCGAAGATGAACACGATATAGGGAGGCGGCTCCTCGATCGTCTTCAGCAGCGCGTTGAAGGCGCTGTTGGAGAGCATGTGCACCTCGTCGATGATGTAGACCTTGTAGCGCGCGGCGTTCGGGGCGAAGAGCACCTCGTCGCGGATCTCCCGCACGTCATTGACGCTGGTGTTGGACGCCCCATCGATCTCGATCACGTCCAGGGAAGCCCCGCGCGCGATCTCCTGGCAGCTCGCACAGGCCCCGCACGGCGTGTCCGTCGGTCCCTTCTCGCAGTTCAGCGACCGCGCGAGGATGCGGGCAACCGATGTCTTGCCGACCCCCCGGGGCCCGGCAAAGAGATAGGCGTGGGCGACGCGGCCCTGGCGGATCGCGCTGGTGAGCGTGGAGGCCACGAACTCCTGCCCGACGAGCTCCGTGAAGCTCTGCGGCCGCTTGCGCGTGGCGGTGACTTCATACGACATGGCGGCCCCCGAAAAAAGCAACCCCCCTGGCTCCCCCAAGCCGATTACGGCTCATGGACACGCTGCTTACCGCTGCTCCCTTCCGGGCCTGACGGGGTTGGGCAGCAGCCCATAGCGTATGACCTGGATTCAACGCCAGAGGGGTTGTACGGAGAGAGTGGGATTCGAACCCACGGTACCCTTACGAGTACACACGCCTTCCAAGCGTGCACCTTCGGCCACTCGGTCATCTCTCCCAACGTCCTAGCGGACTCGCTCTCGGCCATCCCTGGCCTCGCTCGCCCTCGACATCCTGTCTACGGAGAGAGTGGGATTCGAACCCACGGAGCCGCAAGCGGCTCAACGGTTTTCGAGACCGCCCGATTCGACCGCTCTCGCATCTCTCCAAGCCCACGGATGGGCGTAGGGCGGCCGCGTACATGGATGTACAAGCGGCCGCCCAGAGCACCCTCATGCGCGGGGGCACCTCCGTGCTCCCGCCCCGGTGCCATGTTCTCTTCGTGCCCAAGAGGATTCGAACCTCCGACCTTTAGATCCGCAGTCTAATGCTCTATCCAGGCTGAGCTATGGGCACAGGATACTATGCCGAGCACGCCTCCGGCGTGCATGGTCTACGGAGAGGGGGGGATTCGAACCCCCGGTACCCTTTAGGGGTACAACGCCTTAGCAGGGCGCCCGATTCGGCCACTCTCGCACCTCTCCAGATCCCCGCCCTCGGCACGGAAGGCGGACCGTTGCCTCGACAGTCCCCTCAACTCCGATCTTGCGGGCGTGACCAGGGGGAAGGGGAAAAGTGACCGGAGAGGGAGGGATTCGAACCCCCGGAACCGCGGAGCGGCTCAACGGTTTTCAAGACCGCCTCCTTCGACCACTCGGACACCTCTCCCGAGCACAAAAAACGCGCTCCCCGCGGAAGCCGTCCCCGCCAGCGGCAGCGCTTTTTCTCGCTCTCCTCGCAGTTCACTATAACTATCGACCGGATCTTTGTCAACAAAACGGGGCGTTCAACGTGCCGCCGGGTGCCCCGGCACCCACCGCGGCCCGGCAAATCACGAGAGAATTTCCAGGATCCGCTCCAGGTCATCAGAGGTGAAGTACGAAATCTGGATCTTTCCCTTCCGCGAGGTGCCCCTGACTTCCACCTTGGTGCCGAGCCTCTCCATCAGCTTGCGCTCCAGCTCGCGAACGTCCGCCGACCGGGCTGGCGTGGAAGGCTTCGCCGCGTGCGACCGGTCACCCTTCTTCCCCTGGTTCAGCGCCCCGGCCATCTCCTCTGCCTGCCGCACCGACATGCCCGTTTCCACGATCCTCTTGAGCAGCACGGGCTGGTCGGACAGGCTGGTCACCATCAGGATGGCGCGGGCATGCCCGGCGGTGATCGCGCCGTCCTCCAGCGCGGCCAGCGCGTCCGGCGGAAGCTTCAGCAGCCGGATGGTGTTGGCAACGGTCGAGCGGTCCTTGCCGACTTTCTGTGCAACCTGCTCCTGGCTGGCGTTGCCCAGCTCCATGAGGCGCTTGTACGCCCGCGCTTCCTCCAGCGGGGAAAGGTCCTCGCGCTGCACGTTCTCTATGAGCGCGATCTCCAGCTTCTCCTCGGCCGTGAACTGGCGCACGACCACGGGGACCTTCTCCAGCCCCGCGAGCCGAGCCGCCCGCACCCTGCGCTCGCCGGCCACCACGATGTAGCGGCCGTCGGCCGTCTCTTCCACCAGCACGGGCTGCAGCACGCCTTTCTCCCGGATGGAATCCGCGAGCTCGCGCAGCGTGCTTTCCTTGAACCCCCGCCGGGGTTGCTCGGGGTTCGGCCGCAGGTCGGCGACGGCGATCTCCAGGACCGCGGGTTCCTCTTGCCGATCTCCCCCCAGGAGCGCATCGATTCCCTTGCCCAGCACCCGCCTAGACATTGAGGAGCACCTCCTCGGCCAGCTTCTGATAGCTGAGCGCACCGATGCATTCCCGGTCGTACTGGTTGATGGGCTTCGCGAAGGACGGGGCTTCGCTCAGGCGTACGTTGCGGGGGATGATCGTGCGAAACACCTTCTCCTTGAAGTAGCCGGTGACCTCCTGGACCACGTCGTGCGCCAGGCGCGTGCGGCTGTCGTACATCGTGAAGAGGATGCCGCCGATCTTCAGCTCGCGGTTCAGCCCCTTCTGGACCCGGTTGACGGTCTTCAACAGCTGGCTCAAGCCCTCCAGGGCGAAGTACTCGCACTGCAGCGGAATGATCACGAAGTCCGCCGCGGCCAGGCCGTTCAGCGTCAGGATGCCCAGCGACGGCGGGCAGTCGATCAGGATGTAGTCGTAGTCCCCGGCCAGGGGCTGCAGCGCTCTCTTCAGGTAGTACTCCCGCTCTTCCTGGTCCACGAGCTCCACCGCGGCGCCGGTGAGATCAATGTTGCTGGCGATGATGAAAAGGTTTGCCACCGAACAGGGCTGAATGGCTTCCCGTGCGGTCGTCTTTCCCATGATCACGTCGTAGATCCCCGGCGGGTCCTTGCGCGCCCCCACCGAGCTCGTCGTGTTGCTCTGGGGATCGAAGTCGACGAGGAGGATCCGCTTGCCGGCCTCGGCGAGGTAGGCGCCCAGGTTGACCGCAGTCGTGGTTTTTCCCACGCCTCCCTTCTGGTTTGCGAGAACGACGATCTTCCCCATCGCCCAAGAGGAATATCCGATTTTCCACCAGGTGGCAATAGAAGGACACTTTTGTTACCCCAACATATGTAGGGCTGATTCCTGCCATCCATCGAAATTTTCGCCGGGGGCTTGCGCCGTGCCGGGCCATGCAGTATACCAGAGGCCGTTCCGCACAGCGGCTGGACATCCTGGGAGGGGAAAGAACGTGTTCGTCTCGATTAAAAAACGCAACGGGACAGTTGTCCCTTTCCGGCCCGACAAGATCACCACCGCAATCGCGCGCGCAGGCAAGGCGACCGGAGAATTCGACGGGGAAGCCGCCGGGAAGCTGACACTCCGCGTGCTCAACCTCGCGCAGCAGGCCCTTCCCGGCAGCATCCCGTCGGTGGAGCAGGTCCAGGACGTGGTGGAAGAGGTGCTGCTTTCATCGCAGTATCGAAAGACGGCCAAGGCCTACATCATCTACCGGGAGCAGCACGCGCGCATCCGGGACATCATCTCCCGGGCCGACGTGGACCTCATCGACCGCTATCTCGAGCGGGCCGATTGGCAGGTCAATGAGAACTCCAACATGGCCTACTCCCTCCAGGGGCTGAACAACTACGTCTCCTCGGAGGTCAGCAAGATCTACTGGCTGAACAAGATCTACCCGCCCGAGATCCGCCTGGCCCACACCGACGGGGACTTCCACGTTCATGACCTGGGGATCCTTTCCGTCTACTGCGTGGGCTGGGATCTGGAGGATCTCCTGCTCCAGGGGTTCACCGGCGCACCGGGCAAAGTGGAGAGCCGTCCGGCGAAGCACCTGAGAAGCGCACTCGGGCAGATCGTCAACTTCTTCTACACTCTGCAGGGGGAGGCGGCCGGGGCACAGGCGTTCTCTCATTTCGACACGCTGCTCGCGCCGTTCATCCGCTTCGACGCCCTGGACTACGCCGGCGTGAAGCAGGCGCTGCAGGAGTTCGTATTCAACATCAACGTGCCCACCCGCGTGGGGTTCCAGACGCCGTTCACCAACATCACCATGGACCTCAAGGTCCCCGCGCATATGGCGGGGGCGCCGGTCATCCATGGCGGCGAGTCACTGATGAACACCTACGGGGAGTTCCAGGAAGAGATGACGGTCTTCAACCGCGCGTTCCTGGAGGTGCTCTCGGAAGGAGACGCGAGGGGCCGGGTGTTCACCTTCCCCATACCGACCTACAACGTCACGAAGGACTTCCCCTGGGAGGACCCCACTCTGGACGTCCTGTGGCGGGTGACGGCGCGCTACGGCATCCCGTACTTCTCCAACTTCGTGAACTCCGACATGTCGCCGGAGGACACCCGCTCCATGTGCTGCCGCCTGCGGCTGGACGTGCGCGGGCTGAAAGGCACGCAGTCGCTGGAGAAGAGAGGTGGCGGTCTCTTCGGGGCGAACCCGCTCACGGGATCCATCGGCGTGGTGACCATCAACATGCCGCGCCTGGGCTACCTCTCCGCGGACGAGGGGGAGTTTCTGGGCCGCCTGGGCGAGCTCATGGACCTTGCGCGGGATTCCCTTGAGATCAAGCGCAAGATGCTGGAGCGGCTCACGGAGGGCAATCTCTATCCCTATACCCGCTACTACCTGCGGGGAGTGCGCGAGCGCTACGGCCAGTACTGGAAGAACCACTTCTCCACCATCGGACTGGTCGGTCTCAACGAGGCCTGCGTGAACCTTCTGGGCACGACCGTGGGCAGCCCGTCCGGCCAGCTCTTCGCCTTGCGCGTCTTGGACTACATGCGGGAGAAGCTGGTTTCCTTCCAGGAGGAGACAGGAAACAACTACAACCTCGAGGCGACGCCGGCGGAAGGAACCTCCTACCGACTGGCGAAGATCGACGCGGAGAAGTTCCCTGGAATCGTCGCGGGCAACGGTCCCGCGTTGGGTTCTCCCTCGGACGGCGCAGCTCCGGGCCCCCGGCCTTTCTACACCAACTCCTCGCAGCTTCCGGTGCAGTACTCGGACGACATCTTCGAGGTGCTGGACCTGCAGGACGAGCTGCAGACCAGGTACACCGGCGGGACGGTGGTTCATCTCTTCGTCGGCGAGGAGATCGTGGACCCCCGCAATGTGAAAAAGCTTGTGAAGCTCATCTGCGAGCGCTACCACCTCCCCTACTTCACCGTGACTCCCACCTTCAGCGTGTGCCCGTCCCACGGGTACCTGTCTGGCCGGCAGGAAACCTGCCCCCGGTGCGGAGCCGCGGCCGAGGTCTACTCCCGGGTCGTCGGCTACCTTCGGCCGGTGAACCAGTGGAACGAGGGCAAGGTGGAGGAGTTCAAGGTGAGAAAGACCTTCAAGCTCGTCTGAGCACAGGCTGGGAGCGGAAGTGCGCGGCTGCGCACAGGCGCAATCGACAATGGTGATCGGTGGATTTCAGAAAACCTCCCTGTCAGACTTCCCCGGGGTGATCTCCTCCATTGTGTTCACCCGAGGCTGCGGGTTTCGCTGCCCTTACTGCCACAATCCTGAGCTGGTGGAACCATCCCGATTTGGCCCCGTCGTCTCCAAGAGCGACGTGAAGGCCTTCCTGCGTTCCCGGGCCGGCAGGATCGAGGGAGTGGTCGTCACCGGAGGTGAGCCCACTGCTCAGCCTGACCTGCCCGAGTTCCTGGCAGAGATCAAGTCGATGGGGCTGAAGGTCAAGCTGGACACCAACGGGTCGGATCCCGACCGGCTTCGCAGCCTTATCTCGGAGCGCCTGGTCGACTTCATCGCTATGGACGTGAAGGCGCCGCTTGATCTCTATGAAAAGGTCGTTCGGGTTCCCGTGGACGCGGCAGATATCCTTGCCTCCGTGCAGCTCGTGCTCGCCTGCGGCCTTCCCCACGAGTTCAGGACCACGTTCGGCGGATCGCCCCTTTCCCTGGCTGACCTCCCGGCTATCGGGGAGCTGGTGCGGGGCTGTCAGCGGTACGTGATCCAGGCCTTTCGAGGCGGCAAGACGCTGGAGCCGGGGATCGCGGGGTCGCATTCGCCAGACTCCCGGCACCTGAAGCAAGCCGCGGCCCGGCTCACCGCAGAGGGTGTACCAGCAACAGTCAGGTAGGAGTCGCCCCCGGAGCGCCTCGCCCTAGCCCAGCACCACCTGCTCGGCGGTGACTATCGCGTTGTGCAGCTCTGCTGGCGTGGTCGCATCCTCCAGCCGGCCCTCCAGGAAATCGCTTTCGAAGATACCCGCGATGTGGCTCAGCAATATCTGGTGGATGCGCGGGGTGTCCGACGGTGTGAGCAGGATGAATAGCAGGTTGATGTCCTCTCCGATGACAGGAGAGGGAATCGGCGCGCGCATGCGTGCCACGATGACCATGGGCTGGGCCAGCCGGGACAACCTGGCGTGCGGAATGGCGAGGCGCCGTCCCACGTAGCTGCTGCCCAGCCGCTCGCGGTCCATGATGGAGAGCATTATCGCATCCTGGGAAACCGGAAGGTCTTTCACTCGCTGAAGCGCGTTGCGGGTGACGCTCAGGATGCTCGTCCCCTCCACGTCCAGGACCGTGTGCTCGGGATTCAGCAGGTCGGAGAGTCGGACGGTTGGCTCGATGGGGTACTCCTCCTCGATCGTTCCGATGACCTCCTCCACCGCATCCTCCAGGGTAATGATCCCGGTCCAGTGCCCGTCCTCCGAGAACACCAGGGCCATGTGCGCGGCCTTCCGCTGCATCTCGGACAGCCGGTTCTCCAGCGGATCCTGCTCGCGGAAGCTGAGGCATGGTCGGACGAACTGCCGCAGATCGTCAGCGGGCCTTCCCGACCGCTCGGCAAGGAAGAGGTCCTTTACGTGCACGTAGCCCAGCGGCTTCTCGGGATCATCGCCGAGGAGCGGGTAGCGGGAGTACTTGTATTCGGCCACGATGTTGTCGTTTTGGGCCCGGGTGTTCCCGACGCTGAGGAACTTCACGAGCCTCCTCGCCCGCATGGCGTTTCGGACTTTGAGCTCGCCCATGTCCAGCACGTTCTCTATGTGGAGCAGCCGGCGGAAGGACAGCATCCCGCTGGTCTGCGACTGGTCCAGGATGATGCGGATCTCCTCCTCCGAGTGCGGTCCGTGGTTCGTGACCGGAGGCAGGCGGAAGATGCGCAGGATGCCGTTCACCGTCCCGTTGAGGAGGAGGATCGGGAGGAGGAACACGTAGCGGAACACGACAAGGGGAAGGGCCGTGCGCAAGGCGGCCCTCTCGGTGCTGCGGATCGCCACCGATTTGGGGACAAGTTCCCCGAGCACGATGTGCAGGAACGACACAAAGAGGTAGGCGACCAGGATGGAGATGCTGTGGGCTGTGACCCCGGCTGCCAGACCATGAAGCCCGAGACGGGTGATCAGGGGATAGATCAGGGTGGCGAATGCCGGCTCGCCGACGAAGCCAAGCCCGATGCTGGCCAGCGTGATCCCGACCTGGCAGACCGACAGGTACTCATCCAGGTGCGCCTGGATCTTCTCCAGTGTCTTCGCGCGGCGGTTCCCCGACTCCGCAAGGGCTTCCACCTGGGTAGGCCTCACCTTGACCGACGCGAACTCGGCCAGCACGAAGAAGGCGTTCAGCAGGATGAGCAGCAGGGCAAGCACGAGGTAGAGCGCCATCATGAGCCTTCCGGAAACCTCCTTTTCACGAGAGTAGACCGCCGCGCGACGGTTGTGAATGCCGCGGGCGGTGCGGTGCCGCACTCATGCAAGCACTGTCCAGATCCTCCCCATACTCGCCCGGGGCGGAACGCTGGCCAAGGAAAGACGTTCTGAGTTGCCCCTGTCAGGTTCCACGTGGCACATGACGGTGAAACAACGAGGTGGGCGCCTACACGTTCCAGAGGTTTCACGGGGAACTTGACGGTGAAACAACGTTGACATAGGATGCCGCATGGACCTCACTGACTTCGAAGAGGGTTTTCTACTGGGCATCCTGGTCGGGGAAGGCCACTTCGGCGGCGACGGGCTCCACGCCCAAGTAACCTTGCGCATGCACGTAAGGCACGCGCAACTGTTCCACTGGATTTCCATGCGCGTACCGGGTTCGAAGCTGTATGGTCCCTACCATCACGCGGGAAGGGAATACTACCAGTGGATGGTCAGGGGAAAACCGCTGCGCGAGGAGATGCTGCCATTCCTCCAGCGTCACCTCGATCACGTGGACGCCCACATCCGTGAGCGCATAACCAACATGATCGAACGGTACAAGCTCGCAGAGAAAGAAGGGCCGCCGCGCCGGAGCGCGCGCGGCTGAAAGTCGCACGGGACTTCACTCCGAAGAATCTTCGCCTTCTTCTTCCTGGCCGTCTTCGGACTCTTCCTCGTCGGCCGTTTCTTCTTCCGCGGCCTCTTCTGAGGAGATCTCCTCCTCGGCGTCCTGCGGCTCCCGTCCCCGGGTGTCCCCTGTCTCCTCGGTCCCGTTCTGTCCTTCCGCCGGCTGGTCGTCCTTCACCACCCGGGCCACGCCGACCACGACATCCGGCTTGGTGATGTTGACGATCCGCACGCCCATGGCGGTCTTTCCCAGGGTGGCTACCTCGCTCAAACGCAGTTTCAGCGTGTTTCCCTGTGAGGTTATGCAGACCAGGTCGTCCTTGTCGCTGACCGAGAGAACCCCAATAACCTCCCCGGTCTTCTCGGTGGCACGGTAGCAGATCTGACCTCCGGTTCCCCTGCCATGGGGAGAGAAATTGGCATATTCGGTCCGCTTGCCGTATCCGAACTCGCTCACCAGGAGCATCTGCTCGCCTTCACGAACCATTGCCACCCCTGCCAGTTCGTCCTTGCCCGAGAGTCGGATCCCCCGGACTCCGTGCGATGCCCGGCCCATGGCCCGAACGGCCTCCTCGTTAAACCTCAGAGCGTTTCCCTTGCGGGTCACGAGGACGACCTCTTCCTTTCCTGTAGTGAGGAGCGCGGTCACCAGGTGATCCCCCTCGTCCAGCTTGATGGCAACGATTCCCCTTGTCCTCGCGTTGGCGAAATCGGAGATCGGCACCTTCTTCACAACGCCCTGTCTCGTGGCCATCAGCACGAAGTGCTCGTCAGTGAAGTTGCGCAGGCTCACGACGGCGGTGATCTCTTCCTCGCTGCCCAGAGAGAGCAGGACCTTGATGCTCTGGCCCTTTGCCTGGCGGCTGCTCTCCGGGATCTCGTGCACCTTTACCCAGTAGGATTTCCCCTGGTTGGTGATGAAGAGGACATAGTCGTGCGTGGAAGCCACGAAGAACTGCTCGATGAAGTCATCCTCCTTCAGCAGGGCGGACGAGGAGCCCTTTCCGCCCCTGCCCTGCCGGCGGTACGCGGTGACCGGGATGCGCTTGATGTATCCCCGGTTGGAGATGAGGACCACCATGTCCTCTTCCGCGATCAGATCCTCTACGTTGATCTCCTCCGCTTCCTCTTCCACGATCTCGGTCCGCCGGTCATCCCCAAACCTTTCCGAGATCTCCTCGGTCTCCGTCTTCACTACGCCCAGGATCTTCTGCTCGCTTGCAAGGAGGTCCCGCAGGTACTCGATGAGGGCGCGTACCTCGGCCAGCTCGTCGATGACCTTCTGCACTTCCAGGCTCGTCAGGCGCTGCAGCCGCATGTCCAGGATCGCCTGGGCCTGCCTCTCCGAGAAGGAGAACCGCGCCATCAGGTTCAGCCGGGCCTCTTCCGTGTTCTTCGACTTCTTGATGATGGCAATGACTTCGTCGATGTTCTCCAGCGCGATCTTCAGGCCCTCGAGAATGTGGGCGCGCTCCTCCGCCTTGGCGAGGTCGAACCGGGTGCGCCGGGTCACCACTTCCTTGCGGTGCTCGATGAAGTACTGGAGCATCTGCTTCAGGGAGAGCGTCTTCGGAAGGCCCTTCACCAGAGCGAGGTTGTTCACCCCGAAGGCGGCCTGCAGCTGGGTGTGGGCGAAGAGCTGGTTGAGAATGACCTTCGGGGAGATGCCCCTCCTCAGGTCGATGACGATCCTCATGCAGTGCCGGTCGGACTCGTCGTTCAGATCGACGATGCCGTCTATCTTCTTTTCCTTCACCAGGTCGGCGATGCGCACGATGAGCGCCGACTTGTTCACCTGGTAGGGGATCTCCGTGACGATGATGGAGTCCTTGCCCTGGCTCGAGCTTTCCACGGTCACCTTGGCCCTGACGACCACCCTGCCCCGCCCGGTCAGGTACGCATCCCGGATCCCCTTGCGCCCGAGGATGATGCCCCCCGTGGGGAAATCAGGGCCCCGAACGAGCTTCATCACGTCCTCGTCCGTGGCTTCGGGAGAATCGATGAGCTTCACGATGGCCGCGCAGATCTCCCGCAGGTTCTGCGGCGGGATGTTGGTGGCCATACCGACGGCGATGCCGCTGGAGCCGTTGGCCAGGAGGAACGGGAACGCGGCGGGAAGAACGAGGGGCTCGGTCTGCGAGCCGTCGTAGTTCGGGCCGAAGTCCACCGTGTCCTTGTCTATGTCGCGGAGCATCTCCTCCGCGATCCGGTTCATGCGGGCCTCGGTGTACCGCACCGCCGCGGGCGGATCTCCGTCTATGGAGCCGAAATTGCCCTGGCCGTCCACCACGGGGTAACGCATGTTGAAGTCCTGCGCCAGGCGGACGAGGGAATCGTAGATGGCCATGTCCCCGTGGGGATGGTACTTCCCGAGGACGTCGCCGGTAATGCGCGCACACTTCTTGTAGGGCCGGTCGGAGCGCAGGCCCATCTCGTTCATCCCGAAGAGGATCCGGCGGTGGACGGGCTTCAGGCCGTCGCGCACGTCGGGAAGGGCGCGGGACACGATGACGGACATCGCGTAGTTCAGATACGACGTCCTGACCTCTTCCTCGATGGGAAGGGAAATGGTCCGGGATTTCACATCAGCCACGGTAAAGTCTCCCTGGCGCGGCGGGCCCTACACGTCGAGGTTGGTCACCGACAGCGCATTGTCCTCTATGAACTTTCTCCGGGGCTCCACGTTCTCCCCCATCAGCGTGGTGAAGATCTCTTCCGCCTCCACCGCGTCCTCCAGCTTCACGTGGATGATCGAGCGAAGCTCGGGATTCATCGTGGTCTCCCACAGCTGCTCGGGGTTCATTTCCCCCAGCCCCTTGTAGCGCTGGATGGCCACCTCGTCCTCGGTCTTGCCCAGGCGCTTGAGCACCGCTTCCTTCTCCGAGTCGTCGTAGGCGTAGATCACCTGCTTGCTGTGCTCGATCTTGTACAGCGGCGGCATGGCGATGTAGACGTGCCCGTGTTCCAGGAGGTCCTTCATGTAGCGGAAGAAGAACGTGAGCAGCAGCGTGCGGATGTGCGAGCCGTCCACGTCCGCGTCCGCCATGATGATGATCTTGCCGTAGCGCAGCTTGGAGAGATCGAACTGGGTGCCCACACCCGTCCCAAGGGCCGAGATGATGGGAAAGAGCTTGTCGTTGGTGAGGACCTTGTCGATACGGGTCTTCTCCACGTTCAGCATCTTCCCCCAGAGGGGAAGGATGGCCTGGAACACCCGGTCCCTTCCCTGCTTGGCGCTGCCGCCCGCGGAGTCTCCCTCCACGATGTACAGCTCGCACTTGTCCGGGTCCGATTCCGAGCAGTCGGCCAGCTTTCCCGGGAGGCCCGAGTTCTCCAGGAGGCCCTTCTTCCGGGTGAGCTCGCGCGCCTTGCGCGCGGCCTCCCGGGCCTTGGCCGCCATGATGGACTTGTCCAGGATCTTGCGCACGACGTCGGGATTCTCGTCGAAGAAGAGGGTGAGCCGGTCATAGGTGAGGCTCTCCACCACTCCCTTCACGTCGGAGTTGCCCAGGCGGGCCTTGGTCTGCCCCTCGAACTGGGGCTCGGGGACCTTCACAGAGATGACCGCGGTCATCCCCTCCCGCACGTCCTCTCCGCTGAGGTTCTCCTCCAGCTTCTTGGACAGGTTGAGCTTCTTCAGGTAGTCGTTGAGGCAGCGGGTCAGGGCGCTCTTGAACCCGATGAGGTGCGTGCCGCCTTCCCGGGTGTTGATGTTGTTGGCGAAGGTGAAGATGGTCTCGTTGTACCCGTTGTTGTACTGCAGACCCACCTCGACGCGCATATGGTCGCGCTCGCTGTCGAAATAGACCGGCTCGTGGTGGATCAGCTCCTTGTTCTTGTTCAGGAACTCGATGAAAGACTTCACACCGCCGTCGAAGTGGAAGATGTGGCTCTTGCGGGGAAGCGCCCGGTCATCCGTCACGGAGATCTGTATCCCCTTGGTAAGGAACGCCAGCTCGCGCAGCCGGTTGGACAGCAAGTCGAAGCTGAACTCTATTTCCTCGAAGATCTGCTTGTCCGGCTTGAACCGGGTCACTGTCCCGTGGCGCGCCGTTTCCCCGGTGATCGCTACCGCCCTGTCGGGCACTCCGCGAACGTAGCGCTGGAAATGGACCTTTCCTTCCCGGTGGACCTCCACCTCGCACCATTCCGAGAGCGCGTTGACCACCGACGCGCCCACCCCGTGCAGGCCTCCCGAGACCTTGTAGGTGTTCTTGTCGAACTTGCCCCCGGCGTTGAGCTTGGTCATGACGACCTCGAGGGCGCTCATCTTCTCCGTGGGGTGCACGTCCACCGGGATCCCGCGGCCGTCGTCCTCCACCACGACCACGTTGCCTTTCTGGAGCTGGACCGAGATGCTCGTGCAGAAGCCCACGAGGGCTTCGTCAATGGAGTTGTCCACGATCTCGAAGACAAGCTGGTGCAGTCCGTCCAGGCTCGTCGAGCCGATGTACATGCTCGGCCGTTTTCGGACATGCTCCAAACCCTTGAGGACCTGTATGTTATGCGCGCTGTAGGTTTCTGGCATGGAATTTGGTAGTGCGGCTCTCCATCACCATACGAAGAAAAGGGGAAAAGATCAACCCGATTGACCCCTGGAGAACCCGTCGCATTTCCGTTCTGCGTCGGGAATTGGGAGAATCCGGTGCGGCAGCTCGCGGCCGGCGAGCCGCGCGAATGCACTTGCCAGATGGCGCGCGGTCGTTTAGACTCGACGTCCTGATCGGTGTGAATAAACTGTGGATAGGCCATCATGATTCCGACTGGGAGAAGCGCACGCAGGACGAGCAATCGGTGTGATACTAACGAACCCCGGGACCTCGCATGCCTGCTTTCAAAATATTATCCCATAAGCACTTATATGGCTGGCATGTGCGAGACGACCCTCTCGAGGCCGTTTTGGGCCGGCAAATGGGCCGGGCCTCGGCTGGGCGGGTGCCCCCGGAATGTTGACAAGTTGTGGATAGATTGGCGATAGGAAGGGGAAAAGCCGGTGGAGCCAGGCAAGAAGAGCTACGAGTCGTTCTGGAAACAGGTGGCGAAAGACCTCCGGGACGACCTGTCGGAGCAGGAGTTCGCAACGTGGCTGAAGGGAGTCGAGTACTCCGGCAGCGGCGATTCGCAGATCACTCTCTCCGTGCCCTCTTCATTCATCAAGGATCAGATATCCCAGCGGTACCTGACCAAAATAGAAGAGAAACTAGGCGAGCTGGTCGGCCACGAGATGTCGGTGAAGTTCTCCGTTCAAAAGAAAAGCTCGTCGAAAGGCCATGAAGAGGCGGGCAAGCTCCAGAAAGCTGAGGAGATCGTCACCAGAAAGAGACAGCACCCCCAGCTGAACAAGGAGTATACGTTCGAGCGGTTCATCATCGGGGAGTCGAACTCCTTCGCCGCAAACGCCGCGCTCGCCATCTCCCGCAATCCGGGGACGGGCTACAACCCCTGCCTGATCTACGGCGGCGTCGGGTTGGGAAAGACCCACCTCGTGCAGGCCATCGGCAACTCCGTCTACCGGGAGTTCCCCGACCTGAAAGTCGCCTACGTCACCGTGGAAACGTTCGCCAACGAGTTCATCCTTTCCATCCAGAAGAAGACGGGCCACCAGTTCAAGAACAAGTACCGCCTGGTGGACGTACTCCTGATTGACGATATCCAGTTTCTCGAGGGCAAGGAGGGGACCCAGGAGGAACTGTTCCATACCTTCAACGCCCTGTACGACGCCAACAAGCAGATGGTCTTCACCTCGGACCGGCCGGTGTCCGAGATCCGCAGCCTCTCCGACCGTCTTCGGAGCCGGTTCGAGCGCGGCCTGAACGTGGACCTGCAGCCGCCGAACTACGAGACGCGCATCGCCATCCTCAACCGCAAGGTAGAGGAAAAGAAGGTGAAGATGCCCGACGAGGTCGTGGAGCTGGTCTGCCGCAACATCAATACGAACGTCCGCGACCTGGAAAAGGCCCTTACCAAGCTCATCGCCTACGCCGAGCTGGTCAACAAGAACGTCACCCTGGACATCGCCCGCCAGCAGCTGAAGGACTTCTTCGCCCAGCCCAGCCAGAAAAACATCACGATCGAGCTGATCCAGAAGATCGTCTCGGAGTACTTCGGCCTGTCGTACAAGGACCTCCGCGGCAAGAGGCGGACCAAGGCGGTGGCTTTCCCCCGGCAGGTCGCCATGTACCTGTCCCGGGAGCTCACCGAGTACTCCACCACGGAGGTAGGGGCGGAGTTCGGCGGACGGGACCACACGACGGTCATGCACGCCTGCCAGAAGATCGAGGACCGCATGAAGCTGGACCCGAACATCGAGCCCACGCTCCAAACCCTGCTGAAGCGGATCAAGGAAAACAATGCCTAGCCAGGGAGGGCGAGATCGACCGAGGCCAGGGACGGCGGATGAGGCCGATCGTAGGCAGGGAAGGCGAGGGCGAGCTGCAGGGCCCCTGTGGGTATCCTGTTGACAAGTCGCCTTGCTGCCGGACCAAAGCTGTGCGATTCTCTGTTGACAGAAGAGCCCCCATTGTGCGAAGTCACGGAAGAGCCGCCGCGCAGCGCTCGATTGTGGAGGACCGGGGAGGTACTGCCCTGGGTTGTTCTTTGATTCATTTCTTTCGCGGAGCACGAGTTGGCCCTGTTATCCACAATACAGTCGTGCTTACTACCGGTATTACTATTCTAGAATTCCCTTAAAGATAGGAGAAGGAGGAGAAGATGAAGTTCACCTGCTCTCGCGATGACATCCTCAAGGAAGTCTCTGTCGCGCAGGAGGTCATATCGTCCAAGAACTCCCTGTCGATCCTTTCCAACGTCCTCCTGACCGTGGGCAAGGGAGAGCTGAAGCTCCAGGCAACCGACCTCAAGGTGGGTTTCGAGACGAGCCTGCCGGTGGAGATCTCCCAGGATGGAACGACCACGGCCTTCTGCGACAAGCTGTTGAACATCCTCCGTTCTCTTCCCGAGGGGGACGTCGAGCTGGAGCAGACCGACCCGACCATGCTCCGGATCCGGCCGCTGTCCAAGAAGGTGGACTTCCAGCTGCGCTGTATTCCGTCGGACAAGTACCCCGAGCTGGCGCGCGCGTCGGACAACCAGTACTTCGAGTTTCCCCAGAAAGACTTCATCGAGATGGTGTCCCGGACGCTCTTCGCCGTATCGGATGACGAGACACGGTACTTCATGAACGGGATCTTCCTGGAAAAGCGGGATGACAGCCTCATCATGGTGGCCACGGACGGCAGGCGCCTCGCATTCATCTCGCGGAAGATCCCCGTGCGGATGGAGAACATGAAGGGCGTCATCCTGCCGCCCAAGATCCTCACGATCGTCCGCCGTCTTTCTCCGGGGGAAGGCTCTCTCTCCCTGGCGTTGACGGACAAGAACGTCTTCATCCGCATGGGATCCACGCGGTTGTCCTCCAATCTCATCGACGGCCAGTTCCCCGACTACCGCCGGGTCATCCCGGATGCCCAGAAGTTCCGCGCCTCGGTGGAGAAGAAGGCTCTGGAAGACGCCCTTCGGCGCGTTTCCCTGCTCGTGGAGCAGAAGTCGCGCAAGGTGGTCTTTTCCCTCTCCGATGGGGCCCTCACCATCATGTCCAAGGAGAGCGAGCTCGGGGTGGCCACCGAGGAGCTTCCCTGCGAGTACGCCGGCCCCCAGATGCAGTTCGCGGTCAACTGCATGTACATGAGCGAGCCGCTGCGCGAGATCTCCAGCGCCACGGTGATCATGGAGTTCAGCGACGTGAACAAGGCCATCACCCTGAAGCCTGCCCCGGACGAGGGATACACGAACATCATCATGCCCATGCAGCTGGACTGACGGATCGCCATCCACCGCAGGCTGGACATCCCTTTCGTGGCCGCTTCATTCGTAGATATCGCGCTTCGCGCGATGCGGGTTTGAGATGGGGTTCGAGAGGCTGCGGTTCTTCAATTTCCGAAACTTGAAGGACCGCGAGCTCTCTCTCGGCGCCCGGGAGGTCTTCCTCGTCGGACAGAACGGGCAGGGCAAGACCAACCTGCTGGAAGCCGTTCACCTGCTCTGCCTCGGCTCCTCCTTCCGCGAGAAACGGGAATCCGCCCTGGCGAGGAACCCGGCCGAGCCGACGGGCCTTTCCGCTTCCTATCGAAGCGCCGAGAGCGGGGCGAAGAGCTTCAGCCTGCAGTTCGCGGAGGGCCGGCGCAAGGAGCTGCGCGTGGACGACAAGCTCCTCGCCGATCGGCGGGGGCTGCTCTCCGAGGTCCTATGTCTCTGCTTCGTGCAGGAAGACATGGCGTTCATCGTGGGGTCTCCCGAGGACCGCCGGCGCTTCCTGGACCAGACCCTCGTGCTGTTCGACCCCGGCTGCCTGGAGGCGCTGCGCAGCTATCGCCAGGTCCTGAAGTCCCGCAACCTCTGCCTCCGGGAAGGCCGCGACGACCTGCTGGAGGTCTACGACGCGCAGCTCGCCGCGCACGGGTTGTTCGTCCAGCAGCGCCGGGAGGCGCTCATCAAGGAGTTCGACGAGATCTTTCGCGGCCTGCTCTCCGACATTTCCGACGGCGATCAGGACGTCCACATCCGCTACACGCCGTCCTGGGAGGGGTTGTGCTCCACGGAGGAGGTCATGGCACGGTTGGCCAGCCGGCGAAAGCGCGACCGCCTCATGGGCATCACGACCTCGGGCCCTCACCGGGACGCCTGCTCGTACGTGAGCGGCGGCAGGGACTACCCTCCCTTTGCCTCGACCGGACAGCTGCGCCTCTGTGCACTTGCCCTGCGGGTCGCCCAGGCCCGGTTCCTCTCCGCGCGTACCGGGCGCAAGCCCGTGCTCCTGGTGGACGACGTTCTCCTGGAGCTAGACCCGGGAAGGAGGAAGGCGTTCCTCGCCCGGTTTCCCCCCTGCGAGCAGGTGTTCTTCACGTTCCTGCCGGACGAAAGCTGGCGGTCCACGCGCACCGAGGAGACCCTTGTCCTGGAGGTCGAGGACGGGGACTTTCGCAGGCACGGGGAGCTCCTGGGATGAAGAAGGTCGGTGAGCTGCTGAAGGAGTACCTCCGCGAGAGGGGCTGGCTCACCGCCAATCCCTACCAGCCGCTCTTCGCAGGCTGGCGGGAAATCGCCGGCGAAGCCCTTGCCGCCCATTCCCGCCTGCTGGACGTCCGGGGAGGCGTCCTCATCGTGGAGGTGGACCACCCGGGGTGGATCCAGATGGCCCGTCTCCGCCAGGAAAGCCTCCTGGCCGCGGCCCGGAAGGCCGCCCCGGATGCCTCCCTGCAGGGGATTCGCGTCATTCTGGGCAGCCGCGGGGATGCCGACCATTGACAGGGGGGGGCATCCCATCTATATTGACCATCTAACCTTAGAAAAGACCACCTGCTCGTCAGGGATATAGCAAGGAGCATTTTCCAGATGAAACGGACTTACCAGCCCAGCAAGACCAAACGCACCAGAAAGTTAGGCTTCCGTGCCCGCATGGCCACCAAGGGCGGACGTCTCGTCCTGAAGCGCAGGCGCGCCAAGGGACGGGTGAAGCTCACGGCCTCGGATGAGAAGAAGCCTTACTAGGAAGGACCGGCTCCGCAGAAGCAGGGACATCAGGGAGCTTTTTTCCACGGCCGCGAGGGTAGAGGGCCGGGGAATGAAGCTCCTGTACAGGAGCAACGGCGGCCGGGAAAACCGTTTCGCGGTCGTGGTTGCCCGGGGATGCGGGGGTGCGGTTCGTCGCAACCGGGAGAAGCGGATCACGCGCGAAGCGTATCGATCCCTGAAAGAAACGATCTCCTCTGGGAACGACCTGCTCTTCCTCGTCGTCCGCTTCGGGGCGGACTTTCCCGATCGGCTCACCGCCATGAGAAACCTGGTTTCCCGGGCGGGCCTGCGGAGCGCACCGAAATCCCAGTGAAGTACCTCGCGGCCTTCCTCATTACGATATATCAGCAGGTTATCTCCCCGGGGCTCCCGGCGGCGTGCCGGTATGTCCCTAGCTGCTCTGAGTACGCCAAGGAAGCCCTGCTGAAGCACGGCTTCTTCAAGGGATCGTACCTGGCCGCACGGAGACTGCTCCGGTGCCACCCCTTTCACGAGGGCGGGTACGACCCGGTTCCCTGACGCAAAAAAGGAATCAAAGAGGACCTATGGACAAAAGAACGCTCCTGGCTGTTGTTATTTCGGTCGTGCTCATCATCGCGGTGACGGTGATCGGTCGCACGCTCTTCCCGCCCACGCCTGGCGCTGCTCCCGCGCCGGCCGCAACCCAGGCCCAGCCGCAGGCCGCACAGCCCCAGGCGCCGGCCGGCCAGGCACAGCCCCAGGCCCAGCCCGGCCAGACTCCGGCGGCCGGCGGTGCGGCCGCCGCTGCCCCCGCGGCTGCGCAGAAGCCCGGCGCTGCCGCCGGGGCGGTCACGGCAGTGCCGGGCAAGGTCGTGCCCTTGCCCGACTCCGCGCCCCCGGCCTCCCAGCCGGAGACGGTGGTCCGGGACACCGACCTGTACACCCTCACCTTCTCCACCACCGGGGCCACCCTGACCTCGGCGAAGCTGAAGAAGTACCACAACCTGGACGGGTCGCCCGTGGAAATGCTCCTGCTTCCCAAGAAAGGGACCCCGGGGGAGCTTCCGTTCGCCCTGTCCTTCGGGGACTACACCTCGGAGCAGCTCGCGGTACCGTTCACGCTCAATGAGACGAGCGGGGCCCAGTCCACCTACGACTTCTCCCGCACGTTCCTTTCCCCGACGGGCGTTCCCTTCACGCTGCACAAGACCTACGTCTTCAGCAAGGACGAGTACCTGTTCGAGCTGAAGGTGACGATCCAGAACTCGGTGAACGAGTTCCCCAGCCTGGACTTCGGCGGGTACGCCTACACGCTGACCATGGGTCCGCAGATCGGCCCTCACTACGTGAAGCTGGACAACACGCACGACTTCCGCAGCTACGCCTACTGGGCGGATAACAAGCGCGAGGGCCCCGGGGTGA
>Ga0153915_10000414_pt1 | contig 39018 bp, 19 predicted proteins | sample Opewatmetagenome_2_FD_107003 | JGI IMG/M metagenome (GOLD analysis project Ga0153915, IMG submission 107003) | Freshwater wetland microbial communities from Ohio, USA - Open water 3 Core 3 Depth 3 metaG | ecosystem: Environmental > Aquatic > Freshwater > Wetlands | place: USA: Ohio, Lake Erie...
AAAGGACTCATACGAAAACGTTATTACTGTGGCTTCGGGTGTAACAGAAATAGTTTTAACTATATCTTTTGGCTGAATCGGGGTAGTTGAAGAACCAGTAAAAAACAATAATTGAAAATTTCTCAGCGGTTTCCATGGCCAGACCCACATTTCAAACGAACCATCCTGGAATCCCATTAATGCTGCATTCCTGCCGATCTTATCAAAATATTGAGACGGTTGTGCTAATTGTGTTAATTCAATATCATTTTGCTTTATTTCAAATTTGGGAACCAAACCCTTCGGTTCATTCTGTGCAAATAAATTAAGGACCAGAATTAATGAAACAATAATGAATATGTTAATTTTCATTTAAAGTTCCTTCTATAATTTTTGACTTTATAGATTTCTTATCTTATCTCACTTGCAACTCAAATAACAATTTGACAACACGACGATCCAACAATTAAACATTCCTACTCTTTTAACCTTCTAACTTTGTCTTTTATCATGTCGGCCAATTCCTTTAATCTTTTTAATTTTATCTTTTATCTTACTTTAAGTCCTCTGCTTCTTTATTATACTTATCAATCAGGACTCTCGCCATAATCGAATCCCATATATAATTAGAGGGGCTATTCATTACATCGTTATCTGCACTATATGATTCCCAGAAGTTGTGATTATTTTTTAACTGGGTAACGACAGCAAGCAGCATTTTATCCGACAGTTCGTCAGCAATTTGTTTATAACCATACTGTTTCAATCCATCGATTATCATATAATCCCAGAGAAGCCAAACCGGTCCGTTCCATTTACAGCAGTAATCTACATAGGGACTATAATACTCATCATCAGCTGATAAAGTAGGAACGCCATATTTCCTCCAGAATTCATCAGGATTTGTAAGGTGCTGTACTAGTTTTTCTGCTCTATCTTTTGGTGGGGCACCTGCCCATAAGGCAAGCAATCCTATTATCTCCTTATGTTTCAAATCCCGGGTTAAGTATTTAAATGAATGATTCTTTTTATCAACGTGATAATAAAAACCGGTTGAATCGTCCCACATATATTTATTTATTAATTGAGATATATGGTCTGCTTTGTTCATCCAATCTTTTTTCCCTTTTTGATCTCCAAGAGCATCCGCCATCGCTGACAAGGATTTCATTTCTTTAACAACCATCAGAGAAAGATCAAGATCTTCAAGCTCATCAGATATATCTTCCTTATCAACATCAAGATGTCTTTCCTTAGAAACCTGGAAGACTACATTATACCAATCTCTTACATTTTCGATTATTCCATAGGGTCCCCATTCAAAAAGTCCGTCGTGATCCATGTCCCTGTTTTCTTCAAGCCACTTAACATATTTTGATCCGGATTCATAAGCATCTTTCAAAAAATTTTTATCCCTGCTCACTTTATAAATTTCCCAATTTTCCCAAGAGAAAAATGGAGCAGAAGTTGTTGACATATCTTTTCCCAGATCTTTGCTGTAATGAGGATAATCCTGCATACCGCGGGGACCGTGACGGTAGGCGATTAGTCCATCAGCTCTCTGCTGATCCATATAAATTCTCTGGGAACCTTCGGCGGATAAAGGATCCATATAAGCATACGCCAGCATACTCAGTGATTCATGAAGTACCTGGTGTCCGTGTCCCCAGCCCCACAGAGGTTCCCGCGAAAAGACATAAAAGTTACGTTTTGCGGAATCTGTCGGTGGGAGCATACATCCGCGGACAAGATTAAAAGCTCCGAGATAAACAAGTTTTTCATCCTCTGAATCAAAATTTATCCTGGGAACTTTTGCAAATAGTTTGACATCGGCATCAACATATTTTTGAAGAGACTCTGTTTTCAATTTATCGATTTGTTCAATCAGTGTTTCCTGATTTTCTTTCTGATCCTGCCATCCCCTGAAGTATCTGACATTTTTTTCTTCCCCGGGTTTTAAAACAAACTTGCCGTGCAGCGCTACAAAATCTACATATCCATTGTTTTTAAGATTAAGCGAATCACTTCTGTTATCCGAATAATAATCTGTCTTAATATTTATATAAAACTGATCAAGAGATCCCGGATAACCGCCATAAGAATAAGGTTGAAAACTGCTGCAGAAAAAATCTCTTGTCCGCGTGGGATAAGGGGCATTTTTGTATAAACTACTTATCAACCTGTATTTCGATTCATAATGATTTGCAATGTAACCATTGTTCTGACTATCAAAACCTTTAATCAATAAAGAGTCATTCCCTAATTCAAGCACAGGGTATATCTCAATTTCATGAGCGGTCTTATCGACGTTTTTGATCTGCATACTTACGACTGCAATTGAAGAACTGTATACAAAAAATGTCTCCTGTACGTGAATTCCTTTGAACGGCTCATATTCAAGAATTGCCATATCAGGGAAAGATGCAGTAACAATTGGTTTCTCATGATAATCCTCACTTCTCGTTACTACAACCTGATTTACCTTCCAGATGCAATAAAATTTACCGGCCTGATCACCCGAATAATTTAAAGGATAGCAGCCGGAATAGTAATCCATTTTATATCCTTTATCTCCATACAAACGTGATCTTTCCATCGCTGCTGTATAAGTTGTATAAAGAGGATTGTCTGCTTTAGCATGAATTTTCAGATAATCATCGCCAACCAGCAATGATTGTGAAGCTATATCTGCTGCCATCAGAAAAAATAAAATAATAGTAAACTTCATTTAAAAAATTCCTCATTGATTGTTATTGTTCAAATCAATCATGAATCTTGCTATAATCCCTGCCCAGATATAAGTTTTATTCCAACCTGCCTGATAATCATCGGGACTGTAAAATTCCCAGAACCAGTGATCAGTTTTTAACTGATGGATCATATTAGTAATAACTTTTTCTGCAAGTTCCTTTGCCTCATTTGTGTAGCCGTAATTTAGAAGTCCCCTGAAAACCAAATAATCCCACTGAACCCAGACCGGTCCATTCCAATAACCAATCGGATTATAATAACTGTCATCAGCAGATAAAGCAGGGACTCCATATTTTCTCCAGAATTCACCCGGATTTATTAAATGTTTCACCAAAGCCTCTGCCTGTTTTTCATTGGCAACTCCTGCCCAAAGTGCAAGGAATGCAATAATCTCTTTCCTTTTAAGATCATTTTTAGTTTTAAAAGTGAAGCTTTTATCTTTTTTGTTTACATTGTAGTAAAATCCGGTTTCCGGATCCCACATATATTTATTTATTAAATCAGTCCTGTTATGAGCATCTTTCGTCCATTTTTCAGACTCTTCATTTAAACCAAGTTCTTTCGCCATAGAAGACAGCGATTTTGCCTCGCTGACAAGCATTATATTACAGTCAACATCTTCAAAATTTGAAGGATCTCCAACTTCATCCCAGACAGCAACCCTTGCATCCCTCACACATTCGAGTACTGCATTTGCTCCCCATTCACATAATCCATCCTTATCCTCATCACGGCTGCTTATATAATAATTATAAAACTTTTTCCCTGATTCGTAAGCCTGCTTCAAAAATTCTTTATCCTTAGTGACCTTATATATTTCCCAATTCTCCCAGTTAAACCATGGAGCGGAAGTAGTAAGCTGACCATTTTCAGGAATTGATTCATTTAGATAAGGGCCTGTTCTGTAATTTATATATCCATCCGGATGCTGTCTTTCCATAAAGACCCTCTGTGAATTCATTGCACCCATCGGATCCATAAAAACATAAGCAAGCATCGTTAAGCTTTCGTGGAATACTTGTCCCCCGTATCCCCAACCCCATCGAGGTTCACGGGAGAAGACATAATAATTGTAATGGCATTCACCTTCAGGAGGCAGCATACACTGCCTGATTAATGAAAATGCATTCCAGTAAAGTAATTCATTGTCTCTACTATTAAATTTGCATACCGGGATATTTTTATAAATTTCTTCATCTTCCTTTATATATTTATCCAAATCTTCATTCATTAATGTTTTACATATTGTTATTAACTCCGAGAAATCTTTACCTCCTTCTATGACTCCGCGGATCAATCTTAATTCTACCGATTTCCCTGCCGGGATATCAAATTTTTTTCCCAGCACAATAATTTTTGATCTATCAGCAGGTAGATTTTCATTTAATTCATTTTTCATAATTGAATTGACAAGTATAGTGCGGCTGGTATCCCTTCTCTTTTCAAACACATCATATGTTCCCCTGCTGTCTGATTTAATATTAAGCAGTAAAATATCTTTAAGATCCGTTTGAAATGGAATATTATGCTCTTTCATCCAGCCATCCGGAAATTCTTTATGCTGCAATTCAATGCCGCTATCATTTTTCATTGAATTTATGTTTGTATAAAAATCCTTTTCATTTTGAATGAAGGGATAAACATTAAGAGTTATATTAAAAGGACTTTCATTAGTGATCCTGACCTGGCGGACAGCAATTCTTGAACTTTGAACTAAAAAGAACTCTTCTACTTTAACATCCTTAAAAGGATAATAATAAAATTTAACAAGATCGCTGTAAGAAGCAGTTATGAGAGGTTTCTGATAGTACTGCTGAAGTTTGGATCTGACAATTACATTTTTCCGGAAAATTAATCCAATGGTTCCGGCCTGTTGAGTTTCAAAGTTTATCCCCTTTTGATCATCATACCAGACAAACTGATAACCTTCATTAACGATAAATTCTGATCTGCTTAATGCTGCATTATAAGTTGTATAGATCGGATCGTTTTCTGAGACAGTAAGATTGGATAAATAATTTTGTCCAAATATATTGACCAGAGGAACTAAAATTACCAGGGTGAGTTTTCGAATATTATTCATATCTAAATAGGATATTATTTTTCTTTTAGTTTAATTTTTATTTCTTTTTCCTGATACTTATCAGGATTGTCCTCAAATAATACCCGGATGCTATACAAATTATTATTATAATCAATCAATTTACCGTTCTCGACCGAATCAATATTTTGTCCGGGAGAATAAATTTTCAAAGTCTCTTCGTTTTTTGATCTTCCCTGAACGCGGACAATATATTCTCCATCCTTAAGCTGAGTTGAGAGTATCCTGAACCCCTGTGAATATTCACCAACTTTAGGAGCGGTAATAACCGGCAGCACACAAATTCCATCTGAAAAATAAATTTCAACCTGGGAATTTTTCCTTATATCCAGGCTGAGGTTAAAATACTCTTCCTGTCTCCCTTCCTTCTTATCTATTTTGATTTCCGTATCATTTAATAATACCTTACCAAAATTAGTTCCCCTGGGGAAATACGGTTCAAAATTAACCTTCAAATTTTGATTCCCCTCGTGTTTAAAGTAGTATACTATTTTATCTGAAGTTCTCGTCATCCTGAAATTGAGTGAATGATTTCCGATTTTTATATCTTCTACTTTTATAAAATTCCAATCGGCCGGAAGTCTTGGAGATATTGTTAGTCTATTGTTCAATGCATCTGCTTTCAATCCCAGCATTCCTTCGAGAATTGGTTGAAGTACCATTGTTTCAGACCAGCATTGATGGGGACAAACTCCCGAGGGCATATACTGTTCACCATTAAGAACCTCCTCAATATATCCACGCGCCCAATCTTTATAAACATTAAGATTATCCATTAAATGATTAAATCCCTGAAGATAATTCCCATAATAATATTCAGCCAGTGAAGCCCATCCGGTAAACAAGGGCCAGATACTCCCGTAATGATATCCGCGGGGATTAAATAAAGGATTGTCCTCACTGATTATCCTGACACCCCAATCGGCAGTGAAGCCATTGCCAGCATAGGCATCGAGAATGGAATATACTCTTTCTTTATCAACCAATCCAAGATAGGCAGGTACCGAAGCTAAAGCAGTTTTCTGAGTATTATAAGAATTATCGGAAAGCAATCCACAATTATAAAAATTTGTTTCTGCGTTCCAGAAATTATTATCTACAATTTTTTGAACAATTTCAAATTCTTTTTTATAATGTTCGGCTTCTTTTAATTTTCCAAGTGCTGATGCAATATACTCTGCTTCACGGAGTGTTTCGGCCCAACATCCTGCGAGGTAGAATTCAGTTTTTGCACCAAAAAGTTCTCCTCCTTCAACCCATCCATGTCCCACATTCATATTTTCAATCAGGTGATCAGCATCAGTATCAGTTGAAAAAAGAAAATCCATTGCTTTTTTGATATAGGGCCAGCTTGATTTAAGAAATTCTTTATCCCCAGACCATTTTAAATATCGTCCGGCAAGCACAACATAAAGGGGAGTTGCATCGGCAGCATCATAATGAACGACTCCTGAGGTTGTTAATTCATGAAAGATTTTCCCGTTCAGATCCTGGTATTTTTGATATATAGAGAGAACATCTTTAATTTTCTGAAAGTCGCCGTAATCGAGTATAGCCATTCCACTCCACTCACCGTCACGACCAAAATACCATGCGTAACCCGGGCGTCCGTTTACCTCCTGATTTCCATCCCAGCCATGTGCAGTAGTTGAATAACCTGCTACCAATGATTTCCCGATTCCCGGAGTGTTTACTAAAAATCTGTCAGTACCAATTAAAGCCCATCTGTAACCTGCATTAAAATTTTCATCAGGAGTTGTAATCATAAGTGTATTCGTCAGAAAGGCTTTATAGTACTCTGTCGTATTCTTATAAACATCTTCCGTTGATTTAGCTGCTTTTATGTAATATTCAGATGCATCTGTAAATCCCTCATCAGTTCCCGCAATAACGACATTAAGATTATCATTCATTGTCAAATCAATTTGCATTAAACAGTAGGTCTGTAATTTGTCGGTACTGATTCCCTTAAATCCTTCACTCGTTTTTTCAAAACCATCGAATCTTCCGGCTAGCTTATACTCAGGCACTTTGCTTGAGCCAACGATTGAGTAAAATTCATTACTTTCGTTTTTTATAACAAAGGCATTGAGACCTGCATCCCATGAATAAAACATTGAACCCAAAGCTTTATGGGAATAAGGCCACATAAATCTTAAATTGCTTTTAAATCTGACAATCAATTTGGCGGAATAAACCCCTCTGTATTCATAGTGGATAATTCCTGCCGGATTATTTATATCATAAGTTATGATTTCCGTTATGTATGCCCTGGGAAATTTATAAATCCTCATAAATGATTCGGGTCTTACTTCAATCTGTGGGCGCTGGTAATTGAACCAATATATAGTATCTTTGTATGAAAATTGTATCCCGACCTCATAATCTCTCAATGCCATAAACGGATGCGTCCATATTTCATCAATCCCGCCTTTTTCTTTTCCCATGATCAAAATTCTTTCACCGCCTGTATCCCATTCGTTATCTGAACCATACCTCGATGAAAGCACAATCGGATCAGAAATCTGATCCCAAACTTTCCCGGGTTCAATCGTGATTTCGGGTGAAGTCTCTGAAAATTCCTCTACCCTCAAAGGTTTGTAGTTCCAGTAGCAAGCTTCAACGCTGCTTTTGATCCCAGATAAATAATTCAAACAATTTTTTGTAAATAATTCAAGCTGGAGCCGGTTCTGGTTTTTAGGGGCAAAAAAAGTATACGTTCCCACACTTAATATTTTTCCTTTGCCGATATTATATTCGAGTACTAGTTTGGAACTTTCTTTAAGAGTTATATATGCCCAGTCAACTGCAACAACTTTTCCCATTGGAATAGAATCTCCGAAATATCCCACCTGTCTAACATTTCCATCAACCAGCGGTGCCCAGATATAGGAACCGCCGTTCAGTCCAGCAAATACCGGATGGGTCCTGAGCGAGTGCAACCCCAATTTTCTTCCATATCCTTCATCAACCGCCTGGACATATTCAATCCCGGGTACTTCTTTTTCTATCCCGAGTGGAACAGCTAGCCGAGCAGCATCGAGTGTTAAAAGCAATCCTCCGCCCTTATCAACATATTTCTTTAAATTACTTATGAACCTTGTATCAGTCTCTATTTCTGATAACGCAGAGGAATCGGGACGATGATACCATAGAACATTTAATGTATTCAGAATTTTGGGATCATTTATAACCTGCTCAATCGTAATTTCAGAAGTTCGATAATTTTTATCCGCCGACAAGAATTTGTATGCAGCTTCCACTTCCTCAGTATTATTTTTTGTGATAATAAATCCTATCTTAATAATTCGTACAGTGCGGTCTATCGTTTTCATTTTATCACTGTTGTTTTTGATTTGGGATAAACCAATTACAGCAAAAATCAGGATAGACAGAATGCATTTCAATAAAATCGACTGGAAGGGGTAACATTTATTTTTCATCTATAATTATTCTTTTTATTTCAGAAGGATCATACTTTTTGTATAAATTAAACTTCCTGCCTTAACCGAATAGAAATACGCTCCACTTGAGAGATTATTTGCATTAAAAGCAATTTCGTGTCTTCCTGGATTTATTTCTCCATTCAGTAAAGTCTTTACTTCTTTTCCAAGAATATCATAAACAATCACTTTAACATTTTCAGTTTTGAGTATTTGAAAAGCTATAATCGTTTCAGAATTAAACGGATTAGGGTAATTTTGGAATAGTTTAAAGTTTTTTGTTACCCAAAGCTTCTCTTCCGGATTGTTTACTTCTGTAATATTCTGCAAATCCAGAAGCATCCTTGCTGCAATACCCGCCCAAATGTACGTTTTATTCCATCCCGACCAATTATCATCCGGGCTATACAATTCCCAAAACCAGTGATCACTTTTTAACCGATTGATCATAATGCTCAATACCTTATCAACGATCTGCCTGGCTTCATCTATGTAACCATATCTTAACAAACCCCTGAAGATTAAATAATTCCATTGTACCCACACCGGTCCGTTCCAGTATCCCTGTGGATTATAATACGGATCATTAGCAGCAAGCGTCGGGATTCCATAGGTTCTCCAGAATTCATCCGGATTTTTCAAATGTTGAACGAGGATTGCTGCCTGCTGGCTGTCGGCAATACCTGCCCATAATGGTAGAAATCCGATTATTTCTTTCCTCTTTAAATCGTTTAAAAAGCTGAAAGTAAAATCGTTATCAGTTTTATCAACATTATAATAGAATCCGGTCTGATCATCCCACATATATTTATTTATTGAATCTTTCCTGCTATTTGCTTCATTCAGCCAGAATTGATACTCCTGCTGATTACATATTTCCTTCGCCATTAAAGCAAGCGAATTTGCCTCATTGACGAGCATACAATTCAAATCAAGGCATTCAAAATCAGCAGGCCATCCTACCTCATCCCAGATAACCGTCTGACCATCACGTACGGATTCCAGAACTCCGTGGCCACCCCATTCACACAAACCGTCGTAATCAGCATCCCTGTTCTGCAGCCAGAAGTTGTAAAACTTTTTCCCGGAGTTGTATGCTTCCGATAAAAAGTCCAGATCTCTGCTGACCTGATATATTTCCAGGTTTTCCCAGTTGAACCATGGCGCTGAAGATGTAAGCTGTCCGTTATAAGGAATTGTTTCATTGAGGTATGGACCTGTTCTATAGTTTATATATCCGTTACTATGCTGCCTATCGATGAAAATACGTTGGGAATTCATTGCACTCTGAGGATCCATAAAAACATAAGGCAGCATCGAAAGACTTTCGTGGAAAACCTGTCCGCCATGTCCCCATCCCCATTGTGGTTCTCTTGAAAAAACATAATAATTATAGAAACATTCACTTTCCGGAGGAAGCATACATTGCCTCAATAAACTGAAAGAATTCCAATAAAGTGATTTGTAGTTGATATTGGTAAAAGTTATATCCGGAATATTACTGTAAGCCAATTCATCATTCGATATATACTGGTGCAAATCAGTTTGTCTCAGGTTACGGCATTCATCAATCAATAAATTTATATTCGATGTATCTGCAGCTACACCTCTGATTATTCTAAGATCCTCAGTTTGTCCCAGAGAAATATTTAAGTTTTTTTGAAATGCCGTTATTTTCAAACTGTTTGATGGGATATTATTGCTAAGATTCAGATTTAGAATATCAGAAAAGAAATAAATCGGAGAATGATGGATATTCCCTACCTCAATCGAGTGACCGCTGAGCTTACCATTTGAATCCTTTGATACTATTACATAACCATAAGTGCTGTCCGGATTCAGATTTTCATCGAGAAAAGCATTATTAATAATATCGGAAGCAATTAAATCATACCTCCCGGGGGTGAAAGCGGTTCTGCGATAAACATTACTAAGACAACCGGGAACCTGAGACCATGTGATTATGGCTGAGGTATTTCCCATTGAAAAATTTATATGCGGATTTTGCGGTACAGGAGCAAAATACTGATTAGTTAACTGGATATCGGTTCTAACTCCTGCAGGTGCGGGTAACGTCAGGATGACATTTGAGTTAATTCCTTGTTCATTAGATGATAAACAAGTAAATATCACTCTAAATGAATCACCGACAGCGATTGCGGGATTCTGAAAATTTCCAAGTTCGCATCCCTGGTATCCGTTCCCCGGAATATTTGGATCAGGATCTCCCCATTTGGGAGCATCCTCGGTCAAAATCTCATTCTCACTCCCGTTATGTAAAATTACCTGCTGAGCTTCCGGCGGGATATGATCACACGGGGAGCCGCTGCTATGATTAACAGTTCCCCATTCCACACAATAATTTGCTGCAATTTTCTTAAAATTAATTTTATTACCACCCTGTAAATCCGCATATGCTCCATAGGAATCAGGAGAAGGATTGATTAAATAAACATCCGAAAGATAACGCTGGAATGGTATATTGTGTTCAATAGTCCAGCTATCAGGCTGCTCCTGATGATTGAAAAGAAAGGCATTCCCTTCCGGGATAAGATTAACATCAGAAATAACATCGGTTTGATGATAGAAAAACGGATAAACACTGACTGTTACAGATGAATCGCGCTCATTTAATATCCGGATATCTTGAACAGCGATTGAAGATGAATATACCAGGAAAATAATTGTAACTTTTATTTTGTCGAATGGATAAAAATTATATTTAACAAGATCGCTGTAAGAAATGTTTATTAGAGGACGCTGAAAATAATCGTTTAGAAAATATTTAACTTCATTACCAAGTTTAAATGCAAGACAAATACTTCCTCCATTATCGGTTTCAAAATTGACCCCGTCATTTTCTTTATACCAGACGAACTGGTATCCTTCATCAATAATATAGGATGATCTATCAATTGTAGCAGCATAAGTAGTATAAATGGGATCATTTTGATCTGCGGAAAGATTTGATAAATAATTCTGTCCGAATGCATCGGCTAACAGTAGGAACTCTATAATCAATATTTCCCTGAAAGAATGCATTTTTATTTCAGTAAAACGAGTTTCTTTGTCTGAATGAACTTATCCGTCTCCAGACGGTAGAAGTAAATTCCGCTTGCCAGTTTTTGATCGTGCAGGTTCTTACCGTCCCATACAATATCATAAGTACCGGGATGTTTCACTTCATCAAGTAAACTTGCAACGAGTCTTCCCAGTATATCATAAACTTTTAATTTGACTTTAGTCAGAACCGGAATCCGGAAACGAATATCTGTACTAGGATTGAAAGGATTCGGATAATTCTGATAAAGTCTATAATCAGAAGGAATGCTATTAATTAAATCACCCTTAACACCAACAATTTGTGTATGATGAGCCAGATCAACAGCTGCATAATAATCGAGAGCATAGTACCACCAATCGTTCAAAATACTATCAGTTATACCAGTGTACCTTGGCAAATGCCGGAACCACCATCTCATATAATTAAGTTCCCCGCAAGTCCACTCAGAGCAATTCACACTTCTTGTTTGATTCAGCAGATATGGATAACGTTTCCAATTGTCTGCATAGGTAACTACATAATTTGGATTCGAATAATCATAATCTGACATTCCATTCGGCGGATAATGAATATTGCCTACATTTGCTTTACCCGGATTATCTTTATTAATTCTTGTAAATATTTCCCAATTATTAGGATCAGTCGATTGGTTATTCCATCTTCCATAAACATGCCAGAGTGCACTTTCGAACCGGTGACCCATACTATGCATCGCCTCTGCTACACCGCGTTCGTAGTTCCATCCCATAATGGATAATATTTTTTCCAGTCCGGGATGCGGAAGCGGAGGTGCGTTCCACCAGAAAGCACCCGGACCTGCAAGGATAGATTCGTACATTCCGCCAAATGGAAAAGCATAGACCCAGACTTCATCTATATCGCCGTTATTCCTCTTAGTATCAAGATCATAAAAATCTATCATTCCATTATAATCATAATGTACCCTGTTCTGATTTTCAGCGAGGTCTTTTAATAGTGTATAAAGGTTGTAAGAATTCTGAAAATAAAAAGCGATAGTATCAAGAGTCATATACGTGCTATCAATCATCGTAAATATATTCTGATCTTCGTGGAATTCTGCAATCTGGAAAATCACGGTGCTGTCGCTTGCATTTTTAAATTCCTGCTGAAGCTGTGCCACCATAACATTAGGGTCTGTCCATCCCCATTTTTGATGAATCCTTATATTGCCGAATTGCGGAATAATCGGATCCTGAATTATCAGAGCAACTTTTACAGTTTTAGCCTCCACATTTTGAGATTGAAAATCGCTGAGTACATGCACCGGAGCTGTACCTGATACTGAACCGCTTTCAGTTGAAACGGTAAGTGTTGCATCTCCAAGACTTACACCTGTCAAATTCCCTGCACCATCTATAGTTGCAATCGCTGTATTGCTGGATGACCAAACAAGGGGTTCATTGAAAGTGTAATTAATTATTTCATTATTTTCATCAATAGGATTCGCTTTTAATCTTAAGATCGTCCCCGGCAGAACTTTTGGCGGGAAAGGGGTGATAAAAAATGAGGTTATTGTTATAAGTCTTGATAACGTCCATTCACCAAGATATATCGTACTATCCTGAGTATCATTTGCCGTCAATCTAAAAACTTTAGCTGTAAATTGTGCAGTGGTTACTGAGTCCCATTGAAAAGCAGTGTAAGGCCGTGCGGATATAAGAAGTCGATAGGAGCCGTTATGATTATTTAAATCTGTAATGTTATTTGCAGATTCGAGAGTCCATTGACCGGCAGTCCAGAAAAAAACTTTACTTTTGGATACTTCAACCAGCGAATCAAATTCAAGAGTAATTGAAAGCGAAGCCTGTTGAATTACACCTGCATCCGTGTAGGGATTTCCATCAAAAATTTTTTCTATTGTTCCAATCGTCAATTGAGGATCTGTGGTTGCAGCAGCGGAAGAATCATTCAATGCTTCTAAAATATCAATTGGTTTATCAACATCAATTTGTGCGAAAGTTTTTATACCGCACATTATTAAAATTGCAATTGTATAAATTCCCATCCTATCAACTATGGACTTGAGCATATTTTTGATTTCCTTTCCTGTTAACAATTTTATTCTTCAATTAATTAATTCCTTTTAAAAGTTGAATCTAATTCATTTTCCCTTCGGCAGTAAATATTTTTGGGCTAGTGTTCTTAGTACATCAGCTGCGGTTTCCGATGTAAAATCTTTCTGGGGATTAGCAAGCATCTCAAAACCTACCATAAACTTTTTAATATCAGCAGATCTTAATAAGGGAGGATAAAAATGAAAATGGAAATGCCATTCCGGGTGCTCCAGATCGTCGGTCGGGGCCTGATGAATACCTGCAGAATAAGGAAATGATATATCAAACACTTTATCGTAAATAGAGGTTATCTTTTTCAATATATCTGCAAAGGAATCCCTTTCTTTACCGGAAAAGGCGGCGACATCCTTAATGTGTTTTTTACTGATTATCATGGTTTCATAAGGCCAGACTGCCCAAAATGGAACGACTACGATAAAATCATCGTTTGCAATTATTACTCTTTCATCAAGATCCACCTCAAGTTTTTCATATTCACACAGCAAACAATTATTTTTTTTGCTAAGAAAATCTTTTTGATGAATGGTTTCTTTAATTGGCTCGACCGGGATCGAATAAGTTCCCCATATTTGACTGTGGGGATGAGGATTGCTGCATCCCATTATCTCTCCTTTGTTCTCGAATATCTGCACATATTTTATCTCTTGACGGTTCCCGAGTTCTTTGAACTCTTTCACCCAGGTGTCGACAATATTTCGTATATCAGAAACTTCCATTTCAGGGAGAGTGAGATCGTGCCGGGGTGAAAAACAAACTACTTTACAAATTCCCGGCTCGCTTTCAGATTTAATTAAGTCCTGTAAATTTGTACTTATCTTATCCTGTTTAATATTCAAAGCACTGTAATCGTTTTCAAAGACAAATGTATTTTTATAAATGGGATTCCTTTTGCCATCTGCTCTTTCATTCCCGGGACATAAATAGCACCCCGGATCATATTTCGCCTTTAGCGTATAATTAACTTTTTCAACATTTCCCTGCCAGGGTCTTTCCAATCTTTGAGGTGAAACCAGAACCCACTCACCTGTTAAAGTATTATATCTTCTATGTGATTTATTATTTAAATTCAAATTTTAATCTTCAGATATATTTTTATAAAAATTCTGGTCTCCGATTGTAAAACTTTGATCAAAGTTTTAATTCCACCGAATATTTTCTTTGCGTAATTACTTGTTATTTGAGCAGAATCATTTTTCTTGTTTTATAAATTCCGGAATTTGTCTTTAAAGTGTAGAAATAAATTCCGCTGCTTAATCCCGTTCCGTCGAATTTAACTTTGTATGATCCTTGTTCCAGTTCTTCTTTGACTAAAGTCTTTACTTCGTTTCCAAGTATGTCATAAACTTTAACCATTACAAAACTACGTTGCGGAAGTCGATATTCGATCAATGTTGACGGGTTAAACGGATTAGGATAATTCTGCAACAAATCGTAATTGGTAATTATTTCTTTTTGATGTTCATCAACAGCCGATGAACCGCTCAAAACAAAATATGCTAAACTATACTGATCAAAAGTTGTAGCATATTCGTATGGGATATTATTAACTTTATTATAATAGATATTAATTCCAACAGTATCTCCGGGTTGAAGAGTTAATCCGGCATATTCTCTTTTTGCAATCGACATTTCTATTTGTATGACCGGGAAATTCAAATGAGTTCTAAGATTCACTGTATTAGGATATATAACTCTTCTCTGGAAGTGACTCTGATATAAAGGATCATCGTCCCACATTCCGCCGGCTCCGCCGTGTTGAAGGCTCCATTCTTTTACCTCGGGACTTGCATCCCATGAATGGAACACCGTAAAATTTCCTGTTGAAATATTTATTTCCATCTGGGTATTCCCTGCTCCCCACCACCACCCGTCATTCTGAAAATCAAAGATCAGAGTTGGTATTCCAACACTCGGCAAATACATAGCGAGATAAAGCGAATCCGAAGTATAACTCATATAGAGTTCAGGAGAATAGCTCTGGCTTGAATAACCAACTGTATCATCGATCATCGGCCAGCCCTGTTCAACGATCCCATCAACAATAGGATGATAGTTCTGAATCATTGTTGCAACAGGATATCTGACATATTTATCTTCACCGTCTGGTTTAGTATCGCCGTCGGTATCCTGCACATTGGGATTTGAACCGCTGAAGGTTCCGTTTATTGCTTCATTTTTATCAATTAAGCCATCATTATCTGTATCGGGACTACCCGGGCTACTGCCGAACCTAAATTCATCAAGAGTGATTAGACTATCATCGTCAGGGAAACCATCATTATCCGTATCAACATCTTCATAGATATTTCCCCAATTTGGCAGAAGATCTTCGTAAGCTGTAAAAGCTCCGAATATAGTAGATTGGAAATCATATTGTTCCCCGCACGGCAAAGGACACTCCCATGGTACGTCCCCATGATACATTTCAGGGTGATTATTTGCATCGTAAACTGCATCAACAGCATGCTGGACCTCGTGAACAAATAGCCATACCAGTCCGTAGTTGATATCACTCTCATTTCCCGGGTAAATTACTCCGGTTCCTACCGGCCATTCAACATGTGAAAAACCTGTCTCCCGTGAAGGACCCGGAAGCGGAAGACCTACTACACCGTAAGACCAGTAACCGTAAACAGCTGTAGTTATTCTAAAAATTATATCATACTGAGTATTCATTACACCGCGCTCCGCTAAATCTTCAGCGGTTTTCATCATACTCCCCCAGCTGTCATCAGGATTTGGGAAAACTTCGTAATCATCTATTATGTAATAAAAGAATTGAGCATTTAATTTAAACTTGGAATTACGCCAGTAAAACAGCTGACCGAGTTTAAGCGAGTTTTTAATTATCGGAACATCAGAATCCGGAATGGTTCCATTATTTGTATTTTTATAAATGACTACCGCAATCTTCAGATTGGCATAAGTATAAAAACCATTTGTGGAATTTTGAGTCGTAACCTGTTTCTCCTGAGAACATGCAATTTCAGTCTCCGGATCTGTTCTTGCTTTAACCTTATAAAAATACTGTGTTCCCGGTTCTAATCTAGAATCAATAAATGTAGTATCAGATCCGGTAAATCCAACTGGCGCAGAATAAGGCTCATTAGCTTTCCTTCTATATATATTATATCCCATCACACCCGAAGAATCGGTATATGCCTGCCATTTTAGTGAAACGTTTGTTGCGGTAGCAGATAAAAATAAGTTCTGTATGGCACCCAATAATTCATTTACTTCATCTGAGTGAGAGCTGATAATCCCCTGGTTGTTTACTGCATAAATAATATAACCATATTTCACTCCGGGTTCACCTGTAACATCAGAATAGCTGCCGCCAATTATTCCCTGGGCAATTTTTGTAAACAGCATTCTTCCCCGGCCGTCAGGTATCGTATCGTACAAACTTCTTCGATAGATATTATACGTCTCTCCTGTCATATTGTCCCAGGTTATATTTCTGGTGCCGCCCGGGTCAACGCTTAAAAACACATTCTGCGGCGGTAGCGGTAAATTAACAGTTGAGAGATTTAAGAATTCAGGTGCCCTTATCCATGGTATTGCATCAATATAATCTGAAAGAGTTCCCTGTTCGCCGGTTGCATTACAGTTAAATCTTATAATCACACTATCACCTACCTGAGGAGCGGGATTTATAAAATTCCCTAACTCAACGCCAAATGTTCCGTCTCCCGGAATATTAGGTGTTCCCGTTGGATTCCACCGGGGAGCCTTCTCTGTCAGAATTTGTGAGTCATCGCCATTCAGAAATACAGTAAAGTCAGTTACCGGTGGAATATCGGTACAATAACCTCCATCGGAGTGCTTCACAAAATTTTTGAAGTAAATAGAATCATCCTGAACTTCAAAGGAATAAGCAGCTGCCGGGGAAAGTATAAACAGAATAAAATATTTTGACAAAAATTTTTTCATATATACCTGATGATATTTTCATACTCCCCCGGCTATGAATTTATTTTAAAAGAATCATCTTCTTTGTAAGAACAACATCTACCGCTTTTAATCTATAAAAGTATATCCCTGAGGCAAGGGCTGTGTTACTGTCATTTTTACCATTCCAGTTCACAGAATATCTGCCCGGTAATTGATCTTTATCCACCAGAGTTTTTATTTCCCTGCCAAGCAGGTCATAAATGATCAATTGCACTCTGCCCTGTTTTGCAACTTCATAACTAATATTAGTTTCAGGATTAAAAGGATTTGGATAATTTTGATTCAGCATGAATTTCTTTGGAAGATTTTCATTCTTCACAATAGCCGCAGGATTCAGCAGATTAACATTCATATTATAATGAACTGTAAGAGTATCACCCGCCCAGTAATTTAAATTGAAAGAAGAAACCGGTAGAAAAGTATAACCTACCAGACCATCATATTGAACTCTGATAATAGCAATGGAGTTGGAAAATCCATAATCGTGAACAATTATTCCGGTTGGAGAGAAAGGACACCTGCCGACATTCACATTTCCGGCAGAATCAGCTGTGAACTGAAGATCAGGAGTATTATCGAAGTACTTGCCGTACCAGACGCCGGATTGGGGGCCAGCCTGATATATTTTGACATCAGCATATGGTAATATGTTAGCATCATTATCTTTAAAAGTTATAACATTATTCTGAGGCAGATCTTGCATGAAAACACCAATGTTATCCGGAGCATTATAATTTCCATAAGTTGCCCGGTCACCTGCGATTAAATTTAGAGCAGGTGCACTATAATGATCTATATATGTGTACTGCCCGTTCATCAATCCGGTAATTGGTGTTGAATATACCGCTGATCCCGTTAAAGGCATGAAAGGTGTTCCGACAATCAACTGGCCGTTTTCCAGTATCCCGATTGTATTACCGGTTCCGTTATCATTGACATCGAACCCGTAAACATCAATTAGGTAACGTGCATGACCTAATTCGTGAAACAGAGAACCTTCAAAGTAAAACGGGTTATTATCCGAAAGAGAGTGATGATCGGAATAGAAGCTCCCCGCCAAAAGGTCTATAGGAAATCCCCACTGAAGGTCGATAGTTCTGTCATTCAGATTTGGAGTATTTGTAGCTAATCCACCGGCCAAAGGAAGAGCACTGTCGGGAACGACTACAATTTCATCAATTCTTACTCTGTCAAGTACTCCGTTTGGCGATTCAGGATAGACTGCATTCTGCAGCATATAATTCCATCTATTTACGTGACGGTTAGCCCAGTCCTCCCAGCAGTTAGAATGTACACCCAACTCTTTCTGATATTGATGAAAATAATTATAAACACTTTGTTCTACATAGAAACCTGCAGTAATTGCATTTGTATAAATTGATAAAGAATTATTCCCCTCTTCTTCTTCATTGATTAAATTGTTCGGATCAATATCAATTTGAAGCCTATGCCTCTCGAACGTCCATATCCAGCGGTAATCAATCCCGATAATACTATCTGCAGGAATGTTGACTGTTCCTGTATCAACGATTACACTGTCCATTAACCATTTGTACTGAACATTTAGATCTTCATCTGTCCAATTCTTAACCTTTGCCTCCCATGTGACGGTATCACCGACAGCAGGCCAGCCATCGATATTGGGATTAGGACTTCCCCAGACATAATCTATATGAGGCAGCCTTGTAATATAGCCGATAGTCAGATCGTAGCCGGGTGGAGCATTTTCATTTACATCCACCGAGTGTGAACTAAGAGTTCCCCCGGAAGATTTGGCATAAACTATATATCCATACCTTTCAGACAGAATTGCAGTTTGATCTGTGAAAGTATTTATTGTAATTCCCGATGCAATGAGATGATACAACATTCTGGGTCTGCCGTCGGGAAGCACTTCACTATAATTTCTTCTGTAAATAGTGTAAGTCACCCCGCTAACCGGATCCCACGATATTGTTCTAAAGCCTGTCGAACTATCCCGTATAAGAGTAACATTCTGAGGAGCCTGCGGAAGATCAACTGCAGATAAATATAAATCCAGAGGAAATCTTATCCACGGAACCGCTGTAACTGAATCGTTGATCGTACCCTGCTGCATTGTTTGATTACACGTAAATCTTATATAAACTTTATCTCCAATCTGTAACGATGGATCTATGAAATTACCCAGTTCTACTCCGAATGAGCCCTGCCCGTTTATATTGGGGTCACCCCCTACATCCCAGCGCGGGGCATTTTCTATAAGGATCTGAGACTGATCATTATTTAAATATGCAGTGAATGAAGTGACGGGAGGAATATGCGTACACATTCCACCACCGGCATGATGTACAAAATTTCTAAAATATTCTGACTGTCCGTTTTGAGCAATAACCGATAAAGTAAAGGACAAAACCAGCAGTGCCGTCTGCATTGATTTAATGAACAGATTTTTAACTGTTCTATACTGTTTGATAGTGAAATTAAATTCGTAACGACGTTTCATTAAATCCTTCCAATCTTAACTATTGAATATTAACACCTATACCCACTCTATGAGCGACTCCCAATAAACCGAACTTACTGTATGAATAATCGACCCGCGTATCCAATCCTCCTACATCCAATCTAACACCCGCACCAAATGAATATGTAGCTACGTCATAATTAATTTTATATCCGCCGCGTGTAAAAAAGGTATTCCGGAAATTCCATTCCCCACCTACCTGAGTTAACGGTTGACCGTCATTTGGTTTTGTAGCAGCAAAACTTACCAACACTTTTTGGTCTTCCCCATCAACTGCGTTTATGCTTGCTCCGAAAGTAAACGCGGTTGGAAGAGGATAACTTTCGTTTACATAACTGACCTGTGAACCAAAATTCGAAATCTGCATTGCGAATTTAAATCCGCGGAATTCCGATGTATACATGGTTGCAATATCAACCGAGAAAGCATCAGCAGAGAAACCTTTATATAAAGTCATATTTATATAATTAAGTGTAAGTCCGACAGTAACCTGTTCGGTAAAAAACCTTGAATAAGAAATTCCGAATTTATAGTTCCCCGCATAAAAGGTTTCTCCTGTTCCATCCGGTTGAAGAGGGGTTCTTACTTTCATTAAATCTGTATAAAGTGCAGTAACAGCAGCAGCAAAGGTACCCAGATCACCAAAACTATGTCCAGCTGCAGCGAAATCGTGATTTATTCCGGCAAACCAGAAATTATGAGTAAATACGATATCCGTTCCTTTAATCCAGGCCAGGGCGGCAGAATTGTAAAAAGTCCCTTCTGCACCATCAACCACCGAAATATAGGCATCCCCCATTGCCGTACCACGCGGACTTATTCCTATTTTCAGAAATTGAGCGTCGGTGCTTCCGGGCCTTTGAAACTGAGCAAACAGAACGGGGGAAAAAATTAAAACGGCGATTATAAATTTCTTAATCATATTTCAAACCTGTTTTGGTTTACCGCTTCTTAAAAACTTTGTTACTTTATTATGACAAATTTGCCTACCTGAACCTGACCGTTTTTCCGGTCTTCACAGGTAAATAAATAAATTCCACTCGAAACGGCCTGACCCACATAACTCGTCAGGTTCCAATCTTCATATCCTCTGTCAGGATTATAATGATCAATAGTATAAACAAGATCACCTGCCAGAGTATATATTTTTATCTGACAGGAAGCAGGAAGATTGATAAACTGGATCTTTCTGTCCTGCTCCATCCAATTTTCACGCGTACCTGTCGGTTTTTCCCAGGGTGGATCATAGTTTTGATAAGCAATGTCACCCCGGTAAGGATTCGGAACTACTGCAACCTCTCCGACACTTACGGGCGGTTGTGTTCCCGGCACTGCCAGCTTTGCATTTGTATAAATACTTGATTCCTGCGGTGGGAAATCGGCAACAGTATCTTCTTTAGAAAAAGCCGTAACTGAATAATAATAATCAAAATTGTTCAAGAGACCCTTATCTATATACCGATGCTCCAATCCGGTATTGTAACCGTATTGATCTCCCGGAACATCATACTCAGCCAGCAGTGTCCATGGTCCTGCAGCACTTCGGGTGCTTTTATATACTCTGTAACCTTCGAACGGCTGCCGACAGCTGTCAGCCCTGTAAGGATCGATGTAAGTCTCAGGATTAACATCACCCGGTTGAGGAGTCCAGTCCAATACAACTTCATGATTTTTCATCACCATTCTTACGGGAGGCTCGGGCGGCGGAGAAGGAACCTTAAAATTCTGACTTATCAGCCAATCGAGTCTATCCAGATTTTTTAATGCTCCATCAACACCTTCACCCAGAATTTCTCCGATTGTGAACGCAATAGTATCTCCCACATTTATATCAAATGGACCGAAGCTGATTATAAACTGTGAGCCTATCGGATCCTGCTGATTTTCCATAATTACATTAGCAACCATTTCTTTGTATCTGATAGCATCCTGTGCCGGAGGGGCTCCAAGTCCCTGACCGGGATACCAGTTAAAAGTCCACTTAATGGAATCATCCGGAATATTTTTAGGTGGATAGACTTTTATGCCTATAGGGCTGTATGCTGTACCATCGATCCCGCCAGGTGCATCAACAGACATTCCGAAATGTTTATCGGAATAATAAACCGAATAATCATCCAATGCAAAATCCCAGCCGCTTCCCCTGTAACCTACGTTGCCGTCAAGCCAGTATGCTATATAGACTTTTTTCAAATTGTATTTTGTTGAAATCACTTTGAAGTTATAAACTATCTCCTGATCCAGAGGAGGGGAACCCCAGGCATAACTGTTTTGAATAACATCCAGATACAGTGGAGTATGTTCTGGTATTGTTCTTACATTATAATCGCTGTATTTGCAAACCAGATCCTGATCGGAGACCCCTATGTAATTTGGCCAGTAAGGAATATTAGCAGTATCTCCTTTCCCTACTACCCAGACCGTGTCCCAGGGTTGGTCCGTAGGGTAAAATTCAAAATTGGAATTCCAGCTCGTTGTGACTGAAACCAGAGTATCATTTCCCAAAATTGATCCAACCCATATACCTCCTTCACCGACATGTTCCTCATGACTCTGTCTTGGAAATTCACAATAAATCAAACCTGGATAATCAGTAATAGCTGTCCACAATGTTCCGATATTCGTTACAAGTTGTCTTACTTCTCCAACATCGTGCAATTTCCAGTCTATGGTTGCCCTTTGCCCGATAGAAGCCGTAACCGGTACAAATAAACTTATCAAAAATGTCACACAGAATTTACGGTATAGCATAATTTTACGTAGTACCTTTTACTTTATAATGACAAATTTTCCAACCTGAACTTTGCCGTTTATTTTATCTTCACATGTAAAAAGATAAATTCCACTCGATATGGCCTGACCAACACTTGAGGTTAAATTCCAGTCAACATATCCTCTGTTAGGGTCACTATGCTCAAGCTTGTCTATGATATCTCCTGCAAGGGTATATATTGTAATTTCACACCGGGCAGGTAAATTTATAAATTGAATTCTCCTGTCCTGTTCCATCCATTGAGATCTTGAACCTCCGGGTTTTTCCCAGGGAGGATTATATGATTGATAAGCGATATCACCTCTGTAAGGATTTGGTACCACTGCAACCTCCCCTACTGTTTCAGGGGGCGCAGTACCGGGGACAGTCCTGACTGCATTTTTTGAGATGCTAGACTCTAATAATGGAAATTTAATTACCTTATCCGGTATTGAAAACGATGTAACTGCATAGTAGTAATCCACATTATTTACTAATCCAAGATCGGTGAATTCATATTGAATTCCGGTATTGGATCCATAATCATCATTTGGGAGATCGTATTCTGCCAGAAGAGTCCAGGGTCCGTCCTGACTTTGAGTACTTTTATAAACTCTGTACCCCTCGAAAGATTTAGTAATCGTATCAGCCCTATAAGGATCTATAAAATCTTCCGGGTTAATATCTCCGGGCCGTGGTTTCCAGTTCAGAATAACCGTTTTATTTTCAGCTGTTATTCTTAACGGAGGTGAGGGAGGGGCTGAGGGAACTTTAAAATCTTTTGCTTTAACTATATTCAGTATATCTGATTTTTGATTCAAATCGTCAATGCCCGATCCAAGAATTAAGGCAACGCTGAACTCGAGAGTATCGTTAACAGGCAGATTATAAGGGCCAAGCGATACGATGTGCTTTGTACCATCCCCTGTGCTGACCTGGTTCTCCATTATCAAACCCCTGGTCATATCATTATACCGCTCTATATTGGTATGAGGAATCGCCTGCTGCTGTCCGTTATACCATATAAAAGTAAGAACACTATCACCGGCATTTAATGGAGGGAAGTAACTTTTTTGACCAATCATTCCAAGTGCTGTACCATCAGCACCGCCCGGCAAATCTCGACATATTGCCATAGTTCTGTCGCGTTCGAAATAAGTTTCGTCATCCAGTCCATATCCCCCTGCTAAAACATATCCTATATTTCCGTTCATCCAATTAGTAATATAAAGCTGTTGAAGATCATATCTTTTTGAAATTACTTTATAGTTGATCACAACGATCTGATCCAGAGGAGTTGACTGCCAGGAGTAGCAGTATTGGATAACATCCAGATACAATGGAATGTGATCTGTTATTTTCAAACTTGCAGGTCCGTAATCATTATATCGACAGACAAAATCTTCATCGGATACGCCGATATATTCCCGCCAATATGGATTTATCGGATCCCCGATACTTACGGTATCGCCTCTCTTAACAACCCAGATTGTATCCCAGGGCTGATCAGTTGCAAAAAATTCACCTTCCTCACCACGGATAACGGATACCAATTTCTGACCATTTACAATTGCACCGATCCACGGACCTGCTTCAGTAATATGTTCTTCATTACTTCCGGGTGGATATTCGCAATTTGTCAACCTTCGATAATTAAAAGCCGGATCTCCAACCGCATTGAGCCAGCCGGTATTAGTAATTACCTGCCGCACTTTTCCTATATTAATTAATTTCCAATCAAGAGTAACTTGTTGTGCATATATTGATTGAGTACCGATAACACACAGTACCGGCATCAACAGTATGTAACTATATTTATAATTCATAAATCAATCTTATTCACCAATCGACTCTTACTCCGACCTTTATATAACGTCCGGTTGAAAATTGTCGTGGATCTCTAAGTCTAAACATTGTATACCAATCGTAATATTGATTTGTACCTTCCTGCAGATCACCATATTGGTAAGGATTACCGGTAGCAGTATTAAATCCATAAGCAATCTGCACATTATTCTGATCGAAGATATTATATATGTCCATTTCCGCGGTAAGTGTTAACGGTCCGATATCAAATCCTTTACTGATTTTTAAATCCGTTGAAGAAGTACTCGGTCCTGTCGCAGTATTATCCAGCTTCTGGGCTTCCGCAGGATCAAGAGTAAAGGGCGTGTACGGCTGACCTGTCTGAAACCTGGATAATACTGTAAATGTAAAATCATCGGGTAAGGGAACTCCGAAGACTTCCAGCTCACCATTCTGTGGAATGATAAAGCTCCCCTGGAAAATAATCTGATGCCTTACATCCCAATCAGCTCTTCTTTCCCTTATCGGATAAGGAAAATCATTTAACGACCGGATATAATCTTCGAAAGCAGATGATGAATAAGCATCAGCCCATTGCAGAGTATATGTTATCTGGCCGGAAGTGAAATTTGAATATTGTTTATCAAGCTCTACTTCGATCCCCCTTGCACGTCCGTAGCTTTTATTATCAAATAACTGAACTGGTATTCCCAGATTCGCTTTAAGCTGTGTTGTTTCAACCTGCTGGGATATATCCTTGGTATAACTTTTTATATCGATTGCCAGGTCATCAAAAAATTGATGTGTTAATCCGAATTCATAAAGAATTGTTCTTTCATAATCTAAAAACGGATTACCTGTCGTTCCACCGCTATAGGGATCCCTGTAAAAATATTGAAGTTCAGGCAGCTGATAAAAATGACCATAAGAAAAGAATACAACCGTCCTTTCTGTAATTGGGAATGAAATTCCGAAGCGGGGACTGAATTTATATTTAAATAATTTCCAGCTTGGACTCAAACCAGTAGCTGCTTCCCACTGAGTTTTCCAATTTTTATCATTAACGGTTTTCCCAAGCCACGCCCAGTCGAATCTGAGTCCGGCATTTATGATAAGGAATTCTTTCTCAAATTTATCCTGAAGATATCCGCTTCCTATCATTGGATAAACATGAAATACCCATCTGTTTTGACTGAATTCCGGAAAAGGTCCGGGGGGCTGCAGAGGTGCAGGTATTGTTGTGTCACGGTTAAATGCCCACTCACCATAATTTGACAGTTGTACTCCGCCGAATTGTATATCAACATATCTTATATCGTTGTACTGGTATTCAAATCCAAATTTCACCAGATTATCCTGAGTAATTTGTGAAGTCAAATCTCCTTTTAAAGTGAACGTTCCGGTTTTATCGTCTCTCCAGATGCTTTGAATACCGGCTCCGTCATAAAATCCTGTCAAAGGATCCAACTGGGGAACAATAGTCATCGATTTAAATGAATCCGGAACTACATTATAATTGTGGGAGTATGCTTTCCAGCTGGAATAATTGAATGACTGACCATTCTTATAATATGTCCAGTAATCCGATGGGTTTAACCCATCCCAGTCACCATGGTACTGTACCCCTAGGTATCCGAGATTAATATTATAATAAGTTGATTTAGACAGTACATGATTAAAAGAAAGCGAAAAGTTTTTGTTATTCCGGTAATACGCAGGCAGATTATTAGAATGATTTATCCAGAGCCAATCGAAATCACTCCAGTCATTAAATGAACCGATATAACTAAATGTAGTTCTGAAATTATTTGTTATTTCCCAGGTGAGCTTACCGGTAAGGTTTCGGAGATTACTCTCTCTTTCAGTAACATCAAATCCGAACATATTTATTTTATTACGTGTTCTAAGATTATCATAAGGGGTATTTGTTATTTCTGCATTCAAAGATAGGAAGTAATACAGCCTCCCGGGGATGTTTAATCCAGCCAGAGGGAAAAGATAATGAGTAAAAGGTTCAGGTCCTCCAAAGAACAAAGTTCCGTAATCTGTATTATATGATTTTCCAAGGAATTTTATTTGATCCGTTTTATATTCCACTCCTCCCTTAAACTCATCAGAACCCGAGCGGGTAGTTATATTTACAACTCCCGATTGCGCTTGTCCGTACTCGGCACTAAATGCCCCTGTAAGGAGTTCAACCTGATCTACCGCATTTACATCCAGATCGAATGTACTTCTTCCACCATAAATAGGATGTGTAACCGGAACACCGTCAATAAGGAACAAAATTTCTCCGCCTCTTCCTCCTCTGATGTGAACATCTTTAACACTTTCATCTCTCAACTGCAGTTGTTCACCGGTATTCAGTTGAAGAGTTTGAGGGATATTTGTTAAAATAGTTCCAGCCTGTAATTTGAAAATATCAGCAGTGGATTCCATTCCTGGAGTATCTTTCATCGTCTCTCTTGAGACGGTACGCCGGGTGGATGTTATATCTTTCTGCACCATTTTTTGTTCAGCAGTAACGACAACTGTCGGGGTTTCAATAACAGTTGATTCCATTTCTACATTAATTTCAGTAGTCAGATCGATATGGACTACAACCGATTGAACCGTAATTGTATGATATCCAATTGCTGAAACCTGGAGAGTATAAGTACCGGGTGGAATATTTATTATATAGTACCTCCCGTTTTCATTGGTTGCCGCGCCCATTGTTGTACCTTTTACTATCACATTCACACCTATTAACGGCTCACCCGACTCTTTATCTTTTATAGTACCGGCAATTTTCCCCGTTTCACCCGCAAGTGTATTGGTAGTTAATATGAAATACATTATCGCTGCAGAGAATAATATCCTAATCAATTTAAATATCATATTATTTTCCATAGCTCATTTACCTCATATTAAGATTTTGAAGTACCTGATTCACCATTACTTCTGCATCTTCTTTAACCAGGAAAAAAACAGGAAAGCCTAGTATTACTGCATCAAAAGAACTTCCGTAATACCGTAAGCCGCAAGCTTTTCCTCTGTATTGCGGGAACTGACTATTGAAAGCATTATTATAAGTATAAATCACATCTGTAAATCCTGCCGGCTGGATTATCAGATTAATATTGGTTAATCCCCAGGATTGGCCGGGTATAATAAACGGGAAATCAATGAGTTTGGTTGAATCAATTCTGATATCATCAAATGAGTCGCCTACACCGATAAATCCGATACAGTCGCCGGTGTATCCGAAAGTTTCGTCAACGCTTATTATATGAAGGTAATCGTGAACAAAAGTCCCCTCATTAAAACTAAGTGGAAATGATTGATCCCAGGCGAATGATTTTAAGATTCGCCAGCCGCTCATAAAAAATTTTCCTCCCACATCCAGGTAGTCTTCTATAATATCGGTATAATTCACAATTTTGTGAGGTAGCGAGGAAGGGTAATCGTCAGCGTGCCAGACAACCAGTCTATATTGTCCAAGTGTATCTTTAGGAGGAATTCCCCGCGACTTAAAATCCCACTGGTAAGAAGTTTGAAATATATCAGAATAAAACTGATCTACCTGCTGATCGGTCGGATGAACCGTACCAAATGGAAAATTACTTTCGTCGGTTTCATCTATAATCAGGATATCCCGTTCAAAAGTAGGTTTAACAAGTGTAACGATAACTGAATCACCGATGGGATCGACGAGGTTAGTGTTATCCCTTGAAGTTGCTCTGATGACATGCTGACCGGTAAGGGGCTGACTAAATTCCCCGGGAGGAATATAAATCAAAGTATCCTCAGTCCAGTGCCATCCGCCATTATCAACCGACCATGCATATTCAACGATACCTCCCTCTTCATCGGGATCGCGTGCTTTATATATCAGTTCAATACCCTGCCACCAGTCGGTTGTCTGATCTTCTGCAAAATATTTTTCATTATTAGCTGGTTTTTCAATTGTTGTTATTGGAAAGTATGTCCGTTGAGTATATAATATTTTAACAGCAGGAGTAGGATCAACTGCACCATTATTATCTACTGCTCTCACTTCAAATACCTGTTTATTTAAATCATCGTCAGAAAGAAATGCAACGGTTAAACTTGTCTGGTCAGTATACTTCCAGACCTGTACGACTGAATCACCCTGAACTAAACGATGAGTTATATAACGGTATTGATATCCTTTAACATATCCGTCATTATCTTCGCCGTCCCAATACAATGTCTGTAATGCAAACAATGTATCTCCATCCCTGGGGATGTTTGCAACCGTAGTATTTGGTGGATCATTAGGATTAGGTTCCGTTGGCTTCTGGCAGGAAGTCCAAATAACTATTATAAAAACTAACAGAAATGTTTTTATAATATTATATAAATTAAAACTGTAAAAATTTAGTTGCATAATTTATGCCGGTTTAATAATAATGTACACCGGTTATTTTCATAATCCGGTATAATCTGTATACATCTCTGTATCTTTTAACTGATTTAAAAGGGCTGATCTGTACATCTATCTGTGTAACCCTGTCTGCATTTACAGTAAAGTTTTGATCAAAATGATATAATAAACTTTCATCAGGTGGAAGCTCAACCGGATTCTCAAATGTTTTCCCGGAATTGGCAACTATCTTCAGCGGAATTCCGTTTGCAGGTGTAACACCAAATTCAAGACTGTTATAATCTCCGGGAGGGACATAAGATTCGAATACTTTATAGATTTTGTAATTCCCTAAAGAATCGACGGCTATTATATTAACAAATTCATCCTCCTGACGATAACTATCAATACCCGGATAAAGTACGGCAAAATCGGAGTCTCTATAAATTCTTCCCTGGAAAACTTTCAGTACAAAAATTGCCTCATATCTGGTTGATACTGAAAAAGTATCACTCTTTTCAATTAAAACTGTGTCAGCAGGATCAGCGCTGAACATAATCCTTACTATTCCGTGATCGGGTGAATCTGTAACTCCTGTTGTGCATTCAAAAAATGTTAATGCGGAAAATATCAGGCAAGCCGAAAAGATTATGACCGGTTTTGTTCTTTTCATATTCTCAAATCCTCAATAATTATCAAACTGCAGGAATCGGCATCAGGGACCGATTCCTGCAAAAGATAAATACTACTATTTCAAAAGAAGCATCTTCTGAGTAAGTTGAACGGAACTTGCTTTAAGCTGATAGAAATACAATCCTGTTGCAACTTTATTGCCATATTCGTTGGTTCCATCCCAGTTAACAGTATGGAATCCCACGTGAGTATCTTCATTAAACAGGGTTTTGATTTTCCTCCCCAGTATGTCGTAAACAGTTAATTGTATAACTCCCGCTTTCGCAACTCCGAATTTAATAGTAGTTGTAGGATTGAAAGGATTGGGATAATTCTGAAAGAGTTCGAATTTTGCCGGAATAACTGTGGTCTCATCTTTAACGCCGGTAGTATTAATTCCTTCAAAATTATTATAAATTAAAACCTGATCGATTTTACCGGAAAATCCTCTTGCTCCGGCAAGATTACCACCGTTACCTATTCTGAGAGGTGCAGCAGCATTAACAGGCGGATTAGCCGAGATGGTGGAATCATTTTCCGTTTGATCGAGCAGGGTATTATCAGCATCATATAATTCAAATACTGCGTGAGTTGAATCCCGTTTAAACACTGCCCGATACCAGGTATTAGTCTGGAGTACATAGGATAATGTCATTTCCACATAAAAATCAGGTATAATAATTGTCGGATCGGCATAATATCTTGCTCTTATGAGAGCACCGGGTTCTATTCTGATCTCATAATTATTCTGATACCAGTTCCCATCGGTAATCGGTCTGTTAATTAACCGGATATAATCATTTAATGAATCAGCTTTGAACCACAAGCTAACATTAAAATCATGAGAAGTAAGGAAGGGTGTTGTAACTCTCATGAAGCTTGAATCCATCCCATCCGGATCAGGAGTTTGAACTATCGAATACGAACCTTCAACAGCATCGGTTGAATACACAAAAGGTCTGGGAGAGGAAACAGGATTATGGAAGAACGAATGATCTTCAGGTGTTCCGGAACCTCCCTCAAAATCGAGATTTAGAACGAGTGCCATCGGTTGATAGATAGCAAATGTCAGATATCCATTTCCAGCTGCCGGAAATGTTGCGGTTCTATTCTGATCATCCGTAGCCTCCACGTAATAATCTATAATAGAACCCAGAGGCTGCTGCGGGATATAGCCTGTATACTGGTTATTTCCCATATCAGAAAGTACGGCAGTTTGCCAGGTAGTTCCGCCATCTACGCTATACTTAATATCAGCAGAGGTAATTGTACCGTTTGTCGCGAATGCCATGATATTTGCATCCACTTCGTATTGAGTTACACTTGGAATCTGATTCTGCACTTGAGTAACATTCGTAATAATAGGCGGTACCGGGAAATCCCTGATATTATCGCAGATTCTTATTTCATCGACGAGACCATCGAGAAATGAGTCGTCACCACCGCCGGCAAAACCGATATGTACCGGCTGGTTTGTATTAATCGGCGGATCATCGAGTATCGGATCATAAGGTGCAGAAGTAAAGGATATTAGTTGTCTTTGAGCGTTATGCACCATCTGAATTAGTATATGGCGTGTGGCATCTCTTATAAAAGTAAGATGATACCATTGACCTACCTGGAGAATATTATTGGGTGAATTTACCTGAGGCCACCTGTCTGCACCCGCAACATTATAACCGGTTGAGAAAAACCTGTAGTCGCCCCACATCTCAACAAAATAATTTGGTCTCCAAAAAACATCATCACCGGTTTTTATTACAAGGCGGGGAACCCATCTCCAGTCGTTAGCAGTCTGGCCGAAAGTAAAAATGTTTATCCAGCCCTCAATTGTCCAGTCTCCGGTCAAATCAAGGTATGAAGTATCGGCAACGGTAACGTATGAAGAATCGGATTGTGCATCATTCGGCAGGCCAAGAACCTGTCCCAGACTGGCATCGAATGGATTGGGTAAATAAAACAGTCCGGTTGCCGAATTTGAATGACCGATTCCATTAGTTGAATAGGATGAAGCATTATTCAGATTTCCGTCAAAATGCAGCAGCAACATGGTATGACTGTCAGGTGTGTAGGGACCACCAATAATCTCTTGAGCGTACAAATCGAATACGCCCAGTAAAAAGGACATAGAAACAATAACAAGAAATCGAAAACGTATAGAATGTTTCATACACATCTCCTATTAAATTTATAATCGGTTATTTAATAATTTCTTATTAGTTCTCTTCTGTCATTTTGAATTAAGTTTAGTGTCGATATTTCAAAGAACCTGTTTTAAAATGTTAACGCTAACATTTTTGATATTATATTACGACTTAGAAATTATAAAGTCAAGTATTGACCTGAACAAAAAATAAATTCTCAGATTTGTTGAAATCCACAAAGAGGATAGGATGAGTAACCGCTAAACGGAAAAACGAAGTCTACGAGATATATAAATCCAGGGCTAAACTTACGCTTCTCCGCAAGTAAAAATTATATTAATAATTCCCGGAAAGTTAGTGCACGGAAGTATCTTTAAGACTTATTCTTTTTTCAGTCTTTCTATAAACGGCGCCAGCAGATCAATCGGAACCGGGAATATTATTGTCGAGTTTTTATCAGAGGATATTTCCGTTAAAGTCTGGAGAAACCTTAATTGAATTGCAACAGGATATTTCTGCAGGACTCCCGCAGCATCTGACAACTTTTCACTTGCCTGAAATTCACCTTCTGCGTGAATTACCTTAGCACGTCTTTCTCTTTCAGCCTGCGCCTGTATAGCAATCGCCCGCTGCATTTCGATAGGCAGATCGACCTGTTTAACTTCTACGGCAGTTACTTTAACTCCCCACGGTTCGGTCCGTTCATCAATTATGTGCTGAAGCTCCCGGTTAATTTTTTCGCGTTCGGATAACAGCTCGTCCAGCATCGATTGTCCCAGTATACTTCTTAAAGTAGTCTGTGAAATCTGGGATGTGGCAAAGAGGTAGTCTGCTACTTCGACTACTGCCTTTTCCGCCTGAACTACCCTGAAATAAACTACCGCATTTACTTTAAGCGAAACATTATCCTTTGTAATGATATCCTGAGGCGGAACATCGAGGACTAAGGTACGCAGACTTATTTTTACCATTCGATCAACTATAGGAATCAAGAAGATAATACCGGGGCCTTTAGTATTTATCAGCCTTCCCAATCTGAAAATAACACCCCGTTCATATTCGCGGAGAATTTTTATGGCACTTGCCAGAATAAAAATTCCGAATACAACTATTATAAAAATGTATAATGGATACTCCTGCATAAAAACCTCGGCTGTTTAATTTGTAATTAATTCGTTTTTTTAACCTGTAATTTTAAATTGGTTACCCCCGTAACAATTATTTTACCCCCTTTGGGAATTATGCCGTCGAGACTTTCGGCTTGCCAAATTTCTCCGTGAACCTTTATTGCTCCGTCAGGTTCTAAATTTGTTATTGCTTCCCCGATTTCATTTATTAAGCCTTCCTGTCCGGTAGTGGTCTTTCTTCGCTGGGCTTTTATCCCGAGTCCGATTGCAAATGTGAAAAATAAAACGGTCAGAATTACAAATAATAATATCACGCCCCAGGAAATCTGGATAACATCAATACCCGAATCGGTTTTAATGAGCATAAGGGATCCCAGAATTAATGAAATTACTCCCCCAATCGTTAATAAACCGTGACTTATAATTTTTATCTCCAGTATAAATAAGATAATTCCGAAAATAATCAAAGCCAGTCCTGCATAATTTATCGGCAGAGTATGCATCGCGTAAAATGCAAGCAATAAACTTATTACGCCTACGACTCCGGGAAAAATCAATCCGGGACTGTATAGTTCAAACAGAAGACCGTAAATTCCAAGCATAAGTAATATATAAGCGATATTCGGATCGCTTAATATGCTGAGTAGTTTTTGCTGAAAGCTCATATCCACATAAATCAACTTCGCATTCTTTGTATTCAGAGTTGCGGAACCGGAAATGGTTTGTACTTCCCTACCGTTAATTTCTTCCAGCAGTTCTTTCGTATTGGGAGCAATTAAATCAATTACCTTCTGCTTTAATGCTTCAGTTTCTGTAATAGAAATACTTTTTCTTACAGCATCCTCCGCCCATTTTACATTTCTATTCCTTTTCTCGCTGATTGTTCTTATGAATGCCGCTGCATCATTAGTAACTTTCTCAATCATTACGGAATCCATTTGTCCTTCCAGCGAGACAGGGTGCGCTGCGCCGATATTCGTCCCGGGCGCCATTGCGGCTATATGTGCAGCCAGCGTTATGAAAACTCCTGCCGATGCCGATCTTGAACCAGGGGGATAAACATACACAACTACAGGTACCGGCGACTGAAGGATATCGGATACAATTATGCGGGTAGATTCCAGTAGACCGCCGGGAGTATTCAGAAGAAGGACAAGACACTCCGAATTATTTTTAACAGCCTGTTCAATGCCATAATGAATATAATCGGTAGCTGCCGGATTTATAGCACCATCGAGGGTAATTACTACCACGTTTGAAGTCTGGCTCTTAATCTGGAAAGTCAGAATCAGGAGCCACATAATTAGGAAAGTCAATCTGCGCATAAATTTCCATATGGAAATTGTTATTTAAAACTATAAAAAAAATCGTACTAATCAAACTTTCAGCGCAAGCGTAAAGCATAAAGGAGAATTCAAAATCAGTGAAGAGACAGTGCTAACCAAAATAAATTTTAAATAAAATAGTGCGATAATCGTCTGTATTAGAAGATTTCTTTCTTTTTCAATTTCTATCTCATTTAAAATAAATTTATATGTCTGCTGCAGGAACAGATTTGAACTGAATATGAAATTTGTTTGCTTCCCTTGTTATTTATAATTGAAATTGTTATCTATATAAGAGTCTGGAATTTGTTTTTTATTCTTTTAGAATGTACTGTTATTAAAAATGAAAGAAATTCTGCAAAATCTGCCTATCTTAATTTTGTACCAGCCCGCAAATAATTTTACTAATTTTAAGTGAATCTAATCTGCCACTATTCTGCCAGTATTCGGCCAGTATTCGGCCTCCCACAAATATAAACTCAATAGTTCGCAAGTATGTCTTAACCGGCTTTACAAGATCAGCACGAATAAATTCGACATTTATTGTATAAATTTGAAAAGTGTATGTTTCTTTTGAGTTGGTCTGTAGTCTATAAGAAACAGAGTAGATAATTTAACAAAATTAATATAATTTGAAGTAAAGAAGGTAACCTTTAATTGATACTTATTCGGTATAAATAATCACATAACATACCGGATAAAGATTTAACTTTAGTTTTATATTTATTATTAAATTTATTTTATATAAACCGGAGGAGGTTATGAATAAAATTTTAAGGTTCAGCACGATGCTATCTCTGAATTTTTTGATACTTTTTAATATTACGAACGCACAATGGTTTTGGCAGAATCCTCTTCCACAAGGGAATGCACTTCTGTTTACTTCTTTTGCGGATGCAAATAACGGTTGGGCAGTCGGCGGCTGGGGAGTAGTACTGCATACGACAAATGGCGGAAATTCCTGGATTATACAACCAACCCCTACAACAGAACCGTTGTACGGAGTTTCATTCCCGGATGCGAATAATGGATATGTGGTAGGCGGAAATTTTCTGCCTAACGGCGACGGCATTGTACTTCATACTACAAACGGTGGAAGCTCATGGTCTCTGGATACAATTTCAAACGATGAACTAAGAGCTGTTTCATTTTCGAGTGCAACAACAGGTACAGCAGTAGGCGGCAGCGGAAAAATCTTTCGTACCACTGACAGCGGTAATACCTGGACTTCTCAAACAAGCGGCACTACTAATGAGTTCCTCGGAGTTTCTTTTTCTGATGATAATAATGGTACGGCTACCGGTTTCTTTGGTGAAATAAGGAGAACTACAAACGGAGGTCAGACATGGTTCAGCCAAACAGGCGGAACTCCCAACGATATTCTCTGGGGAATTTATTTTACTGATGCAAATAACGGAACAATATGCGGCTTCTCTGGCAGGATCCTACATACCACAGATGGAGGTACCACATGGGTTTCACAAATAAGCGGTACTGCGCAAGCTCTCTACTGTGCATTCTTCACTGATGCGAACAATGGGTTTGTTAGTGGTGAAGGTGGAAAAATACTTAAGACAACCAATGGAGGTACTAATTGGACGAATGTTGTCAGCGGAACCAATATTGCACTATATGGAATATGTTATGCCGGATCAAATATCATGTCGGCGGTTGGGTATTCAGGAGTTATGATCGGATCAACAGATGGCGGGAACACCTGGTTCAATGAGTCTAGTGGTACACACGCTACTCTGTTCGGAGTAGATATGATCGATACTAATCATGGTATGGTTGTCGGAGATCCGGGTGTAATATTGACAACGTCAGACGGAGGAAATAACTGGATTACTCAAAACAGCGGTACTACAGTTCAGCTTTACAGGATCGCATGTCCCGATGTTAACCATGGATGGACAATCGGTCAGAACGGAACAATTCTTAATACAACAGATGGAGGAACCACGTGGACTACTCAAACAAGCGGAACAACCACTATACTCCGTGCGGTAAGTTTCATCGATGTAAACACCGGCTGGGTAGTAGGCGGCAGCGGCAAGATCATCAAGACAACTGACGGCGGCACTACATGGCTAAGTCAGACAAGCGGAACAGGAATAACTTTCTACGGAGTTTCCTTCTCAGATGCAAATAATGGAACCGCAGTAGGACAAACCTCAATTTATCATACAACCAACGGCGGCACTACATGGGTGAATCAGCCCAGCGGAACCGGTAATTTATTGTGGGATGTCGATATGATTGATGCAAATAACGGATTTGTTGTAGGTGACGCGGGTACGATTCTCCATACAACCAATGGCGGCGGTACCTGGACTCCCATTTTCGGTGTAGCAACCAACATTCTTGAGGGAGTTTCCTTTACTGATTTAAATAATGGTACTATTGTCGGTATTGGAGTTATATACAGAACTACCGACGGCGGAAGTACATGGATAAATCAACCGGCACAGACTACAAATATTCTTTTTGGAGTTTCATTTTCGGACGCTGCCAACGGAAACGCTGTGGGTGGTTCTGGAACAATACTAAGGACCACAAACGGCGGCGGGGTAATTCCTGTTGAGTTAACGAGCTTCAGTGCATCAACTGGGGAGAATGGTGTAACATTGAGATGGGAGACAGCGACGGAAACGAATAATAAGGGATTTGCTGTTGAAAGAAGTCAGAGGTTAGAAGTCGGAGGTCAGTCTGGCTGGCAGGAAGTTGGATTTGTACCCGGAGCCGGAACAACCTCACAGCCCAGAACATATTCCTTTACAGACGGCAATATAAAGACCGGCAACTACAGCTATCGTCTGAAGCAAGTTGATTTTGACGGAACATTCAAATATTCAAATGAAATTGAAGTTGCAGTAAATGCTCCAATGCAGTTTGCATTAGAACAGAACTATCCCAACCCGTTTAATCCTACTACCACAATAAGATACACCATACCAAACGACGGGAGTTCAACCAGGCTGGTACAGTTGAAAGTTTACAACACACTTGGTCAGGAAGTCGCAACACTTGTAAATGAAAACCAGTCTGCAGGAAGTTATGAGGTTAAATTCTCAGCTACTGGCTCCGGAAATAATGTAAAAGATTTACCAAGCGGAGTTTACATATACAGGTTAACCTCAGGGAATTATATTGCGGCAAAGAAGCTGGTTCTGCTCAAGTAAGGAGCAAGAGGGCTTATAGCGTAGAATAGTGCATTATCCTGGGCTGCCACTACCCGTTTTCTTTATAGAAAACCGGAGCAGGGCAGCCCAATTGTTAAGTTTCCTTTAATTGCAATAGGGTGGTGTTATTTCTCTCTTATTTCAAGATGAAATTTATGAATAAACCTGTGATAAATTGGAGTGAAGAGTACACCTACTATTACCAAAAAGATAACACCGGAGAATAAAGCGTAAATACTTGCAAAAATTTTTCCTGCTTCTGTCTTCACTTCATTAACCGGACCCATCCCTCCTAAAATCATCGATGCATTTAATAAGGAATCCGTCCAGTTGAATTTCTCAAAAACATGATACCCCAATACTCCAATAACAAGTGAGATGATTACAATCATAAAGGACACGCCGCCATGATATGCTATCCGTTTATAAAATTGATTCCTGGGTAAAAGTTTGGCTGATTTATGTTCATACATAAACACTTCTCCGAAATTTTAACAGCTAAAATAATTAAACTGAGTGAGAAAATGGGGATCAGAATGATCGAATTTTCGGATTGTCGTATTATCGAATTGAACTGAAGAGATTAGCGAATTCGCTGATCTTGAGATCGCGAACTCGCCAATTCTTTTGCTAAAAGTAATCTTTAATTTTTACTTCAGAAGGATCATTTTTTTGCTGGAAGTATTTTTACCTGAAAATAATCTATATATATATACTCCACTCGGCAGATTTACAGCATTAAAGTTAATTGAATGCATTCCCGCCTTCTGGTTCTCATTAACTAAAGTGGTTACTTCTTTTCCTAAAATATCATAGACTTTCAGGGTAACCAATCCGTCATTTGATAACGAATAATTAATTGTTGTTGCCGGATTAAACGGATCCGGGAAATTCTGTGATAGTGTAAATACTGCGGGCGATAAAATTTCAGCTTCTATTATATTGGAATATTCAAATGATCCGTCAAGGTCAATTTGCTTAAGTCTGTATTGATATTTACCCGCTGTAATATTTTTATCAGTAAAACTATAATTATGAGGAGAGGTTGCTGTTCCATTTCCTTCCACGAATCCTATATCTTTCCAGCCATAAGATGGAGAAGCCGCAGCCCTTTGGATTTCGAATCCGCGGTTATTTGTTTCTGTAGCTGTCGACCAATTTAACAACATGTCATTATCATTTGAACTCGCAGTGAAGGATGTTAGCTCCACCGGCACAGTAACCGCATATTTTATTAATGCAAACCGGTAATCTGTTCCGCTTTCGTGAGTTGAGCCCGCTACATATATGCCGCCGTCTGTACCTATTGAAATCAAGGGACGTGTATATAAGCTGTCATCTAGTGCGTTGTATTCTGCAGACCATTGCTGAGCGGCATCGGGACTAAGAGCGAGCAAACCAAAGTCTAAAGATGGAGATGTTTCGGTGCCTCCCACGATATAAACGTAACCATTCTGATCTGTTTTAACCGATGTCCCGAAATTCATAATGTTCCCCGAACCATGATACCTGTTCACCCAGAGTTCACTACCGGATGAACTGTATTTAACTGTAGCATAATCATAAGTAGAACCGCTCCCGCTGCTTATTCCGGTAACTAATACATTCCCGGATGTATCAACCATAAGAGCATTTGCTGCATCATAATTGTTCCCCGGTCCGTTGTAAGTTTTTGCCCATTGCTGGGTACCGGAAGAATTATATTTTATTGTAACGTAATCTTCGGATCCCAGTTCAGAACTCTGCA
>Ga0153915_10000415_pt1 | contig 38916 bp, 67 predicted proteins | sample Opewatmetagenome_2_FD_107003 | JGI IMG/M metagenome (GOLD analysis project Ga0153915, IMG submission 107003) | Freshwater wetland microbial communities from Ohio, USA - Open water 3 Core 3 Depth 3 metaG | ecosystem: Environmental > Aquatic > Freshwater > Wetlands | place: USA: Ohio, Lake Erie...
CAACCAATCGCCCCCAATGCAGTGAGGCTTGCGCAACCAATCGCCACCGATGCAGTGAGGCTTGCGCAACCAATCGCCCCCGATGCAGTGAGGCTTGCGCAACCAATCGCCACCGATGCAGTGAGGCTTGCGCAACCAATCGCCCCCGATGCAGTGAGGCTTGCGGCGGTAAGCGCTGCCACCGACAGCCCCCCTAAAGAATCTCGCTTGCACAGAGCATATGCCGTCGCTGCGTCAGTGGATTTCGCTACGGTGCCATCGCCACCAAGCCAAAGAATATTTGACTCAATGCGATTCGCGGCGACGTAATCGAATGCGCCGCCAGCGATGTGATCTACTTTTGGTGTTGCCCACGACATGGCGACCTCCTAGTACTTGATGATATAATTCACGCCGATTGTTTTTCCGCGAGTCACGGTGCCGGTGCGCGGGGTGCCGTTGGTGCCATCAGTACTTGGGTCTCCGACCATATCAGAACCAACAAATACCGAAGAAGCATCCAGCGCCGCTTGGCCTGATCCAGAAGCCAGTGAACTTATACCTCTTACATTATTATGATGATGTCCTTGCCCTTGATCGTCAGCAAACGCACCCAGCGCTCGCGCATCATGCGCAGTAATTGCTCCATGCGTGGTTCCCGTTACTGCGCTATATGTTCCAGCTCCAATCGGCGCAGCCTCGCGGAGGTCGGGGAGGTTAAATGTCGTCGATCCGTCGCCCACGCCCCAAGTAGTGCCGATGGCTGTGTAGAGGTCGGCGTATGTTGAGCGCGATACGGCCTGCCCATTGCAGAGGAGCCAGCCGGACGGGGCAGAGGCGGCGGCGTAGGGCGCCATGATTCCGGGGGGCTGGATCAGCGATCCGGGAATAGCTACTGTGCTCCCGCCCTGCACTGCGAGAATCAATGCAGTTCCGAGCATTACGGTCGCGGCGGTGAGCGCTGAAATCTTTTTACTGCTTGCCATAACTTACTCCGTTTCGAGGAGATAGCCGTCCTCGGTTTCTAGCAAATAACCATCCTCGGTCATGAGGATGTATTCCTGAGGTACATTGATCGCGTCGTGAGATACTCGAAGCGTCCCGTCCCAGGTAATCGTCTGCCTGATAAGCCAAAAGAAATCCGTTGCGGTGCGGCTCGTGTCGGTCGTAATGCGATCCCCAAGCTCGAGGGCAGGATCGCCCCGCCATTCCTGCGTGAGGTCGCGCCGGGCATTCGAGTAAGCTGAAAGAATCTTATCGGCGATCGACTGCGCTTGAGCCCTGGTCTGGACAAGGGCGTTGTCGGGAAAGTCGTATTCGATATCGCCGAACTCGGAGATGGAAGCCGAGTCGGTCGAAGATACTTGTGTCCCACCCGACACACTCAAGACCTGGGCGTCAATGTCGAGCTCGACCGTAACATCGGCCGCGGTGGTATTCGTGATCGTGATCTTCGCGCCCCAGGAATAGTATTCAGACGCGGTAATCGACACGCCCGACGGAGGATCAAGAAGAGACGCCGAAGGATCAACAACAGGGCTTTCGGTATAGAAAACGGTAAATTGATTAGTAGCGCCCGCAGGAACGACAACCTCGGTATTTTGATACACCGGCGTCGCAGCATCAGCAGGGGCGTAAGGGAGCGAATTCACGTTGATAATGTTCTTCACCTGCGCGAAACGTGAAGGATTTGACCGCGAATAATATTCCGATGCCGTTATCGTGCGCTCCGAGGTCGTTTTATTTGCTCGTAGGTAGTCCGGTCCCTCTACACGAAGAACGCCGTAGCGGTCGGAGAACACGGAGGCAAGGCCAGCCTCGGAGGCTATTCGAACGGTTTCGCGGTGAGTTGTCTTCTCGATGTATGCGTATGGGATGAGGATCGAATTGAGTGCGGGGTCGATAAAATATTTCGTAGACGACAGTCCGAAATCAATGAAGGCGTTTTCGATAATGCTGTACAGAGTCTGATTAGTAAGTAATCCCGGAGCGTATGATGTTCGGCTCATAAGGTCGAGCACATCGTACCCGACCGTCGAGGCGTAGATGTCATCGTCGGGGACGTCCCACTCGGCCGACCAGAACACGCCTAAAGGAATCCACTCGATCTCGCCGCCTGCGCCCATCGCCCCGATGTAGGGGGTCAGCTTGCGTAAGGGCTTAATCAGGTTGGCGATTGCCGATCCTGAGCCGTAGTCGAATTGGCGAGCGAAGTTGAGAAGCTTCACGCTGAATTGATTGGCCGAGATATTTCCGATCGGGATACTCGAGGACTCGGGGTCGCGCTCCTCGAGAAGCTCCATCGAGAAGATGGAATTCGAAAGGTAGGTGCGCCTTATCGAAGTATAGAACTCGTAGATTTTCGCGCAGCGGCCGACGTGCGACCACTTCGTAATCGACAACTCTTGGCAAGCTACGCCTGAGACGGCCGTGATGTTCTTCGTCCAGTACTCGAGCGCATTCCCGGTGACGGTCTCGGTATAGAGGAGCGCGTCGTCGACGTCGTAGAGCTTGATCGTGAAGTCGACAGGATACTCATGCTTTATTGTATCCGAGCACACGAGAAGGCTTTCAATTGGCCGCTCCGAGAAGCACACGGTCAAGACCTGCGCCGAGGCGAACGCGCCCAGGGCTCCCGACACATCGTCCGACCACCACCCAGTCTCCATACTGGGCTCGTAGTAGGCGTCGTCGCCGGGGGGCATGAGCACGAAGGAGCCGTCGAGAACCGCGGAGCCGTCGAGCGGGAACCAATTCGCCGTAGGCTCATAGATGCCATCGGCGACCTGGTTGACGTAGGTCATCGTCGAGGCGTCGCGCTCGAACTCGAGGAGGTAGCCGTCCTCGGTCAGTATCTGGAAGTCATCTTCTGTGGCGAGGATGATCGTATTGACGCTGATCGATTGATCGACAAAGGGGTCGGTGAAATCTATCTCCACCTTGCCGTAGGTCCGCCGCTTCGTGCGCTTGGCGATGGACGCCTTATACTCAGCCGAGGTCGCTATCATACTTCATCCAGGACGATCTTCACGCCCGACCATAGCCAGATGTCGCGCACGAGGTCGCGCGCGGGCCCGAGGGGACGCATGACGACGGTATAGGTGCTCGTCGTCGCGTCCTCGTTCAGGACGATAAGTGAGAGCTCCTCATGCAGATCGTAGAGAGCGAGGAAGGTATCGAGTACTGAACCGAGACAGCCCTGGTCGTAGCTGATTTCCCAATGCCGCTTGACCGCGCGGAGGTCTGAGGTCAGCGTCCCGTCAGCTGCGCGCTGCTCGGTGGCGATCTCGGAATCGGAATAGGCAAAGCTAAGCCCGGCCCGTGGGAGTACGGTCTCGAGTCCTGATTGCCCTAAGGATACATCGCCTGCGCTCATGCTCCTACCCTCACGTCTTCCTGGAGCCCGTAACGCCTAAGGGTCCGCTCAAGATTCCTGAGGCCCGAGTCGTCGGCGATAATGATTGCCCCCGCCATGCTTAATGATTTACTAGATCCGCTCGTAGTCACCGATGATCCGTTCGCTGCGGCGACGCTCTTCTCGGTAACCCCAGCCGGACGGGATATTGATGCGAGGGCGGAAACGATTCCTGATCCAATACCCTCAAATGTTTCGGGAGAAAGAGGAGCGACGACCTCATTATACTTGGAGTTGTCTCCGATCATGGCGAGGGTCGGCGAGGAAGCCACGCCACCCGATGCTAGAGATACGGCCTGAAGAGCGGCTCCCGTAGCCCATGCCGCAGCTGCTCCTCCGCCCAAGACCGCCGCAGATGCGTAAAGACCTGGTGCTGTTGCGACCGTTAGGACATTCGTTGAAGCGGCGATGGCTTCGATAAGCGTTGCGGCTGCCTTGGCCGCGAGCTGGTCGCCAAGCGCTGAAACTATTTTACCTATGGCATGAATTGCGGCGGTCCCAAAACTTTCCCAGCTTAATTCACCATTTGCAAGATCGGTGCCGATTGACTCAAAAATACTTTTAAAAGAAGAATTAGTTAGATCAAGAGCTCTTTTCATATTTGCTGCGAATTCATCAGCCGCTGTCTTATCTTTCAGCGCGGTGTAGTAGATATTAAGCGCATCAAGAGCCTGCTGCTTTGCGGCGACCGAAGCATCAGAGGTTTCTATCTCGGCTACCGCCTCGGCCTTCTCAGCAGTGATCGCATCGTATACCGTCGCGCTTTTTGTCTTCAGCTTTTCGGTTAGCGAGACATAGTTGTCAGCCACCTTTCCCATGGCTTCGTTTTCTTTAGCTATCGAAGCCATGCGAATTAGCGCATCGCTAGTAGCGATTTGGGTAGTGCGCTCCTGGTAGTCGACGGTTTGTTGTTCGGTCTCTTGAGTTTGCTGGCCGAGATCCTTTAAGGCTTTAGCGAGAGCTTTTCCACCGATGCTATTCTCGTTTGCAGAGTAGCCCGCATCGATCAAGGCCTGAGCGTATTTCTTCGTCGCCTCGGTGTTAGCCTTTACGGCTTCCGATTCCGGAATTAATCCAGTTTCGAGGTATCTTTTATTTGCCGCGAGCTCTTCTTCGTAAGCCTTTAGCGCCGCCTTTCTTGCTTCTATTTGAGCATCAGCGGCCTCGTTTAACTTATCTTGAGCATCCTTTTTATCAGACAGGTACTTCGCCGCCGAAGAGTTGGCTGCATTAAGAGCATTCTGAAAAGCAATAGCTTTCTTATATTCCGGCTCTGCCTTTTGGAGCTCGGCCGTCTGCTCGGCCATATATTGCTTGGCTAGTTTTTTTTGTGCGGCAGTCTTTGAGTCCGAGTCGATGGCCGCCTGATTGACTGCAATCAGCCCTACAAGAGCGTCGTGATATTCGATAACCGACGCTTTTCCATTTTTATATGCCTGATAAATATCTTGCAGCGTTGTGATGCGATGCTGCTCATTCATGTTTTCGATTATTTTTACAAGCCATCCTGATATTGTCTGAAGCGCAGGTATCGAATCCTGCGTGAGCGACATGGTGTAGGATTTCCAAGCGGATTTCAGAGCCTCCGTGGTATCCTTGAACTCGCCCGACTTCTTGATTGTCTCTTCGCTTAAAACGATCCCAAGCCCGTGGGCTTTATCCTTAAGCTCCTGTAGTCCATTCGCGCCGAGCTTAATGATCGGAACAATCTCCTGCGCTCCGCGGCCGAAGAGCTGCAAGGCGAGCTTACTCTGCTCGGTCTCGTTGGTCATGCTCCCAAGAGCAGTTATCGTGTCGCTGAAAATATCATTCTGATCTCTGAAATTACCATTCGCGTCCTTGACGTTGACGCCCAGCGACTTGAAGGTTTCGGCGTTCGTGTCGAGGCCGCGCGTCATGAGCTTGATGGAGCTGGTGATCGATTCGAGCGTCGTCCCCGTCTGCTCGGCGGCGAACTTATACTCCTGCAATGCCGTCGTCGATATTCCGGTCTGATCGGACATATCGCTGATCTTGTCGCCATAGTCAGCGAGATCTTTTGTCGTATCGACAAAGGCCTTGCCAACGGCGAGAACTGCGGTGGCCGCAAGGATAAGGGGATTCGTTAAAAGTTTTCCGATCTTTGACCCGAGGCCGCCTAGCACCGAGTCGATTTCCTTGAACTGTGAAGTAAGATTCCCGGTTATATTTTTCCCGGTATTTTTTGCGGATTCCTCGGAGGCGGCGAGGGTTTTATCGAAACTTGACTTGTCGCCGATTATGCGGAAGAGCAGATCGCCGAGCAGGTTCGTAGCCATCACTCCCCCTTCATCCGATTTTCAGCGGCGGCAATACGCGCTTTCATCGCGTCCATGTCCGCCTTCTGCATTACGCCCTTCGATCCGCGCCGCTTAACCTTGCGCCCTTCGTAGTGTTTTTCACAGCCATACTCGTACATCGTCACCATCTGCGTAAACGGACTATCTAGCACATACTCGACCGTCCACCCGTACCACTCGCACAGGTCGGAGACGATCGCCCCGATCCTTATTTCGGCGCCGCCGTCTCCGGCGCCTGAAGAGGGTTTGCCTGTAAAAACTCCATAATGAGACCCATCGCGAGATGAAGCACGACGAGGCCCTGGGTTATAGATAGGTTGTCGAAAAGAAAATCAACGGTGATCTTCGGGTCGGACTTCTCGCCGATCTCCGCGATAATGGAAAGGATGAGGCGGAATTGCTCTTCCTTGATATCGTCCTGCTTCATCTTCGTGAGCGCGCTAAACTCGTCGAGGTGATCGAGAAGGAAGAGGCTCGAACGGAAAGAGAGGAAGGTCGCGTCGAAGGTGTGGACACAGCCCTTGAGCAGCGCCCGGCTGCGGGCGATCTTCTGCCTGAGGCTGGCCGACCGAAGTCGAGCGAGCGGGCCCTTGAAGCGGGCGAGCTCGGCCTCGTCTTCGGCGATGATGCGAGCAAGCTCCTTCCCCGAGCGGTCGGTGAATCGGACCGACCGCTCGGGGGGAGCGAAGACGTCGAGGTCGAGGATCTCGGCCATTACAGGATGCCCCTGTCCTGGTACATCTTCCACAGCTGCTTGCCGGGCGTGGCGATGGACGAGTCCAGGATGGCCGTCGCGCTGACCGCGTTCGACACGATGGGGTCGGCGTCGTCGTCCTTCTTGAAGGCGAGATCGTAGCCGCCGTCCATCGAGCACTTGTACGCCCAGAAGCGAACGATCTTGCCGTTCTCGTCGGTGTTCGTGATGCGGGCCATGAAGTAGGGAATGGTCGTCTTGCCGCCCGAGTAGGTCGTCTGGCTGGCGTAGGGCGTGTAGTCGTAGACGATGGTCATGGCCTGAGAGAGGGTCGTGACGGTCGCCGAGTCCCAGATCACGATGCCCCAGATGCCGGAGCCGGGTGACTGCTCGACGATCGCGTAGTCCGTGCCCAGGACGAGGGCGCCGTCGGTGCCGCCCGTGACGGAGGTCGGGGTGATCTTGGCCTTCGAGCCGTTCTGGTAGGTGAAGGGGATGAACTTGTCGTAGGCCCAGCCGCCCGAGGCGACGACCTGCGAGAACCCCGAGACGAGGGAACCAGCGACCGGCGTGCCCGATACATCGAAGGCGCCGCGCAGGATCGCGCGCACGTCCTCGCTCGCGGCCTCGCGCTGGTTGAAGCTGATCTGCAGGGTCTGATCGCTGGCGTACTTTTCCTCGAGGGCGTTGTCGCCCTTTAGCTGGGTCGCCTTGATGTCCTCTTTCAGCTTGAGGCTCTCGATAGATCCGACGTTTTTCCAGCTGATGGCGTCGGTGCCCGACGTGCTGGCCGCGAGCAGGGCCACGGCCGCCGCGTCGTAGGCGGCGATCTCGAGCAGCCCCGAGCCCTTGAGTCTGGCCGCGGCTTCCTGAAGCGAACTCTGGTAAGTAGCCATGTTAGATACCTCCCTCGTAATTGACGTGATACTCCGCGGCGATCCTAGACTCGCCCGTCGTGGCGTCTGGGAGCTCGACGCTCCTGACGTGTGAGATGCTCGATATCTTGTAGCCGGACTGGACGCCCTTATAGCGCTGCAGCCCAGCCTTAAGCGCGAGATCGATCGCCTTAACGCGGGCCATGCCCGAACGCGAGACGATGTTAAATTGCTTATTGTCGGAGCCGTCGTCGTCCTGGTTGACCCCGTCGGTTACGCTCGACAGGCTGACGTATTCGGTGATCGTCGCCCCGGCCGCGTTCTTCGCCGGCACGATGCCCCAATAAAACGGGATGGCGGGCGCCGGGATGGTGGCGAGGATCGGCGCGACGAGGGCTTGCAGAGCGGTTTCGATGCTCATTGCACTACCTCGCAATCGACGAGCTGCACCGCGCCACCCGACAGCCTTGACGGGTTGACGAGCTTGACGTCGTAGTATTCGGGCGCCGTCCCTGAATCCGGAACGACGCGCAGGCGCTCGCCGTACAGCGGGACCACAGCGCAGGTCATCGCGGCGCGGTGCGTCGAGAATAGGGTCGGCTTGTCCACGCTCGCACGCTCACGGGAACTCAAGACGCGTACATAGCCGCGATTCGAGCCGGAGCGGTCGGCCCAGGACGCAGTACCGTCCCATGTCGGGGTGTTGGTCTGCACATAGATCGTGGCGTTGTAGTGGGTGTCGATGCTCATATAGCAACCCTTGTGCCAAATAACGCGCCCGAACTCCGGCCGAGTTCCGGTAAACACCATGTAAACATCCGGTAAACATCCGGGGAAGCTCCGGTAAACACCAGGTAAACACCAGGTAAACACCATGTAAACATTATTGGAGCCCCCGATAGGCTGCGGCGATGTTCTTCGGCAGTTCCTCTGACGCCTTGGGAATAGTCGGGCGCATATAAGGCTTGCCACCATTGCGCGTTCTCGTTCCGCCATCTGGCATTTGTTCGCCTAGAAGAAACTCCTGATAAACCGCATAGGTCATAATGTCCTCATGGGTTTTGGGGTTGTCTGCGCGGTGAGGACCATATGCCCCCTCGATCTGCCCCTCGGCGTTAACTACGGCATGGTCAGGACCAATAGAGCCCTGGAGGGCTGTCGTATCGCGATTACAGAGCCGCTTCGCCTCGATAGCCGCGTCGCTCGTCGTCTTGTCGATGCCGAGGATAAGGGCGCGCTCGACGAGGGCCTCGATGGCCGCGCCGTTCCAGGTGAGCTCGCTCATGCGAAGCTCCTTTGGTTCGTGCCCAGGCGCGCGAGAATCTTCTCCCGCTCGGCCTCGAGGTCGGCCGCGGTGTAGCTGTACTCCCCTCCCCCGATCGACTCAGACTTAAGGCCCGGCTTCGAGGACACGGCGAGCGAGCAGAGGTCGTAGAGGGCCTTCACGCGCTTGGCGGTATCGGCTATCGGGACGTAGATCATAACGACTCGCTGGCCCCAGTCCTCGCGCGGGTGAGCGCCCGTGCCCAGACGCCGGATCTGCTTGCCGCCGGCCACGATCTCATAGTCCGAGGCGGCGAGGGTAACGGGGGTCTCCTCGCACCAGTCGCCGATGAAATTGTCGCGGTAGATGACGGTCTCGACGATGCTCGTCACGGACAGGACTGGGCGTTTCGGGAATAGGTAGTCGCCGGGGATCTCCTCCTCGAAGGTCTCGACCTGCGAAGCATGCGCGCCGAAGCGGCTAACGATCTCCTGCTCCTCGGCGTCGATGATCTCCTGGAGGGCCACGTCGGTCATGCCCGTGGATACGTGAGCCCGTAGCCCGGTCGGCGTGATGAGGCTCGAGGCGCTCGACCATATCGCGTAGAGCGTCGTGTCGGCCGAGATGGCGAAGACGGCGCCGGGGGCGTAGGTCGTACCCGTGCCATCCGCCGCGGTGTTCCAACCTGCGAAGGTGTAGCCGGCGAGATTGAGCGCGCCCCCGTTACCCTGGACCGTGACGGAAGCGCCCGCCGTGTAGGCGGTCGCGTCGACAGGGACAGAGCCGCCCGTCGCGCCGTTGCGGTGGTAGGTAAGGGAGACGCTCATTTACTCTTCCGCCTTCTCGAGCAACTTCTCGATGATGGCCGCGCGGTCGGTTTCCTCTATCCCTTGGTCGATGGCGAGGGCGAGGAGCTCGTCGTCGGTCTTGGCTTCGAGGATCTCGCGGGCGGACTGGTCTTCGTCGCCTCCGGTATCCGGATCTTGTTCTCCGTCGGTCTGCGCATCGGCACCCTCCTTGAGACCCTCGGCTTTCTTCGCGGCCCCAGCCTTCACCGCCCTGGCTTTCTCGGACCACATATCGAATGTCCTCATCGATCGCTCCTTGAAGTGGCGGGGCCTGTTAGAGCCCCGCCAGATCCCTACTTATTGATGTAGGCCATGTTGACCTGCTGGATGGTACCGGTCGCCGTGGCGTTGTTTTCCTGGATGACGCAGGGCTCGCCCACGTCGGGGTGGAAGATGACGCCGTTCTCCGACTCGAATTCGGTCGTGACCGAGGCCGCGCAGGGGAGGCTCTGGCACATGCCGTCCGCGAGGACGCCGATGATGCGGACCTTGGCGCCGGAGGCCACAGCCTTGGCGAGGGCCGTCTTGAAGGTGATCGCCAAGGCTGCGAGGGAGTCGACCTCGTTGAACTCCCAAGTGCCGTCCGTGCACTCGTAGGCCACGACGTCGCCAGAAGCCGCAGCACCGCCTGCGGGGTCGGTGGGGGCGCTGGTCACGTTGATGATCATGTCACCCGCGGCGGCCGCGACGCTCGCAGTATTCTTGGAGCCGGCCAGGGTTGCGGCGGCTGGGGCGTGGCCGCCGTTGGTCGTGGCGGGGTAGAGCATGGAGAGGGTGTGCGCGGTGCCAGCGCAGGTTACGAGGGCGCGCAGCATGACCGCACGGAACCCGGTGAGGCCGGGTACATTGTGCTGGATGATGGTGCCGAAGGCAATGGACTTCTTGCCGAAGGGCAGAAGCTTCTGGACGTTCGCGAGCATTTGATCCTTCCTTTGGGCTGAGGTTTGTCACCACGCCCGAGAGAGCCGCGCCGGGGGATTGCTCCCCCGGCTATTCGAATCACGCGATGTTCGTGACCTTGGCGAACGCGAGGGGGCGCTTCCAGACGAAACAGCCGCGCGTCCAGCAGCGGATCGCGTACTTGTTGGAGATGAAGTCGGAGGCGTGGCTATCCGAGATCTCGATCGTGATTCCGGAGCGCTCGGCGTAGCACATGCGGGCGAAGTCGCCGAGGACGGCCGTGCCCTTGGGCAGACGGAAGGTCGCGACGAGAGTCCGGCCCCAGACGCGCATCGGGCCGATGTCGGCGGGATGGCCCCAGATGTACTGGCCGTTGTCGCTCTTCATAAGCTGGATGGGCTCCCAGTTCTCCCCGTTGACCGCGACCATGTTCGGCTCGGCGAAGCCGTTCTTCTGGACCTTGCCCATAGCCATGTACAGGGCGTCGAGAGGCATCTGTCCCTGGGCGTCCTGGGTGTTGATGCCGGTCTTGTTGATGAGACCCTGAAGCACGGGGGTCGAGCCCGAGCCGTTGTACAGCTCGTAGTCGAGAAGCTCGCGCAGGCCCAGGGTCAGCTCGTCGTTGACGATGCCCTGGATCTGCGGCACGTCGTCGAGCTGCTTGCGGGTGATCGGGAGCCAGTGGCCCACGTCCTCGACGGGGACCGAGCGCTCGGTGAAGGCGAAGGCGGACTCCCCATAGGCGCCAGTCTCGGCCTTCTCAGCCGCGGCCTGGGTCCGGGTCGTCTCCTCCATGTACACGTAGGAGCTCTGGGATGTCAGGCGCTTGGGGATCTTGTCGAAGAGGCCCACGGACTCGACGGGCATCATCTCGATCTCGCCCGTACGCACGGCCTGAGGCGCGAAGCCGGCGGCCGTGGTCATGAGGGTCTTGAGGCCGCGGTCGGCGAAATGGAGCTTGAAGCCGCGCAGCCCGCCGTCGCCGAGGGCGGCCTTGAACTCGGCCGACTCGGTGAAGAGCTCGCCGAGAGACTTCACGCCCCTGGCGCCGGGCTCGCCGTGTTGCATGCGGCCCTTCGTCTCGGGGTCGGGCTCGTGGTCGTCGAAGCTCGCGAGAGCCTTGACGAGGTTGTCGACCTCGGCGCCGAGGGCGTCCTGCTGGTCCTTCATCTTGCGCATCTCGCCGATGCGGGTCTGGAGGTCGCCGGTCAGGCCGGTCGCCTTCATGAGGTCGAAGTCGCCGCCGTCCACCTTGGACTCGTCGCGGGCCTTCTTGATCTTCTCGTTTACGGCGGTGAGCTCGTTGCGCTTCGCCACCAGGTCGGACTTGATAGCCATTACAGACTCCTTGCTAGGTCGTTTGCTTCGATCTGCCCGAACAGGGCAGCCACTTCCGCGCGCGCCTTCGCGGCCTCGGCCTCCGGGTCGGAAAGCGCGATGCGAGTAAGCTCGCCCGCCGCCTTCGTAAGCTCCGAGGCGATAGCCTTGAGGCCGTCGCGGTTCTTCTGCGCCGCCGGCTCTTTGCCCTTCTCCGCCCTGAGGTCCGCGATGCTTTGCGATCGCTTGACGAATTCGGCCACATCAGCCAGGAGCTTCTCTGCGTGCTCCTGGTAGGTGGACGAGTCCGCGCCTAGGCCTTTGATGTCCAAGGTCCGGGTATCGATCCCCGCGCCCAAAAGGACGGGGGATACTTCATAGACGCTCAATTTCTTGAGGCGTCGGATGTCCTGATTTGTAGCGGGATCCTTGATGAATTCCTTCTCGAGTACGTCGAAGCCGAAAGACCATTCCCCGAGCTCGCCGATATTCTTGACGGTTTTATAGGTCTCGAGGCCGCCCGCGGTGTCGAGGAAAAACTGGCCGTCGAAGATGAGCTCGTTCCCCACTTCGGAAATCGTGCCCTTCCCGACAGGCATAGCTCCGCCCCAACTGGAATGGTTGTATGCGCTGATACGGACCTTCTGCCCGTTGACGATCGCACCGGCGGGGATGATGTCGCCGTCATGGTCAACGACGCCGAGGGTCGCGAAGACGGCCTTGACCGTCCCGGCTTCGGAGACGGCCAGGTCCTTGAATTGTATCTGCTTGCGTTCCGGCATCATGCGCCTCCGGTTTTATTGAGGTAGACGAAATCATTCCACCATCCCGAAAGGGGGGTGATGGGCGCCAATATTTTCCATCCGATAGTAATCGTCGGATCGCTAAAGGAATTGGTTATTCGGGCCAAGCGGATAAAAAACCATTGCAGGACTACGAAGTTCAGAAACCCCAACCACGTAATGCGCATCATGCGCCTCCTGAAATTGTGGGCGAAAAACTGAGCGTCCCTTGAGGATGCTCGAGTTCGGTTTCTCGCTCGGCTTCCTCGAAGGTGAACGTCTGCCCGTTGCGCTCGTCGCACTCGTCGTCGAAGCTGCCCTTCTGCGAATCGAAGGCGAGCATCGAGTCGAACGTCCCCGAGCCCTTCGCAACCTCGATGCTTGATACGTTCTGCGCGTACTTCGTCTCGGTTCGGCTGATCGTCTCTGCCCGATACTGCCTGGCCGCCTTGTCGCCGGCCGCCGCCGCCTTCTCCTCGCTCCAGCCGCGGGCGATGGCGCGGTCGTGCGCTTCCTTCGCCACGCCGGGGTACATCGAGGCGCCCTCGACGTTGGAGCGCATGGTGCGGGCGATCTCGCGCGGCCCGAGGCCAGCAGTGCGGCCCTCGGCGAGCGCCTTGAAGACCGCGTCTTGGGTCTGCTTCTCGAGGTTGACGAGGGCGATATGCTTCCCGCCCTTGGCGAGAATCTCGCGCTGGACGAGGTCAGGCAGGTCGAGGGCGACGCCATAGATGGCCTTGATGTTGCGCACGGTCGTCTGGGTCACGGCGAGGTAGTGGCCCTTCCACGCCAGCTCATCGGACAGGGCGCCGGCCTGGGTGGCGCGGGTCACGATCTTGTTGGCCTCAGCCTCGAGCTCGATGCCCTCGGGGCTATTCGGATCGATCTCTTCGGCTTTGCGGGCAGCGGGCGCGCGCGAGGCCAGGCCCGACGACTCGTAAGCGGAGACGATGCGATCGGCGATCGACACAAAGCCGCTTTCTAGCTCGCCCGTGTACGCGGCGCGGTGGCGCTCCTCGTACTGCGCCTGAGCCTTGGCAAATGCGCGCTCGCGGGAGGCGCCCTTCGTGTGGCGGGACTTCGAGACGGCGGGATCGGCGGGCGCGGCCGTGGATGTAGCAGGAGACGGATTGAGCGCCTCGATCTGCTCGAGGGTCAGCCCGTCCGGGACCTCGGTCACGCTGAACGGTACGCGCCTGATCTCGTCGGCGGGGGTCGTCTCGAAGCCGAGCTCCTTGCGCGCTTCAGCCCTCGAAATCACGCCGCCCGCGAAGTCGTTGACCATCCTGGTATGCAGCTTGTCCTCGTCCTCCTGTAGGACACGGACCTCGGACAGATCGAACTTGACCGTCCACTCGTCGGGGTTGGGCTCGAAGTCGTCGAGGAGCTGCGTCTCGAGCTCCGGCCCGATGAGGCGCTGGATCGGGATGATGGCGTCCTCGTAGGATTGCTCGCGCAGGCTCGTCATGGTCGCGCCTACGGCCGTCTGCGCAAGGCCCGCGCCGAATCCTACGACGGCCGCCTTGACTCCGGTCACGGCGCAGACGCGCTCCTCGGGGATGCCGCGCATAGACGACAGATCCATGGCGGCAGGGGAGAAGCCGAATTGCTGAACCTTCGTCGGGCCCGCGTTGACCATAGGCTCGCCGCGATTGTCGCCGGAGAAGTGCGCCTTGATGTATTTCTTCGCCGCCTCGGCATCGAAGCCGCCGAGCACCTGCCCCGCCGCCACGTCGGGCGAGAAGAGGAGGCCGGGCACGCCCATGTTATGCAGCATGGAGGCCGCGAAGTTGTCGGCTTCCTCGTCGGTCGCCGCGTCGCGGATGACGGACTTCAGGGGCGCGAAGCCCTTGCGAGGGTTGAATGGGTCGATGCCGTAGCGCAGGTGGATCACGTCGGAGGGGTCGAGCTTCTGCGGCATCATCCCGCCGGGCGTGTACTGGTAGTAGCTCACGAAATCATTGGAGCCCTGGTTGACCATGGGCTCCATTTGGAAGTGCGGCACGTACCAAAGTTCGCGGACGGACAGATCGCGGTTGCGGACTTTGACCATGTAGCCGTTGCCGTCCCAGATCAGGGACAGGATCACGCCCCACCAGAGCACCGTCCCCGAGTAGTTGGGATTCGGGCGGTTAAGGAGCTTGAGCATCGCATGATCTTTGACCGCCTCGCCCTTTCCGTCCTCGAGGTATATCGGGGCCTCGGGCCAGCGGCGGACGATCCAGAGCAGGACAGCCATGAGGAGCGAGGAGCCGGTCGGGTCGGCGGACAGCTTCGAATAGTCGCGCTTCGTACCGTAGGCGAAGGCGCCGAGGAAGCGGGAGAAGAGGCCGTGCTGCATCTCGGCGAGGGCCTTGCGGTTGGATACGATGGGGGAGCGGATGGTCATACGAACCCCCATTTAAGGCCAGGCTGTATCAGCTCATCGATCGCGTATCGCGCCGCGGCGAGGGCGTCGTCGTGGAAGCTGAATATCTCCTCGGTAGGCTGCCCGTTCTTGTCTTTCTTGTAGACCGCCCCCCGCACTTCCGTCGCGAGGCCTGGGCAGGCCTCGGGGTCGATGTGCCAGCGATGGCCGCGCAGGTAGGCGAAGCCCGACTTAACGAAGTCGGGCCGGCCGGACTTGTTGACGCCGACCATGTTGAAGCCAGCCTGCTGCCATTCCAGGATAGTCTTAGGCTCGGCCGAGTCGCCGCGCTGTAGCTCATGCTTCCCGACGATGGGCGCGGCCGCGGCGATGATCCCTGAGTTGACGAGCTGCCGCACGTATAGCTCGCTGAAGCTGTAGAGTTCCCCGTCCTTGACGCCGATGCCCTCGGTCGCGTCGAAATGCTGGAAGCCGAAGTCGTGGCCCCAGAGTACCTGATCGAAGTCCTCGACCTTGTAGGGGCAGGGCTCATAGACGACATTCGGGAAAGCCGCGTCGCCAAGCTCGCCCCATTCACCCAGGGCGTAAACTTGATACATGGTCGGGTCGGTGAGGCGAAGGGCCTCGAGCTCAGCCTTATAGCCCTCGTCGATCCACTGGTTGTCGAGGTAGGTCGAGCGCAGGATTGTCGCGTTCGGCTTGGGGTTGTCAAAGAATTCCGCCTTCAGCCAGTGGCTAACCGATATCGGGTTGAAGGTTAGCGTCATCTGGAACGGCTGGCGGGCCTGGCCTCGTAAGCGCAGGTTCAGTTGCCGGAAGTCCTCGGGCTCGAACTCAGATGCTTCCTCGAGGCGGATATCGGTCAAGGGGCCGGACTTAAACGTCACGGACTTCGCATGCTCGCGCGCCCTGATGTCATTCATGCCGCGGAAGATGACCTCGTTGCCGTTGTGCTTGTTTCGGATCGTCAGCGCCGATTCAGATATGTCGTACAGCGGGGTAAGGTGCCAGGTATCGATCTTGTTGACGAGATCGGCGAATGTCGAATAGCGGTTGGACTCGCCGACCTTGCGCAGGATCATGTAGTTGTGGCCGGGCTCGGCGGTGAGCCTGAAGGCGTCGCGTTGCGCGGCCCCGACCGATTTGCCGGACCCCGCCCCGCCTACCCAGACGTTGAAGCGGTTGTGATCCCAGATCGTCGCGTAGAACTTCGGGTTCATCCACGCGGGCAGGGTTTTGAAATCTACAGAGAGCACGGTCGCCCCCAGGTTGGCGGTGAAGATGATCGCGGCGAGAAAGGCGGCGATCCTACGCATCGGGCGCCCCCTCGGGTTTTGGGGGTAGGCCGATGCTGATCGGGCCGAGGAGCTCGACCTTGCTGCCCTCGGTTGCCTCGCGGATCTCGCGCATGAGGGAGACGGCAGCCGGGCCGCCGGATATCAGCACCTGCTTGACGACGCGGTTGACCAGCTTCTCGCCGGTCATGTCCTGCTCGGCCCCGTCGACCCTGACCTTGAAGCGCTCGGCTAGGAACTCGCCGTATATCTGAGACATGAGCTTTTTCTCATGGCGAGCGACGACGGATTTCTTCCCGCCGGCGCTCCCCCGCTTCTTTGCTTCGTCTTTGCTTAGAGCTCGTATCGGCCTAAGATTCGCAGTTTTATCTCTAGGCATAGCACATTCCTTCGGAAGTCTTTATGCCATAAGGCCAATAAATCGCCTTAGAATCGCCTCTTTTTGTTGACAACCAAAGCCGCTTAGGATATAGTATTAGTATCACGAGATTGAGGAGGACGATATGAACAAGACGATTAGTAAGTACATGAGCGAGCAGGGTGCAAAGGGTGGAGCTGCGAAGTCCGATAGCAAGACCGCGGCCGTGCAAGCCAATGGGGCTCTCGGCGGGCGCCCTTCCGGGAAGATCATCACGGCATGGAAAGACGACATCAAGGTCGGTATCTGGGACAACGAGGAGTGGACTCTTCGCCTCTACGCCGATCGCGCCGTGCTGCATTACCCGACCGTCAAATGGGTCAACAATAGCGGCAGCCTGAAATACTGCTCGATGCGAATCGAGGGCAAGACGCACGCGCGCCTGCTCAAGATCGCTGACAATCAGATCGCCGACGACGAGGACTACACCGAAGAAGTCAAAGAGCTTGTTTGGGACTACATGAGGTAATCGATTGAAAGCTCTCACGGTAAAAAACCCCTGGGCATATTTGATATGCTCGGGGGCGAAGGACATCGAGAACCGATCATGGCGCACATCGTTTCGCGGGCGCGTGCTCATCCACTCGGCCGCCGCCCTCGATCTGCGCGACTTCGTCCCGCGCGTCGACTGCCCCGCGCCCCGCTCGGCTATTATCGGCTCGGTCGAGATAGTCGACTGCATCCGCGACAGCTCAAGCCCGTGGGCCTTCGCCGGATTCTGGCACTGGGTTTTGTGCGACCCCGTGCTCTTCGAGCGCCCGATACTAGACATTCGCGGCGCCCTCTCGTTTTGGGAGATACCGGAAGGAATAAGTATTCCGGTTTGCCGAAACTGTCTTGTTGAGTGATTTAAGATTTTTGTTCGGAGAAGTGTGCCCGGCTCTTACTAGAATCCAGTTTTTTTCTCTCATCCATGATTTTGCAAACCCCTTATGTGAGGTTGTAATTCCCACGTAATCGATTTTCGAGTTGTAATAATTTGCACAGAAATTAACTAGGCGGGAATTTAACCCTATCCCTTGGTAATCAGGGAGCACCACGAATCGATGACCCTTCATCATGGACAATCCCATCGTGTTAGGGAAATGAATCCATGCGCTGAACCCAATGGGCTTGCCGTGGTAGAACGCGACAAACTCATCAGCCGAGGAGCTGATGTCGTGATTTAGATAGTGATAACGCCTAAACATTCCCCATAACCCTTTAACTTTGCGAACTTCAATATCGATTTGGGGGCGACAAACCGACCCCCTTGTCATCTGCATTTCGTCTGTCGAGAAAACCCAATCCGGCTCAAGCCAGTCGATTACGTCGTAGTGACAGGTGACGGCGATGAACTTCTTACCCGATCGCCTGACGCTACGCTGCAACGCGAGGCTTCCGATCTGCGCGACCTCGCGGTCAACGACCGACGTATACTCGTCGAAGATGATGATCTCTTGATCTTGGAGGATCGCCCGCGCGAGGTCGACGCGCATTTTCTCGCCGTTCGACAGAACTTCGTAGGGCTTGAGCCAGGAAGGCGGCGAGGCGAAGCCGACCGAGGACAGCACGCCGAAAAGATCGACGCTCGGGATCTTCTTGTCGAAGTCATCTATCACGCAGGCGGACTTATACTTGAATTTCGCGAAGTATTCGCCGAAAAGCTCGCGGGCTATCGTCGTCTTGCCGGTCCCCGACTTGCCGACGATGACGCCGATATTCCAGGACTCAGGCGGCGTGATCTCGCCCGTGAAGCGCTCGTCGAAACGATCCTCGGAGATGTCGAATTGATCGTAGAGCTGGGCGACACGGAAAGACTTCGTGCCGATCTCGTTATGTTTCACAATGTCGAAATTCGGCATTGAAGCCCCCTTTCGACGAACTCGGCATACAGCGATTGCGCTTCATCGTCATCCGCAACAGCTATGATCAGCTCGATCTTTTCGTGATAGCTCGCCTCGTCGCTCTCGCCCTTGGTTTCGGTTTCGCTCTTGCTCTCGCCGATTTCAAGCGTCCCGCTCGGCAGGTTTAATTCCTCGCTATCGATTTCCAGCCCGTCCATAAACTCGATGACGCTGTCCACGCTCATCGTGCCATACTGCGAATTGAGCCGCAGGAGCTTCTGCTTCGCCTCGGCTTCGTCCTTCGCCTCGACGTAGGAGACCGGGAATAGTGGCAGATTCTCCCCGCGTCGGCGCATCTCGGCGAGGGCCTGGATGCGGCCGTGTCCGTCCAGGCAGCGGTTATGGCCGTCGCCATTCCAGACGAAGAAGGGGAACGAGAAGCCGTACTTGGTGATCGAGGTAATAATCTTCTCGACATCGGCGGCGGTGCGCTTCTTGAGGTTGCCCTGAAATTCTTCGATGGCGTCGAGAGGGAGAAGATCAGCGCCGCGGCACTCGATGCGGATATTCGTCGGCCGCCCCTCTGGGCGCTTCATAGCCGGCGGCCCCTTCTCGGCAGGCGTGTTGGGTTTCTGCGTCTTTAGGTTTTCATGGGTGGCCTTCTTACTTGCGGTCTTCGAGGAGTCATTCGTCTTCGCTTTCTTCTTGCCCGAGCGAGCGCCTACGACGGCCTCAGCTTTCGCCTTAGCCGTCGAGGCCTTCGGGTTTCTCGCTCCGCTTTCTCGCGTCATGCGCGAAGATTGCGCCCACCTACAAGCCCCTACAACGTCCTACTATGGCGACAAATGCGACAAAGGCGACATTTATTAAATATCTCCAAGTAATTCGGCAGAAATCGTACTACCGCCCCGTCGCCGCCTTCGCCAGTATCCTCCCCCAGTCCATCTCCATCATCTCGCCCTCGGTGACGGTTGAGTCGTCCGGCGCAGGAAGGAGGCGCGCTGCGAGCTCGGCGCTCAGCTGGTCGGCCGCGCGGATCCTTAGCTGCCGCCGGGCCTCGGGAAGGAGCTTCTCCATCGCCTGGATGTCGGGCGGGTAGCCGTTGACCTGGTTGATATGGCTCGGGCAAGTCGCGCGCATCTGTAGCCGGAGCTCGTCGAGCTCGGGCGCGGTGAGGCCCGAGAGGTACTCGGCGACGTCGTCGCGCTGGCCGAGGGGATAGGGGCCGTAGTAACCCGACGCCCAGATGACGAACTCCTTCACGGTCATGCGCCGGCCTTGTCTATCCAAGACACGTCGGCGGCTGCGGCGTCCTTGCGCCATTGCGCCCAGAGGTCCTCGAGGGCGGACAGCATCTTTGAGGGGGTGAAGGGTGACCAGTAGGGCTTTCCCGACTCGTAAAGGCGCCAATAGGTCTCGAGGAGGCCAAGCGCTGCGGCTTCGGGCTCGAGGTTGTCGGCGGAGGCTTTACGGCGAATCGCGGAGGCAAGGCGGACGAGGTTCGTGTTCTCTTTGGCGGGGGAAGCGAACTCGGGGACCTTGGCGCGGAAGCTGTCGGCAAGAGCGTCGCGGAGGAGGTCGCGGGGTTTCGGGGGCTTCCTGGACGCGCGAGCTTCGCGAGGAGAAGAGGGGGACGAGGAGGGGCGAGAGGTCGCCGCTTCGTTGCTCTCTTCTCCGGGTCTGAAGATTTCCGTGACCACGAAGGGCGAGTCCGCGACAGCGGACGCCTCTTCTCTTTCTTTCTTACTATCTGGAGGTGAAGGTGAAGGTGAAGAGCTTTCTCCTGGGTTATGGTTTGGGTTACGTTCCGGTATACCGGATGATAACCCCCCGGTTAACCCCCCGGTTTCTTGTGGGTTATTTTTAGGAGGTCGACCTCCTGTAAGTCCATTCTGTCTAGCTGAATCTCGCCTTTTCTCTGCTTTAGTCATTTCTTCGTCTGCTCGCTTGTTTTTGTAATTCCCGTTCTCGAGCGTGAAATAATAACCCAGGATAAACCGGGCGGTTTCGCTATCGGTTTTAGCTACTCGGGCTAAACGATCAATATCTGCCCCAATATCTCCATTTTTTAGCCAATAGTGCATGAGTAAAAGCAAGTAGGCCCCGTGTTCTTTGTCTAACAGTTGTTCAGTGTCACGGAGGTAGTCGCCTATGTAGATAGGCATCCAGATATCTACCTTTGCCATTTTACTTTGCTTCCCACGCCTTAATCTGAGGCACGACACGAAGGCGCCATGTCTCAAGCTGAGAGGCTAAGACTACGGCTTGCTTGCGTACTGTGCCGTCTGGGCACTTTGTCTCCCTTAGCGCAAGGTATCCGGCTTCAATAGCCGATTGCGTCGGAAGATCGGCGCGCGTCAAATAGTCTCGATCGCGAAGATAGGGGAATACTTCGGTCTTTGGATGAAGGTCGAAATGCTTGGCCGCGTCGGTGATCGACATAGTGCGCTCGGATCGCATGAGGGCCTCGAAGGACTCGACCTTGGGCGCAGCGATCGCGAGGGCGGCCGTTTTGGCCTCGATTTCCTTTGCCTGATCGGCGGCGAGCTGTAGGGCTTCGGCGTAGGTCTTAGGAATGGCAGGCGTCGCGCCGCGCTCTAGTTCTATCCATCGGTCAATAATGCGGGCGCGAAGCTCGACCGAATAGCCGGAGACGAGGATCATGGTCTCGCGATAGGGGACATGATAAAAGCGATAGGTTTGACCATTTTGGGCATTCTGGTAGGTGTCCGCTTTAAGTTGACACCCCACCTTCGGCAATTCATTTTCAATCGAGCGGATTATACTACTATGTGCAGTATACAAAAGCTCCGCGATCTCGCGCGAATCCATCGCCAACACGCCGTCAATCTTGATTAGATCGTTCATTATTTTTCGCTCCTTAAAAAAAGAATAGCCCCCGAGCCGGTGGTAGCGGCAATCGGGGGCTATAGACAGGAATGGGTCCGAGAGGCTACCACCTCTCTCGCACCCATCACTGACACCATACTACGCCCGAGCCCCCGGCTTGTCAACCCGCGGGTAATGCCAGTCGCAGGCTTTATCCGTCTCTTTGATCGTCAGGCACGATAGGGCGCAGAACGTCCCGCCTACGAAGCCTGGCTCATACGCCCCACAGGTGCCGCAGAGCTTGGGCTCCGGAGGCGGCGGGGGCTCGGCGAAGAGGTCGAGATCCTTCATCCTGCCCCGCCTGGCTTAAACTGCGAGCACCTACCCATGGCCCGGTCGACCTTGCGATGGAGGAGAAGGCAGGTGCTCGGCTCCTTCCAGTGAGGGAAGGGCCGCTCGATGTTTCGGCAGTCGTAGCACGAGGGCTTGCCGGGAAGCCATCGCTCGGAGTAGTTGTCGAATAGCTCCAGCTCAGGCATGGGGGCCCTCGGCACTCGTGGCCTCCGGCGCGGCGGATCGAATTACGGGGCCACACGGCTCGGGATATGCGTCCCCATCCTGATCGTAATTCGGTACGACATGACACTCGCTCTCTCCATACGGCTCGATTTCACGCTCCACAAGCTCCGCTCCGCAAGCCGAACAGTGGCCGACGATTATGCGCTCGCTCATGCCTTCCCTCCCGGCGCTTCATGGGCGAGGGATGAACCTTCGATGATTTTCACTACGTCGCGCAAAAACACAATGTCCCCCCGCTTGTCAGGAATAAGTCTCCCCTCGGACTTCGACCATGCGAATCGTTCCACTTGCTCTTGGACTTTACGAGCCATCTTGCGGCGGCTAATATAAGCGGTCGGCTCGAAACCCTCGGCGTAACTCATTTCTCCCCCTCACGTGTCGTCCCCTCTGCGGGCTTTCGTTCGTAGTACGGGAATCCGTGGTCGGAGCAGAGGCGCTCTTTGTCCTCGATGTTGCATTCGTGGATCGGGCCTTCGCCATGCGCACACGTCGCACAAGAAGGCCCCTCTGCGGTAGTGGCGAGGGCGGCGCGGAGGGCGTGCCATTCAGCGATTACTCCTGGACCGCTCCTATAGGCGACAAACTCGCTAGGTGAATCCGGGTTGCATAGATATCGGTCTATTAATCGCCGAGCCGCCGCTCTCATCTCCTCGCCCTTGCGCTCGGCCACTGTTATCGAAGCAAGCCGGGTGATTGTACTTTCCGGCGTGTGCCCGTCGTAGGCTAGAGGTATTTCAACTTCTCGACAAGGCATCTGATCCCACAATTCAATCTTGTAGTGATATGAAACTTGCCCGGCAGGAGTATTGATATACACAACGAATAGACCATCCCACACGCTCCCGTCTCCGTTACGCTTTGATTTTACGCATTGATCGGGCATAAGCGTAACGAGCGCCCGAGTGAGGGCGAATCGATGCGCATAGAGCTCGTCTAGCGTGTGGTATTCGTCCCCCTGCTCGCGGGCCGAAGCGAGCCCTTTGACCTTATCAAGCGCTGCATCCTTTGCAATTAGGCACTCCGGCTTAGTCATGCCGAGCGTCGCAGCGCGACACTCTTCAACAATCTGCGCGCGGGCCGAGGCGAGGCGGGCCTCATCCCGCTGTCGTATCGCGAGGTCGCCTCGTTCGCGCTCGGAGATGCAATCAGCGCGAGCCGACGCGAGACGGGCATAGATTGCAATCTTTTGTCTACTAAACTCAGCCCCTAGCGCGGCATACTCTGCGCTATCAATATTATGTTCTTTAGACGAGGCGCTGAATCCTAGCGCGAAAAAAGCATCAAGTTGTGTATCCAGCTCCCGCGCGTCCTTCGCTTCGGGCTGGGTAGGCTGAGAATTAACGTCAGACAGATATTCCATTTCGTGCGTTACTGGATCAATGCCGATTCTTTTTGTCGCGTTCATCGCCTTACTCCTTACGGGCAAACTGCCCAAAATAATCTTTCTCAGCTTGCTTACGGGCCACGATTGCCTCTTGTTCGGTATCGAATATTCCCAGGCAAATAACCTTGTGGTTGAGGCATATTCGAGCTTCCCACTTATTTCGATGTGGGTGAACACCTACTGTCCCTGTTTTCTTTTTTCGCATAGGGGCCCGGTTGATCGCATTTTCGTGCTGAGAACAAATACGGAGATTGCTTCTACGATTGTTTAGTGGGTTCCCGTCTATATGATCGACTACCATATCTTGCGGAGGACTAAGCAATACGCGACCGATGGGAGTACGCGCTCCATAGGCATTCCGGGAGCAAGCCGCGATCCTAACACTCGCGACTATTCCGCCCTTTCTGTAAAGCACTTCCCATGTATACCTGTTAATCACTTCGAAATCAGAGGCGTCGATTTCGAAATTGCCACCTGATGCCTTAATGATCATTTTTCTACTACCGTGTAGCCGTAGCGGGAAAATATTTCCCTGAGCGCTCCCTGATCGGAATCATCCATAGCCCATCCAGATATATCATCAAGCATCGCCATCGGCACTACCTTCGCCGCTTCGGGCTGGGGGCGGGAGGCGAGATATTCGTCAAGGTCATTGGATGCAGATGCGGCTTCTCCCCAATCCTGATCGCTGATCGCGTTCGCTAATTTATTGGAGGCTTGTTTTAACAGCCCCTCCCCCTGTTCGGCTGGGGCGGGCTCCGGGAAGGACTCACGGAGGACGGCAAGCATTTCGGCCTTTACCTTGCTCCAATTTTCTATCCGCTCCTTTTTGTTTTTCAACACGCGAGCGGCTCCGAGTTCTATTCCGTGGGCAAAGGCCGAATCTATCGCCTTTTCTATTTCGTCTATCTGCTTGCTCATATCCCTATATCCTCCTCGAGCTGCCGGACCTCGTCGAGGAGGTCGCGGATCTCATCACCCTGCCCGCCCTTGAACATGCGGCGGCGATCTTGTCGGCGAACTGCGGATACATGGCGGCCCAGGTAGTGCGGCCGCGGTCGTGGTACTCGCGGTGGTGGGTGAAACAGAGAAAAATAGTGTTCCATGGCTCCCTCGGGCCGCCTGAACCGCGGCTGATTATTTCGTGCGGGTCGGCGCGAGCCCCGCAGATTTCACAGCTCTTGGGCTCGTCGCAGTCGTCGAACTTCACGCTTGCCTCACTGCCCCGCCGTAGACACGGCGCGGCTCTTCGTTGATGTACTCGGTGAGCCATAAGCCGTTTGAATCGGCCCATGCGTGGATGAACTCGATCAGCTGCGCGGCCTGCGCGGTATCGGCGTCGGCCTCGCTCATAGGCTCAAGAGCCTTCGTGATCGGATCGACGATGGCCTCGCCCTGGCGGTTCATCTTGGGAGGCCAATATCCTTCCTTCATCGCCATGAGCTTGAGGGCTCGGGCGATCTCTTCGGGGGAGTACTCGATATCGGGCGTCGATAGCTGCTCGGCGATATCGGCGTAATGTCCATGAGAATGGGAGTTCTGTGAGCGAAAGCCCGTCGACCGCTTCTTGCGCGGGGTCTCGATGCGCAAGTCGTAGCGATCGACGGGCAGGCCTTTCTTGACGAGCTCGGCATATTCGGCCGCCCTGGACAGCGGGATCTCGAAAGAGACGATCCGCGGCGATCCAGCAGAGAGGCGGCGAACATGCACGAGCTCGAGCTTCATGTCAGCTTCTCCGCAGCCGTGCGCGCCCGGGCGAAGATCGTCGCGCAGCCGTCTAGTATCGTTTGAGCCTCAGGGCTGGCAACGGCCGGCGCCTGGACCGCCTCGAGGGCGGCGATGTAGGCGAGGATCTTCTCGGCGTCTCCCGCCTGAGCCGCCTTTCGCTCGGCCTCTACCCTAGCGAGCCGTTCCGCTTCGAGCCTCGCGGCTTCCTCGCGAAGCGCCTTAGCTTCGGCGTCGGCCTTGGCTTGTAGGGCGCGCCTGGCCTTCTCTGCCTCTTCTTGGGCCAGGGCGAGGGCCCGGGCGGCCTTTTCGCGCTCGATCCTAGCCGCCTCGTCCTTGGCCTTCTGCTCGGCCTCGAGGCGTGCGCGTTCCTGGGCTTCTTCGGCCTCGCGGGCCCGACGCTCTTCCTCGACTTTTGCCCGCTCGGCGGCGATCTCGGCTTCCCTCGCCTCCGCTTCCACCCTTAGGCGCGCATTCTCGGCGGCGATTTTGGCCTGCTCTTCTTGTGCCGCCTTCTCGGCCGCGATGCGATCTTCCTCCGCCTGGCGTTGCGCCTTGAGCTTGGCTTCAGCCGCGATCTGCGAATTCTCGAGGAGCTGTTTGAAGGAGGCTTCGGGCATGTTGCCGAGGTCATAGAAAGAGGTGTCAACCTGGTAGAGGGCGAGCTCCTCGGCCCGCGCGCAGCGCAGCGCCTCGACGCGGGCCGCCTCCGCCCTCTCGACGAATTGTTCCTTCTCGAGGAGGGCCGTCTCAAGGGGCTTTGTCACGCCTTCGATGAGGTTGTAGATCGAATCGATGAATCGCCCCTCGATGAGCGCCCCCTCTTTGAGCTTATCGTGCGTCTTCTTGGCGTTGACCCGCACTTCCTTCAGCTTGAGCCGGCCCTCGCGGGCAAGCGCCATTTCCTTCGTCTGCTTCGCGTCGGTGATGACGAGGCCTTTTACTTCCTGCTCCCATTTCGCGGCCTGCTCGAAGTAGGCAGAAAAGAAGGCGAGGACGGTCTGGGCTTTTGTCTTCTCGATGCCGCTCTCCGCTACGAGTAGGGCTACGGCTTGCGGCTGCTCGGTGACTGCTTGTGTCTCAACGGTTTTACTCATGCTTGTAACTCCTTATTGGATTTGCCCGTGGCATCGCGCACAAAGCCAAACAACTTCTAATGGCTTTGAATAATCAGCATGATGCGCGTGAATGTGAAATTTGCTTCCGCATATTTCACACGCATCAGGCTTTATCAATTTTCCATCGCGAACAGCGGCATACAGAATATTGTGCGCGCGATACTTCTCTGGGTTCCTTAACCTCCATTCCTTTGACCGAATCCCAGATTGCTTTAATCTTTCCCCGGTATTTCTTTTTTTATCATAAGCCGCTAATTTGCCTGGATGCTCAATTCGCCTAAGTCGCTCATCTTTTTTGCAGCATTCCTTACATTTCCCCAGATGGTCATCAGCCATCTGGGGATGTATATAAAAACTATCAATCTCTTTTGCAATACCGCACTTAATACAAACTTTCATCTGATCCTCCGGGGGCAGTATATCACGGAAGACCATTAATTAAAAGGGATATCGTCGGTGAAGTCGTCGCCGGCCGTGGCGCCCTGGCCGGCCCCTGCGCTCGCGGGCTGCCCGGCAGACCGGCGCTCGGCCTGGCCGGTCTGCGCCCCGCCTTGGCCTCCCTGGGAGCCGAGGAGCTGGACGGTGTTCGCGGTGACGAGGATCTTGGAGCGCGTCTGGCCGTCCTGCTCCCACTTGTCCTGGCGCATCGAACCCTCGACGGCGACGGGCTTGCCTTTCGTGAGGTACTGGTTGATCGACTCGCCCTGCTTGCCCCATAGATCGACATCCCAAAAGCTGGATTCCTCGATCCACTGATCGCCCTTCTTGCGCCGCGAGCCCGTCGCGACGGAGAAATGGCATACGGCCTGCCCGGAATTCGTGTATTTAAGCTCAGCGTCGCGCGTGAGCCTACCGACGATTACCGCGACTGCTAAGTCAGCCATTTACGCCACCTTCCCCGCATAGCGGGCCTTGAGTTCGGTAGTGAGCGCCGCGAATTCCTCGGGCGTCTTGCAGGCCCGAGCGCGACCCATCCATTGGGGCTTATCCGCCGCCGGGACGACTTCGTTGACGAGGGCCACGACGCCCGCCATGCCCGCCGCAGGGGGCGCGGAGTGAGAGGCGGGAGGAGGAAACGAGGGGCGAGCCGGGGGCGGGTTGCCCGTCTTCGGTTTCACGTCGTGCGCCTCCGCGTCCGGGTCGAGGTTTTCCTCGGTGGGTATCGAGAGGATCTGGAGGATCGCGTACTTGTGGGCGACAGCCATAGCCTTATTCGAGGCCTTGTCGCCCGAGTCCATTCCCTCGCCGATAACCGTAGCGGAGATGGAAGATCCGTCCCGCGCGAAGAAGTCGTAGCGAATCTTGAGGACGCGATAGATCAGGGCGTTTCCCTTCCCTGAGACGCGGTCCTCGCTCCGCTCCGATTCGACGCAAGGGACGGAAAATACGCCGTGCTCCACGAAGAGCGGATGAACCGCCGCGTACACGTCGTCGATGCCGCGGTACTTGAAGCCCTGCTGCTGATTCTGGCGATCCTTCGTAATGTTCGGGACTGCCTTCATGATGTCGGCGAGGGCCTCGTGAATTAGGGCCATAAAAACCTCCTTCTCAAAAAACCGGGGCGGCGCGTGCCCGCGTGCTAATCAAATCTTGCGTATTCTCCGTACACTTCTGTGGCCGCCCTGCAATACGCCTCATGTGCCCTTATTGGAGAATCAAACGATCCAAGATGAGTTCTCTTTCCACTGATACTGATAAAAGCCCTCCATCTCGGGGCTCTTTTTGTACGATCAAAAACAACACCCTTATAGCCGGAAGTGTTATTTTTATTTTTCCCTCTATTGCCTTGATTTTGAAAATCATTACATGCCCTAAGATTTGCCTTTTGATTATTTAAAGTATTGTGATCCTTGTGATCAATTAATTTCGGGGATGTTTTTTCTATTCTCAAAATGAAACGATGCAGCGATATACCTGAGTCATTTATTGAAGTTCTGAAATAAACAAGCCCCCAATTTTTTAGCGAACTTGTGACAATATGCCATTCGTGCGCCAATACCCGGATGGCGTCTTCATCGTCAATCAGGACATCGTATCCACATATGTTAATAATCAATTTCTTCTCCTTGAGCCCGGAGGCCGTAGCCTAGTCTCCGGGCGCCCCTCGTTCTAATGCGCTCGTTGAAAAATCACCTGCTCTGTCCTGTGATCATCGTCCTCGTGCTTCCACGCCTCGCGCCACGATCCGAAAGCCCGGCCACAGAGTCCGCAGTGCGGCGGGGTCTTCGGCTGCCGATACTTGTCCATAAGCCTCTGCCTCGCGGCCAAAGACTCCTCGTTGAGCTGGCGCCAGTACTCGTGCTCGATCTCGGCGAGAGTTGACGAGTCCACGCCGGGGAAGTGCCCCGTGAACGCCGCCCAGTGCCCGCGGTAGTGGATCTCCTCGGAACCCCGGCGCGTTGCGGAGTAAGCTCGGTAGTCGGCGACACGCTCGGCGATGGTTGGAGTGACGGCGGGGACGGGGGCGACGAGCATGGCTAGGCCTTCTCCCGCTCGGCGAGCATGGCGTCGGCTAAGATATACGCAGCCTTCGCGATAACTTCGTCTGCGGGAAGACAGCCGCTTGGTTTTTGATCTGCCGAAGTAATACCCGCGAGTGCCTGCCCGGCGAAGTAGTCGCGAAGGGACATACCGCCCATTCCAAAAGGTGCAGGGTCTTCGAGACCGTTTCCGAAATCAACTTGGCCTTGCGGATACGCTGGGCCTCCGTCTGACTTGCTCATACAGTCCTCCCCGTCGCGCCCATCCGCGCGGCGATCAGCCCATAGCTTCTGCCCACCACGACACCCGGCGCATCGAGGGCCGTGTCGAAGGGGCAGCCATATTCCCGGCAGGCAGTCTTAACGGCCTCGGGGCAGACTTCGCAGTTGCAGACCTTGGGCCGAGGGGCGAGGCGGACGGGGGCGCTCATGAGCGGGCCTCGGCCTTGGCGATGACTGCGTCATACTTATCCAGCGACTCCGGTTTCTGGAAATCGGGATGCGAGCAAAGCATGTCGCGAGCATCTTTGAGCGCCTCAAGCAAATCCGGCGCGGCGGCTATCAGACGGGCTTCCGGGCAATCGTCGGTATCGGGAACGTTGTAGCAAACCGCGACTTCGTTGCCGTCCTCGGACCATACTTTCCAGATACCGCTATGCGCATACTCGGCGCGCCACGGTGTTTGCATTCTTTCGCTCATGCCGCACCCCTCGCCCGCCTCACCTGCTTGACCATGCGGGGCAGGCGGGATCGCATCACGCGCTCGACGGCATCGGCGACGTCGTCCTCGAGGCCGTGGATCAGATCCGGCAGGCAGTCGCGGACGGCCTGGGCGTAGGCATAGCGTTTGCCCTGATCGTGGATGCGGGCGGCGAGCATGATCGAGGCGCGCACGTTGTGGTCGAGGTAGTAGACGACCTTGTCGCGGGCGACGATGGCCTCGATGAGCTGGGGTTTCTTCGCAGGGGCGGCGGCGCAGGTGTCGGACATGGCGCTACTCTCCCCCGATGACGGCGAGGACTTCGCGCGCTTCGGTGGTGGCGTCCTTGCGCTTCGTTTCCGCTTCCGCTTCTAGGCGAAGAGCCATGATCCCGATGATCTCGCGGAGGTTGATCTCGATTTGCTTCTTGATCTCGGCGGTGATCTGGTCGCCCCAGGAATGCGTGGAGCTGTTACCGTAGTAGCCAGCCCACGTTTCGGTTATGTTGAATCGCATTCCGAGCTTGTCGATAAAGCGGCTGCTATCGTTGGGCTGATCGGCAGCCACGCGGTCGGCGAATTCTCGCGCATCATCCGCAAGTCTCTTTGCGTTCTTGTATTCCTCGATCTTGCTCATCCGGTCCTCCTTGATCCTTACTGACCTATAGTATATCCCAATGTCTGACATTGTCAAACGGTAAACGACTATGTTTGACTTTTTCTTTAGGTGGTGGTATCTTCTTGTCTAACAATGCTTGACGCTGTAAAATAGGGGGCGTGAAAGTGCAAGTTGGCTATCGGCTCGAGGACAAGCTTGTCGAGACGGTCAAAGAAATGGCCGCCCAGGAAAACCGCAGCGTGTCTAACATGGTCGAGGTGCTGCTCGGCGAGGCCGTGAAGGCCCGCCAGCCCTCCAAGCCCAAGAAATAGCTTCCCCCTCATATCTCCGCGTCCTTCACGATCTCGTGGAGCATCCCCTCGAGCTTCAGCGCTATATCCCGATAGCTAATCAGCTCCTCGCATACCTTGAGGGTGATCATCGCGAGCCCGGAGCCCTGGTCGGGGCCGAGCATGGCGTGCTTCCGCGCCTCGGCGACGAGGAGGTCGGACTTCAGGGCGGCGGCGGAGAGGTCGGAGCCGGTCATGCTGACGCTCCGAATAGATCGGGCTGCGCAGCGGTCTCAATCTCTGCCTCGAGCGCCTTCACCGTGGAACGAATGTCGTCGGGGTTGTTTTGACCATAGAGTTTCAGGAGGTCGATGGCCTCGCGGAACATGGCGGCCCTGTCCGTTGCCTTGAGGCGCAGGCTAAAGCCCCAGGTCGGGAAGAAGGCGAAGAAGCTACCATCGGCGGTGATGTGGGTTCGCGCGAAAGCGAAGAGGTAGGGCTGATCGGTCATATCCCCGTCCTCACTCTCTCCACGTACTCGACATCGATGCCGTCCCGCCGTACCCCAGTCGGCCCTTGCTTATGCGCGGCTATCGCCCGGTCCTCGCTTCCGAGTTTCGAGAGGTTGTCCATGTAGTAGCGCCCCGAGATGTAGGCCGCCTGGGTCGGGTCGTCCGCGTCGTACTCGCCATAGAGGCGGACGCGCTCGGCGTGGATTTCGGGCGTCTCATGGAGGCCAAACCAGCCGCGGTCGTGAGGGTCGGGGTGATTGAGATTTGTGCCGAGACTGGACTCGGCGAAGCAGAGCCCCTTCAGGGTGACCGAGGACGCGCCGGTCACGATCTCCGCGATCTCGTAGCAGGAGAGGCGAGAGGGCACGCGCTGAAGCGTCGGCACGGGGGAGCGATAGGCAGCCGAGCCGAGGAGGAGAAGCAGGGGGAGGAGGGGGAGGAGGCGGGTCATTTCAGTAACCTCGCGAGGTTCGTCTTGCGCGCGATCGTCGTGAACTTCTGAAGCTCGTCGATGAGCGCGCGTACCTTCTCAGCCGAGGGCTCGGGAAGATGGTTCCCGCCTGAGTCGGCGCCGATGTTGACCTGCTCGGGCTCACAGCGCTTCACCAGCTCGACAAGAGCATCGAAGTCGAAGTCCATGATCGGCTCGATCGTGACGAAGCGGCGGAAGGTCGAGAGATTAGCCATCGACAGCGCACGGGACCATGGCGTTGGGCATATCCCCATAACATTCCGGTAGGTTCGATTCGTCTCTACCGTCGTGCAAAGGATTGATCCAGCAGGGATACTCCCGGCCCAGGGCTCGAAGCGCCAAGGGCTCTTGGATTGGAATAGGAAGGCATCGAGGTCGGCCTCTCGGCACTTCCCGAGCGTCTCGCTGATCCATGAATTCGGGATGTCTTCGGCCCACATGTCGCAGCTCGAGCCGACGAAAATGAAGTTCCTTGCTCCGAGATCGGTCTTGAGCTCCTTCGCGTCGAAGCGCACGGGCTTCTGCTCACCGAAGCGCCGCATGTAGCAGTAAGTGTAGCCGTGCGGGCAGGTGCCCTTCACCGTGTTAAAAGTATGGGTTATAAAATCGTACATGTTGCCCTTGGACGGGTTGAGGCTCACCACATGCTCCTTATCGCGTCATCCACCGGCGAAGGTTGGCCTACTGTCTCCCACTCCCTGCGCAGGCGGGCGCGGACCTCGGCGGGGATCTGCTGAGGGCGGCCGTAGTTGTCGTAGCGCTCGGGAAAGGGGCGAGGCGACACGGCTATCTCGACAAGCCCCGAGGGATCGGAAGCGGCGGCCGCGCGATTCTCGGCCGCGACGAGGGCCTGCCGCTGCTGGAATTCGCGGAAGGCCGAATGAGTCTCGGGGCCTGCGAACACGAAGCACAGGACATCGAATAGTCGCCTAAGCATCCTCGCCCTCCTTCTTCACCTTCGTTACCTCGCGCAAGATCGGCCGCACTTCCCACCGGCCCCGCTTGCTCAGCCCTGACGCTCCGATCTGCGCCCGCGAATTCAGGCAGTCCGCGGCGACGTGCTCGGCGTCGTCAGGCGTGGCCGCGTCGTCGTCGAAGCTGATCAGCACGTCGGTCACTACGCGGACCTTGAAGCTCTTCATCTGAAGTCCTTGCGCACATGCCAGTCCGCATGTGCCGCGCGCCTCGCCCTGGAAGCCGTGAAGGGCGAAGTGCGATAAGCGCGAGGCGGGAGTCGAACCCGCGATTGATAGGCCCAGTGGTTTACACTGTCGAAAGCCCTTGCCTCCTCCGTATGGCTCCTCGCGCGAGCCCGCGAACGTCGGTCGCGGAGTCCCTGCTTCGCTACCTCGCTTCGATCGTGGGCAGAATCACCGACGGCTTGAAGATGACCTTATAGCTGCTCGCCGAGACGTTCTTCGACTCGAGGGCCTCGGAGAAATACGTCACGTTGTCCGAAAGGCCGAGGTAGTGCTTGAGGTATTCGCCCGAATCGGTCTTGACCGTCACGACGAGATCGCCGTCGTCATCCACGATGATCGCCAGCTTGCCCTCGATGGTTAGGATGTAGTCGCCAGTAATGCCGTTGTAGAAAACGACGCGACGGCTAACTTGGAAATTCTGCTCAGCGCGTTCGAGATTCGATCGCACTACGCTCGCGTCGTTGCATCCCACGAAAGACACGGCCAGGCAAAGCACTGCGAGTGCGACAAGGAGAAATCTTTTCACCTTCTACCTCCAGGGAAATCGAGATATAGGGGCGAGAGGGCTTGAACCTCCGGCGCGCGGGATATGAGCCCACTGCTCTACCTCTGAGCTACACCCCTGGGAAGAAGCGGCCGAGCTTTGAGCCGGTGTATGGCCAGCTCGGCCGCCGATGTTCGATCCCCTTCTTAGCTGGCCGAGGCCTCGTACCTCGCGCTTGTCGATGGGATGTAGATTTTGACCACCCCCTTTCTATTGCAGCGACTTGATGTCGCGAAATGGATCTAACTTTTCGGGAGCGAGGCGAACCATGCGCGCGCCGGAAAGGTTGAACCAAGCCCGAAGGCGTGAAAGCCAGCCGAGCTTGCGCTTGTGGTAATACTGGTGTTTCATTGCTTCGCCTTTCCCGCGCTTATGCGACGCGGACGCTTTTTCCCATACCCAGCCTTGCGCGCTCCTGCGAGCACGCGCGAAAGAACCTGATCGGCCAACGTCGAGCGCTCGATGCAGCCGTCGATCTCCTTGGCGCGCTGGGTTAGGTGCGCTTCGAGGTCGGCGGCCATGCGCTTCGTGAGCTCGAGCTCGATCCTCATCGCCACTCCCTGCACCCGCACCGCAAGCACCGGCAGCGCTTATGCTTGCCGTCGTCTAGGGTCTCGCCGGTCGGCACCCAGGCATCCGAGGGATGGCCGGAGCACGCGCAGAGGAGCCAGCCGAAGAGGGCGTGAAGGATGCGCTTGAGGTCCGAGCTGATCGCGAGGAGGACGCGGAGGGAGCGGGGGAGGTTCATGCCTTCACCGCCTTTCGGTTGAGCCAGCGCCGGATCTTGGCCTTGTCAAAGCGCCAGCGCCCCAGCCAGAGCTCGGCCGAGGGGATCAGCCCCGCTTCGGCCCAGCGCTCGACGGTGCGCGTCGTACAGGCCATGTGCTCGGCGATGAAGCCGGAGCCTACCCAGCTTGTCATGCTTGCCCCTTGCGTTCGGCTTCGTGGCGCTCTTCCTGATGCCTGCGGTCTAGCGCGTCGAAGCCCCCGGCCGCGTTATAGGTCTGCGAGTAGAGCTCCATGTATTGCCGCTCGGCCAGCTCTGCGCGGGCTTTCCAGATCAAGCCGAGGCGCTGCGCTTCGAGGGCGTCGGCGCGAACCTTCTCGGGCGTCTCGCCCGGTTCAATTTCAATGGCGCGCTCCCAGGAATCCGCCCGCTCCTTCTCTGCGCGATAGGCGGCGGCGAGGGTTTGAAGGGAGACGCTATCCATAGTTGGCGGGTCGGTGTCGAAGCATTCCTTCGACACGTCTGCCCATTTCAAGGCCCCTTCGATCATGCTCGGATGATCTTGTGTCGGGCTCACAGGCTCCCCTCCCTGCGCTTGGACTCGTCGCGCATTACGCGGAAGCGGCGGACGAGCTCGCCCAGGAGCACGCCGAAGAGGACGAGAAGAATCGCGACGATGACGAGGCGGGCGGTCATCCGACTACCTCGGCAAGGCGCTCGCGCTCGTGGCCCGGCCGGTCGAAGAAGGCGGCGGGCAACTTGGGCCGCAGCGTCTTGTAGGCCAGGCGGAAGGCCGTGGCGTCGGAGTCCAAGGCGGCGAGCTTCGACAGGAGCTCCCCGACGCGAAGGGCTTGGGCGGCGCCGTGCTGGCCTTCGATGAGGAAGCCGATCAGATCGGACCAGTCTTGCTCGGTCATGTCGGTGGTCATGCGCGGGTCTCGGGGCCGTTCTCAGCGATCAAGCGGAGCTGACCGAAGCCCTTTTCAGCGATGGCGGGCGCTGCCTTCTCGTCCCGCGGCTTCGCGGAAACGATGACGAGGGGAAGCCCGAGGAGCTCGCGGAGGTCGTCCCGGCTGATCTTGTCCTTCTCGGCCATAAGGCGAAGCTCGCGGAGCTGGGCGCCCGAGGGGAGCCGAGGGCTTCCGCGCTTGGCGGATAAGGCCTTCCCGTTTTCGGGAAGCTGACCTTCCCCTTCTTGGGAAGGTTTCTCGATCATCGCTCGCTTCGGAAGCTTCTCCATGATCTTGATGGCTTCCTGCCGCGTGAACTCGAGGCGGATGCCATTCTGAGCGCGCCCTGGGAAGAGCTCCTCGACAGTCTTGCGGACGGTCTTGTGGTTGCAGCCCGCCGTGCTGGCGATTTGCCGGACGGTCATCTTGTCGCTCATACTTCCTTCCTTTCGAGCCCGAGCGCCTTCAGGGCTGCCATACTCTTGGCCCTCGGCGCCCGCCTATCCTGCTCCCATCCCTCAATAGTACGCTTTGACACTTTCGCCCCGGCCTTAGTTAGACGTCGGGCAAAATATTTAGTATTAAGCCCGAGGGAGCGCCTGAGCTCCTGGATTTGCTCGCCTAATGTCTTATCCATGACTAGAGAGTAAGGCCATTTCGGCGTATGCGTCAATACTGATTCGATAGATGTTAGGCAAGGCTAACATTATATCCTAGCGTATGGTTTATTGTTGATAATAAGCAAGCGCTAGGATATATTATAGACAGATCAGATACGGGAGGTACGAGATGATACAGATCATTAAGCAGCATAAGGTTACGGGTGAGATCGTCAAGGTAGACGCCAAGACCGCTTGGATTAACACCACCTCCGGCACCATCCCCGCGCGTATCATGGCGCAGATCAAGGCCGCGACCGAGGCGGCCTCGGATTACCTCGTGATCGGGCAAGAGGGTACCTACCAGGCCCCGACCTACGTCATGAGTGCTAAGGACAAAGAGCTTAAGGACTACTGTGACAGCCGGACCCGCCTCGAGCGGGCTATGCACGAGTAAGGGAGGACACGATGGACTTAACCAAGGGCGACATGATCATCATTAGCGGCGAGGGCGACGGAGAGGGGACGATCGAGCGGTACGAGGGCAAACGCGAGCCGGCGGCGATCCGGTCCAGGCTTTCCCGCGAGCGGGCGGGCGGCGATCGCTGGGCGGACGCGTGGATTGAAGAGCCCGGCCGCGACGACGGGAGCGGGAATAAGGTCTACGGCAAGCTCGGCAAGGGCCTCGACGAGATCACCCACGAGCGGAGCATCGACGAGGACGACATCGAGGTCAACCCCGCGGCCCAACTCGCGGCCGGGCACAAGCGCCCCCAGAGCGCGGCCAATGGCGCCAAGGGCGGGCGGCCCGCGAAGGCAAAATAAAAAGACCGGGGAGGAAGGCCCCGGCCAGTCGGAGTAGTCTATGCGGCACTCCGGGGCCGGTCCTGAGGTAGCGAATCTCGGGCTAGTTGATGGGATGGCTGAGGAAGACGTCCACGAAGAGTGGGGGCCAGGGCCAAAATAAAACGGCCGGTATCAACCCGGCCGTATACAATGGGGAGAGTCGAACTCCCTTCAACTGTCGCATATCAGTATAGGATGGGCAGGATCCACTTTCTCCGCCCTCGCCCTTATGTTCTGTAAGGGCCCAGCATCCACTGATAAACGGTTAGGCGCAATCCTCCTTCCGCCGCATTGTGAATATATTATACTCCGGTTATGGAAAAAAGAAAAGGCCGGGGAATGAGGACCCCGGCCAGTCCCTTTTCGCCCGTGGGTCGGGGGCCGCTTCGTGTTTTCGGTGGCCTGCCATAGGCAGCGACTACGGTCTGCCTCGTTCCCGGCGCCTCCGGGTCGGTGGCAAGCAAGCGGCCTGCCGGCGCCCGTCCTAAGGTATCGACTCCAAAGGCAATTTTATCTTTAGCGGCCAGAGCTCCACGACAAGCCAGACCCCGCCCCCGGCCGCCCCTACCCCCGCCCCCCATGCCGCGCCGTGTAGAGCGTCCGTGCCCAAGGCTGGGCCCGCGAGGGATCCGGCGAGGCCGAGGGCGCCCGAGAGGCCGAAGGCTCGCCATAGGCCCGATTTCAGTCTTCCAGCCCTAATTCCCCGACCCGCCTCCACCTTGTAGGTCGCGAAGTCCGTCGACAAGGACGCCGAGGCGGCCTTCGAGGCGTCGAGCAATATCGAGATCTCCATCAAGGCCGTCTGCGACGTCTGCAGCTCCGCTTCCGCCTTGGCCAGCCTGTCCGATAAGTCCGTCGATTCGCGCTTGGCGGTCTCGTTCTCGAGCTTCAGCGAGGCGACGATAGTCCGCCAGCTCTCGACTTGCGCCTCGGCTTGCGTCTTGCGCAGCTCGAGCCTTTGCCTGAGCGTCGTCGAGTCGTCCAGCGAGGATTGCGCTGTCTCGAGCATACTGAGCTTCGGCTGAAGCGAGGGCGCGACCGGCGCCTCCGGGGCTGAGGTAGACGTATCCGAGGGCGAGGCCTGCCCCCAGGAGGAGGCAGCCGAGATACCGAGGCCAGCGATGAGCGCCCAGATAAGCAATGATCGTTTTAAGCACATGCTACCTCCTATATCTCTTCGCCCGGGCGGGGCTTATCTCTGATTACGGTTCGGATTTCGGCCTCAGCCTGGCGGGCCTTGGCATATCCGAGGCCCGAGGGAGTCACAGCGCTGCCGCCCACGAGGATGGCCGCAATGGGGACGAGCTCGTAGCCGCGATCGAATACGAGCATGGCCGCAGCCAGCGCGACGCCAGCCAGGGCCATAAATACCGCGAGGCGCTTGCCATCGCGGACGAGCACGCGCATTGAGGAAGTGACGCCGGGGGACTCTTCGGTTTCGGTTGTCATAGCGTAATCAGGAAAACGCGAAGGGACTCGATCTTCCCGTTCGCACGGGTCGCCGATCCATTCTTGATGGGATCCCAGATCGCCGGCCGATTCCCGGTCCCGTCGCCTTGGATGAAGTGGCCGATCCGCCACACCCAGCGCTCAAGGACCCAGTACCGGGCGGGGTCGAGGGGGGCGGTGGTGGGCACGACGCGGGCGACGCCACGGTCGTCGAGCTTGACGGGGAGGCCGAGGAGGTCGAGGGTCACGGCGCGGAGGGGAACCTCGAGAAAGTCGAAGAGGCGCTGATCGTCGAGGATCTCGTCCTCGCCGGGGTCGTCGTAGTCGCCGTCGCGGTTTAGGTCGCCCGAAATAATCTTCGCGGCCCTCGCCCCCTCCCATGCCGCGTTGTACTGCGCGACCGTCCACGGCCGCCCGGCGAGGACCTCGCGCGCGCGGGCGATGGTGTTGAAGCGGCAGCTGTAGTGCTGGGCGTCGGGGGCGATGCCGGGCTCGTTTTGGTAGATCATCCTACCCTCTCGATGAGCATGTTCTCCACGCTCTCGTCGGTCTTGTTGAGCTTGCCCAGGGCCCCGGTTATGTTCCCGTTGCACTTCCCGTCGCGAATAGCCTCGAGCGTCGCGCGCTGCGTATCGGAGAGGTCGAGGATTGCGCGGACGATGATCTGCGTTTCTTCGGTGCGCTTCTTCCCGCCTTCTCGCATAGCATCGACCGACCTCTTAATTCCAGCGATCCACCCGATTGCCCGAAAAAGCGCATAGAGTAGAGCGGGGACAATGACGCCAATCGCCGCGACGATTACCCACTCGAGCAGCTTGCTCATGGCTTACTCCTTAATGATCGGCAACAGCTTCGCGGCTGTCGTGCCCATGTAAGGGAGCGGCTTACCGTCCGAGCCCTTTAAGGCTTCGAGCTCGGCGAAGGTGAATGGCTCAAGCTCGACGCCGGAGTTCGACTTCATAAAGTCCTGGTACTCGGCCTGAAAGGCTTCCTGATTTATCTCGCGCAGTTTGGGCGCGCCCTCGATGCCCTTGAGGGATGCCTCAGCCTGGTCGAGCCCGTGCTTGTGCCGGAGGGCGGCGATCTGCCTGTCGAAGCTCGCCGCGCAGGGCTTGAGCTTCTCGAGCATCATGCCGACGCGATAGCCGAACTTAATCGGGATGTCCTTGCCGGCCAGCTCCACGAGGCCGCCGTTTACCTGGATTGCTTGGTCGATATTCATTGCGAGCTCCTTATGACATGATTCCGTTGGCGACAAGAGCTGAGCGTATATTGTTTGCTAAATTAACAAGAGCTATTTGTTTTGTGTAAACATATGAAGTATCAGGAGCGGCGAGTGCTCCCCCGCTCGCATACGCTCCCTGCGCTGCCTTGCCGTTGCAGCCGAAGGCGCCTGTATTAAGCGTGCCGGATGTAAGATTTTGGGCTACTCCAACCGCTCCTAATATCGTGAGATTCGCGCCGGTCATCTGCCCATTAACTGTTAGGTATCCGTCAATGCCAGCGTTACCAGTTACAGTAATATGTTTCGTAGTTATGGAATCTCCGACATCTAGATTGCCGCTTACACCAATCGCCCCCAATACAGTGAGGCTTGCGCAACCAATCGCCCCC
>Ga0153915_10000416_pt1 | contig 38880 bp, 32 predicted proteins | sample Opewatmetagenome_2_FD_107003 | JGI IMG/M metagenome (GOLD analysis project Ga0153915, IMG submission 107003) | Freshwater wetland microbial communities from Ohio, USA - Open water 3 Core 3 Depth 3 metaG | ecosystem: Environmental > Aquatic > Freshwater > Wetlands | place: USA: Ohio, Lake Erie...
ATCGGCGATGGATACCCCGCCCACCAATCGAACCCGGAATGTCTTTGCCGGTATCGTTCCTTCACGCACGAGTTCCACTAAAGCCCTCAGGAAATTCAACGGATTCCTTGACTGATACAAGGCCCCCGCGTGAACGAGGGTAAATTGCTCCGTAGAGCTGCTGCTTTCCCGGGGTATTTCTTCGAAACCGTTTGTAACGGTGATAAATCGACCTGGATCTATATTTGCGTACCGCATTATGAAGTCTTGCCTGAGTTCTTCCGTATTGGCTATCACGATACGGGAGGCATTGACACACCTGGATTCCATTGTCTTCTGAATCCACCGCGACAACGGTGTCTTGAGGTTCATGTTCGGATTGCTGACCCATGGGTCCCGGAAATCCAGCACCAGGGGGATACGGCAAAGCTTGTGAAGGCGGAACGCGGCCAGCAGGCAACTCCATGGGCCTCCCGTCGCATAAATGCAATCGACGCGATTTGTTTTGACGATTCGATGAGCGCGACGTACCGCATCAGGCACCCATCCGATATGCTCATCCGGACAAGAGAGCAGATCCGTTATCGTATCTTTGAACTGGCGGAGGATATCGTTGGTGGGCGCAGAATTTTCCAGTTGGGAGGTCTTTTTCCCGGAATCGATACCCTGTACCGTGGGTGTTTTCCGTCGGAATGCGTCCTTTATGTCCAGAAGCTTCTGGAGCGGTCTCTTTGCCGAGGCCCTAACGACACGAATCGAAGGGTGCACTGCCTTGTATAGGTCTCGGTCGATAAGCGCAGACTCAAGAAAGCACTCCTCTTTCACCGTAACGATCGTCACGTCGTCACCCTGTCTTGCCCAGTGGTTCGCAAAATAGAGCGTCCTGTAAGTCCCGCTACCGGCATCGGGGGGGAACACGTAAGCAAACGCCAAAATATTCAGCCGTTGTTGCATTCTTTAAAACTCACCAATAGCGCAGGTTTTCTCGCCGCATAAGCTTCGTCAAGCAATGGGAGGCGCGCATCATAACCAAAGAGTTATCGCACAAGCACTTAAGCGTCACCCTCAGGATTCTGGATACACTTCGATGGAATGAGGCTGGAACGGCCCTGGATGAAATCAAAAGCACCTATCTTCCCGACTGGTGAGCCACTGCATAGGGAGGTGTGAAATTATTTCCAGCACGGGAAGACCCGTTCGAGAGCTTTCTGGAGACGATTTTTCTGAATTCATCCGAAGTCAGCAGCACACGGGTTACACGCTCCGCCATTGCGCGACTTCCCTTATCGGTAAAATGAATCGAATCCACGAAATCTTTCTCATCTCCGGGAATTGAGTTCTCTTCAGACACTAATAAGGCACTGCTCTCCTTCGCGACTTGTCTGATTGCGGCATTGTAGCTTGTGTAGGCTTCGATCAGACCGTCGGTCGACATGTATGGCATGTAATAGAGATGGGTCACACTAGCATGGAGCCGCTGTTCTGCAGCCTGCTCACTCCGAAGTCTGTTGGACAAAGTTGTGACTACGACAAGATCAGCTACTTTCTGACTCGCCCTGACCAAATCGCGCAGGTCGTGCCGGAATGGCGCGACGAGCGTTTCTGGATCAAACTCGAGCTTCGGTACGACTGTCGCTGTTCGCTGTTGCTTGAGTATGAGCAAATTCTTTTCAACGAGATACCAGAGTAGAGAATACCTGGATGGCCAACTTAGCTGTTGCCCCAATCGTTTTTGGATCAGTCCGGCCTGAACAGCGAGTTCAAAACTGTTGCGGCTTATGTCGTTGTGGCCTTCATAGATTACGATGATATCCGGCCGAAGCGGTGCAACGCGCATCTCAAGGTTCTGGAGCGTATTCTTGACGGTGAAACCGGGCACACCGGCATTCACGTAGTCCACGGATAACGTGGGCCATTTTTTCCGCAAAGCCTCTATAACTAAATTCGTCCAGACGGCATCATTGCCGGAAACGTCGGCGCAATACGTCGTGGAACTCCCGAGAAATGCCACACGCAGTGTAGCAGCCGGTTTCGGGACCGTGATCTCAGGTCCACGAAAACCAAGTGAGTTGATTCGAACCGGGCCGAAGGAACCGCCGGGTTTGGGGATCCGCAAACCAGACACGGGATCCACAGTGTAGGTGTCTTCAATCTCAAAAGCCGTACCGTATTTGATCCATTGCCGGATTCTCACAGCAGTTTCAGCAGCCGCGAATAACCCCACCATTACAACGAATACCAGGGCTGCCAGCAATAAACTGAGCTTTAATTTTGACGGCTTCTGATCGTCAACCATATGTTCTCCCGCCGCCCGCACCTCCATCGCAGGAAGGCTTTATTCCTCCGCGCCACTGCGGGCTTCGCATCAATCAAGATCGAACGCCTGTTCATAATTCTTCCTCAGCGCAGGGTTCTGGTCTTCCTTTTTCAAGAAGCAATTGCCGATGGCGAGACGCTCTATTTCCGTGCCCATAAAACAACGGAACGCATCCTCTGGCGTGCAGACGATAGGTTCTCCACGTACATTGAAACTCGTGTTCACAATGACGGGGCAACCGGTGAGCGCCTTAAAGGCGGATATGAGCGCGTGATAGCGTTCATTGGTCTCCTTGTGAACCGTCTGGATTCGCGCAGAGTAATCCACGTGCGTAACGGCCGGAATCTCTGACCGCGGGACCTTGAGCTTGTCGATTCCAAAAAGGGTTTGTTGCTCCGCCGCGATTGATTTGCACCGCTTCTTAGCGACGTCAGCCACCAACAGCATGTAGGGGCTGTCGTAATCGAGATCGAACCATTCCGAGACGTCTTCGCGCAACACCGAGGGTGCGAATGGACGGAAGGACTCGCGGTACTTCACCTTGAGGTTCAGGACTGATTGCATCGTTGGTGACCGGGCGTCACCAAGGATCGAACGACCACCCAGTGCGCGCGGACCGAACTCCATGCGGCCCTGAAACCATCCGAGCGCGTTGCTATCGGCTAGCGCCTGCGCGCAGGCACGAATAATTTCCTCGTCACTGAGTACCTCGAACTTTGCGCCGACCGCTGTGAGCCGTTCCTCAATGTTGTCCTGCGAAAAAGCGGGACCGAGATAGCTGCCATGCATACGATCACCTGCGCCGTCCAAGGCCGGGCGGCGCTGCCCCTTGTTGATATGGTAGGCGGCAAGCGCCGCTCCAATCGCCCCGCCAGCATCGCCCGCGGCCGGCTGGATCCAAAGGTGCTGAAAGCAGCGATCGCGGAGCACCTTGCCGTTCGCGACACAATTGAGCGCCACGCCCCCGGCAAGACAGAGATTCGTGCTCCCGGTTTCCTTAGCGATGGCCCGGGTCAACCGTAGCACCACCTCTTCGGTAACCGCTTGCGCCGAAGCCGCAAGATCCATTTCTCGCTGGGTGATCCTAACTTCGGGCTTCCTCGGCGCCCCCCCGAACAACGCATCGAAACGCTCGTTGGTCATGGTTAGCCCGGTACAGTAGTTGAAATACTCAAGGTTGAGCCGGAAACTGCCGTCCGGCTTAAGGTCGAGGAGATGTTCATAAATAATGGATGCGTACTTGGGCTCACCATACGGCGCAAGACCCATCATCTTGTACTCGCCTGAGTTGACTTTGAACCCTGTATAGTAGGTGAAGGCCGAATATAGCAGGCCGAGGGAGTGCGGGAAGTGTATCTCCCTGTGGACTTCCAGCTGGTTGCCTTTCCCAAACGCCAGCGAGGTGGTGGCCCATTCGCCCACCCCATCCATGGTGAGTACCGCTGCCTGTTCGAATGGCGAAGGATAGAAGGCGCTCGCAGCGTGGCTTAAATGATGTTCCGAGAACATCATGCGCTTTTCAATGTCCTTCGCCGCGCCAAGTTTTTGCAATTCCCTGACGAGCAGGTCCTTGAGAAACAGCTTTTCGCGCAGCCAAATGGGGATGGCCATGCTGAACGAATTGAACCCACGAGGCGCAAACGCAAGATAGGTCTCGAGAAGCCGCTCGAATTTGAGGAGCGGCTTGTCGTAGAACGCAATGAGATCCACCTGATCGAGGCCCACCCTGGCTTCGGTCAGGCAGTACTCCACCGCATGGATCGGAAAACGCGGGTCGTGCTTCTTCCGGGTAAAGCGCTCCTCCTGCGCGGCGGCGACGATGTTGCCGCTATCGACGAGAGCTGCCGCGCTGTCGTGATAGAAGGCAGATATTCCCAGAACCCGCATCAGGCTGATTAGAAAAGCGTGTATATGAAAGGCGCGACTGCGGAACCCTTCGCAAGTATGAGCAGGCCGCCCAGAACCAACATCATTACGATGATAGGCAGCAGCCAGAATTTCTTACGCACCCTCATGAAGCGCCAAAGCTCGGTAACCAGGCTCACTATTTCTCCCCCCTTCCCCTCAGAACTGATCCTTCAGGCTCTCTGGCGCAGGTCCCGGCGGGATACGCTCGATCCAATAGGAATTTGTGTTTTTGTCGAGGCGAAGCCGCAGCGGATCTTTACCAACCAAGCGCATCACGATTCCAATCGGAGTAATCACGACGAAGAACATAATCGCGAGAACGATCGGGCTCACTATCTTGTGGAGCAGTATCCCAAACTTCAGCCACAGCCGGTTGAGTGGTGTCAGGACCACTGGAATCACGATCGCTGCCAATGCGAACGCTGCACCGGCAACGAATGCCCAGATCAACACGCCCTTACTGCTGAAGAGTGAAATAAAGCCGATGGCGCTAAAAACAGCCGCGAACACGAACCCGAAAGACCGGTTCGAGGGGCCTTCGACAATCTCTACGCGCTCAAAGGACTCGTGCGACATGCTTGCTTCCCCGATTTCACCCAAGAGCCCGCGGTCGAAGGTGTTTGCGCGTTAGGGCCGAACCGCTAGACGATGGCCCAACCGCCTGAATTAGGTTTTTTTTGAGAATGCCCCAATTTACTTTGGGTGTCAATGGCAGTCGGCGGGTCCACGTAAGCATTCGCGTTTCGCCGACACTCGAGAAGCGGTGGTCACTGCCGTGATTCAGGCTCAGATAAAGCAATCGCATTTTACGTAACGGCAGCTTGCCGAGTAAAGACAGAAGCACATGCAAACTCCACTTCTGAGTTACCGGCCTGACGGGGAATCATGTTCCTACGGCACCATGCGGCTACGACGACCACGACTGCCTACGAGGTCGGGAAGGACACGTCAGATAGCGGCCAATGTCGGACAAGACTGTTTTCGACGCCGTCGCCATGTATCCGATTGTAAGACAGAATCTTCACGCTTCCCTTCGAGGGGGGAAATCGAGGATCGCCGAAAGGTGGCTCCGGCATTCCTCCGCCACAGTTTGCCAAGTACGGCGACGCCCATGTCCCGATATGCGCGCGGTGTCCCATGACTGGGACAGAGCCGTTGCGACCGCCTCAGCCATTGCTTCCACGTCAGGCCTGACGAGGAATCCCACTTCTCGGCTGTTGATGACGTCTGGATTGCCGCCAACAGGTGTTGTGACGCTCGGTATACCGCAGGCTTGCGCCTCGAGTAGGACGTTCGCGGATCCTTCCCTTTCCGTTGGGAGGCAAAAAACATCGGCTGCCCCGTACCAGTATTTCATCATCTCTGGGTCTTGTGCCTCGACCAGATGTACTCTGTGCATGATATCGTGGCGTACAGCCGCTTCGTGAATGGCGGGGCGTGCATCCGCTTCATGATCAGGTGATCCCACAATATAAACGTGAAGGTCAGGGAATTTCCCGATGAGCCGGCCTGCGGCCTCTACCAGGATCGGGTAACCTTTGGATTGGTGGAGCCTCCCCACCGACAAGACAATGCGACCTTCGGCCGGCAAACCGAGCCGTGCACGCGCAAGCTTACGGTCTACGGGATGGAAGGTTTCCGAATTGATTCCGTTGGATATCACGGCGACTTTCGACGGAGAAATGCCCGCGGCGACCACGATGTCCTTCAGCTCCCGGGAGAGTGCGATGATAAGGTCGGCTTTTCCGAGAGACCATCGAATCCAGGGTCTGCGCCAGAACTCTTTGAGAAAGATGTTTATGTCATCACCGCGTACTGTAATGGCAAGCGGAACGCGGAAATGATCCGCCAGGATCGCGGCGGCGACGCCGTCTGGATACGCCCAGTGCGAATCAATAATATCGAAGGGAAACTCGTCACGCAGCTTCCGCAGGCAGGCCAGCGATCCAGCCGCTAAAAGCGCGCCGTCGACTGTCTTGCACAGTTTGGGGATAACCGGAAAGCGTGGATGCTCGACCGGGGTTCCGCGGCAGTTCTCTCTCGCCGGAACCATGGCATAACGATAATAACGTTCGCCAAAAAACCTGATCCGAGGAAACCATGGCACGGGCGCCACCACGCGAAGGTCCACCAGTTTCGCCAGCGCCAGGATGCGTTCTTTGACAAAGAGACCATGCGCCGGTTGTTGCTGATTCGGGAAAAGGGTCGTAAACGTGAGAACACGCGGGGATGAATGGCGCACGTTGCCCTACTTTTCAGGGAACACGGTCTGGAACGCGCGCTGGATTCCGGAGAGATGACTGCGAAAAATTCTCATGTCCCCTGCGTCCGGAATGGGTATCCGCGGGAGTGCAAACCGGGGAGCATGACGGTTTATCGATCCGGGAATCTGCGTGAAGGCGCACGAATAGCCCGCGCTTTGGACGGCGAGCTCATCCGATTGACGAAAGTCGCTGCGTCCCCCGTTGGGATATGCGAAACACCAGCACGCCTGACCCGTTTCTTCTTCAATGCGCTGACGGCTCGTCTGAAGTTCCGCTTGCACCTCGGCCGGCGAGACCGCGGCGAGTATCTGGTGGTTGGCGGTGTGGGAGCCAATTGTCATTCCCGCCAAAGCCATTAAACGCACCTGGTCCCAGTTCATCATGCCGTACACCGTCATGTCGCCAGCATGAGCTCCGGCATTCCCAAACCGCTGTTCCAGTCGATCGAGTATCTCCGATTGACGCGCACTGGGAAGCATTTTGAAATGGGCGCGAATCTGCGGGTCAGGCGAGGCTGACAGACGCGGCTCGAGCCGGCGTAACCACTCGACGAACTCGGAGGATGGAACCGTTGACAACAGTCTGTCGAGACGATCGAACCAGAGCGATTGGTTCCGGTCGCCAATAAGATTCGTAGTCAGGAAAAACACGGCATGCAATCCATGGCGCTGAAGTATTGGCAGGGCATATGAATAGTTGTTTTCATACCCGTCATCGAAAGTGATCGCAAGAGAGTATCGGGGAATGGCGCGGGTCCCGTCGATGATAGCGCGGAGTTCTTCCCCGGCAGGCACGTTGAAACGTCTCGACACGAACGCCATCTGCTCTTCGAATTCGTCGGTGAAGAGAGTATTGGGCGGGCGCCGTCCATCCATGCACCGGTCTCTTGAGATAACTCGATGGTAGGTGAGGACAAGCAAATTCCGGCTGGATAGGGTTTCTCCCAGCCGGAATGCCCCGCTCAAAGACAGTAGCGCAAGTGCAAACTCTTTGCCCACTCCTGCTATCTCCGATGATAAAGCCAAAATCCCGGGTTGGTTGTCGAACCTGTTACCGACGTCATGAGCCGATTCCGGTGATGCCCGTCCCATTCCCTATTTTGTAAATACCGCATGAGTAGTTTGGGTAAAAATGCATATAGTGAATACGCCTTAGCCATCCGTATCCCGCGTCCTTTATGATCCGCTCGAAATGAATCTTGTTAAAGAATAAGATATAAATAGAACGAGGTCTTGCGGTATATGAGTCGTGGATGTTGCCAACCACACGTTTCAACGTCTTCCCGATGAATGGATTGAATAGAAATATCACATTAATGTCATCGGGAAGGATAAAATCCACTGCATCAGACCGAATTACTTCCACATGTTCCGCCCTGCGGTGTCGCATCCTGTCGATGTTTGCCTTCGCTATCCTATTGAGATCCACCGAAATCTCCACCCCGAGCACCTTCTTGAATGGATACGTCGCTGCTGCAGCGATTACTCTGCCCTTGCCGGACCCGTAGTCAAGGAACGAGATTTTTGGAGCAGGAATCGGCACGCATCGGAGCGCGCGGTAGACCGCCGAATAACCGATCGGCGTGTATTCGACCGACTCCTCACGATCGATTCCAAGATCCGCAAGCTTGACCATGCCGCTTGTCTCAATCCCCAGGCGCCGATCGTGATAATAGTTGACGAGGCGATAATGCAGCTCCAACACGCCGCGCCATGCTCCAAACTCGCGCTGGAAATTCCACGCCTTATCCAGGACACGCCGACATTGCGTGAGCGTGCTCAATCGTCCTCCCTTGGAGTTACTGCGGCACTTCCCATGTGCCCCCCGGATGTGTCGAACGCGGTTCGCTCGGCTAAGGATCAGGCCGTTGTAAGGGTACGTCAAGCGCGGGGGGCAAAAGCTATTCAAATACGTATCAGCCCAGGCTGCTGGCCAGCCACCCTGCCGGTCATGGAGGCTCTCAAAGGACGCTTTTGGAAGGTCTTTCCACGCGCCCGATCAGGAGAGTTTCATAAAGAATCTCGTAGTCGCGGGCCATTCGCTCAACCGAGTAACGTTCCTTGGCGGCACTTCGGCCCCGGGCGCCGATCACGGCCAGGTCCGGCGATACGAGCGCCTTTCTCATAGCCTCAGCGAGTTCGCTCGAATTGGACGGCGCGCAAAGCCAGCCGCACTGCGCGTCGCCCAGCACGTCCGGAATCGCGCCGACGGCCGTCGCGACAATTGGAATGCCGGCGGCCATCGCCTCAAGCATGGTGAGCGGCAGTCCCTCGTTGAGCGAAGAAATGACGTAAATATCGATCGTGCCCAAAAATGCGGGCGTGTCCAGGCTGAACCCTTCGAACTGGACATCGTTGGCGATGGACAGGGACTTGGCCAGTTGTTCCAGAGCCGACCTCAACTCACCATCACCAAGGAGACGCAAACGCACGCGAGGGCCCCGCTTCCTTAATATCGAGAAAGCTCTCAGCAGGTTCTCATGATCCTTGACGGGATCGAGACGGGCGACGTTTCCAAAGGTCATGATTTCGCCTTGCGCGCGACGTGGAATTGCCAAAAATCGGGAAAGATCTATTCCATTGTCGACGACGCCAAGCTTCTTGCCGGGAAGAAGATATGCCTTGCGGAAGGCCTCGCGAACCTGCGTGGAAACGGACACGACCCTGTGGCTGATCAAACACGACAGCCAGAATAACGCCTTCGCCCAACGAGGCATCCGAAGCGTGGCGGTACCGTGCAAGGTGTTGACGATGACGGGAGTCCCCGCCCACCGCCCCGCGACTGCCCCGTAATGGTGGACCAGATGGTTGTGCGTATGCAGAACGTCGATCCGGTTTTGCTTCAGATAGCGCATGAGGCGCCGAAGCGTGCCGAAGTGAAAACCGGGTGGCTTGTGCAGCGTCACGATTTCCACGTTGGCGCCCCGAAGTGCCTGAACGTCAACCGGCAGCGGACCAAGGTCGCGCAGACAGACAACCCGCACCAAGTGGCCCTGCTGGCTCTGGCGAACGGCAAGGCTGGCCGCAACCTGTTCCGCTCCCCCGCAATCCAGGCTGTCGACTAGTTGAACAATGCGCATGAAAATCCATACAAGACTGCGGAGCGAAAGTTCGGTCTCACGGGAGCCGTTCTTCCGATGCCAAATCCTGCAACGTTGCTACTCGGCGGGCAGAGCATGGCTCCCAATTTCCTCCATGTTGAACACAGTGCGGGTACCTGAATCACGATGTCAATAAACGACGGCATGTTGCTAACCGAACTCCCGTTGCTTCGAGTATGTCTTTCCCAGAATCCGGGTTCTTACCCAACGGTACTCCGGATTCACGCCACGTTCCCGCAGGGCGCGTTCGGAAGGCAGGAACCGCTTTGGGCAGACTGCCCACGTCGACATGTCCTTCGCGCCCGCGATGGAGGCGAATCGCCGAAGAACAGCAACAAAGTCCTGTCTTGTTCCGCCAAACATCAAGGGCCGGATTTCGTGAATAAGCATCACCGTTTCAGGCAGGGGAAGCGTTCCGGTCGGTGTAGTCAGCTCAGTGCCGACGGACGTCCACACCAGCATCTGTTCCGATCCGTCGAAGGAGGTAATCCAGGCGGTCTTCTTTTGACGGAGGAGTTCGCGCGCCTTCAGCATTCCATCCTCCTTGAGCACGTCAGGAAAAGACATCGCCAGATCGGCCAAACCGCCAAGGGTGATTTCGTTGACGGAACCCTCGTACTGTCCCTGCATACTTGGGTTCGACGAATCGATCGAAACCACCCACAACTCCTCTTTGTCAAAAACCGACGTGCACAACAGCTTTCGCCACGCCGCCTTTGCGCCCTCGCATCTGTACGAAAGACACGTGTCCTGCCATATTCCACGCACTGCCTTCAGGGCCCGTTCCAGGACCGGTGATTTCCTTACCAGTTCTTTGGCTGCTTCACGCATCCAGCGGTACATCCTGCGCGCCGCGGATCGATACCCGGAAGCGTAAACCGTAAAATTCAGGTTCTGCCGTACATGGTTGGAAAACCTGTACTTAAAGGCCTCGTCGCCCCGGGCAAAATCGAATTCATGCACGTCAGCTGTCTGCAGATATTCAAATAGATGCCAAAGCATCGCCTGGCCGGGTGCAAGCTCCCAAAGATCAACATCGAACGATGGCTTGTACCAAAGGTACTTCCCGTTGAACAGGGAGCCAAAATGATAGGCTATGGCCCGTCCACCAAGTTCGAGCACAGAAAATCGGATTTCTTTCTCCGGGCTGACGCGCTCCAGGAGATTCTTGTAAAAGGCGACATAATCCTCGTCGAGGAATCCGCTGCGACGGCCGGCCATTGCGCTCCGGCGGATATGCTGCTTGAAAAACTGCGGGAGATGAGCTGCTGCTTCAGTTGGATCCACGATATGGCGGAAGGTCAGTTTGTCCATGCGCCTCAGACGATTGACCGCCCTTTTCAGCTTGTCCATGGACGATTTCAGGACATCCTGCTTATTATCCGCCATCAGCAGTGTCGGGCAAGGATCTCCCGGCATCCTGACCATCGATCGCTGCCAGCCGCCAGGCAGGCTCCGGATGCACTCGGCGAGCAGGGATGATTCCGGAATATTCTCAAGCAGGATCTCATCCCACTCACTTGCGTACATGCGCAGGGTATCGAGGCAGACCTCGAGAGCCGCGTTGCCCTCAAAGGGTTCCGCGAGGAAGTGATTGTAATCGGAGACGGAGTACCCAAGGAACCGAAGGCGCCGCCCCGTGAGCACCAGCGGAAGGATGCCGACAATCCGGCCCTGGCGCAGCACGACCGGGGTAAATAGGCGGCAGTCCTTTCCAAGGCTTTGCCACCAGGCCGCCACCCATGCGAAATACTGAAAAATTTCGCCCTTGCCCATTGCGGTTTGGAGCCGGGTCCAGTCCGTGGACAGTTCCTCAAGTTCCGCAAAGTCGGTGAGGACTCTGCACTCCAGTTTACCTTCCACGGCTAATGCGCTTGGGGAAAGGGAAGAGATGGCCACGTCGTATCTGCCTGTGCACAATTAACTTTACCTTTGCGACAGGCGCGCAGTGGCTCCATGCAGCGAGTCATGCGGAGAAGCGCCGACATACATCACTTGCGTTCCACCGCCAGTTTAGCCTGCGTTCGACTTTTTGTCGCGCACGAATCCCAAGCTCCCTGCGCAGTTCCGGATACTGACAGAGGAAAACAAGGGCCTGTTCGAGGGCGGTTGCATTTCCCTCCGCAAACGTAATCCCTTCCTTGCGTTCGTCGATGATATCGAAAAAATTAGGCGTGGCAGGAACGACCACTGGTTTGCCGAGCGCCATGTATTCGATAACTTTCATCGGGGATGCGTAGAATGTTGCGCGCGGGCTGACCGCCACATCGAAGAGGGAGACGTAATCCGGCACCCTCTCGTGCGGAATCCGGCCGGTGATGCAAATAGAGCGCCCTATGCCCAACTCGTCCACTCTCTTCTCGAGCGGTTCCCGATATGGGCCATCACCCACAACAAGAAGGAAGGCCTTGTGCCCACTTTTTACAATGTTCGCGAACGCATCCACCAGCAATTCGAGTCCGTGCCAGGGGCGCAGAATACCGGTGAAACCGATCACAAGATCATCCTTGGGAATTCCAAGCTTATTGCGCAAGGAGGCATCTCCCGCTCTTGGCGTAAAACGAACCGGATCGACTCCGTTCGGCATCACGATGCACTTTCCGCGGGGAACTCCGATTGATTCAAGGTACTGTTTCAGAGGAGTCGACACCACGATGGTTTGAGTAGCATTACTGCAAATCCAGCGTTCCATGCGCGAGGCGATTTTACGGAAGGCGAGCCGTTCATCCTGCTCGACACTCCGCTCCATGGCCAGAGGAGCATTAACCTCCAGACAAACCGGGATACCATACATCTTCCCGGCCTGCACCGTTCCCGCATTAAAGGTGATGTATCGGTCATAGATAAAGTCGGGTTTGAATGAACGTATCGCTCGAGCTGTTCTCCAGAAGCAGTATCCGGTATAGGATATTTCCAGAAGCTCGTACAGGGCATGCGGGATCAATCGCTTCACGCGTTCCAGCATCTTCGATTTCTTCGAAGTCTCACCCGGCGTTTCGCCTGTGGGCCCTATTACCTTTACTTCGTGTCCCAATTCGCGAAAGGCCTTGACCATTTCCCGAATATGTATCCCCTCGGCCCCGTCGCCCAGCGTTCTATGATGGTACAGTATTTTCATCTTGCTCCCAGCGGGATACCGCTACTCGATAACATCCAAACGTTCGCTCGTGGCCTAAGCGCACTAATACCCAAACCGGCGATGCCATTCCTCAAGAACCAACAGTTGCCAAATCTCGCGGTGGTTGGCTGCCTTACTGTTGCGATGATCGTACAAGAGCTTCTTCACCGCATCCGCGTCGAAATAGCCCCGGTCCACAGCCTGTTGCGACAGGAGAGTATCGTGAGCGTAGTCGAAAAGATCGCCGCGGAACATGATTTCCAGCGGGGTTGGAAAACCCATCTTACGTCGCCGCACAATCCGTTCCGGTAACTGCCCCTCCATAATTCTCTTGAGGATGAACTTGGTGTTGGTGCCATGGATTTTGTATCGTGAGGGCACGGCGGCCGCATACTCCACGAGTCGATGGTCGAGGAACGGCACCCGCAGTTCGATCGAGGTTGCCATGCTCATCCTGTCTGCCTTGATCAGCAGGTCGTCGACCAGCCATGTCTTCGTGTCGAAATACAACATCCTGCTCAACGGGTCCCAGTGCCGCGAACGGGTGAAGAGCCCCTCGATGAAAGCATTGCAGTTGACATTACCCTCGGCGGCGCAACGGGCAAAGCCGCTACTGTACAGGCCGGCTTTCTTTCCTTGCTCATAACTTGAAATTCCGCGGTAACGTTCTTCCAGTGGCTGGCCTGCCAATTCCAGGTACTTGCGGATCTTCGCAAACCGGCCGGCCTTGGCGATCAGGCCGGCCAACCCACGGAAGATTCCGGAGCCGAAAATCCGCCGGGCCTTCTCGATCGCAAGGTTGTAGAGATAGAAGTCATAACCGGCAAACAGCTCATCGGAACCCTCGCCGCTGAGACAGACGACGACGTGCTCCCGGGCAAGCTTTGAGACGTAGTAGAGGGAGATCGCCGCCGCCTCGGTAACCGGTTCGTCCATGTGCCAGATGTAACTCGGCACGAAATCAAGAAACTGCCTGGGAGTTACGCGTGTCTCATGGTGGTCGGTCGAGAATGCCGCGGCGACCTCACGCGCATAGGGGGTTTCGTCATAGTCGGGACCAAAATCATAGGCAACCGAGAAGGTCTTAAGGCCGCAACTGGCGCCGGGCGAAAGCAGCGCGACGACGGCGCTGGAGTCGAGTCCGCCGCTGAGAAAGACCCCCAGGGGGACATCGCTGCGAAGATGCAGGTTGATGGAATCCTTTAAGAGCCCCTTGATTCTGTCGGCACAATCATCAATTTCGTCCTGGCCCTGCTCTCCGAAACGGAGGTCCCAGTACTTGGAGATTGTCGTCCGGTTGTCATGCCAGGTGAGCGTGTGCCCGGGCAAGAGCCTCTTGATTCCCCTGTGGAGCGTGTGTTCGCCTGGAACGTAGCCAAAATCCATATAGGCATCTATCAATGAGACATCGACATCCCGCGGATCTTTCTGAACCGCCAGAATCGATTTAATCTCGGAGGCGAAGAGGAGACCGTGAGCGGTCTCCCTATAATAGAGTGGCTTGATGCCTAGCCGGTCACGGGCGGCGAACAGCTCTTGCTTGGTGCGGTCCCAGATCGCAAACGCATACATACCCATGAACCGTTCCAGGCATGACGGCCCCCATTGCTCGTAAGCATAGAGAAGCACCTCGGTATCGCTGCCGGAGCGGAATGTACGGCCAAGCGCTGCCAGGTCTCTGCGGATCTCCAGATAATTGTAAATTTCGCCATTGAACACCAGCCAGAATCGCCCATCGGCGCTCGCCATCGGCTGGTTCCCGGCTGAAGAAAGATCCAGAATGCTCAGCCGTCGGTGACCCAACGCGACGCCGTCCGCCTCGAGGCAGATCTGACCGACGCCATCCGGACCGCGGTAAGCGATGTCGGTAATCATGGCGCTGATATCGGCAGAACTCGGGGTTTCCGCGACGTTGATGATGCCGGCGATGCCGCACATGGTCTGGACGCGTTCAGCTAGAAGGGGGCTTGACCAGGAACGCAGATCGCGATCCTGATATTAATTTCGACCAGTCGATTGGCGAAGAAATGTATTGCTTTGAAACTGCCAGATGAGTCAGTGGTAGGAGACAAAGGATAACGACCGGGAATGCCGGCGCCTCCAATTCTACCGGGGTCTAGTGCCCCGCTTTTCTCAAGGAATATTCCGCACGATCCGCGGCCCGAGCACCTTGGTGACTGAAACCGGCAGTCGCTGCCAGACACGAATTGCCGCACGGTACTTTGGATTACCGGGGTTCAGCTCCGGCAAATGACCGTGCTGATCCATCAAATATTGCCAGTTCAGCGTTATCGGCAAGGCGCCCCATTGCTTCTTGAAGTTGTAAGTACCCTCATTGGGGGTCGACCGCCCAAAGTCGAACTCCCGGAAGCCGCGTTCGATTGCGAAACAAATCGCCCCCCAGTAGAGCATATGGTTCGGGCATAGCGCCTTATATTCCTTGATCGACGAGGCCCACGGAACCTCGATCCGGCTTCTAAACCAGGAGGCGATTCCGGCAGCGATTATTTTCTCTTCGTGCAAGACTGCGATAATCGCGGTCGTCTCGGGAAAGGTCTCCAGAACATTGCGGAAAAACTGTTTCGAGTAGACGGGCGTGCCGAGGTCCCGCATATTGCGCGCGAAAACCTCGTAAAAACCGTCGATCAGGTCGAGATGGCCGCGCCTGAATTCCAATCCGCTTTTCTGGGCCTTGCGTATCTGATTGCGCAACTTCGGATCGAAAGCCTTCCACTGGTCATCGGTTGAACCGGCCAGCTCGAGAATCATGGTAACCTTATGCTGCTTGGTGGGCAGAATCTCGGGCCGACGCGCTACATGGCGCAGTTCGACGTGCGTCGCCCCGCAGGCGCGTCGTATTTTCTCGGCTTCGTCGAGCAACAACGTGGCGGCTTCCTCGTTCCCGCAGATCAACCCTCCGTAGTTAACGAACGGCAGAGAAACCAGAAAATTACCAAAGATTCTGCTGCGCATGTGAACCAGCGGCAGGATCCCGTGCCACTCCCCGCCATCATCAATCGCAGCAAGGTAATGACATGAATGCCCGAAGCTTTCGGCAAATACCTTCTTCCATCCGAAACAGTGATAAGCCGCTGCATCCTCTGAAGCCCGGACGAAGGAATCCCATTCTGCGTGTCCGCTGTCTACAGCCACTATTCTCATGGACGCCTCCGGATCGCTCGCGCTAACCTGGACAGAGTCCGGGTTGAGCCCATCCTGATCGGCGTGGTTAAGAGTGGTTTACGCAAGCTTGCTCAAGACCCCGACGATCCTTTCCGCAGCTCTTCCATCCCACTTTTCCGGTACCTTGCCTGACGGGACATCTCCTTTCAGCACTTTAAATGCCTGTTGCAGGATCCTGTCGCGGCTGTTACCGACGATGACATTTGTTCCCATCTCGCAGGTGATGGGTCGTTCGGTATTGTGGCGAAGCGTTATGCAGGGCACGCCAAGAACAGTGGCTTCTTCCTGCAGCCCGCCACTATCCGTAATCATCATTGTTGCGTGCATATTCAGATGAAGAAATTCAAGGTATCCGAGCGGATCAGTCATCCAAAGTCCCTGGGGCTTTACAGTGGACGAAAAATACTCACCCAACCGGAACTGCTCGACCATTTTTTTCGTCCGGGGGTGGATGGGAAACACGATCGGAATCTCTTTCCCGATCGCGCGTAACGCATCCAGAATCCCACGAAGGGTTTCCGGGTCATCGACATTCGACGGTCGATGCAGCGTGAGCGTGGCGAAGCGGCGGGGTTTCAGGCCCCATCGTTCGATTAGCCCCAGACCACGCGCGAGCTCCTGGTGTTTGAACAGCGTATCTATCATCACGTTGCCAACGAAAAATATCTTCTCCGGTGAAACCCCTTCCGCCAGCAGGTTTTCATCCGCAAAGTGATCGGTCGTGAACAGATAGTCGCACAAAACATCCGTGCAAAGTCGATTTATCTCCTCCGGCATTGACATGTCGCGCGAACGCAGTCCCGCCTCCACGTGTGCCACCTTGGTTCCGAGCTTCTTGGCCGTGATAGCGCACGCCATGGTGGAGTTGACGTCACCCACTACGATGACCAGATCCGGCGACTCGCGAATGCATACTTTCTCGAATTCCACCATGATCCTGGCCGTCTGTTCCGCGTGGGAACCCGAACCGACTTCGAGATCCATGTCGGGCTTCGGCATGCCGAGATCAACGAAAAACGACTTGCTCATCCGCTCGTCGTAGTGCTGCCCGGTATGGATCAGACGATGCTGGAATTGCACAGGATACCTGTTCATGGCTTCAATGATGGGCGCCATTTTCATGAAATTGGGGCGGGCACCCACCACGTTGATAACTTTCAGCACGGCACCTCTCAATGCGACGAAAAGAGTTTGGCAACTACAGTACGGATACGCTCGAGCACATGACGCTCCGCGCTATCGGGACGTCCCGCCATGATCCAGAGCAGCCCTACAGCGCCGGCATAGACGCTGACCCCGATTGCGACACCACCGATCAACAGGTAAGCCGCGTGCGTCACCGTCATCGCGCGCTCATACTCGGGCAACGTCCAACGCACAACCAGCGCCATCAGAGTGGATGCCAGCGCCGGCCGGATAATCGCCCGCGTGAATGCCTTGATTTCGACACCGATTCGGTGCCGTATCAAATAAAGAAATACGGGAGTCATTATGACCGCCGTCACCAACACCGCGCCCGCCGCACCGACCGCGCCATGACCGGGAACAAATACCGCCAACATCCCGAACAGCAACAGTACGTACAGTACATTCGTTTTCGTCATGTCCGAGGGATAACCTCTGGCAATCAGCACCGCGCCAATCGAGGAATGAAAAAGAATCACAGCGCCATTGAAAGCCAGGATTTCCATTATCGGGGTGCTTTCCAGCCATTTGACCCCCAGTATCACGGGCACGAGGAACGGCGCGACGGCATAGATACCCGCGGCGGCCGGAAGGGCGACCAAAGCAAGAACCCCCATGGCGTTTCCGTAAATAGTCTGCAATTCTTTTTCGGTTTCGATCTTCGCGAAACCCGGCAGCAATGCCCGATTGATGGAGGCGCTCAAGTCAGTCGTCGGCATATTGGCAATCTCGTAGCTGATGTTATACAGCCCAAGAGCCGCCGGTCCTTGCCAGCGCCCGATTACGAAATCCGTGGAGCGGTCCTTGAAAAAACAGACAATATTGTTGATCAAGAGCCACTTTGAGAAGCCAAACAACTCCTTGACCTTTGTCAGGCAAAAACGTGGCCGGAATTCATGCGCCATGTAGCTCAACATAGAGCCGCCGAACTTGGTCATCAGTATCCCTGCGACCAGCGCCCAGTAGCTGCGCCACCAGAATGCCAGTGGCAGGGTCACGATGAAAGTAATCAGCCGGCGACTGGTTCGGAAGGTGAACTCCTTGCGAAACTGCAGCTCTTTTCTGAAACGGACTATGCCGACGTTTTCCAATGACACAAAAAAAGGACCGAACGCAAGTGCGCACAATACCCAGAACACTTTTGATTCGTGATAAAAGTTGGCAACCGGCCACGCTACTGCCAGCAGAAGAACGGTGATAGTACATCCGAGGAGCACATTGCATGTCCACGCGGTGTGATAGTGCTCCTCAGTGGGGTTCGGGTGTTGAATAAGTGCGATGTCAAAGCCGAATGCAATAAGCAGCTCCGCCATGGCGACAAAAGACAGGGCCATGGCGACAATTCCGAAGTCCGTCGGAGAGAGCAGGCGCACCAGGACCAGCGTGCTGATAAAACCGAGGCCTTGATCGACGAACTTCAGCAGCAGCATCCAGACGGCGCCCCGCATCATCTTGCCTTGAACGCTATGAGTCATGGGCAAAAACGCTACTCACAGCCTGCCTCGGGAGCGGCTCGATTATAGGCGATGAGCGGGCAGCGAACCGCAGAAAATTCACGGCGTCCGTGAACTTCGCAATGGGTCTCCGGAACAAAAAAGCTGTCTGCATCTCTTTAAAAAGACATTCCTCGACAGCAAAGCCGCCGGAAGCCGTGCTTGTCCGCTATCCACTCTATGGTCTCTATGCTTGGTGGAAAAATCCGTCAATGAGAAATACTATGGCAAACTGGCGTCAACCGGCCTGAACTGGAGTATGCGCCTCGTGAAACAAAAGCGCCGGCTTTTTCATATCCCCGGTTAATTACGCGAGGTTGTAAATAATTGTCTGGCCCGCATTTGAAGCCTTCGGGCTACGTGTCGTGCCATTTCAATCAACTCGCGCGCAAGCCGATTACGCTTCCATACCCCCACGCGAAGAATAAATAAGTACAAGCGTGTTTTCTCGGCAATGCCCAGGGGGGCGCGCATCACGGAACGGCCGTGCGTCCAAAGATGCCGCCATTGCCTCATGGAAATTCTCCCCTTTGTGCTGGGGTCAAAGAATTCCTGCGTCAGGCTGACATTGTCTTTATAGCTGCTGGATGCCGCGGGATGGAGCCGGCGATAGAACAGGAACTCCGGTATTTCATGGAACTTTCCGTAGAGCACCAGCTCGGCCACCAGCGGGATATCTCCCCCGGGAAAGTTCCGAAGCAACCCGGTTTTCCGGAGAATATTCGCCCGCATTAATCCATAAATAACATTAACATATCCCAGCCTCTCAAGGACCTGCGCAAAGCGTTCAGAAGCCTTGGGCGACTGTATGTGCATCTCGTCATCGTACGCGGAAATGATGTTGCCGCGCTCGTCAATAAATTTTGTTTTAGGATAGGCAAGAACCACCGACGGTTCCCGGTCCAGGACCTCCACGCAGCACGCCAAACCTTCCGGTGCGAACAAGTCATCAGAATTCGCCCACCTGAAGTACTCGCCGGACGAAAGACCGAGGGCCAGCATGTAGTTTTTGGAAGCCCCGACATTCTCCGGGTTGCGGACATAACGGACCCGCCCGTCCCTTTCGGCGTAGGTTCGGCAGATCTGTTGCGTACGATCCGTCGAAGCGTTATCGCAGATGATGAGTTCAAAGTCTTTGTAAGTTTGCGCAAGGAGCGAATCCAGTGTCTCGGCTATATAACGTTCGCCGTTGTAGACAGGCACTCCAATACTCACGCGTGGCATGATTCTGGTTTCCATCTTTAATTCCTGTCAGCCGACCCGACGTGGACGTGAACGATAGCGCACTATCGAGTCCGTGCGTCGCGTTCGAATTTCAACGTCCTCCTGTATTTCCCATTACAACAGCCTGAATACCCGATCGTATTGAACGTCGAGGGCCTGACGATAAGCCGATATCCGCTGAGTGAGATTTTTCTTTATTGTCGTTTTCTGGGCCTCAAGAGCAATAAATTGCTCCTGCAGTGACATCGGTTCAAGTCTCAGAATATCCAGAGCGAATTCCCCCTGACCCATTTCCTCCATGAGTTCATTGGTTTTTACTGCATAGGCGATTCCGAGGACAGGTTTGTTGAGTATGTATGACAAGACAACTCCATGAAAACGCGTGGCGATAATCATGTCTGTCATGGAAATGGCGGATGTCAGGTCATCAAATGAATGTACGGGGTAATCGATGATATTTTTTTCTATATCCGGAATACCGCTGTTATTCATCAAAACCCGTATATCTTCGATGACTGGAGGATCGGCGCGTAGTTGGGTGGGAAAGAACAGGATCGCATAGCCCCTGTGGATGAGCCACAAGGCAAAATCAGCTAATTTTCTGGTATATATTTCATAGTTTCGAGCACTACCCCCGACCCAATATTCCGGTTCCAAAAAAGGCAGGGGATTGATCCCGACAATAGGTTGAGCGACAGCGGAGCTATTATTATTGAGTGCCGTTTCATTGACAGAGAGACTGTATACCAGATCCGGAAATACAGGATTATGTTCCGCGACGCCTAACTGCTCTACACACTTCTTCGACGCCTCATCACGGTAAGACCTATAATTCGCGAGTGAAAGAGCGGTTCGAATAAAGAATCTGCCGAGCAATGACTGAATAGGCCCGGCACCACAGCTCATGAAAGCAACCTTTGTTTTTTGGGCCTTGGCAATCAACACCCATTTGAACAGCGTGTAGGGATGCCCCCAGGGTCCTCCGGCCACATAGTCGATTAATTGCTGAGACCCGGCGATAATCAGCAGGTCGACGCCTTTCAAATTCCGACGACATTGAAGCAAGAACCCCGGTTCCTTGATGGCGGCTCTCAAGGAATGAAATATTTTCGGGATTCCCTTCAGAAAGGAATAAACCAAAGGAACTGTTTTGAGCCCGGCCTTGACCTGTTCTAACGGGGATGATGACCGGTTATTTTCTTGAGTAACGACCTGTTCCTGTTTTCGAGGCGCCGCACGTTCTGGGGTTTTATCGATCCTTCGTATCGGGAAGGCAGCTAATTTATGTCTTTCCCTGGTATCCTCGGGATTGATTGTAAAACAACAGATATCGGCGGACGGGTAGCGGCTTTTGATATTTTGAATCACCACCGAGAAGATGGCCTCATCCCCGAGATTTCCGTTACCTACGTGACCAAAGACACCAATTCTTTTTACTGCCAATGGATCGGTCATTCTCGGGCGTTCAAATGAGGCTTCCGATTAAGTTTGCTTCTGTGCGAGCAGGATAAGCGTGTATCCCAAGCCATACTGCTCCTTCAGCTTCTCGATGTGGCGACTGGAAATGAACAAACTGAGCACGGTATTGAGTTTCGTTGAGTTGGTAAGCCTCAGTATTCCTCGGTTGCCCATCGGGAGAATGCTCGTTGAACGGAGTACCTGAAAACGCGGGCGAAGGAGATTTTTCAGACGGCGAATTGTCAGCCACTTTTCCAGGTGCTCAGGAGGCTGCGGTGGAAAGACATCTGCCCGATCGATTACAAATTTATTAGGCGTTGTAATGATGAGATGCCCCCCGGGTTTAAGCACATCAGCAGCCCGTTCGATATAGGCGACCTGATCAGGCACGTGGGCAATGACTTCCTGGGACACGACGACGTCAAAGTGTTCCGTCGGAAGAGACATTTTAAAAATATCTCCGGCAAAAAACGTGCCTTGGGGACAGCGGGCCCTGGCCGTGGCGATAGCACTTTCTGCGAGGTCAACCCCCGTAACAGGACCGAACTTGGCAAGCATCTCGGATAGCCATCCAGTTCCGCACCCAAAATCAAGAATCCTGGGGTTCTCGATGTTGAGTGACTGGAGATAACGCAGGATCACTTCGCCGCGCCTGATAGACCACTCATTGAGATGCTCGGGATCACGCATTGTGGCGTTCCACGTCTCCCAAAATTGCTTTTGCGCAGATATCGTTGGATCAGATAACGTTTGCATTATCGTGTCCTCCTTTTAGCTAGCCTAAATCGGTAATATTATCGGTATGGATTGGCAAAAAGGCCAAAAATCCGGCGTTGCTTCTGCGTGAATTACGTTGCTGGGGTTCTCGCGCGCGACAACCTGCTTGTCCACCATATCAAGTGGGCATGTCACAATATCGCTTTCCTGCAATAAAATGCCTCTGCATATCCCGAAGGAGCGCTGCACTCGATCCCCCGAAGTCTCATCATCCCCATGAACGTGTCTTTTGCGAACCAGTGTTTTGAGCGCTGACTCGCAAAACATTCAAGCAGGATATCCACCTTTCCCTGGTATTCGTTCTGCTGCAGCGGAAAAAAAATGTTTGGCGAGCCCAATCCTCCATCGTACTTGGGAATTTCATACTCGAGAATGAAATGGTCTCGAAATGTGTTCCACGTAAGCTCGGAAAGGACGCGATGGTCCTGATGGTCGTCCCGCCCGTAGTGCGTGAATATCGCATCCGGCTTTACCGCATGCTTCAAATCCTCGAAATAATCCTTTATCTGGTCACCGACATAGGGAAAATAACCGTTTCTGAAATCTTTGATTGTCACTTTTTTGCTCGCCACATTCGACAGAAACAGCTCCGAGCTACGGTAGGCTTCCGCAGCGCGTTTTTCACTGGAGCTGAATACAACCCAATGGAAAGCGGCTTGAGGAAATTCCCTGGCCAGTCGCAGAACGGCGCCACCGCAACCTATTTCAATGTCATCGCAATGCGCCCCCAGGAACAGAAATTCTTTCGGCGCCTCCTTGTTTCCTCCAAAATTTAACTTGAGCATTGGCTTATTCCGCTATCAGATTTCCACCCTATCAGCCTAAAATACCTATTTTTCACGCTTCCAGATTTCCCAAGGCGTGTCGCCCCGCGCATACAGGCTGTCGAATGTAACTTTATCCTTGAATGTATCCATTGCCGCCCAGAAGCCCCTGTAGCTGTAGGTATATAGTTGCTTCTTTTTGATAAGCCGCTGGAACGGCGCGTCAACCAGTTCGTCGCCCTCTTCCATGTAATCAAAGATTTCCTTCTTTAGAACAAAAAATCCTCCGTTGATGAAAAAATGCGATTTCTGGATCGGGTCGATGGTCAGCACGCTGCCGGTATTATCGAACGAGACCGCGTGCAAGCTTTGCGAAGGCCTAACGCTGAGAAAACTAGCGACGCAGTTACTGTCCAAACATCGCTTCAGATATTCGTTAAATGGCAAATCTGTCAGGCCGTCGGAATAATTCGCGAGAAATACGTCTTCACCCTCCAGGTAACGACGTACTGCCATAAGGCGTTGGCCTAGATTGGAATGCAGCCCGGTTTCCGCAAACGTAATCCGCCAATCGTTAATGTCGCTATTCGTTAGTTCGATTTCTTTCCCCCCCTGGGAGAATACAAAATCGTTGGAGATACATTCGTTATATTTCAAAAAGTAAACCTTGATCAGGTTTCCTCCGTACCCGAGGCAAAGAATGAAATCCTTGTGCCCGTAGTGCGCATAGTACTTCATCAAGTGCCAGATGATGGGCCGGTAGCCGATTTCGACCAGGGGTTTGGGGATTGTTTCGGAATGCTCTCTCAACCGGGTTCCGAACCCCCCGCAGAACAATACAACTTTCATTGCCCCCTCCTATTCATATTGCTCGACAGTCACAAGGTGGTTCCTGAGACCGACATGATCAAAAGCAAAAACCGTCAAAAATTCAAAGCGCATGGATTTCAGGATACAAGTCCATTTCATGAAGCGACTTGGTTATTTCATCCTTATATATGCCATTCATGATGATTACCGCATCAGGCCGGTATTCTTTCAGGAATTTGGGTTGGACGTACATTTTTCCGATTCCCGGGATGTAATTGCCTTCCATGTGGGGGTTAACGTCGACAACATATTGAATCAGGTCTAGATCGGCAAAATTAACGAGGAAACCGACTGATTTGGACCCTCCGCCCCAAACGACGGTTCTGCTATTTCTTTCTTTCAGTTTGATTAATGTCTGACGCCAGGCAAGCAGTTCTTCCTTGATCTTTTTCTTGAATTCGGCGACCAGAGTTTTAAGTTGCTCGATGGATTCTTCGATTTCAAATGTTTGATCCGACTTTTTCAGGGACGGCTTTGCTTCGATCAGCAAATATTGATCGTTATAATCAAGACGCAGATCGAGAATTTCGTAACCTGTTTTCCTGAAAACACGCGCCAGGGATCCGGGGCTGTAATATGTGCAGTGCTCGTAATAAATATCCCAGAAGGCACGGATCTCGAGAATTCTTTTTATCTGTGGAATTTCAAAAAAGATTACCGGATCGGTTCTTTTCCCCAGCGAGTCTCTGATCAATTGCAGAAAATCCGCAGTCTGATGGATATGCTCGAGGGTGTGACGGCAACAAATCAGATCCGCCGGCAATTTTCCGTGTTCGAGAGTATAAAACTGTTTGTAAAATGTCAGATTAGGGTTACTTTGACGGCCCGCTTCATAGGCGGGATCGATTCCTATTCCTTTCCCTCCGTTTATTTGAACGAGCTGGTTTAGAAAATCGCCTTTTCCGCATCCGATCTCTATTATGGTTTTACCCTTGAGATCATACTTTTCAATCAGACCTTCGGAGATTCTCTTGAGATACGCCATGAAGGTTTTTGAAAACGCCTGCTGGTCTTCGTAGCCGCCCGAAAAATAATCTATCGAGGTATCGAACAAGCGATTGAATATAAAACCGCAATGATTGCAGAATCCTAGTTCGATATCCTTGCGGGGAACCGCGAGTGCTTCTTCTTTTGACTTGACTGTCACCAGACTGAAGATCGGAGCGTTTTTGATCGTGAAAAATCCGTCGACACGCTCGCTGCCGCAGCTGGGGCACTTCTCATGTAACATAACCTATTTCCTCGGATTCTGTTTTGCGAGATAGGCCTTCGTAAAATCCGGCCAGTTCTTGTCTTTATCCGAAATTGCCGTAACACCGATTGGCAACTCGATATTTATCTGGGGATCATTCCACCGCACGCCCCAGTCATACCCTGGCACGTAACTCTGAGTCGTGAAATAGGTGATTTCGGTATCGTCTTCCAGGCTGATAAATCCCTGCGCGAAACCTTCCGGGCTGTAGAGCGCTTTATGATTGTCTTCGGTCAATTCCGCCCCAAACCACTGGAGAAATGCAGGTGAGTCCGGCCGTAAATCAACAATGACATTGAAAATCGCGCCTTTCGTGCAGCGCACCATCTTGCATTCCTGGTAAGGCGCCACCTGATAATGCAATCCGCGCAGCGTGCCTTTATTCCTGCTTCGCGAGGTGTTTATCTGTGCAATATTTCCCTTAAGCCCGTGCTGTTCCATCTCCTTGGCACACCAGGAACGCCCAAAAAAACCGCGCTCATCCGTGATCTTGTCAATTTCGATAATATAGCTTCCTGGCAGTTTGGTCTCGGTAAATCTCATTTTTACCTGTGCCCTTTATTTTTTACCCACTGCAGATTGCTGTTCAGAATGCCTTTGTTTTGCAAACGATCAAGCACCTTGAGTCGAATATACTGTGAATCGCGGTAATTCGGGTCATTGAAGCTTATTTCGACAAGATTAGCCTTGATATCGTTTACCGTGGACAACAGGTCTTCCTTTGGCTGGTGGTTCGGCGCCAGTTTTTTGAAGAGATCGAAATTGGCACGGTATGAACGCTTGTCAGGCGGAGCGTTAGGGTTGACTGAAATATCCACGCCCGGGATTACCGATGCGGTAGCCTCGGCCAGTTTGTAAATCTTGTTGTTCCAGTCGTTGCTCCCTGCATTCACGGCAAGAAATTTCCCGCCGTTGGAAGCTGCGCGGGAAACTCCCCAGTCGATGGCGCGCGCCATGTCTTTCGTATTTATCATCGGCCGCCAGGGTGTGCCGTCGCTGAGTATCGAAATTTGCTTGTTGACCAGAGCGCCGGCGACAAAATCATTCAGCACGAGGTCCAGACGGAATCTGTTGGACCAACCGCAGGCGGTCGCAAACCTCAGGCAGGTTACAACAAAGCCGTCGTCCGCGAGCGGTTCAAGACCCTCCTCCGCCATGACTTTCGAGCGGGCATAGGCAGTAAGTGGATTTAACTTGTCGCTTTCTTTTCTGGGACTGTCGTCGGCAAGGCCATACATGCTGCAGCTGGAAGCAAACACGAAATTTTTTACCCCCTTGTCTTTCGCCAGCTTGGCTACCTTGACCGTCGCCCGGTAATTGATATCCAAGGTCACTTCTTCATATTTATTGCCCATCGGGTCGTTGGAAATGCCTGCCAGATTGATGACAGCATCGACATTTTCCAATAATTCCTCGGGGAAATTTCTGATATCACCAAAGATCTGCCTGTCGAGCTTGGTTTCCGGCAGATAGCTTGCATTCGAGAGGCAATGTGCAAAATATCCGATATCGTAGCCGATGAGCTCTCCATCGGGATATGTCTCCCTGAGCTGGTCAACCACGCTGGGACCGACATAGCCCATGTTGCCTAAAATCAGTATCTTCATGTTACGTATTTACTCCTCGTCTTTCTGTTAGCCTTTGCCGCTCTGTCAGCCTGCGTCTTGTTGTCACCGGCGTCTGACAAAGCGAGAAGTTTGTTAAGAGTCCGACCTGCTAGCTGTGGACTGTTACCTCCGGAATGGGTACGACGAATTTCGCCCCCCATTGTCGAACGGCTGACATTTGTGTCATTATTTCGTCCTTAAGATTCCAAGGCAGAATCAACAGGTAGTCAGGTTTCGTCTCGTTGATCTTCCGGGGTTCAAAAATGGGAATGTGCGTTCCCGGGAGAAATTTCCCCTGTTTATAGGGAATTCGATCGACCGTGTAGTCAATGAAGTCCGTGCGGATACCGCAGTAGTTCAGGAGCGTATTTCCCTTTCCCGGCGCCCCATACCCGACAATCGATTTGCCGGCCCGCTTGGCGTCAATCAAGAATTCCAGAAGCTTCCATTTGGTTTCTTTGACCTGCTCTTCAAAATTGCCATAGATTTCGAGTCGGTTAAACCCTGCGTTATGTTCTCTTTGCCTCATTTCGGCAACACGGTCGCTTAGCGGCTTGGTGCTGTCGTCATCGTGCCGCGCGTAAATTCTCAGGGACCCTCCGTGCGTTGATAACTCCTCAACGTCGAACAGGGTGAGGCCGTGGGCGGCGCATATCTTCTCGGCGGTAATACCCGAAAAATACGAGAAATGCTCGTGATAAATCGTATCGAACTGGTTCCCTTCCATAAGCCGCATAAGGTGTGGAAACTCCATCGTAATCACACCGGTCGGCTTAAGCAGAATTTTCGTGCCCCCGATAAAATCGTTGAGGTCAGGAACCTGCGCCAGTACGTTGTTACCAATCAATAGATCGGCCTGCCCATATTGCGCAGAAATCTCCTTGGCTGTTTCGCGGCCAAAAAATTTAACCACGGTCGGGACACCAATCTTCTCCGCGGCCACTGCAACATTAGCCGCGGGATCTATTCCCAGCGCGCAAATGCCTTTTTGAACGAAGTATTGAAGAAGATAACCATCGTTACTCCCGAGTTCTATGACCTTGCTCCGATCGTTAAGATCCATCCGTCTGATGATCATCTCTGCGTAGTTTTTCGCGTGTTTCAACCAGTGATTGGAGTATGACGAGAAATAGGCGTATTCGCTGAATATGTCCGCCGGGTTCACGTACTCCTCGAGCTGAACGAGAAAACAGCCGTCACAAACATAGGCATGGAGAGGATAGAACGGCTCCATCTGATTCAGGTTGCCGGAATCGACGTAACTCTCGCAAAGCGGCGACATTCCAAGGTCCACAAAGGTATGATGCAGTTTCGCCCCGCAGAACCGACATCCTGCTTGCGTAAGCGTATATTGTTTATGCATAAATATGCTTCCTTGAATATCATGCAAGGTTCACATCTGCTGAACCCCGATATTCAACCGGGACGGATCCACCGGATCCGGGGGCATAAGCTTGACACCGGTAATCCCTCAAATATGGCCTGAGTCAGCATATCGTGCCTGTTCCAGAAAGTAAGCCGAGGTGCACAAGACCGTCTCTCGTGGTACCGAATTGGAACTCGCCAAGCAAACGCCGCAACCGCTCTTCGCATTTCCCCAGGTTCGTATAATGACGAAACCGCGATAGCCAGCTCGCAGCCACGCGCGGTTGAGCTGGATCGATTTCCCACGGGTGCAGATAGAAGATAAATGGCCGCTGCTCGCGTCGGTTAATCGACGCCAACCCCCAGCTCGTCAACCAGTATGGAAACAGCCTGAAGTACCCGCCGCCTGACACGGGGAGGCTGAATCCAAAAACCTTTGCCGTGGATAACGGCCACTCCACGATAATTTTTTTGTTTGGTGTCGATAAACGATGAGGAATCCTTTCGGCGTCCGGGATGCCATAGCGATCATGATGCACAGGAAAAATACTCGAGTCGTAGACGAATCCGAGTTCCACCAAAATGTCCAGGGCCCACAGAGATTCGCGCACGATGGAATAGCTTGCGGCGCGATATCCGAGAACCGCGGACCCGGTAATGTCCTCGAGCAGGTTCTTCGCATGGCGCGTCTCTTCGTAGAATTCTTCCGGTGACTGTTCATACACAAGCCGGTGTGAAAAGCCGTGGCAGCCGATTTCGTGGCCACGCGCGGCAATCTCTCGGATCAATTGCGGATACTGTTCGGCTACCCATCCCAGAACGAAGAATGTCCCTCGCACGCCAAACTGCTCGAAGATGGCGAGCAAATTCCGAGTGTTGCCGACCACTCGCGATTCACGCGAAGTCCAACTATCACGAGATATGCAAGGCGCCAACGCCGCAACGTGAAAGTAGTCTTCAACATCAACAGTCAATGCGTTAGATACGTTCATAGTTTCAATGTAACCATTATTCGAGACGACGGTGCACTCCTCTGCTCCCTTGCTCAAACTCGTCTTCCGGCTCTGCCCAGTCACTCGCGCGTCCTACATAGAAAGCACGCTACCGCCCTGCAAAGCATCGCTTCGCACATGAACCACCACACTTCATGACACGTTCAACACGGCTCGCCGTGCCGGATCGCAACTATCCATGGCACCGCCGCAGACATCATGCCAGATTTCCGGCACAGACCATGTTTGTGGCTTCCTGCGCTAGTCCGATGACTAATTTACTCCACGTCCGCCTTTCAACGTCCCCATGTATCCATTTCTCTCTTAGATCCCTTCAGCCGTCATCTTCATCCGCCTGGCGGGCGTTCTACTTATCACCACGCCGCTAACTATTATGCCGTGTCTCCTCAGTCCAGTCCTTGGAATTTTCCGTCTTTCCCGCTGCATCCACATACTTAAAAATATCCGGGCCGGGGATCGTTCCGGTCAATAATACTCGGACGCCGACTGATCACCACGGAGGATTCGAACTTGGATGGAGGGTAATCAAAAAACATTCGGCATACCTGCAATACTGCACCGATCAGCCTTTTTAATGTATCGGCTATTTCTCCTGCCTCATGTATCTCTTCCTGACAGCCTCGTCATCCTGTTGCTTGGCGTCAAGTAAATCCGCAATGCGTTTAAGAAGTGACTCGATAGTGGTCATTCTGGTCGACAGAGACGACAGCGTCGGCGTCAAGGCATCCAGACGATTGAGCTGTCCGCCTAGGTTAGTTAGAGCTTTGGTATTGTCTTGCAACAGGCCTTGCATTTCACTTCCGCCGGATCCGCCGATTTCCGCTCGTCGCTTATTAATACGCTTGGCGTATGGCGGCCACTGTAACTCTTCGATTGCCGTGCTAAGGACGCTCATGGACACGCCGTGAATATTGTCGGCAAAGGCGCACGTCATGGCTGTGTCGCACAAGGTATTGATGAGTCGGGGCAAACCGCCCGTATATTTATAAATGATCGGAATCGTGTCTGGCGTAAAGATTTTCTTGGGATCTTCGACGCCGGCGACCGTTAACCGGTGATAAATATAGTCGCGCGTATCATGCTCCGACAACGATTTAATGTGGTAACGCAGACGTACACGCTGCGCTAGCTGTTCCATTTCCTGGCTATCGAGCAAATCACTCAGAGATGGCTGACCCACAAGAATCACGTGCAACACCTTCTCCTTCCGTGTCTCAAGTCCTGAGAGCATACGAATTTCTTCAAGAACCTTCAGACTGAGGTTGTGCGCGTCATCGACAATAAGCACCAACTGTTTGAGCTCGTGAAAGTTGTCGAGCAGAAAGGTATTGAGCATGTCGATCAGCTCTACTTTCTTGGCATTGAACGGATTCAGGCCAAATTCCACCAATACGGCCTGCAAGAATTCCACTTCATCGAGCTGGGTCTGGAATAATTTAGCCACCAGTACGTTTTCATCGAGCTCTGACAAAAGCTTCTGGATCAGCGTGGTCTTGCCGCAGCCTATTTCACCGGTGATCACCACGAAACCTTCACGGTTCCACACGGTGTAGTCCATGTACGCCTTGGCTCGGGAATGCGCTCCGCTCATGTAAAGAAATTCGGAGTCGGGGGTGAGCCGGAACGGCAGCTCTTTTAATTTAAAAAAATCAAGATACATGGTGGAATTATCTACTGGGTAATGGCGTTAACTGAGGCAAGTTGCGCAATTGCGTATACAGCGGCGCACTGCTGTACAAGATGGTAAAGAGAACACGATTGTCAACAAAGTTGGACGACGGAACGGTGCTGCTGCGATCGAGATGACGGCCTTCCAGCCCCAGACTTACCGCACGATTTATTTGGTAGTCAAGGCGGATTCCGGTATTCTGTTCGGTATCACGCTGGACGAAGCTGATATATTCGGTCCTGTCATACTCTGTGAACAACGTTGCTGTAGTCGCCCCAACGAAGAAATATCTCACCTGCAGGCGTCCGATGGTTTCTTTACGATCCTGCGGGGTCGTTTCGAAATCCAGCTTGCGTTTTTCTGCCTGGAAGTACAAACCGATTTTGCTGCCGCGATGGCTATAGAAAATGTTTCCGCCCTTGGTGCTATAAACATCACCGGTTACGACAGACGCTTGTGTGCTTGCAGACCCCTGACTGCCTAACGTGGTCGTCGCCAGAGTATCCGAACCGGTGTCCGAAAACACCTTACTGAATGATGCGCCGAAAGAGGATTCCGGTGTGGATTGCCGGATCCACGATAATCTTGCCAACGTACCGTTTGCATCGTTGCCGCGATCAAAGCTGATATTTGTGACGCCGAGATCAAGCACGTACTGCGAACGGGAAGGATGAAAATCTGCACGGACAAAAATGTTTTCGTTCGTATAATCGTCGTTCAACACGGAATCGTCGTATCTGACATCGAGCAACTCGTAGTTGAGAGACAGTGTCGTAATGGACGATGGCATATACAACCAGCCGGCCGTACCATTGAAACGCTTGTTATCGGCGTTCGCCTTTCCTGTGTAGACATAACCCGCTCTTGCGCCGAACGCGAGGGTATGCACCGGCGCAAGCCGCAGGTAAACATCCGGTCCAGTACTCAGGACGTTAACATTGGTCCTATTCGCGGGCGTATCCGCAAGAGTAGAGTCCAGCAGACTCTGCTGGTACCTGTCCTCCAGTGTCCAAAGGAACCGTTGCGGAGATATCATCCATACTGCAGAGGAATTCAAGTCAAACAGCGTCTCATCGGCAAAACTGTTTTTCTGATACGTGTTGTAGGTAGCCTTCGCCAGCACGTGAGCGACGAGATCAATTGAACTCTCCTGATAAACAAAGCCCGTCGACAGGGAGTTTATCAAATCACTGCGTTCATCCGTCGAGACACGAGAAATATTGTCGCTGTGCTCGGCCGTGTATTCCAACCCGTAGGCATGCTGACCTGCTTGCAGTGGTTCGGCCGCACTAAAGCACAACAGGATTCCCGTTAGCAGCGGTCTATTGCGACTCCCTCCTCCCGATTTATTATTCTTCACTTTGAATGCTCGGGGTTGTTTTTTACAGGATGAAAAAGGACATCCCACAAGGCTATAAATGGATTCAAAATACTTCGCCACTTGAGCTTCGGTGGTTCAGGTTCATTGTTAAATATTATCCCGAGCAATTTCTTGTCGGAAAAAGCCTTGGCGCAAGCGTTTACCTGGGAATCCGTCACTCGGCCGTAAGGGACCACCAGCAACACGTAATCGCACAACTCAGCGAGAATCTGCGTGTCGGCTGACTCCGACATCGGCGGCGCATCGATGATGATATACCTCTCACGGTAACGCTCCGTAATGCTAACGAGCAACTGTTTCAGTTTAAGGGACGAAAAATACTCTGCGGCAATTTCACGTCGTTCGCCGCAAGGAATGACCCGCAGCCTTTCGATCCCCACTTGATGGATAATCTCGGCAATGTCCATGCCTGAGTTGTCCATATATTCTGTCAGCCCGCGAAAATTCCTGTCTCCGAACAGGCGATGCAGCGATGGATTGTTGAGATTGCAGTCCATCAGAAGCGCCGTCTTGCCAGCATCGAATGAAAATGCTGCGCCCAAATTCGTTGCCACGAAAGTGCTTCCGCCACCACTCACGACTGACGTCACCATGATCACGCAGTTACGGCCCTGGGTCTTCTGGATTATCTTGGTGCGAAGCTCCCGGAAAGCACGTACCGTTCTGGTTTCCTCCATACCGGGATAAATAATCTGGTACTGGGCCAGCGCATGCTTGTCAAGCAGCGATTTCTCCTTCATGCGGGCAATCGCTTCGACCGCGCTACCGCGTTGTTCTGTGAGCGCAGTCGTGCTGACGGCGGCCGGCAGATTTTCGGTCGAGATTTCCTTCTCGGCGTGGGGTAATTGGGATGACACGACCCGTAAACCACCGGCAGCACGTGCTTTATTCAGAGCCTTTTCGATTTTGCTCATAATTAAATTACATCCATAAACCGTAACGCAGCGGTTAGCGCGACAACCAGGAACGTGCCGCTCATGACGAGCGACAACCATTCGACCTCTCGGTGTAACATTTGCGTCTCAGAGGGCGTCCACAGTTGCGGCACAACCGCCAGCAGCGGCAACTTGCGTTTTTCTGATATTACTTCTCCAACACGGATGCGCGGATCGAGATAAGCCCTGGTGAAAAGCATTCCCACGGGCAGTGCGATACCCAGCACCAGTCCGCCGATAATAAAATGGAGAAACCGCAGGCCACTTGGTTGACGAGGAAGCCGGGCCGGCTCCTGGATCTTGATCGCAAGGCCCTGCGTGTCTATATCGAGGTTCATGGACACGCGCGCGTTCTCGCGACGTCTTAGCAAGTCCTGGTAAATGTCGCGATTAACCTGGTAGTCGCGCGTGAGTTCGGAAAGCTCTGCTTCGCCGCCATGCACACGCTTGCCCAGCTCCAGTTCCTGTGCCAGCGTCCGCTTGGCCTCAGCGATACGCGTGTTAAGCATCTCGATATTGACCTTCGTCTGCGAGAGCTCTTGTTTGAGTTGCTGGTATAAAGGATTGTTGATCATGCCCTCATTCAATACGACTCTACCGCTGGCTTTAGCTGCTGCACGCTGCTGCTGATCTTCAGCAATCGCTTGGTTCAAGTCCTCTATCTGGTGCTTAAGCTGGACAATATCCGGGTAGGTGTCGCGATAGCTCAGTCGCAATGTCTCCAACCGTGATTGAAGCTCCGCAATCCGGGAGCGGAATTGACCTTCCCGGGAGAGCGTGCTGGCAACTTCGGCCTCACCGGAAATTTGCTTCTCAAGAGAATCCTTTCTGACTTCCGCCTCCTTCAAATCCTGAGTTGCGTGCTGGATTCGATCCTGTAGCTGGTTCAAGCGCAGAGCGATATCCGCTTCGCTGCCCGGTCGCGCATCCAAATTAGCGGTGCGGAAATCTTTAAGTTGTTCTTCCGCTTTGGTGAGCTTTTCATGATAAGCCTCGGTTTGCTTATTAATAAAATCATAAGCGGACTGGCTTTCTGCCGATTTGGCGCGAAGAGTTTCGGAAATGAATAAATCAGCAAATTTCTGCGTAGTCTTGAATGCCCGTTCTGGATCGTTGTCGCTGTATTCAATCTTGATGATGTCCCTGCCGATATTCGTTATGATCGTTTTATCGGTGATCCTTTTGATAATTTTATCATGCTCGGCCGGGGTTAAATTGTTTTTCATCCAGCCGGCGTATTCCAGAATCTGGTCCATGATCTTGCGGCCGTAGATGACTTCTCTAGCCAGTCGGGCGCGATCCGCCACGTCTGTCGCGACAGCTGCGCCTTGCATCAAAGGCTGAATGACTTTTTTCTCTTCAACGACAATGCTGGTGTAGGCCGTGTACACCTTGGGCCACGCCAATCCCAGCGCAACCATGGCGATATACACCACAATAAAAATTGTTACCACGGTTTTGCGGTTATGAAAGGCCTCATTGCTGATGACCCTGATCAATTGCTCTGGATGTAAATTCATTGCTCGATCATTCCCACCGTCAGAACAGTCTCTGCGGAACGGTCAGTACGTCCCCGGGCCTGAGCTCGAAATTGGTATCGAGTTTGCCCTTGGTCAGGACATCGTTGAGATCGATGCCAATTATTTCGGTTTTGGTTTTATTTTTACGGTAAAGCTTGGTACCGTTTGGAGAGGCAAAATCATTGGGGCCGCCAGCTTCGAGCACTGCGTCCAGTACTGTCATACCTTGTCGATAAGGCATGGAACGCGGCGTGCGCACCGCACCGGTCACTCGTACCCGGGATAGAAATTCGTGGCTGCGTAGTTCTGTCAAAATAACCGCGACATTGGGTTCACGGATATAAGCGGAGAGTTTATCCTTAATGATCACCGCTACCTGAGCAGGGGTGTTACCACCCGCCTGAACATCGCCGATCAGTGGAACCGATATTTTACCGTCCGGACGGACTGGCACTGTGACCGTCAGTTCCGGATTGCGCCATACCGTTACTTGTACGCGATCATCCACCCCAATCCGGTAATCACCCTCCACATAGGAAGCAAACCGGTTAATATCTTTTCCCGTCTCCTCTGTGGCATCCGGTTTGGATGCACAGCCTGACACCAGTACAACTATCCCTAGCAGTAAAACGAAAAAAAACCGAAACAAATTCATTGTTATTACCTGCTTAATCTTTATCTAACAACGTTTTTGGGCCATAAACAGCCTTGGCGCAGTATTCCCCCTTACACCTGCACATCCGGTGCTTCTTGTTATCCTTAAAATACAGCAAAACGGTGAAGGATTTTTGTCGATTAATTTACTGGCCTGCGCAAACCGAATGGCACTTTCATGCACGCCCTTGCGGCCTGCAATGTCACACCCTGTCCCACCGTTCTATTCTCGACTGGCTAGATTATACGATTAAAAGAGGGTAATGTAATCCATTGCTTCAATTTCGCAAATTATTGTATAAAAAAACATATGGTTACATTGGACTAAGCAACGACGTACGACATGTCTCTGCGAGGCGAGGTTTATAACACTTACATGGCCTTCATCCTTGGCCAGCACATTGCCAGTCCCGGATCATCATTACTGAATCCCCCTGACTGCCGACCAGATTAGCGCGTTACCGAAGGAAAATTGCGGCGCCTCAATATGCTCCCATGACTAAAGAATACACCAAACACTACCGCATTCTCGGAGTTGAGCCAGGGGTCAGCTGGGTACAGTTGCGTAAAGCCTATAAGGGCCTTGTCAATACTTGGCATCCTGACCGCTTTCAGCAAAATCCCCGCCAGAAAAACATGGCTGAAGAAAGAACCAAGGAAATCACCCAGTCCTACCAGGAACTTGCCGAATACTACAAAGACTTCGGGGTCCTGCCTCTTGCGACGAAGGCCAGGGAAACAACCGTCACGGACGGTCTTTCATCGGAAAACTCACCGGATACGACTCCGGTGTACGAAAACCAGGAAAGCAGTGTCTCTGCCACCGACATAACGCCACCCCAGGCTCACAAAGGCCAACGTTACAAATTGAATGTCCGTGTCATGGCTGCCACTGCGCTGGCAGGAATTACCTATCTCATCTGGCAGATCATGCCGTGGGAGCACTCTGATGGCCTGTCGCAGTTCAGAAGCCCTTTGGAACAGTCCGTCGACAAGAAAAAAGATGGAGATTCAGGCCAACATGTCCACACACCTGGAAAGTATTTTACAGTTGGAACGCCTCTGGGTGAGGTGTACGACATTCAGGGCACGCCCACCAAAACAGAGCAAGACATCTGGTATTACGGAAATTCTAAAGTCTATTTTGCCAAGGGAAAAGTGCTGCGCTGGGATGAAAATCCGAGCAATCCTCTGAAAGCGATGATTACTTCGGGAAGTGAAAAGATGAACGCCATGTTTTTTGGCGAGGGATCATCGAAAAATGAAGTTCTGACTATACAAGGCAGGCCCGACCGGGATGCGGGAAACGTATGGGAATACGGCGTCTCAAGGGTGTATTTCGACAATGATCGGGTGAAAAGCTGGGATGAGTCACCTTTCAACCCGCTCAGGGTACGGGAGTAATCCAGACGCCTTGGTCAAAGATCAGCGGGCGCCCTTGCCGAACAGAATGACCTGTGCGGTTTGAAGAAGAATAACCAAATCCAAGAACAAGCTGTGATTTTTTACGTAATAAAGATCGTACTGCAGCTTCTGGACCGCGTCTTCGGTGGTGGCGCCATAAGAATAACGTATCTGAGCCCAGCCCGTTATACCAGGCTTCACCGTATGCCGTGACGGATAATACGGGATCTGATTAGTCAGTTCGTTGACGAAATAGGGGCGCTCCGGCCGTGGCCCGACAAAGCTCATGTCGCCTCGAAGCACGTTGAAGACCTGAGGTAACTCGTCAATCCGCATTTTACGAATAACTCGTCCAATACGTGTGACGCGATCATCTTGTTTCTTCGCCCATTGCGGCACGCCATCACGTTCAGCGTCGACACGCATGCTGCGAAACTTCAGTACATTGAAAGAGCGCCCATACTCACCTACTCTTTCCTGCCGGTACAGAATCGGGCTGCCGCTTTCCAGCCAGATAAGCATCGTAGTGATAAACATGATTGGCAACGTTATCAACAGCAACAGCGTGCTTGCCGTTATGTCAAACATGCGTTTCATAACGTCTTTGACGGAGCCATGACTAAAACCATCTGAGAAAATCATCCAACTTGGATTCAATGACTCGAGTTGTATCTGGCCTGTCTCACGCTCAAAGAATGAGGGAAGGTCGATTATATCAATCCCAGCCAGTTTGCATTCGAGAAGTTGATCTGCGGGCAACCCACCGTTACGCCGCTCACGCACGCCTACCACAATTTCGTCAATCCTGTGTTTCTTAGCTATCGAAATAATTGAACCCTGGTATTGAAACACCTTGGTTTTTGTAACGCAGCATTCTGCATTAGTAAGCGGTAAACAACCGACAAAATTGAATTTGCGCTGCCCGTTCTCGTCCCGTTCCAGCATCTCGACTTTCGATGAGCGGCTTCCCATGCCAAGCAACAGGATGCGCCGATTGAGCGCATCGAGTTTGAACAAACGGATGTATATGAGCCGTGTTACGGCTGCACCTACGAACGCAATCAGAAATGCCAGACCGAATGCGCCGCGGCCGAGATACAGATTCGGGAATGCATAAAAGATTACCAGCATAACCAGGAGACCAACCGTAAAACTGGACAAAAAACGGACGGAATAGCCCCACGTGTCTTCCTGTTTGGCATCACGTTGATGCAGCCCAAAGGCAGTCATGATGCCGAGCATGACAAAGGTAAAAACAAGTGCGCGCGGCAGGATCGGGCCCACTGACCCGAAAACACCATACCGGTCTCCGAGAAAACGCAGCGCCGTGCCGACATACATCGACGAAAACAGCACTACTGCCTCGGTGATGACCAAGAGCAGAAGCGGAAGCGGCACATAGTGCTTAAACAGGCGGATCATAAAGCAGCTTTATCATTCCTTTACAAAGGCTCCGCTACGATCGCTAAACCCGGCTACTGACTCTGCTGGTCATTTATTACAAAGCATAGCCGGATCCAGAACGCCACCAACCTGTGCGGACATTTCTTCGAACGGCTTCCTTTGTAATGCGGCAATTATTATGCCAATAGCAAAAATATTAACGAAAATATGGCTTTTTTAAAATCTCCCTAGAGATCGCCGAAGTATCATCCTTAACGATAGAGTGAGTATTACACGCAAGAGGGTGTAACGCGCACAGCAGATCTTTTTATTTGGAACGAGTGAAGAGATCCGAAAAACCGATGGCTTGGTTCATCATTTGAACCCGGGAGTTGAAACCTAAATCAACTCAGCAACTTACATTGCTTGCTTCTTATTTTACACGAGGTAAACGGAGGTTCATTTTTCAGTGCGCATCGTAATTATATAAACAAAGCGATTCGACGCCAACTTCGGTGACGATCGAAATTAAATACCGTCATTGTGGCCAACGAGACTGAAGGCACTTTTTTCAATCTTCATTGGCAAAGGCAAACTACTACGTTTCCGAACGAGTTATTACATGCCTCCCCACATCATGGCACCGGCGGCGGCGATCATGGCGCCCCCGATACGCATCAGCACAGCGGCGCGCTGAAACAAAATACCCACGCCCAGGCCCGCGGCGTGCAAGCCCATCGTCGTAAGCAACATTCCCAGGCCGTAGGACGCAGCCGAAGCCGCTTGCGGCAGTTCCGTGCCGTGCGAATGACCATGGAATACAGCAAACACGCCGACCAGCACCATGCCCAGCAAGATCGGCAAACGCGCGGAAAATGCGATTAGAAGGCCGAGTATCAGCACCGACGCCGCTATGCCGGATTCCACCGCCGGCAAGGACAGGCCCGCCGTCGACATGGCTGCGCCCAGAGCCATCATGCCGACGAACGCGAGTGGAACGCTCCAATACGCACGTCCTCCGAGCTGCGCCGCCCACAGGCCCACGGCGATCATCGCG
>Ga0153915_10000418_pt1 | contig 38807 bp, 43 predicted proteins | sample Opewatmetagenome_2_FD_107003 | JGI IMG/M metagenome (GOLD analysis project Ga0153915, IMG submission 107003) | Freshwater wetland microbial communities from Ohio, USA - Open water 3 Core 3 Depth 3 metaG | ecosystem: Environmental > Aquatic > Freshwater > Wetlands | place: USA: Ohio, Lake Erie...
AATTTTTATACAACGACTGAGCTTTTTCCGCGATTAGTTTTAACGGACTGTTCTTTAAAGCGCCCAAAACTGCTCCTCCAACTCCGCCCGCAACTCTTAACGGAGCTTCAATTGCCGCAGAGCCTAGTCCCATTAGCGCCGCGTTTTTTAATTTGTCTTCATCAGACGCTATGCCTTCATAGCCTGCCGCTAGCGCTGAATTTCTTGCAATGCTAGGGATTGTCTTGCTTGACCCTAAATAATTCGCTAGAGACGCTGCGCGAGGGCCTATTTTTCCAGCTGATCCGATTAATGTTTTAATAGCCGGGGCGCCTAAGGCAGTTGAGAGCAAAAAGTCTAATCCTGATCCGAATGCTCCTCCAGTTTTGTACGCGATGTCATTTTGCTCTGGTCTTCTTTCTACTTTCATCCCTTTCGCCCAGCTCATGCCCGGTAGAATGCCAATGGCATTTGCAAAAAAGTTTCGCATCTCATCTCCAGCTCCGAGTGTTGCCAAGACTTGCGGAGAATTTACAATCTTGTTCAAAAGAGTTTGACGTACTTTTGGGCCGGAATCTGGGATAAAACCGAGGTCTTCTTCTGGCGTATCGTCTGGGATAAAATCTATCATGTTTAAACCTTTTCATATCCTTTTTCCAAAGCTTCTCGCAGGTTTGCTTCAGAGATTGTTCCGGATTTTCCGTTCGGTCCGATAACCTTTACTCTTTTTTGCCCTTGATCTCTCGGGGTCAAATAGTCAACTTTCGTATAGTCCGGATAATCTCCGTGCTTCTTTTTTTGAATTCGTTCATAAACTCCTTGGACTTTTGGCTCGGCCGCGCTTTGAGCGGCTTTGCCTTGTTGGTAAAGCATCTTAACACTTCGATTGAACAATTTTTTTGCTGTTTCTGGGCTGAGTTCATCGGCGTGCTCAATCGCATATAGAAGATTTCTCATTTCCTCTCTCTGTTCGTTGGTTGCGCCGAGCCCCTCTTGTTTTTTTATCATATTTACTATTGAAGTTACGAAGTCATTCTTCGCCCATTTGTACAAGTCGTAGTCTTTTTGAGAGAAGCCTGCCATTTCTTCTCCAGCTTCAATTTTTCTCTTTATCTCTTTTGGCAAAGATGCGAATTTGTCAAAATATCGATTTATATCTTCCGAATGAGCGGCCTGGTTCTCAATTAACCAGTCTTCAAGAGCGATTGCTCCTTCTGCTTTCATTCTGGTGTTTGTCGTTACAGCTCTTTTGTTCAAGTCATACTGAGTGTTCAGAGCCATATCTTCTGATTGTTCTTTTGACGACGCAAATTTTTGAGTTGATTCGGTGACAGGTTGTTCAATATCTTTTGAGATTTTCGCGTCTTCTTTTAATCTTTCTTGATTTTTTTGTTCTTTCGCTGGAGGTTGATAACCAGGGATTAAATCTGAAATAGATTTTGTTATCAAATCTTGCATGTCTCCTTCATTTCCGGCCTGTTCTCCGGATCCTTTTTCGCTTACAAGTTGATTCGCCATCTCATCTACTAATGAGTTATACTGTTCTTGATTATTTGCAATATATTGTTGACCTTGATCTTTCATCAAAGATAACATCTTAGACAGTTCGTATGCTTTTCCAAACCTAGATGTTTTTCGTTGAGATTCTTGCGAGTCTAGAAGAGCTCTCAACGGAGACAATCTATTTTGTATTTCTTTCCCTACAACGTTTGCTTCGGCTTGGCGTCCGGCAAAAGGTAACTCGGCTTGAGCTCGTTGATTCTCGATTTGCGTCCGAAGAATTTGGGACTTTTGATCTTCGTCTAAATTTTCGCTAGTGATTGTTTGAATCAAGGCTTCTGCTTTTGCTTTTTGGTCCCAATACGGTTGCTCAGTTTGAGCCTTCTGGTTTTGGAGTTGCCCTTGCAAGACTTGATTGCGCAAAAGATCTCCGAGATATCTGTTTCGAACACTGTTCTCAACACCTTGTTGCGCGCCCTGCAATCCTGAAATTAAAGGACTTCTACTTATATCAAAATCTGGTAAAACCATATACTACCCTTAAAATCCAAGCAACAAAGAAGAAACCATATCTCCTGCTGTTCCTCCAAGGAAGGAGTTTGCCTCTTGGTTTTGCAGAGCTTCTTTCCATGCCATGTTCCCTTGGGTTCCAAGCAATGATGCTAAATCTTCTGCCAATGTTCCGGAAGCCTTAAAGCCCATTTCGTTTAACCCGCTTAGTCCGTTAAGACCTGTTTGATAAAGACCCAATTGTTGGGAAAGATAGTTATAAAAATCTTGGTTAGACAAATTTGTTGCAATAGATGCTGAGTTTTGTTGGGCTTGAGGCGTTCCGGCCATCCCACCTGCCGATGCGGCTTGATTCGCTGCTTGCGTTCCTTGGTTCAGCTGCCATTGATATCCTGGAGATTGCTGAAAATTCTGCCCAAGCTTTGAAAGCATTTGAGACGGATTCGAAACAAGATTGTTATATTGGGTATTGAGCGTGCCTAAAGCCTGAGTTCCGGTGTTAACATAAGGATTGTAGTAAGATTTCAACGTGTCAGGAATCTTGTTTAAATATTTGTTTGCCTCGTCTGATGCATCCGAAGAAAGCATATATCCAAGGTATGCCCCAACATTCCCTAACCCAGATGATGAACTTTTGTACAAAGATGACGAATTGTTCGTTGAGTTTTGCATATCATTCGACCTTTATCGTTTTGATTTCACCGTTTATGTTAACTTTTAGCGCATGGTTTGTTTTGTCGTAAAACGTTGCGCCGAGAGAGTTCTCTCCTGTAAATTTATCTATGTCTTCTGAGGCCTGTTGAGGGAAAACAACGCCAGAGTCGTTTGATGCGTTTTGTTGCAACTCTGAAAACAATTGATTTAACGTGTTTTTCCACACATCTGTTAACTTTCCTTCCTTGTCTACCATCTCAGTATCGATAAAATTAGGTATATTCATTGTTGTACACTCACAGTTCCATCGCTGATGACAAAACGGCCAAAGCCCCAGAATCTAAATTGAGGTATAAAGTCGTTACCCCACCCTAACTGATAGTAGCTGAATCTGTTTCTTCTGTACGTTTTTTTGTTCAAATTTTTACCAAGTGAATTTCCGAAACTTTCTCCTCCATCCTTTGACATAGAGAGATCAATCCTTGGCATTTCTGGATTTTCCAAGACAAACGTTTGATTCATCGTGTCTAATTCCAGATTTAGTGGAAATCCATCTTCTTGCAACAAAGGCGATCCATCCTCTAACAAAATTGAATACATATCTTGCTGTTGAGAAGGGAAATCAATCATTCCTTGCTCTAACGTGAATGTTAATCTCGGAACCGAAAAAAAAGATGAATCTGGGAATCTTATACTTTCGCAAATCCTAATTCTTGGGATCTCTTGCCCATCGCAATCGGTATAACTTGGGTCGAGGGAATATAAACACCCATCATTAAGACTTACGAAAACATAAGATTTATTAAAAAAAACCAATGATCTCACCGGATGATAATTCATGTCCGGATCTGTCAAATTGAACAACATGTCTGTTGTAAAATCGTAAACAAATGAGAAGTTATCTTTGTAAAACGAGACTTGATAGAGCAGATGACCATCTTGTTTGAACAAAAAACCACAACTCTTCTCAGGATACGACAGTTGGGACAACTTAAAGTTAATTCCATCTTTTGTTATTTGTTTTATCGTTCCTCCATCGCTAACCATTAATGCTGGGCCAGACTTTTCGTTCGTTCCGATCCATGCAACGAAGGTATCTGAACTTGCAATTGTTGCCGGAGAAAGACACCCATAATCTATATTGAAAGCTCCAGTTCGTTTATAGGGAAACAATGTGTTCCCAACATCGACCCATAGCTCAGTCACTTTTTGACCGAAGATTAAGAGATTGCTACCCTTTCCAGGAATGCGAACGCAAGCCATTGTTACATCAGGCTTAGATTGAAATCCTCCAACATGTTGAGTGTCGTAAGTCCAAGTTAGTCCGTCATTGAGCCCGGAAAGCCTCCATTGATGGGCTTCGCTTACCGTCGCAATAAAATATCCATCTTGAAAACAAACGTATCCAGGGATGAAATCTAGTTCAGCCTTCTGAAACGTACTGTATTCATAATTGTAAATCCAAATGTCTTTCTTATCGCAAATGGCGATTTCAGAGTTGTTGTTTTCGTCGACAAAAACATCTCCAGCCGTTGTTTCCAATGTCCCTAATTTGACAAAATTGTAATTTGTATCGACGAGATATACTGTGTTGTAAATAACAACGATTAATTTTTCCAATGCAGAACTCAAAAAACAACAACGTCCTTTACCAGCTGAAGTTATTTCGACGATCTTTTTATATCCGGAATAAGGAACCAACCATCCGTCAGAAATGATCATGTTATAGGTTTTTGCGGACGAAATTTTTGGATATCTACCAAAAGTAGAAGATCCTGTGAGTTTCAATTCCAGTTCTTGCGCATTAGCTGAATGCCCTCTCATTACTCTCCTCTCCAGCCTTTCCCAATATTAATGTCACCATAATTAAAATATAGGGTTGCGCCCATCGTTGAAATGGTCTTAATCGAAAGATCCATCTCGCTCATGTTAGATCGAATTTGCAATTCTAGAGATTTAAGCCTGTTTTTTGCTTGAGTAGGGAAGGTTGCGTTTATTTCATCACAAATAAATTCAGCCAACGCATATCGGAGATACGTTAAATAGACTCGGTCATATGTCAAAGACATATCAGTATTAAGAGTCACATTTGATAAGGCAAATTTCCCCCAAAGTTTCATTGGATAGATGTCTCCAGGAGAAAAATATAGATAGATATTTGTTCCTCCAAGGACTCTCTCGGCCCTAAATTTTACAGGTAATGCATTAATACCATCAATTCTTCCTCCTCCGAAATAATCATATCTTGTCGATTTTATCGAAGGAAATCTTGCTGAATCAATGTTGAACGTCAAAAATTCGGTAGAAACCAAGTTTTGGACAAAATACATTTCTTGGCCAATAACGCTATTGAAATCATATTCCTTGAAATAGCTGATTAGTCCCTGGTCTGCGACTTTCATTTCTAATAAGTCATTCAGCAGGCTCAAGCCTATTGCAATATCGTCTTTTGTTGGTTCTTCAGCACCTCTCGAGATCTTGTTTGAGAGATATAGGCTTTGAATGATTAATTCACGAGCTGTATAGGCCATATTAGTTGTTCACTTGCCAATGAAATGAGGATTTTTCGATGGTTATAGAATTTGACCCCGGAGCAAAAGTTCCTGCGCTCGTTGTGCTAACGATAGTGATCGCGCCGGCAGAAGATACTTTAAATCTAGCCCAAACATAGGTAGATGAAAAATAGAGCATCACCGGGAACGATCTATCTGTTGTTGGGTAAAATCTACTTGGGATCGTTGTTACAACTGCAATTGAAGTAGTCGATGCATTTCCAGTCATTGAAGCTAAGGTCGGAAAATCGCAAAAGCATATCTGGCCAATTTGGTGGAAATTTAAATAAATAGTGTATGTGCTACTCGCAAAAGGGCCTGTGAGATAAGAAGAAAACGAGGTTGCTCCTTCGTATCTGTTGAGAAGAGTTTGAGTTCCTCCGGTTGCTACTGGCAAATATATTCCAGTGCCTGCATAAAGGCTCTTTGCTGCTGAAACGCCTCCTAGAGTTTCAATGGCTCCCGCGCCACTTGCGGCATCCGTTGCATCGTTAACATATATTTTTTTTGCAGCAGTTAATCCGCCAGCGGTATAAATTGAACCAGCAGAGCTTGTTGCTTCAGTCGTCGAATTTACATATACATTTGAAGCAGTAGTGATTCCGCCAGCGGTATAAATAGCTCCAGCAGAACTTGTTGCTGCTGTTGTCGAATTCACATAGATATTTGAAGCAGTAGCGATTCCGCCAACGGTATAAATAGCTCCAGCAGAGCTTGTTGCTTCAGTTGTCGAATTTACTGTAACTGAATCACCTGATGTTTTCGGGCTCAAAACTGTAGATGATCTAGACCATTGAGCATATTCGGAGATTTCGTTTACGGCGCCGACAATAGTTTTATTTGTTGTTGTAAATGAAGTATTTGAAGTATCTCCGAGCAAAATTGCTGTTGTAACATTTGGATCTTTTAATCCACTTGTTATCGTTAATGCTGAACTTAATGTTTTTGCGCCAGCAATCGTTTGAGCTGAATCATTAATGTGCCCGAAGGTTACTCCGCTTGCGGCCTCGACAAAGTGATCGGTCCACGTTATACCAGAAGAAATCGTCGAAAGATCGTCTACTCCAGTCAACAGCCTTGATTGAGGATCTATGTAACAATTACTTGTGTTTGAAACAGTAAAATATGGTGGAAGCTGAGTGTTTGTTATTGAAACAATGTTGTTTTCGGAACTCGATAGCATTTGCGTTGTGACATTGCTATTAAATATGCAATTGTCGATTCGACCAAAAGCATATGTGATAACTGTTGTTCCAAAATAACACTTTTCGGCTGCAGTAAAAAATACCGATCCGTAAACATCAGATCCCGATGTATATGGAAAATTAATTGTTCCGCCACTATGAATCGACGAAAAATAACAGCCATAAAGCGAAACTCTAAATTGAGATTCGTTATTTGATTCAGATGAATATGCGAAATTTCCGAGTAAATTAACGTTTTGGAGAGTTATGTAGGCATAGTGCATTGTGCTATTGCTTACATCTCCGATTAGGAAGTCACCTGTTATTGTCCACGATGATTTTTTATTAAAAGTAGACGACCCAAACGGTCCATCATTTGCATATTCGTTTTCGACGAGAAATGATAGGGCCGGAGAGGAAATAAGAGTTGAATATTCTTCTGGACGATTAAGGTTATAAGTTATGTTTCGATCTGTACCTCCCATGAGGCCTAAATAAACAGGGCCTCTCGCAATAAAATGGATAATTCTTGGTGTTATCGACCCAGGGAAGGTGATGTCTTCGTCATAAAACCCACTATAAACGTAGATCTTGTATGCGACATATTTATCGGTAGAAGATGAAACATCTAAAGCAGGGATTGCATTAATTGCGTCCATGATCGAAGTGTAAGGACTGTTTTGCGATCCGTTTTGAATCGTTCCTGTATATGAAATATCAACGAAAATAGTGTTAACTACTGAAGTCAAAGGCGCTTTATCGGAGTCAAGAGTATCAAGATCTGTTTTTAACTCATTGATTCCTCCAACGATTGTTTTATTTGTTGTTGTTAAAGAGGTATTCGATGAATCGCCGAGCAAAATAGAAGTTGTAACATTTGCGTCTTCGAGTCCTCCTGTGGCAATAATTGGAGCGCTGAAAGTTTTAATTCCAGTAATAGTTTCAGCGCCATCCAGATGGACAACATCATCGTCTAATCCACCAATAACCAAAGAATAGGTTATCTTTTTGCTAACTAGTTTCCCGGTCGTTGAGTCTGATTGAGAAATAACGAACAAATCCGTTGATTTTATTTCTGTTGCAGATTCAAGATTCGAGACAATCTTGCCATCTAGATTTGCCATATTTCATAACCTTATAGAGAATCTCGGTACCCACTGACAAAAATTGTCACAGCATCCGAAGAGGATGTAACGTGATAGTAAATCGCTCCAACGCTATTGCACGGGATCATAACTTCGCCAACCGTTGCTTTCGTGGCCACATCTCCTTGGACTGCCGCAATAGAAGGAGTCGTTGTGTCCGTCGCCAAGTAAACCGCGTCCGCCGCAGTGGCAGGAGTCAACGAGCATCGAACACGGACTTCAGTAGACCAAGCTGGGACACAATCTGTTAAGTCAACTGCTGTTGCGCTCGTCGATGCACCAGACGACAAGACAGAAACAGGAGAGGTGTAAACCATCGATCTTTCGAAAGAGTTACCGACTTGGAAAAACGGAGCCAAGCTACTAGAAATATAATAGATAGACCCAATCCTCTTAAAAACATCATAATTAGATGGAAGAGTTGGAGCATCGTCAGACAATGAAGCTAAAACAGCAGGATCTTGGGCCAAAGTAGAATCATTAATCACAAAAACGTGATACAAATTTGGTCCGGAAACTGTTCCAGTATCTAATCCATTGATCACTCCACTCTGGGTTAAATCCAACGTTAGCGCCGCATCCAAAGTGATATCATAATTGTTCAACGAATCTCTCGTTGTTCCGGCAGAAACCGTGATTTTTGACGAGGAAACATAGGCTAATTGCAATCCTGTAATATTAGGATAGACAAAATTGTAGGCTTGAACTCGAGGGCCAAGAGAATTTGACATTTTTTTCTCCTTATAGAGTTAGGCCTCTGAAAAGAGGCCTTTAAAATTCGACTTACCAAAACCGAATTCGGTTTTGCCTAAACCGAATCGGTTTTACCAAAACCGAATTCGGTTTTGATCTCTTTTATCTAATAGATTGGGAAACAGAGTTTCATTCCATATTCTGAGATTAGTTTTGCTCCGGTTATCCCGTCATAGACAAGACCTCTAAAGTCTTCTCCGTATTTGCAACCATACGTTAATCGAATGGCCGCTCCCGTTTCTTTGTCTACCTTATTCGACGTTGGAAAAGGCATTTGGTCAGGAAGATTTGGCATTGCCAAATAAAACGCGTCAGCGCAATAAATCAATCCAGCCATGTGTGTTCCAACAGCTTTGATTTGCATGCCCGAAACAATATTCATATTTATGTTTTGATTCGGGTTTTTTTGGCTACAAAGCGCGGGGTAAATATTAAGAGTAATAGTTCCGCCTGAGGTGGCCGATGCTGAGGTCGCTCTCATTTGGACTTTTGACGAGGACAAACCGTGCCCAGTCCATTGCAACGCTCTCAGTTTCGCTTCTCCGGAAACGTCGATAAAATATAAACTATCGTTTTCGTGGATGGCATCAGAGTCCGAAGAAGAGCCGGCTGAAGTGCAAACAATTTGAGTGATGTTCGCTCCAGTAGGATCATCCGTCGAAACGACTGTTAAGACTGTTCCCTCATTCCCAATCGTTCCTGCTTCATGAGTCCAGATTTGGTTTGAATTGAACCAATCACAGTTTGAGAACGTGCCAACATACCAGTCATTACTGATCTTTTCGTTTCGTTTTAGAGCGAATTCTGTCAATCCACTAGTAACGATTCCCGGTTGCCAAACATCAGGGAGAAATCCTTTTACTTTCCCCGTTGTCCCAAAGTTTCTGAATAGAGCAAGAGCTTGGGCGAGTTGACCATAGCTATTAATTTCATCCAAGGATTCGTTATAAAACCTATATGTGTCCGTAATAGCGTGTTTTGCTAAATTTCTCTCAATAGTAGCGCCAATTTCGGAAATGGCTGCTTCACCGAATTTTTCGATGTATTGCTCGGTCGTATAAACAAATTGAGTTGTATCGAACGCAAAAGAAGTGCTAATCGCAGTATCGATAGTCAAGGAATCATATAACATTGAGACCGGAGCGAACTGAGCAACGAGAGAGTCAACTGTTCTAGCTCTGAAAGGTCTTTCTATTTGTATCGTTGTTCCAAGGTTTGCGGGGAATTGCTCGAAATCTCTTAATTTCTTATTTGCCTGATCTAGGAAACAACATTGATTTTGCAACGATGCAAGGGATGCATCGTGATACGTTTGTACTGCATATAGTACGTTTTCTGGCACAATATTAGCCATTTTTACCACCTCTGTTAAAAGAGCTGATAATGACTATGCCGTGTTAGATTATTAAAAAAGCTCTCTAGCGTTTAAAGAGTTTTTTTCGCCAATCTTGGACGGACATCGAGCCACTACCGCTCAAACCGTTTGCTGATTGGTTAATTTGGGTCAAAGGTGGATTCGGATTTTTTTTCTTTAACGCTTCTTCATTCGCTTTTATTGCCTGGCTTAACGATGCCATTTCGGCCTGGACGAATCCAGGATTAATTAACGATTGCGTTTGAAACGCTGTCAATTTATTAACATCTTTACTTAATTCGTACAAAACATCTGCAGTGTTGTCAAAATTGTTCGCCCATTCTACCAAGTGTGGGAATTTCTCCAGACTCATGTTTCGTAGACGAATATCCATATCATTGTATTTTGATTTTGCCGCTTCGACTTTTTTTTCGAATTGGGTAAAAATTTGTTGCGCTTTAAATTCTTCTGTTTTGTTTTTTAAAACATCTTCAACTAACTTCGCAAGTTCTTCCTTTGTTTGACCAACTACATTTGAATTTTGCGCGGGAACATTTGAAGAAACTTGTTCTGGTTTCTTTAACTCTTCCATTAATTCTCTTCGAATCCGGTTTGAATTCGCGTTCATCATTTTTGCGACTTCATCACGAGAAAATTTCTTTTCTTCTTGATGTACTAGATTCGGTTCTGAACTTGGAAGACTTTCTGATGCATTAACAGAAACAGGAGCACTTACGCTTTCAGCGTTTGAACTTTGAGCACTTGAAGAAGAATCAACCGATTCAACCATTTCATCCATATTAACCTCTTGTTTTTATTCCGCATCAAAAAGATGGTAAATCTCGTTCTCTGTTGAGTTACAGGGAAATTTAAGTTTTTCCAACTAGTATCTCTGTATAAAATTGTTTAATTTTTGTACAGATATGTTATGTTTAAATTGCCCGTCTTTAAATGTCAAGCTTTTTTGGAATAAAACAGCCAATGTCTAGAAACAAAGACACAAAAAAAGGATTGGAAAAAGAGCAGGAAAAGCTAAAATCAATAAAAGAAAACATTGAGAATGCATACGATACGTTTTCAGACAATTATAAGCGGTGGCATCGTGGCAAATATTTCGCCATGGTTTCGTCTTTAAGCCCAGAAGAAAAAACAACTCTTCAACGTCTAAAAAAGCCTCCACTAGAATTCAATATTTCTGAGCCTTTTGTTAATCGCCAATTAGGCGAATTCTATCAGTCCGAGCCTTGTTTCTATGTCTCTTCAGTTGAAGATGAAGAGAAAATCAACCCAAAAATTTTAGATGTTGTTTCAGGAAATCTACGCCAAATAGAATTTGAATGCCGACAACGAGGCGTTCAACAAGAGGTTTTTAAGGACCAGGCTTTTGGCGGTTGGGGCGTGATGAAAGTCAGGACGGGCTATATTCATCCAAAAACGTTTCAACAACATATAATTCTAGAACGGCGAGAACCAACTATGTGTGGGTTCGATCCTTTTGCGAAAGAAATGACAAAAGGAGATGGAAGTTTTTGTTTCGAGATTTTTGTTCAAAGCAGAAAATTGTTTGAAGAAGAAAACCCAGATGTTAATTTGAGCGATGTTTCTTTTTCTAGGTCTAGAATCGAAGGGTTTAACTGGTCCTATAAAAACAACAAAGAAGAAATGATCAGCGTCGTCGATTATTATGAAAAAAGAAGAGAACGCACAAAATTTGTCTTATTAAGCACAAATCAAGCGTTAACCGAAGACGAGTATAAATTATTTATTGATACTTGGAATCAAAGCGGGTTTATTGAACCTCCTCCGGTTATAACAGATGAAAAAATTGATTTTCTAGAGACAATATATAGATATAGAGTGATAGAAAATCAGATAATTGAATCTGTAAAAACCGATTATACTGGATTACCTCTTGTCTTTTTTGACGGGTCATCTGCAATTGTAAAAAAACAGGATGAAGATGTTGCCCAATTCACCCGCTCAATGTTGCACAACACGCAAGATCTGCAAAGGCTAAAGAACTTTGCAGGGCAAACGCTCGCGTATGAACTCGAAAACATTAGTCAACAAAAGTTAAACGTTCCACTCGAAGCAATTCCGACGAACGCGTATAAGGATTTGTATACAGATGTTCAAAAAGCTTCAGTTTTGGTTTACAACCAATTTTTAAATGGAGATCCAAATGTAAGATTGGATCGTCCAGAAGTCATGCAAAGGCAAGCAATACTTCCTGAAGTGTCAAATACGTTTATTGTTTCTGATCAAATGATCCAAAACATTCTGGGGTCGTATGATGCGGCAATGGGGATAAACGGTAATGATGTAAGTGGAAGCGCAATCGCGCTCGGCACATCTCAATCAAACATGGCCTGTAAGACATATATTATTAATTTTATGCAAGGGTTAAACCGAATTGCAGAACTAATCGTTGGATTGATGCCGAAAATATATTTGAACAAGACTTCTGTAAAAATACGAAACAGCAAAGGAGATGCAGAAACTATCGATCTCAAAAAAGAAGAGATCGCTTTTAACTTCAAGCCTCGTCAATTAAAGGTAAATGTCGAAGCCGGAGTTAACTTCGAAATGCAGCAAAAGATGGCTCTTACAGCTTTAATTTCTATCGTTAAAGATCTTCCAAATTCTGAAATATCAAGATTCATTTGCGATCGAGGCACATTGTTCTTGCTCAACAATCTATCGATTAAAGATAAAGATCAATTGAAATCGGAATATGAACCGTGGAAGAAAGAACAAGATGAAATAGCTAGAAAACAAGCTCAAACACAACAAATGGCATTGCAGAATGATCCGAGTTATATCATCGCTCAAAATGATCGCGTGAGATTGCAAATCGAGGAAGAGAAAAACAGAGCAAGAAATCAACTCGATGCGGCAAAAATTATTATAGATAAAGAATCCGTTGATACGGACCGAATAAAGGCTATTTCCGGAATAAAAGAAAGCGAAAGGAAAGGCGTTCTTGCAATGCAGGAATCGGAAACTGACGATTTCGCGAAATCTGTAGATGTTGCGCTAAAAGTTAGTGATCACCTAAACAAAAAAGTCGAAGAAGAAGAACATGAATGGCAAAAAGAGGAGATGATTGATGGCTATTGATCCGAAATATATTCCATTAAATTATCTTCAAGAGTTCTTTGTCGACAAGAGTACAGGATTACCATTGGCAGGCGGATCTGTTGCTTTCTATAAAGACACATCGAGAACAGAACTAAAAGATATTTACACGATATCTGGTGATGGGACAAGTTATAGCTACGTTCAGCTTCCAAATCCTTGCCCTTTAGGAATTAATGGTGGATTCGTCGACAACACAGGCAATGATACTATGGTCTATGCCTATCCATATGACTCTGAAGGCGAAATAGAATTATATTTCTTAAGAGTACTCGACGAAGATGGGGCATTACAGTTTACTCGGCAAGGCGTTCCGAACATTTCGACAGAAACGGCGACTACAGATACTGAGTTCACAAATTATATTCCGAACGGACAGTTTTTGATTCACACAGACATCGTTGAAACTCCTACAAATGATGAAGGAGAAATAACGAACGCGATAACTGAGATCGCTCAGGGAGGATGGACGTTTGAACGGCCGTCTGCAAGTTCCGCAACGGACTTAGTTACTTTTGAACGCTATGCCAGCTATGTCGAAAATCCTTCCGGTTCTCCGAGATATTCTTGCAGAATTAGATGCACTAGCCCGAATTTAGGAGATTCATACAAAGGAATTAGGATTAAATTCGATGATGTAAACAAGTTTTCTTCTGTTTCAAAACAATTTACTTTCGCCTTTGCGGCAATATCCGAAACTGAAGGAACCGAATTAACAATAAACTTGATAAAGAACTATGGTACTGGGGGAAGTGACGAAACTTCAGAAGTTTTAGCCGTAAAGGCGTTAACAACAGAAATGGTCATCTATAATACTCAATTTATCTTCGGAGAAAATGAAGACAAAGTAATTGGGGAGGATGACGACGATTATCTTCAATTAGATATTGAAGTCCCACCAACATCTGTCGTCGACGTTTATTTGACGGATTTTATTCTGAGCGAAGGTGCTCTAACAATTTCAGCGTTCCCTGAAACTCCGAATTCGGAATTTTCATACCAATCAATTACTGCTCCTGTTCCGGCTCATGATGGATCGGATCTTTACTGTTCTTTGCGTCTTACTCCTAGCGGACTTGAGTGGGACCATTCAGACGTTGGTTCTGTAATGACTAAAAGTAGTTCGGAGGTCCCTGTCGGATATCTATTGGCAGATGGATCGACTTACGAGACAGAACAATATTCTTCCGATGGAATCCCGTATTCGAGATTACAATCCGTCTACTGGCTTTCTTCATTGAACCTTCCTTTATATGGGACTGGGTTAAATCGATTCACTGCCGCGTACCCCGACACCGGAACATTAGTGCCAGTAATCAACAATTCAGCTGGTGTTGTTACGGCAACAGCAGATGGATCTATTCCGACAGGGTTCACTTTTGCGACAATTCACAAAGGTGACGCTGGATACGATGTAAAAAGTTATCTAGTCGGAAACAGTACTTTTGTTATCGAACCAAATTATTCGTATGAACTAACGCAAAGTTCGGCTGGGACGACTCCTTTCACGGTAACAAGCATCCAACATGGATACACTCCTTCTGGTCAATATAAGACCGCAGTTGTGGCTTGCGCGACCGGAAGCGTCGCATCGCTTTCCGGAGAAAAGACAATCGATGGAATTTTAACCTCTACGTCTCGTGTTTTGCTCGTCAACCAATCATCGTCGAAAACAAACGGTATTTATGTTACGAGTTCTGGGTCGTGGACAAGAGCATCGGATGCAGACACAGAAGCTGAATTGCTGGCCTGCATTGTTCCAGTTAGCTCTGGAGAAACGTATGGAGGAAAAACATTTTACAACACAGATGAGTCCATTACAGTCGGAACAACGGGGATACATTTTTCCTTATATTCAGGGACTGCTATCGGAGCGAAAGAAATAACTCAAGTTCAATGCTCGGCGGCTTCCGAATTAAGCGCCGGGGAATATATGTTATTTTATTCTTATGATCCCGCGACAAATACGGTAATAAAATATTACATATGGATAAAAATAGACGGAGTCGGAACTGATCCGGCCGTTTCAGGAGCGACTGGAATTGAACTCGATTTATTATCAACCGATTCTGCGTCGACGAATGCTGCCAAATTTGTTTGGGCAATAAATGGATTCAATGTAACAACGATAACGGTAACTGCTGGAAGCGCGATTACCGCCGGGTCTTATTTTTTAGTTCACTCTACTGACACCAATTTTTATGTGTTGATGACTGTAAATGGAGTCGGAACTGATCCAGAAATCTCGGGCTATATTAAGATTTTATGCCCTATCCTATCGACTGATACTGCAAACGGAGTTGCTCTAAAATTGCAGACCGCAATTAATTCAAAATATTTCGCAGTGCCGAAATACAACGGAATGTTCTTGCGAGGAGTTGATAATGGAGCTGGAATTGATGTTGACGCTGGCTCTCGATACTCGATGGTCACTGGGATCTATGGAGATCAAGTAGGAACGTCTCAACTTGACGCGTTGAAAGCGCATACGCATTGGCTCGCGAACGGAGATCATCCAGAAGATACAAGATCAATTTTTGGAGCGAATAGCGCAATTGGGTCAAGTTACACTGTTAGTACTACTACCCCGTGGTCTGCGGGTGTAGTTCCGCTCGTCGAAATCACTGGAAACAGCGAACAAGCCTATCCAATAAACATGAGTGTACAATTTTTGATCAAATATTGAAGGTGAGATATGTCATTTGTAATGTTAACGGACACTGGTGGTCGAAACACGTTTGCGACTCCTTTCAACTGCAAAAAGTATTCGACAACTCTTTCTTTGGGAATTGCTCAAACAATTACTGTCCCCGCTGAATATAGCAGATATATTGCGATTTTCGCTTTTGAGCCCGGTGCAATGGTTTGGGTTGCAGATAATGAAACGGCCGCAGTCCCTGGATCTTCTTTTGCGGAGACAACCTCGTTTCTGAATCCTGTTGCAAAATTAGTAAAAGGCGAAGATGTTTTGAGCCTGATAACGAATAGCGATTCCGCTGAAGTTGGAGTCAGTTTCTATGACATTCCATAACGAAAATTTTCAGGAAACTCCGACAGAAGGATTAACGCAAAGTGTCTTTCACTATAAAGACTCAGGATCTTCTGTGTTCTTGACTCCATTTTTTCTAAAAGGTATTGGATCAGAGGGCAACGAATATGCCTTAAGCGATTCCGAAACATATTTTTTATGCATGGCTAAGGAAGACGTATGACAGTTGAAGGTAAATTATTTTCGCAATTAACTGAGGCCACAAACATTTCCGGATCTCTTGGAGTCGTTGAAAACGCATCAACAGGTTTAGGGAAGAAATTCACATATTCGAATGATTCGACCTTTGCGTCGTCAACAGACGCTATGGTTTCGACGTCTTTAGCTGTCTCAACTGCTTTGGCAGGGAAATCTGATGCAATAACTCCCTCTGAGAATCTGATCTACTACGTTAGTGCGGTTTGCGGTGACGATTCAACTGGAGATGGATCATATGCGAAACCGTTTGCAACGTTAATGCATACCATGAGCATGATTACAGATTCCGGAAAAAGTAAATGGTATACCATTCAACTGTTATCTGATATCAATGAAGATAACGGTCCTCTACTTGTAAAACCGTTTGTTTGGATCTTTGGTCAACAAATCTATAAAACTGAAGTTAACATTTACGATGGAATTAAACCTTCGTCTGGCCACACTGTCACTTCATTAAATGGATTCAAAAACATTTCCTTTAGTGACAATGTCTTGTGGGAGCTTCCCGTTGCAACCGAATCGGTTTACAACACTGTTATTTTCGAGAATTGTACTTTTTTTAATCTGCTTACAGCAGAAGGAAGAGATAGTTCAATAGGTGATTACGTAAGGTTGTATAATTGTGGATTCTCCAATTCAGTCGAACTCTCGAACGTTGTTTGCATCGCTCGTAGTTGCGAATTCGAATTGGACGTTTCGTTTGTTGACACCGAAACAACGAACAACAAGGCTCAAATAGAACTTTCAAACAGCGTTATAGAAGTAAGCGTTACTGTTGATAATGCCACGGTAAGTTTAAGAGACATTACATATCCAACGGACCCGGAAGGATTAGATAATTTCACATCTTTAAATACATGTACCATTTCCTCGTTCAGAGGATTGCCAGCAACAACTGCATGCAATTTTTCGTCCGGATCGACAATTCATTATTATGACAATGCAACAATGATTAGATACGGGTCAACGAACGTTGATTCAGCTCTCGACGATTTATATTCCCAAATTGCTGGAGTTGTTAATCAATTCTCGAGCGATGGCAAAGCATTCTATGTCGCTAAATTCGGTGACGATCTCGCCGAACAGCACTATTACACCCTAGATCAAGGGATTATCTCGTCTTCTTCAGATTTTCCAACAACAGCGGAGGTTGCCGACGGCGACTGTTATATGGTCGCAATCTACCAAACTGTCACTGACAATGACTCGTCAAAAACGAACACAGGACAGACCTTTAGCGGACCGGTTCAAATCGCGTGGTACGCGAAAGATTCCAAATGGATAGAAAGAAATGGATTAACTCCGGAAACCTGCCTTTGTTCTATTGGCGCAGCTCAGTACATTGCGAATTATCTATATCAATACTACGCAAAAGAATATTGCATTATATGCCTTGATTCGAGTTCTTATTATTTCGAATCGTACGAAGAAACTTATGTTTCTGTTTTTGCGCCGTTAGCGACGTTCCATATCTACGGTTATTATTATTTCAAGCCGAACACTGGAATTATGTCGATCGACAAACTCTATTCGTATAGTTCGAATGGGTTCTACGGAATGTCGACGGCGGCTTCACATTTATATGTGAATTTTGCCCAACTTTCGAGCTCGAGTTATAGCGGATTGTTCTTCAAATCCGGATCTGGAGAATTCCATTTGCATGCAAATAAGATTGATGGACAGAGTACAGCGAATCAGGTTATTTCGTGCCTGCAATCCGGTGGAGATGCTTTCTACGTTTACGCAAACAAAATCATAGGGACAATCTATTCGCTCGGCGATTCAATCTACGTCAACACATTAGATTTGACCGATATCGTCCAGAATCCTTTGCTCGGAAGCATATACATTAACGGTCCTGCCGGGAAATGGTATAAAAAAGATGAGAGGCCTGCTTTAACTCCGCAATGGTTTGAATTCGCGCAAACATCTAGTATTTCTAATGTTTCTTTCAACTTTTCAGCTGAAAGCATTAACGTGTCGACAGGAGAAAAGGCAAGAGTTATTTGTCGAACAGCTTTAGATTCGTCCGGCGATCTCGGCAATGTAATGTATGCAATAGAGCAAGGCTCTCAAACTTTCGCGGGAAAAGTAAGAATATACAAAGACCCCGAAAATACAGTGCATTATTATATTTTGTTCATCGCTACATCGTATAATTTGATCGAGGCCGATACGACGAGCGGGACAGGATTGAACATTGTTAATGTTTGGAATTCTTGCGGGACAGGAACTGATCCGTCAGGTGTATCGACATACACATTATTGTACGACTCGTCTACCGATTCAGGAGCTATGCCGGTAACCGGAACGCTAGCCGGACCGATTTCAGATGTGACTGTGTATTTTGATTTCGTGCGAGGAGAAGGAAAGACGTGCACAATGACGTGTAGAGGATTCGATTCGACTGGGAATGGTACGGCAGCAGCAATTTCGTGCTCAAGTCTTGTCCCTGAAATTCTTCGCCCTTCAATCGCTGTCAACGGGATTTTTCAATTGAAATCCAACAACTCGTCATATAGTAGTAATCTCAGCATATGCACGATTGATACCTCCGGAAATCTTGTAATGAAGCCGGTAGCCTCGACAACATATACGATCACGTCAGGATATGCGGTGAATGTACCGTCATTTACAATGACTTGGCAATTGCCGTTTTAACTGCATGGAGGGGTTCCCGAGCGGCCAAAGGGGACAGACTGTAAATCTGTTGGCGTTGCCTTCGTAGGTTCAAATCCTACTCCCTCCACCATTGAGGAGCGGCTGAGCTCCACTATTCCTTTTGTGTAGCGCAAAACATAATCCACACTCCACAAAAAACGCTTAAAAAAAAGAAGAGATCAAACACTGCTTTTTGACCTCTTCTTGCGCATTTGCGCGCCGGAGATACTTTTTGCGCGCGAACAAAGATTACTGACTCTGACTTTTGTTATCAAATGTTCCACGTGAAACATCAGAAATATCTTTTTGCATTCTCTTGTCCAAAATTTTTTGAATTTCTTCGATAATTCCGATAGATACTCTTTGATTGAACAGGTTTTCTGATTCTTCTAACAAGAAGAGGCATGATTTAATAGAAGAATAATCTCTTACAATATCGACTAAATCGATTCCGTTACTCAACGAAAGAACTTGCTCTATTTGTAGATGCAGATCTTTTTCTTCTGTTGCAGACAATCTTTCTTTCAGAGAATCAAGAGTTTTCACTTTTAACACAGAGTTATCACTCTTTATTGTTTTTCTATTTTCAAATAAAAGCTGAAACTTTTTAACTACATAGTTTCTTCTTGTCTCATCAAAAAAATTCAGAGCTCTTTTTATACTAAACTCACAAGAAACTACATTGCTCACTTGTTTCAATATATTATAAAGATATAATGAGTCATCGATAGATAAGGCTCCGTCAACGATCTTTATAGCAATAGGTTCTTCTTCTTTTTGTCTTACCCATATATCCGAAATTAAATCATTAAATTGTTTAAAAGAATAAAGCAAAATCATTTCTTTTCTCCTATCTTTTCTGTTTTCTAAACTCTTAGTTTAGTTTGGCGATATTATCTAAAAATCTAGAATTTATAACTTTTTGAATTTCATCTCGAACACGAAGAAAAACATAAGAAACAAAATCATTCGGAGATTCTGTTGTTTCATAAAAACAAGAAACAATGTTAGCGTTTTTGCTGACAAGATCTACTAATCTTATTCCTTCGTCGAGAGATATTGGTTTCTCTATTTTTAATACGACATTCATATTTGAACTTTGTTTTATTTTTTTCGAAATCTCGTCGAAATCTCGAGAGAAAAGAAACAATTCTTTTTTGCTTATCCCAGATTGATCTCTCTTGCTAAATATTCTTTGAATTTCTTTTAAAACATTTGTTCTTCTGTTTGCGTCAAATAAGTTTCTTGCCATTTTTGTCTTAAACTTCAAAGAGACAATCCGAGCAATTTGTTTTGAAAGCGCCAACAAATTTATTGTGTCTTGGATAGAGAGTTCTCCAACGATTTCAATTTCTATCTTTTCGTCAGACTCGCTTTCTTTTACTAATTTCTCCGAAAGAAAACAGAGCTCATCACTTTTATATAGCAATAGCATTTTTTTGCCTCTTATTATTATTATAAAAAATAAAAACTAATCATCCCCTAAAAAAATGGAGATAAAATACACGACGACAATAATTAGACATAGAGGATGAATCGCCGCGAAGGAAAAAAATATTCCGGCAATTAATCCGTAATAGAAAAGTAATGAAATTGTTTCAGAAAAAGATGACTTTCTGTTTTTGTTTTCCATTTTTAATACGTTCCAAACTTAAAATTAAAACTTCTCTATATTACTAAATCCTTTGTCAAGTCGCAATCTATTCGACAATTTTTCTGCTAATTCGTCTGTTCTTTTGTTATTGTTCCAATTAAACCCTTGAACGATCTTGTTAACTAGTGCCGAATCAATTGCCATTTCTAATGTGTCTGCAATGTCATCGTGAGAATGCGAATTGGTAAGGGTAATTCTTATCATATGTTCAATGCACATTTCGGCGTGCTTTGCATATTTGTGAATACTGATTAGTTTCTTTTTTATAAACGGCTGCATTGCAAGAAAACGAGTGACTTTTGAATTTTGTTTGTGAACGATTGGTAGAACAATTAATCCTTGAACCTTGCCAAGTACTGAAAGTAATGTAACTCCAGTTGATGCTTTTTCGATGCAGGCGGCGACGGGAGGGCAAGGACTGCGTTTGATCCTGAAAGTACAAGCTGATGAATAGAAGGACCAAAAATATTTTTCTAAATCACAAGGCTCAACCGCAATTTCCATGCAATCGATCCACACCAGGCCGTAAACGTCTGTTTCAATATTATTTTGAATAATTTTGTGGACGCCCCAAAGAGAAAAAACTGTTTTGTCGTTGAATGTTTTTGCTGTCTCGGCTGTGTCGCAAGTTATGAATGTAAATTCTATATTTTCAGGGAATTTGTCGATAAATAAGAAATCTTCTTTCTTGAAAATAGAACCGCCGACAGGAATTGGCTCTTGTTGCATTTGAGACCAAAAAACAAAATCATTTACTTTTTTTTCTATTTCTAATCTTTCGGCAGGGTAGAGATCGGGGTCAAATGAGTTTCCAGCGTCATCCAATGCCTTTATTTTTATGTGTTCCCATTTTTGCCCGTCTCCTCCTTTTAAAAGAAACCCAGCAAGATCGTCTTCGTGAACTCTCTGACCGATGAAAACAATGGGTATTTTCATGTTAGGGACTCGTGTCTTTAGAGTGGTATTATAAATCTCAATTGAGTGCCGCCTGACCGGTTCGCTCAAGATTTCTCCAGGCTTATGAGCGTCATCAATTATTAGCGCTCCTGTTGGTCTTTCTTGTAAGGGGATGCCAACGTCTAATCCTACGATTGTGCTATCAAGTCCCGCCGCAAAAATTTTGCCTCCATAATTCGTTTCAAATGACTTTCCTTTCGAAATCTTTGGATTGACTCGCACCCCGAAAAGCTCTTCGTAATAAGGCAAAGACATGATATCCTTTATCATTCGAGTTTTTGTTAGCGCTAAATCCATTGATATTGAAACGTAACTAAAATTTGAATCAGGGAATTGTGAAAGAACCCAGGTGATCCAAAAAACGACATCCGTGCTTTTCCCCGAACGTGGAGGAACATTAATGACTACTCGAGGCAGTAGTCCTTGCGTGACCTTGGTAAGTGTCCTGGATATTATTATTGTATGACTTTCTCTTCCGACCGGACGAGAAATTGTAAATTCTCTGTTCGTGTATAATTTATAGAAGAGTTGGGTGTACTTTAAAAGAGATCCCCATAGTTCTTTTTTTATTTCGTTTTTTTCTTCCTTCGCATTTGGCAAATAAATCATTTTTATTTTGATACATATTTGAAAATTGAGTCAAAAAAATTCTCAGAATAAGGAAGACAAATAACTTTCACCGAATCTTCTTCTGCGTAAACCTTTTGAAGAACATGGAAGACAATGTCTTTATCATTTTCAAAAAAAATTCCTTGCAGGGCGTCTTCCAGCGGCTTTAGCATGTTGGAGCTATCCGGTTTAACCATAGGTAGATTGTACTTTGGTTTCTTCGGCCTTTTTATAAAAAAGGTCACGCAGAGGATAATAGGTCCTTCTATCATTTTTTTATTTGATTCTTTTAGATACCGTTTTGCGTAGAAGGACAAAAGACGCTGATACCACTTTACGGTTTTTGATGAATATGCGGCACCGGTTTTCCGATTGAAAGAGATTTCTCTTTTCGGAAGAGGTCTCAATTTGAACACAAATTCGAGTTCAAATTGGGACGTCGTCATCGACAAACTCTACTGATATTTCTTTTTTTGCGTAATTTTTTGTGCGACCTGTTCCAGAATATTCGTCATTCAATTCCCATTCGAATGTTAAATCTTTTCCAACCAATTCATCTGTATCGTCGAAAGATTTTAACCCGACTGCCTTGCAGAGTTTACTCAGAATTTTTTTGGAAATTTGAACTGTGGCAGGATTTTCATTAACGATGTTAAATCGTTCCACCACGAATCTTCCTTTATAATTTCCATCGATGATCTCGATGTTGACTTGTAGGTATTCTCCAGGATTCCGAGAACAAACTTTGATTTCCGCACTGCTTATCCTCCCATTATAAACTCCGGAAGGGAGGTTCGAGTCAGTCACGTCGAAATGATATCTCATACTTTATCCTCTGCATTTATTCTAGATTTCAAAACAACACTTGGTCGAAAATAGATTTTTTTCTTTTTTGGCAAAAGCAAACGTTTCCCTTTCAAAATTACAGATCGTTCCTTCATTTCTCTAATGGAAAAAGCGCCAAAACCTCTTAAAAAAACTTCGTTTCCAAGAGATATTTTTTCGAAAACTTTTGCTAAAAATATATCTAAGTACTCTGTAAAAAAAAGTCTTTTCACTTTTTTTTGAGAATGTTCACAAACTTCGTCTATTGTTTCGCTAATTAATTGCGATTTTGTTACTCTCATTTGTTTTTGCCCTTAAATACTCTAATATTTTTCTTGCTTCTTCTTCGCCTAAATCTGATAGAGCGTCGACTTCAGCTTTTTCGATCCATTTCTGAACAATTTCATCAGGAACGTTTAAACTTTTTACTAGGCTATTTATTTCTGCCAAATCTTTAGTAGACACAAAATGATAAGGCTTGGTTTCTCGAAGCAAATATTCTTTTTCGAATTTCTCAGAAAAAAGAGAAAAGTCAATAGGAATAATTTCTCCTCTTTCAAAATTTTCGAATCGGCTCCCTTCAACAACGGCAGTGTAGTCCTTTTGAGTTTTCAAAATCAAGTCAAACAAATAGTCTTGTTTCTTCCAGCAATCAAATGTCTCTCCGATTTTTGCCATTCTATCATCGAATTTTTCCTTGATGTGAGAGGTCAAAATCACGTTCATGTCGAGACGAAGAAGGAGAAGAGTAAGGACCTTCATTTTCTTGTTTGTGTCAGCAAAAGGCTTCCCGAATGCATTCGGATTTGTTTTCTTTGCAGTTTCGGGGCTTAATTTCTTTGTCATTTCTGAGTTTAAGACGTTTTCGTATATTGTTGTAATTGGGTCAATAATTAATGTTTTGTAATCGTGTTTTTCGGAGATGAGCGATTTAACTTCAATAATTAAATCATCGTATGATGAGGTTTGATACCTAACCCCATCTCTATCTTCTAATGCCTTCCTATATTTCGGACATTCTGATCCTCGTTCTGTGTCGATCAAGTACGGTTTTGGAAAATTAAGGCTGAAAAGAGTTTTTCCGCTCTTTGCAGGGCCAAAAATAAACAATTTCAATCGTCTTTCAACATCTGCAGGCTTTTTTGCACGCAACATACATATCACTCCTTTTGCTTGTTATTCAAATGCATTTCAATCCAAAATTTTGATTCGATTTCTTTTTTCGCTGTTTCGAATTGATCTGGGTTCTTTTTCAAATATCTGTATCGAATTCCATTCGCCCACTCTTTTTGTTTTAAACTTCCAATTAATTCCGGCAATTTAAGCTCGAGAGACTGTTGTTTTATTTTTTCTTTTTCGGCGAAAGAAATTCTTTTTGCCTTATTCCTCTTCGACTCTATCGTTCCAACTTTTTTTATCTCTTTTGTCACTCCGGTTGAGGATATTGTTATTAGATATTTGTCTAAATATCCTTGGTATTTGTCGCTTTTTTTCAAAACGGTAAATTCCATTTGCCACCTCAAAACAAAAGAAAACATTGAGAACTCAAAGCATTCTATCCGTTTTTATTTGAAAGTCAAGCATGAATATATGCGATTTAACCATCCGAGTAAAAATTGTCGATTGTGAGGTTCTGTTGCGATTCTTCGATAACGATCAGTCAACAGACAAAGATAAATATAGGAGAGAGGGTTCTCCTTGCAGGAATTTATGGTTGCCATAGTCTTCGCCCCTATTATCCCATCAGAGTCTAATCCGCAAGCAGGGAGCAGGACTAAGCATGCCTTCTGCAAAAGAAGGTTGGCCGTATAGGCACCCATGTTTACAGCACATGAAAAGCATAAAAAACCAAGTTTTTTGGGGAATTTTTCATAGTTATTTTTCTCCCAAAACTCTTCGAAATAAATCTTTTTTGCGTTTTCGCGCGTCAGGCAAATGATCTCATTTTCTGGCATGTCTCTTTTATAGTACGTGCCGAGGAATCTCTTGGAGAGCCCGAACTTCGTAGGCCCTCCAGCATCTCCTTCTATTTTGCAGAAGATTCCTTCCTGTTCCATAAGAAGAGCGAAGGCGTTTTCAAAAAACGAAGAGTAGACCACCATTATCGATTCCCTTTTGTTTCCGAGTCAGATTCCGAGTCCGAACTTAAATTGAATGTCGAATTGAAAATAGTTGGATCTAATTCGTCCCGACGAATTACTACGTCGATCGGAGCGTCGAATTGAATTTTAACCTGTGATCCTTGGATAGATTTTACTGTTATCTTGATGGTGTCATCAATCCAAATTGATTGTCCTACCTTTCTTCCTAATGTTAACCCCATGTTTGTCTTCCTTTTAAAAATGAAGCATTTTCCTTGAATGCCAAAGCATTCGCAACGGTTTTTTAAAAAAAGCAGGGAAACAGTTTCTCTTTTTTAAAAAGGGATATACCATTCTTTAAATAGGTGCGAAAAGCCTGTGGATAACTTTTTATTCTAGTTTAAGCCTTAAAACATAATGATTCTTTGACAATACAAGGAGAAGCCTGTGGATAACTTTTGTTTTTCTGTGGATAACCCTGTGGATAACTCTGTTTTAAATAGGGGCGAAGAAAAAATAGAATGGGTGCAAAACAAAGAGGTAAATAGGGGGCGAAAGCAAATAAAGTTTGGCCTGCTCTTGCATCTATATCATACAGAAAAAGATCCGATAAAAAAGAAAGAAACGACAAGAGATCTGGCCAAGAAATTTGGTAACGTAGAATCGGTAAGAAGTGCAATAAAGCGGTTAAAGGCGGAGAAATTAATTCAGGTTTTAGAGTCAAAAAAAGGCAGAAACGGCTATACAGTTTTAGGAGTAACTATTGAAGGGAAAGAGTTTCTGATTGATCGATTAGAAGAGGAAAATAAAATAGGGGCGAAACCCACTCTATTTAGTAATTTAGATTTTATATATAAAAAGAAAACTAATAAAAGAAAAGATGAAAGAGCAAACGAGGAAACTCCAGCTTGGGACAGAATACGATTCGACCGTTTAATGCAATATGGGTTTAAGAAGGTTCATGTTCAGCAATTGAAGCACTCTCGGTTGACCCCAGACCAGATTCAAGAATCCATTAATGCCTTTTCCTTCGATCTTGTACGAGGAAACAAACTAAGCAAAATTAGGGGCGGAGAAAAAGGAGTCCTTCGATATTTTATGGGAATTCTTATGAGATCTCGTGTATATTGTCCATCTGAAGATTTTTTGTTAGAGAAAGAACGCGTTTCTGGCGATTATTTTTCTTTGGGCAATGCAGACGCCAATTCTCTGTAAAAAAATCGAACCTTGATCGTCCTGGATGCCGTATGATTTATTTTTTATGGGGTTTCTATGTTTAAAAAGCTGTTAAGCCTGATTTCGAGAATAAGTTTTTTCGCGCGTAGATCGGAAAAACAAAAATCGGAGATAAAAGAACTCAACTCGATAAAAAAATGCGCCGGCAAACTCCAACTCGAATTAGTAGATATAATCAACAATCTTGAAAAACTGAAAAAACTAATAAAAAGCGCGGCGCAAGATGTTTGCGAAAAATAAAGAAGATTTATGAAATTTGATTTTATAACTTTAAAAATGAGATGCGGCCATAAAGAGAAAATTGCGTTTCGTCCCAATTTATTTAACACGAAAGAGGATGTCATTGATACAGCAAAAAGGGCAATATGTTTTGAGTGCGAACGGAAATTAAAGGCCGTTCCTCTTCTTGTAACCGATTTTATCATAACTAGAAAACACAGACTTGTTCGATATTTCGAGGCATTAAAACCGATAATTATATTATAGATAATTCTCCGTCAAAAAGGAAAAAACATCATGGAATCTAAATGGATACCTTTCAGAGAATTTAAGCCGTTTGATGCCGAATTTCTTGCTTTTCCTTCGCATTTTTTTAAGCCTAAAGATCCTTGCCATTTCGTCCATAACCCAAATATCATAACGAGCGTTTTTCGCTGGAGATCAATATCAGAGGATGTATTACCAGATTTAGAAAAAATTGAAGAATGCCCTTTTCGCGCGCAAAAAAACAGAGATCTTCTGAAAGATATCTGTTTTGTTTTAAATGTTGAATGGATCAACGGAGAAATCTTTGTATCTGGTCTAATGAGACCAACCGATTATGATTTTATTGGTTTTCAATTTTTAGTTCCAAAGGTTTTTGTCGGAGAGTTCAAAAACATTAAAGATTTCTCCGAACACTATACAGAGTTTTTAAGAGAGTTTCTTGACGTTTTTTGCGTCTGTTTTGAAGACAAGTCTTTATTTGAAAATCGAGTGAAAATCGCTTCCAATGAAATAATGATCAAAATTTTATCTATGCTGAACGAAATAGAACGGAAGGAGAAAGAACATGGAAATGAAATGGGCTCCTAACTTCAATGGTAGGACCGATTTTACATATATCTTTGCGCCTTATTGGTGTTTTAAAACTCCAGAGGAAACGAACTGACCTTTCTGGGAAAATTTTGTAGGTGTTTTTGAAAAAAACAAATATGGGAATTCATAATTTAAGCCTTGACGTTTCAACTGTTCCTTTTCTGTTTTTTTGGGCAGATAGTGAAGAAAAAGATCTAAAAATAAAAGCACGATGGCAAATAAATCCATTGTGTGCTTTCGAGGAGGTTCCGAAAGGATCAGAAACAGACACAAGTCAATTACAGACTTGTTTCTTTCTATGGTACTCAGAAGATCTTTCTTCTATGGATTTACCCAAAAAGACCACTTACCAATCACAAAAGTCCGCCAAATCGACTTTGTTTGAAAAACTATATGGAACAGATGGGTTCCAAGACGAGATAGGCCCTGAAATTCGGTTGGCCGAAAAAAAAGACGGAACAATTTATGTCTCATTATCGCTTGCAAGCCGTTTTTTTCGTTGGTTTGAAGTCGCGCCCGAGTCATTGCTTATCGGTTTTTTCAGAAACAAAGAAATATTCGAAAAACAACTTATTAATTTCATTCTGTTCTTTGTGGAAAGATATAAAAAAAGACATAAAGACAAAGATGTGCTTCTTTTAGAAAAATATAAAAAATACGCTTTTTTGCCTTACTTTATAGAAAAATTAGAAAAACAAACTCTTTGCTCGTACGAAAAATACAGGAAAAATAGAATAAGAACTATCTTTAAAAAGATTTTAACTTTCTTCAGATTCCTCCGGTTTTCATGGATAAAGTCTCTCTAGCATGTTTAAATGCTTTTTTCAGATCGCATAGCGGGAAAAAACGACCTACCTTTGTTTTGACGAATACGGTTGTATCATTGTCATTTGAGTTTTTGTAAAGTTCTTTCTCCAAATAAACGATCCAGCCTAATGTACTTTGGATCCCTTGATCAATGTTTTCTTTTTCAAACGCTAAAACTATTTCAATAGATTTTTCTTCGTTCTCAGGAAGACATACATGAAGACCTATCATCTCCCCTTCAAAGAGAAAGGTTTTTGGTATTGTTTTTATCCGAAGGCCTTCTGATTCGAATGACGGGATTTCTTTTAAAACAGAAACAGGATCAAAGATCTGTTTTAGAAGCTTTTCTTCTTTTTTTCCTTTAAGCCATTCCTTTCCAAACAGCCTTTTATCATATTCTTGTAGGCCTTTTACCTTTTCAATGAATTCCATCCGAACTTCGTTCATGAGCTTTTGATCAGGTTTAATTTTAGAGAGGGCTGATTCTTGCGCTTCTTTCGCTTCTTTAAGCCTCTGTTCCTCCGTTTTTATAACGCGTTTTTCGAATAATGATTTGATTTTTTCTAACATATATATTCCTATTCTACATTATTTTTTTTCGAGAGATGGATAACAAAAAATTGTTGAATTGTTCTTCGGTTGGCATGCCAAACTTTGAGATTGGCATAGTAAAGTCCTGACCTCTATTATTGTTATACAAAGAAAGGATTTCACTCAAAATCGCAGAAAAAAGAAAAACAAAATGTTCATGCCTAGTTACAATTACGAATTGTTGTTCCGGGTCATCACTTTCTTCAAGTACATTATGGCCATCTCTTTCTTCATCGAAAAACCCTTTGTTAACAGCGACCTTTTTTGCTCTTTTCAAAGAGGTTCCAATGCGAAGTGTTTTAAAGGCATTTTTACCAACCTGTTGGCTTGTCTTTATTTGAAAGACTAAAACGTTTTTTCCTTCTTTTCTCACGAATTCTTCAAGATAGATTACACATAGTTTTAAAAGATTGTTTTTTTCTATCTCTATAAGACCTAGCGAGTCCCGCTCTATTTCCTTAAACAGGAAATTATACAAAAAATTGGAAAAGGCTCCTTTGTCTGTAAAAAAAGTATCGTCCAGCAGAAACCGATTCCATAACTCATATGATCTATCAATTTTATCTTCTAAAGACTCTAATTCACCCTCAAACTGAAAATCTAAAACTTTATACATTTTATTCTCCATGTCTCTTTCGTAACGATCTCAGAATATTCCGATTCCATTGACGACGCAACGATTTAATGAAATAATTTGTCGTTATTGTTTTAAAAAATGGAGAAAAATATGGAACAAAGCTTGGAACAGAATCAAAATAATGTTGTTTCCAACGAGCAACAAAGTCAATCTCCTAATATGGGAGAGAATGCGACTCTATATTTCAAATACCCTGATATTGAGTCCCAAAGTCAATCTCCAACATATCTTCCGGAAGACGAGAAAACTAAAATTCGAAACGCTCTAGAAATGCAAATCCGAGTAGAGTCCCCTAATGGAACTATTCTAGGGAAAAAAGATGACAAAAATTATTTCGTTTGCTTTAATGACGAAAGCGTTCAATCTTTGATAGTTGAAGCAAAGGCAACGTTAATGGATGATGTCTTTATCCGATTTTCGGCGCTTGCGCAACGGTATACGGTTTCAAAACAATCGATCAAAAATTGGTACGAAAGAATTTTGAAACATATCCCAGATCTTTTTGTTCGGATCGGAAAAACTAAATTTATATCGGTAAAAAAACTTCGCGAATTGGAAAAATCTTTGATGGCTCAATTTAACGAAGATGTTAAAAACTCAAAAGTGTAATAAAAAGGCCAGGAGAGATGATCTCACAGAGAGACTCTCTCCGAAATTTATCGAGAGAAAAAAATGAAATGTCCTGTCTGTGACGGCAAAGGAAAACTATATAGCGAGTGCGCTCGCGCAAGATTGTGCCCAAAGTGCAACGGAAAAAAAGAAATAGAAGAAGTTATTACCTTCTACGAAAAAACTCATAAGCCAAAAACTGCTCTCGACGAATCTGTGCCGGAAATGAAAAGCGTTTTTGAAAAATTGTTGAAGGAAATGGATGAGCGGGGAATTGATCGATATCGATAGTCACGTTTTTTTGACAGACTCAGAGCGATGCCTTTGTCAGAAAATTGTCGACAAAGGTTGTTCTCCGGTTTCAGCCGGAAAAATGCTCGGACTCGAAGCGGATACCGTAAAAAAAGCGATGGAAAATCCGCGAGTTAACAACTATATTTTCGAATTAAAACGAAATGCCGCTGAAGCGGCTGAAATCACATATGAATGGAAAATTCTTAAATTAAAAGAAATCATTAACATTGCAATGCCACAGGATATTTCAGAAATCGGAATGACAGGAAATCTTGTTATTCGCGCGATCGAAGAACTCAACAAAATGCAAGGCGATTACGCCGCCGAAAAGAAATTGAATGTAAACGCGTCCTTGAATCTATCTCCATGCATGTTGCATGTTAAAGAGGCCTTGGAAGAGCTGAAAAACAAGAAAGAGTTCTAAATGTTTATCGCCTTTTTCAACCACCGCAAAAGCAATGGCTTTACACTTTTTAACGTCCCCATTCCAAGCAACAAATAGATTATATTTAACGAGTCTTCGCTATCTATTTGAGTGAAATTCGATCCGAAAAAACTATTGCAAAACGGGATAATGAGCAAATTAAAGCATAGAGATAGCGAGCATATCCATCCTAGTATGCCCCACCATCCTGTCATGAGCAAACTCTTTGTCGATAGAATCATTTCTGTTAATTCAATCTCTTTCGCCTGAAGATCTGTATTCACCTTTTCCAATAGCTCTGTTTTATCGATCTTGTTCCCTTCGCTTTCAACCGAGTTGATCAATTTTTGTACAGTTGACACAACGCCTGCGGGTTGAGTGCTTAAAAGAATGGACGCGATTTTCTGGAAAAATCCCACGATAAATTTCAACCTTTCTTTTGGAAAAAAAAGAGCAAGAAGAAATGTGTTATTTTAACAGATTATTTAATCTTTTAAATTTTTCCGTATGACAATTTTTTGCTTAAAATAAAAAAGATCGTCAAACTTGCATTTTAAGATTTCTAATATCTTTTCCGCTTTTTCTACCGTCAAATTAGCTTGTTTTTTAGAAAAAGTCGATTTTCTAAAAGGAAAAAAGGAGGACTTCGCGATAGATATCCTTTTTTTGTCAAAAAAAGACAAATCTCGATATTTCGAGATAAACGTTTCAACGCTGTAATCCAAATCGATTAGTCTCTTTTTGAATTTTTTGTCGTCTAAAAAAATTTGGTTTACTATTTTGAAGAATTCCATTTATTTCCTTTTCCAAAAGCTGGATTTTTTTAAAAACACAAGCCATTTCTTTCGCGAGCTCAATTCTTCGCGGGTCGATGTCAAAAAGCATATTCATAACTGATTTCCTTTGCAAGCTCGTCACGCAAAATCTCAAATTTGAATTCGATTTCCCAATCAACATCCTTCTCTAATAGTCGAAAAATTTCCGATTTTTCTTCTTCTTCTATTTTCTTTCTTTCGATATATTTTTGCATTAACGCGGAGAGATTTCGCTCGCTCTTGTGAAAAGATATTGTGTTTGAAAACAACCATTCCTTTCTCAGGATCTTTTTCGTTTCTTCGGGAATCTCGGCATATGTCCGATACATTTCGCATACGTTTTGCATTGTTTCACGAAATAAAACAGTTCCTAGAATTTTTAACATAAAATCCTCCATTTTTATTGCTCAATCTTCGCTATCTTGCCCTTTCATCACATATATCCTGAACCATTTTTCTTTTCCATGGATATTGATTCGCCTCCAACAACCAACTATTTTTCCTTCTTTTGTTCGAGCAATTATCTCATGACCAGATGTGGCCTTGACTATAAATTCTATATCTTTGTTCCTGTAGGTGGCCGATGAATAAAATTCTTGCCCTGATTTTGATCCTACTACTTCTATTCTATACATGTTTCCTCCTTGTCTCCTTGCTGAGTTAGTTCCCGAATGACCTGTCATCGTCTTGCTCTTGAGAGAGCAAGAGTTGATTGAGTTCCTCCATCTCTTCTTTCGTGTAATAACAAAGATTGTCCAGTTCTTCCCATACTTTGAATAATTCGTCCATTTTTTCCTCTCCATGCGTAAAAAAGACAACTAATTATATGTTCTTACGTTTCGTCTTTCAATCCATTTTTTTACATCTTCTATGTCATATCTAATGGATTTTCCAATCCTTTTATAGTTCGGTACCTTCCCTTCTTTCCTATATCTTCGAAGAGTTACGGCCGATTTCTTTATCATTTTAGCAAAGTCAACTTCTTTTATTAGTTCCATGATTTTCTCCTACATGTTCTCTTCGTATTGCGCGATTGTGTAAAAAATTATGTTTCTAAAGACGTTTTCTAACTTTTTTATTTGCTCTGTTTTTTCGGAAATTTCGCCGAACAAAGAAAGAACAAACTTTTCTATTTGATCATAATTGTCCGATGCGATCGATCTCGCTATTTCCTTAATTTCTTCGTCTTCGTCCGCAGATAAATCGCAAATTTTTTCCCAGACATCTTTTGAAAGAGATGCATCAATGCATTCATGGTACCAACGGGCTTTAAGCATTTCAGAGACGCAAAAAATAAACGTTAATTTTTTTGTCTTTGTAGAAAGTTTTTCGCCGAATATTCTTTGCCTTTCTTCATTGTTGTTCGCTGATGCCCGGCCATACGCTTCTATTGCAGAATGATTCTCTTCGTTTTCTTTTTCATCTTTTAAAGCTTGAATTATTTCTGGAGTCATTTCTTTTTTTTCAATTCTACTGAGGATTTCAACGACCGTTTCCTTTATTGATTTATTTTCATTTTTCAATAAAAAAAGCAATTTTTCTGTAATTTCTTTTCCCGAAAAAAATCTCAACGCTCTTATCGCTCTCTCTTTCTCGAATTTTTCTGATGTATCGCATTGATTTAATACATTTTTTAGTATTTTTTTTGTCAAAAAACGTGACGGAAATTTTTCGACACATGCTAAAATGTGTTCATTTGATTCTTTGTTGTTTTTCTCGGCGATTTGGTCTACTAAATCGGCATATGGTAATTTTTCAAAGTCTTCATAGTGGCAATTAACAATATATTTCAAGACTATATTGTGTTCTTCTGCATTGTTACTTTTTGAAAAGTTCACTAACTCACAGAACACGCTCATTTTTATCTCCTATTCGCTAAATATGAAAAATTGTTTTTATCGCTTTTCGTTCGGCTTTATTCATTCTTCTCTAAAATGCGGCGTCGCCCAAATTATTTTGTCAAAATTGACTTTTCTCCCATCCAAGCGCTCTTTCATTCTTTTTTGTTGAGCTTTTAGCTTGATTTTTTTTAAAGCTTCTTTTGCATCACTTCTAACCCATTCATGTTTGTCTTTAGAAAGCTTAATCAGAACTTGAATGACTTCAGGAGTAGCTGCTTTCTCTCCTAAGTTTCCTAAAGCTTCTGTTGCATCACTTCTCACCCATGCAGTTTCATCTCCACAGAACTTAATCAGAGTTTGAATGACTTCTGGTGTTGCTGCTTTCCCTCCTAAGCGTCCTAAAGCCCGTACAGCATATCCTCTGATCCCTTCATCCTCGTCTTCGCAGAGCTTAATCAGAGCTTGAATAACTTCAGGAGTTGCTGCTTTCCCTCCTAGGTTTCCCAAAGAACACGTGGCACTTTTTCTCACCCATTCATCCTGATCTCCAGTCAGTTTCACCAGAACTTGAATAACCTCAGGAGTTGCTTTCTCTCCTAAGTTTCCCAAAGCCCAAAAGGCATATCCTCTGAACAATTCATCCTCGTCTTCGCAGAGCTTAATCAGAGCTTGAACTACCTCTGGTGTAGCTGCTTTCTCTCCTAGGTTTCCCAAAGCCCTTGCAGCATTCTCCTTTGTTTGTTTGTCTGAGCTTTCGCAATCTTTTAAAAGTTCGCTAATTGGTTTCATTTTTCTCTCCTAAGTATCCTAAAGATTCTGTTGCATTCCATCTAACCCATTCATCTTTGTCTCCCGAGAGCTTAATCAGAACTTGAATCACCTCAGGTGTGGCTTTTTCGCCTAATTCTCCTAAAGCCCACGCCGAGCTTCCTCTAACCAATCTACCCTTATCTCCCGAGAGTTTAACCAGAGTTTGAATGACTTCAGGAGTTGTTGCTTTCTCTCCTAAAATTCCCAAAGCATCTACAGCAAATTTTCTCACCCATTCATACTGATCTTCAGCGAGTTTAATCAGAGCTTGAATCACCTCAGGAGTAGCTGCTTTCTCTCCTAAGTTTCCTAAAGCCCAAGCGGAATATCTTCTCGCCGACCTATCCTCGTCTCCCGAAAGTTTCACCAGAGCTTGAATGACTTCAGGTGTAGCTGCTTTTTCTCCTAACTCTCCTAAAGCTAGCGCGGATTCGATTCGCTCTGATCTGTCCATGCTTTCGCAAGCTTTTAAAAGTTCGTTAATTGTTTTCATTTTTCTCTCCTAAGTATCCTAAAGATCCTGTTGCGTTGCTTCTAATCCATTCATCCTTGTCTTCTGAAAGTTTAATCAGAGCTTGAATAACCTCAGGTGTGGCTTTTTCGCCTAAGTTCCCTAAAGCCCACGCGGCACTTTTTCTCACCCATTCATCTTGGTCTCCAGATAGTTTAATCAGAGCTTGAATTACCTCAGGAGTTGCCGCTTTTTCGCCTAAGTTCCCTAAAGCCCACGCGGCACTTTTTCTCACCCATTCATCTTGGTCTCCAGATAGTTTAATCAGAGTTTGAATTACCTCAGGAGTTGCCGCTTTTTCGCCTAAGTTCCCTAAAGCAAATGCGGCACTTTTTCTCACCCATTCATCTTGGTCTCCAGATAGTTTAATCAGAGTTTGAATTACCTCAGGAATAGTTTGAATTACTTCAGGTATGGCTTTCTTTCCTAGGTTCCCTAAAGCAAATGCAGAATTTTCTCTGACGAATTAATTTTGATCTCCAGCGAGTTTAATCAGAACTTGAATCACTTCAGGAGTTGCGGCTTTTTCTCCTAAGCGTCCTAAAGCTCCTGTTGCGTGGCTTTGAACCCATCCATTATAGTCTCCAGTCAGTTTCACCAGAGTTTGAATGACTTCAGGAGTCGCTGCTTTTTCTCCTAAGTGCCCTAAAGCCAATGCGGAAACTGTTCGAACACATGCATCTTTGTCTTTAGAAAGCTTAATCAGAGCTTGAATAACTTCGGGTGTGGCCGCTTTTTCTCCTATCGTTGCAAGTGTCCACGCGGCTTTCCACTTTATTTTTTTGTCTGAGCTTTCGCAAGCTTTTAAAAGCTCGTTTAATCTCTCGCTAATTGTTTTCATTTTTCCACTCCTAAATATTCCAAAGCTTCTGTTGCAACTCTTCTCACCCATCCTTTCTGGTCTTCCGATAGCTTAATCAGAGCTTGAATAACCTCAGGTGTGGCTTTTTCTCCTAAGTTCCCTAAAGCAAATGCGGTTCTTTCTCTGACGAAGTAATTTTGATCTCCAGCGAGTTTAATCAGAACTTGAATCACCTCAGGAGTTGCAGCTTTTTCTCCTAAGTGTCCTAAAGCTCCTGTTGCGTGGCTTTGAACCCATCCATTATAGTCTCCAGTCAGTTTAACCAGAGTTTGAATGACTTCAGGTGTTGCTGCTTTTTCTCCTAAGAGTCCTAAAGCTAATGCGGCAATTGTTCTCACACATGCATCTTTGTCTTTAGATTGCTTAATCAGAGCTTGAATCACTTCAGGTGTGGCCGCTTTCTCTCCTATCATTCCAAGTGTCCACGCGGCTTTCCACTTTATTTTTTTGTCTGAGCTTTCGCAATTTTTTAAAAGTTCGTTTAATATCTCGATAATTTCCATTTTTTTCTCCTAAATTTAATTTTACAAGATCAATTGTATTGCTTCTTCCCCCAATCGTCTCAAAGCGAACATGGCTTTTATTTGAATTCTGTCGGAGTTTTGATCTTCGCAGAGCTTAATCAGAGCTTGAACTACCTCTGGTGTAGCTGCTTTCTCTCCTAATCTCCCTAAATTCCGCACAGCATTTCTGCGTTTTATACCACTTTTGCTTTCGCAATTTTTTAAAATCTCGTTAATTGTTTTCATTTTTCTCTCCTAAATTTTCTAAAGCATCCGCGGCACTTTTTCTAACCCATTCATCTTTGTCTCCCGAAAGTTTAATCAGAACTTGAATCACCTCAGGAGTTGCGGCTTTTTCTCCTAATCTCCCTAAAGCCCACGCGGACTCGCTTCTAACCCATTCATCTTGGTCTCCCGATAGTTTCACCAGAACTTGAATCACTTCAGGAGTTGCGGCTTTTTCTCCTAATCTCCCTAAAGCCCACGCGGACTCGCTTCTAACCAATTCATCCTTGTCTTCGGAAAGTTTAATTAGAGTTTGAATCACCTCAGGAGTTGCAGCTTTTTCTCTAAAGTGTCCTAAAGCTTCTGCGGAATTTGTTCGAACTTTTTCATCTTTGTCTCCCGAAAGTTTAATCAGAGTTTGAATCACCTCAGGAGTTGCAGCTTTTTCTCCTAAGTGTTCAAATGCCCATGTAGCTTTTTCTCTGACGATTTTATTCCGGTCTCCCGAGAGCTTAATCAGAACTTGAATCACTTCAGGTGTGGTCGCTTTTTCTCCTAAGTCTCCTAAAGCTTCTGCAGCACTTCCTCTAGCTTTTTTGTTCTTGTGTTCAGCGAGTTTGCTCAGAATTCGAATCACCTCTTGTGTTGTTGCTTTTTCTACCAATTTCGCCAAAGCTTCTGCTGCAGAAGAAATTACGAGAGCAGATTCAGTATCGTCTTCGCATCGCATAATCAGAGCTTGAATCACCTCAGGTGTGGCTTTCTCTCCTAATCTCCCTAAAGCTCGCGCAGCGTGGATTCGAACGTAGAAGTCTTCAAAGTCTTGATCTTCCGAGAGCTTAATCAGAATTTGAATAACCTCAGGAGTAGCTGATTCTTTTGCTAAGTTTTCTATTGCTTTCGCAGCTTTAATCCGAGCTGATCTGTCCCCTCTTTCGAATCTTTCAATGTTTCTTTCTAATGTTTTTTGAACGTTCATGATATCTCTCCATTTTTCTGATTAATCACATTCAGTCAACGATCACATAGTATCACGTATGATCACGTTTGCAATAGTTGACGCATGTTTTTTTGAACTGATAGAGAGATATGTGTTGACTTTAAAAAGAAACGCGCTTCTGTTTCTGTAATTAAGGTTTCACGTGGAACACACCGTTGATTAGCTTTCACTACTCTTGACACGTCAAAGTTATGCGCTATAATTCATTTGTTTTTTTTACACAGAAAAAACGAAAGTCAGGTAAAGAGCGTATTCAAAACTGAAGACGCTCTTTTTTTAGCAGAAGGAAAAAGTATGTCGAGAAAGGTCTTTTCTTCCTTTATTTGCAGAGTTGTTGACTTTTTCTTGGCTGTTTATTTTGGGGCCTGCTTGTTAGGGATTTCGATTTTTGGTTTTGACATTTTTTTAAAAACGCTTTCTGCTTTTTTTTAAAAAGATCAGTCTGAAAGCAATCTAGCAAGAATAGTCTTCGCACTCGTTTCTGTCGCTTTTCCAGAAGATCTTCCTAATCTTGCCAGTATTTCAGCTAGCTTGTCAGCTCTAGAAGGACTAACAGCTGCGCGCGCAACATAATCAGACATTTTCGGTCCGATCTCGCCGAGTCCGAGTGCGAGCAGAGATGCAGCGCTCGTCGGAGTTAATCCACTTGTTAGCCCTGAGGCCGCTCCGGCTCCTGCCAAAATTTTTCCAAGTTTGCTACCGATTACTCTGTTGTACAGACTATGTGCTTGCGTGAGTTTCGAGCTCGCGATATCTTGCATTTCTTTGATCGCTGCTAGACTTTTTGGGGCGACAAGATCGAGCATCTCTTTCTCTGCGAGACGCCCAGGCCGGCGCAAAAGACCGGTTAGTGTTGTATTCTCTGGAGAGCCGAGAGCGAGATATTCAAGATTTTGGCGCAGTTTCGGATTCGCTGTTTTAAAAATTTCTTTGATTGAAGATCTTTCCTTCGGATTTTTAAACGCGCTCAAAAATCTTGGCAATGTCACGTCTTGAGTGACCGGCCCTTCTTTCTCTTCTGTTATTGCTCTTATTGCTCTAGAGCCTCTGTAAGGATTGATGTATTTGTCGAAGTATTCTTGATTTAACGCTCTGAATTTTTCTCCGAACCCTTTCTCTGGCACATATGTATCTAATGTGTCAGAGATATCTGATCCTAGTTTTTTTAACATATAGTTTATTTTTTGTATCTTGTCTCGACTGTTCGGATCTTTTGCTGAAATATAACGTCTTTCAGCCGATAGCTGTTTGTGAAGCTCATGAGCGCTTTCCAAGGTCGGAGTCTTCAAATATTTGTGCAATCTTGTTTTGGTTTCTAAAGGCAAATCTTTTGTTAAGTCAGAACCTAGATCGCTGTAGACTCGTTTCTTTGCCGTCAATTCAGAAAGAGTGTCTTTTGGGATTATCTTTTGTAGCTTTTCTGGAGATACTCCACGGAACATTTTGGACAAACTCTCGTCATATTTTGTTGTTTCTTGCATCAGATCACTTCCGAGCGTATTGCTTATCATTTCTTTTTTTTTCAACTCAGGAGTGAAGATCTCGTTATATCTTTTTCCGAATTCTTCTCTTGTGTTCTTGCCGGCTTCAGCTACAAATCCTTTCGATTCTTTTAAAACGTCTTCTTGTGTTCCGCTGTAATTTTTATACAACGACTGAGCTTTTTCCGCGATTAGTTTTAACGGACTGTTCTTTAAAGCGCCCAAAACTGCTCCTCCAACTCCGCCCGCAACTCTTAACGGAGCTTCAATTGCCGCAGAGC
>Ga0153915_10000419_pt1 | contig 38781 bp, 38 predicted proteins | sample Opewatmetagenome_2_FD_107003 | JGI IMG/M metagenome (GOLD analysis project Ga0153915, IMG submission 107003) | Freshwater wetland microbial communities from Ohio, USA - Open water 3 Core 3 Depth 3 metaG | ecosystem: Environmental > Aquatic > Freshwater > Wetlands | place: USA: Ohio, Lake Erie...
GCGGCTACAACTCGAGTTAAGGAATAGCAGTGAGTGGGCTTTTAGCCAAGCCCATTCGGGGTCGGCGTAGCCAACCCACATTACCACGCCCATAGGGCGTGGGTTTCTAAATTTAACTAAAAAATCAACTGTCGCATCCAAGGCATCGGAAATTGAAAATGCCTGCCGGATCCATATGGGGCATAATGGATTATGCCGGCAGGATATATCTGATTCCTTGAGTTTTATCCAATTGCCAAACGGTATGGTTCTCAGCAAAGACATGGCCAAGAAGATGGGGATCATCTGAAAAACTGCCGGTGGACTATTGTTTGAATATCAGTCCCTATGAAGGCCCCCTGATACATCAGGATGAGGAGGCGTGGCAGGAAGAATTGGACATGGTTTGCAGGAAGCTGTATAAATACATGGAAAGCAGAAAAACAGCCAATCATTAATATTTGGACAATATCTACGGAAAGTTATATAAAGGTAGACATAGTTTTAATATCGATCAGTTTGAAGGCCCTATAAAACACAAAGGTCAAAATAATGGCAGAGAGAGCATACATTACTCCTAACGTGCTTAAATGGGCAAGAGAATCAGCAAGGATGTCTGCAGAAGCCGGCGCTGATAAGGTATCTGTATCTGTCGAAAAATTAAAGGAATGGGAAGAAGGCATAAGTCAGCCAACGATCAGACAAGCAGAAATATTGGCAAAGGCCTATAGAAGACCCTTTGCCCTTTTCTTTTTACCTGAGGTCCCCAGGGACTTTCAACCGTTGCAGGATTTTAGGAAAAAAACTGCCAAGCCGCTTGGAACCGCCTCAATTTTTATTATCAGGGAAATTCAACAGAAACAGGCATGGATTAGAGATGTATTTGAAGAATCAAATGAGGTGCCGCTTTCCTTTGTCGGCAGGTTCTCTCTTCAGGATAACCCGATAGATGTTGCAAATGATATTCTTAAGACACTTGATATTGACCCATCAAATTATTCAACAGGCAATCCGATAAAAGAATGGATTGATAAGGCAGAGTCAAAAGGGATCTTTATTTCCAGGACAAGCTTTATTCATTCAAGACTTAAATTAGACATTCAAGAAATACAAGGTTTTTCAATCGCAGACACCTATGCACCTTTTGTATTCGTAAATTCTGAGGACTGGAATGCGCCGCAACTTTTTACATTGATCCATGAATTGGCGCATATCTGGATTGCTGAATCGGGAATATCTAACGACATTGAACCGGAGCTGAACGGCAAAGACAAATTCCACCCTGTTGAATTATTTTGCAATGAAGTTGCCGCCAATGTTTTGATGCCGTTAAGTGTAATGCAAAGTGTTAGCGCTTCGATATTCACTTCGGCCAGGGAGGTCTTCAGAACATCGAGAACTTTAGGCGTGAGTTCTTTTGCCCTTTTGTATAGGGCATATAATCTAAAGTCTATCACTTTAGAAAGATATCAAAATCTAAAGAGAGATGCGGAGATAGACTTTAAAGCTTTTCTCCAATATGAAGAGGCCAAGAAGGCCAAAATGAAAGAGCAAAAAGGCGGGCCGAATTATTATCTGCTTAGCGTGAATAAAAATAGCCGATTATTCACTCAGATAGTATTGGATGCTTTTCGTGGAGGGTTTATTGAGCCGACGCAGGCAAGCGGTTTATTAAACACACAGGTAAATAATTTCCCTAAACTGGAAGAACAAATCTACAGGTGAGCATGCAGGCAAAAAAATATTGCTTAGATGCTAATGTACTTATTCAGGCCTGGCAAAAATATTATTCACCAAAAATATGCCCTGATTATTGGGGAGTCCTTGATGACTTGGGGATGAAAGACATTATCTTCCTTCCACAGATGGTATATGAAGAAATTACTCGAACTGATGATGACCTGACGAAATGGCTTAAAAGCAGCAATATCCCCAAATATAAAATTGATGAGCCCGTTACAGAGTGTCTGAAAAAGATTTACGAAAAAGATCCCGTACATAAATTCCTCGTAGATAATACAAAGCAAAGGTCTTTGGCTGATCCTTGGGTAGTTGCCCATGCCTTAAAAGAAGGCGCGGTTCTTATTACCAAGGAAGAAAAAGTAACCGCTATCAATACAACAAGAATTAAAATCCCAAATGTCTGCGAGAATATGGGAGTCCCTTGGATGAATGATTTTCAATTTATCGAGGAATTGAATATCCAGTTTTCCTGTCGTATTGCAAAAAGTCCAGGCCATCATCCTTGATACTTTCATGCAATATATTAGATTGAATCAGTCTGTTTAATAGACAGTCTAATATGAGGTTAAAATCTATTATATTCAGGTACAATTTATTTGAAACATGATAACAGAATCACTCCATTTGCTTGACCATATTCGAGAATCTTTTAATGCTGAGACAAGCAGAAGGGAACGATCTATTATTGGTCAGTTCTTGACTCCTTCGTCGATTGCGCATTTTATGGCATCCATGTTTGAACCGTGGGTACAAAATGTTAGGATCCTCGATCCGGGCGCCGGGGCCGGGGTGCTTTTTGCCTCATGTGTCGAAGCCTTGATATCCCAAAAGACCCGCCCACGCTCCATTGAAGTTGTCGCCTATGAAACGGACAGGGTTATTCTTCCTTATCTGGTAAAGACAATGAAGCGATGTGAGGCACTGTGCCTTGCTAATGATGTCCGTTTCCATGGGATGATAAAGGATGAAGATTTTCTTTTATCGGCTGTTTCAGAGACCAGTGGAGCATTTTTTGTCTCGCCGTCAAAACCGTTTACACACGTCATCATGAATCCACCTTACAAAAAGATCAATGTTAAGGCAGAGGCAACAAAAAAATTATATGCAGCGGGTATAGAGGTGGCGAACCTTTACGCTGCCTTTGTGTGGCTTTCAATTCGAATGCTTAAACGGGGTGGGCAGCTAGTAGCCATAACACCACGAAGCTTCTGCAATGGACCTTATTTCAAGAAATTCCGTTTAGCATTTCTGAGGATGATGAATATCAAGCGGATACACATATTCATGTCACGCAATAAGGCGTTCGGCGATGATAGTGTCCTGCAAGAAAACATCATCTATCATGCTATTCGAAACGATCAGAAACCTGAAACAGTTGCAATATCTATGTCTGAGGGTATGGATTTTGATAATGAATTGATCCTATCCATTCCTTATGGCCAGGTTGTGCATCCTGGCGATAGGGATGGATTTATCCATTTGGCAGTCGATAAGGACAATCTGGATACACTGGAAAAGATGGGTTCCTTTGTGTCTTCCCTCGCCAAACTTAAGCTTGAAGTTTCCACGGGACGTGTCGTTGATTTCAGGGCTAAAGAATTTTTGAGACAGCGGTCTCAGGATGGGACGGCGCCGCTGATCTATTCTTGTCATTTTTCTGATGGCTTCATTAATTGGCCTATCGAATCAGGGAAAAAACCAAATGCCATTGTTTCATCATCTGAGACTTCAGATCTTTTGGTGGAAGCCGGGTACTATGTGCTTACAAAAAGATTCTCATCCAAGGAGCAGAAAAGAAGGGTGATGGCGGCAATCTATGATCCTTCGCGGATCAAAGCCCCTTATATCGGTTTTGAGAATCATATAAATTATTTTCATGTACAGGGGAGAGGCATGTCCGCTGATATGGCAAAAGGGCTTGCGCTGTACCTTAATTCCACTATGGTTGATTTGTATTTCCGTCTATTCAGCGGCCACACACAGGTTAACGCTACTGACCTAAGAAAGATGCCTTATCCGGCCAAAGAACAGCTTTTACGTTTTGGTTCCTATGTTAAAGATAAAATGCCTGATCAAGATACTATAGATGCTATCATAGAAAAGGAGTGTCTCGAATGGGAATTCATATCAGATATGTTATCCCATAATAAAATAATCAATCTTTAATGAGGCATTTAGATTGTATATCCTTAAGTGGCGATTCAGGTTAGCAGAATTAAATGTAATTCCTCATGCATTCAAAATATATGATTACAGGGAAGGAGGTAATAATGCTTATTGAAGTAGTTAAACTTCAAGATGAAGCCAATACACAAAAAGGCGATCTCCTCGAGGACATTGCGGAAGAATTTCTGAAGACACAAGGATATGAAGTCTTGCGACAGGTAAGGGTTACCGCCTCTGAACTGGATTTGCTCTGTAAACATAAAGTTTCTGGAAAAGAAATATACGTTGAATGTAAAGCCCACAAGGAGACGCTATCATCGAATATTTTGACAAACCTTCTTGGAACGGTTGATTTTCATGATTATGCTGAAGGTTGGCTTGTTACTACTGGTCCATTGGGAAAAGATGCAAAAGGATTCATGGAACAATGGGAGAAGAAGGACTCTGAAAAACGCAAGAAATTAAGTCTCTATACGCCCGAAAGGGTTTTAAATTCATTGCTAGACGCAAGATTATTGATGCCTCAACCCAAGGAAAGAGCTGCAGAACTGATAAAAGAGCATGATCTTTCAATAGGAGATTGGGTTTTATTGATAACTCTTTGGGGGAAGTTTTGGGCATGTCCTATATTACACAATGGAATTCCAAAATCATTGCTTCTATTCTGCGCACAGAAAGGCAGCCAGATATCCGACCCAACTATCATTGAAAAGATAAAGTCCACAGATTTTAGCTTGAAAAACTTGGATTTTTTAACTGAAGAAAGCAATCAAGGCTCAATTGAAAAAATCACGCAACAAAAAGATACTGCAATTGTTGAAGTAGAGTTTGGTGAGAAATGGTTTGACTATCGCCCCGCACGCCCAGAACACTTTGTTGGCAGGAAAAGGGCTCAAAGAGAACTCCTTCAATTTTTCACTAAAGTAAAAAAGGGCAGAACTGATTCACGTATCTTCGCGATAAAAGGTGATTCAGGCATTGGGAAAAGCTCCCTTGTCGCTAAGATGCGAGAAGTAGCAAAATTAAGTCATAAGCCGAATAATCTGTTTCTTTATGCTGTTGATATGAGGGCAGCAAATGACGCCTCATATATTTCTTCCGCCATTTTAAAAACCTTAAAGTCCGCGGCTATGCAAGGATTTGGTTCCCACGATGAGCTGAAAATCACAAACTACACTGATCCCTTACGGAGTGAGTCTATCAACTCATTTCTAGCTGAATGCAATCGAAAACATGAGTTGATAATACTTGTATTCGATCAGTTTGAGGAACTGTATTCCAAATCTAATCTCTTTACAATATTTGAGGAAGCAAAGCGACTCATGTTCTCTGTTATAGCTGCTTCCACGAATTTAGTTCTTGGATTTGCATGGAAAGCAGACAGCACCGTACCACAATCGCATCCAGCATATCACATGTGGCATCAATTATCTGATCATCGTTTTGAGGTTTCACTTAAACCGTTTAGTCATTCTGATGCAGAACAGTCTTTAGGTATGTTTGAACGTGAGCTGGGAGAGAGAATTCTGCCAGAGCTCCGTAAATATCTTTTGGAAAATAGCCAAGGATATCCATGGCTGTTAAAAAAATTATGTATTCATTTTTATGAACAATTACAACATGGTATTACTCAACAACAGATGGCAAATCGTTCGTTAGATATATCATCACTATTTGATCAAGATTTAAACAATCTGACTGATGCAGAAATGGGATGTTTGAAACTCGTCGCAAAAAATGCGCCTATGGATTGGTTTGAAGTTCTTGAAAATGCTGGCCACGAGATAGTTCAAGCTCTTCAGGACAAAAGGCTCCTGATTAGAAGAGGAGATAAACTTAACCTTTATTGGGATATCTTCCGTGATTATGTTTTGTATGGGACAATCCCGTCAATTCCCTTTACCTATATCCCCCAATCCCCATCTCTTGATGCATTGCTAAGTGTTGCAATGGAGCTTGATAATGCTGAAGGTAAAACAATTAAATACTTGGCAGATAAATCTAAACTTGAGGAGAGCACTGTCAAAAATATTGTCCATGATCTGAACCAGTTTGGGATTATTTCAATTTCAGGTAATGAAATTATATTAGATAGCCAGTTAAATGAATTAAATGCAAAGTCCATATTAGCCAGCATAAGACTTTTATTTAAACGACATGCTCTTACTGAATTGCTTAAGAATAATAATAGCATCATGCCAGCTGATACAAACCAATTAATAACCTATCTTAAAACGTTAAATCCAACAGCTCAATATCATATAAGAACTTGGACAACATATGCTAAGAGGATGGCTGTATGGATGGAAGCCTTTGGATTGATTCTTCGTAACAACAACGGAATAATTTTTAATGACCTGGGGGATATTGTTGATGGCGAGGTTAAAAAGAGGAGAGGGGAACATAGAAAAATTGTATTTCTGGGGGACACGTCCCCCGCAAAAGTTGTCGAAGCCCTAGATATTTTGAAAACAGGTGCAAAATCACAAGTGAACATGATAAATCAACGCTATCGTAATGCTTGCGCTATTTTGTATCGGTTCAGGCTGATAGAGATGACATCAGCGAATGAATTTCGTATTTCTGAAAGTAATAGAGAATACTCTTCATCAATTGAAGCAGTGTGGATAAAAGCTAAAGAAGAAGAATCCCTTAAGGTCGTGATTGATAAACTGAAAGCAGAACCATCGATTTCAACAATTTTGCTTGGCAAGTTTATATCAGAGACTTTTAAAAGAGATTGGAAAAGGGCTTCATGGAAACGAATTGGTAGTGGCCTTCGTCAATGGGCAAGTTGGTTGATGGCTCCAATTGGAAGGACTGGGCTTCTACCTACTCCTCCAGGACGTGCATCAGGTCCACAATCCAACGTACAACAAAGCAAATTTGCATTTTTAAGAGATAATAATTTATAGGTGCATGTTAGGATAGGGTAAACTATTAACCGAATTGGTTACAAAAGTTTTATGCCGAAAGAGAAATAGTAAGAGGGCTAAAACCTAAATATACAATCACCAACCGGATCGCGGCCGGGTTGACCCTTATTGAGCGGGCGAGGGGTTTTTTGGACGCTGCTACCCTGTCCGAATCCTGGGTGAATGAGATGAGCCGTCGCGCCTTAATCCTGGAAGCACACCATACGACCCATATTGAGGGAACGCATTTGACCCTGGAACAAGCAGAGAGACAGCTCGACTGCAAAAAGGTTTCGAAGGGCGAAACAAACACGCTCTTTTTCAGAATTAAAGAAAAAGGGTAAACTCGCGACAGACTTGCGACACAACTTGCGACATGTTCGCGACTTTATTTATGATATTTGAATTACGCTATGGCAGAATGGGCATTGGGCCGGATATCTCTTGAGATTGCTGAATGAAAAATCAGGAGGACAAAATGAGAAAGGAACTCATTGTTAATTTGTTCAGGAGGTTTGAAGAGGCTTGCTATCTTTATAATGGAATCGAGTGCTGGAGCGCACGGGAACTTCAGGAGATATTGGGGTATTCCAAATGGGACAATTTTAAAAATATCATCGAAAAGGCCAAAATTGCTTGTGAAAAGGCTGGCATCCGAGTTGTGGATCATTTTGCCGATGTCGGGAAAATGATCGAGATCGGCAAGGGTGGACAGAGAGAAATAGATGATATTGCCCTTACCCGTTATGCCTGCTATCTGATTGCCCAGAACGGCGATCCTTCCAAAAGTGAGATATCCTTTGCACAAACCTATTTCGCTGTGCAGACTCGCAAGCAGGAAGTCATTGAACAGCGGTTGCTAGATACGGATAGAGTCACAGCGCGTGATAAGTTGTCCAAATCGGAAAAGAAACTTTCCGGCATCATCTATGAGCGGGGTGTGGACGACAAAGGCTTTGCAATCATCCGTTTAAAGGGCGACCAGACATTATTCGGCGGTTATTCCACTCATGAGATGAAGAAGAAATTAATGGTCCCTGATTCAAGACCTTTGGCCGATTTTCTGCCGACTTTAACCATCAAGGCAAAGGACTTCGCGACCGAACTAACCGGTCATAACGTGATTGAAAAGGACTTAATCGGGGAAGCCCAGATATCAGGCGAGCATGTTGAGAATAATTGCGCTGTGCGAAAGATGCTGATTGAACGCGGCGTTAAACCTGAGGCCTTGCCTCCTGCCGAGGATATAAAGAAGGTTCAGCGCAAACTGCAAGGAGATGAAAAAAGACTCATTCAAGCCGTCAATAAGGATAAAGGCAGAGGTGGCAAATGAGGCACAGCCCTCTACTGATCGCAAAGGTTCCGGCGCAGCAGCCCTCCATCCTTCTCCTTGATGAGATTGCCTCCTGCCTGGACCTTAAGGGCTCAATGGCTATTATTGTGAGGACTCTAAGGACAAAAGATGATAATGTAATAGCTTGTCGCATAATCGAAACGCAGCCTCAACCTTCAGGTAAATAAGATGCCTGCAAGTAGTATCTTTCTCACCAAAACTATACCCCTTCTGTGCTCAATAAATATCAATAGATAAGTTACAAGCCAACAGGTTATTAAAAATTGAAATTATTGACTTACCGGCATAGTTAACATATATTTATCCCGCTAAAAATAATAGTTTGGCTATAATTTTTTATCATTCCAATTTTATTTTTCACAATATTGTATATGGAACAAAATAGCATCATGGAAGGTAAGAAAATTGCATTAATAACCGGCGCAAGCAGGGGTATAGGCGCGTCAATCGCCGTCACCCTTGCAAAGCAGGGCTTTCATATATGGCTCAATTACAGAAAGGATCACGATGCCGCCGCTAAGACAGCAAAGATGATTGAGGATGCCGGCACGGGTTGCCGGCTGCTTCCCTTTGATGTGGCTGATGCCGAATCTGTCCGTGAGACGCTTAATCCGTTGCTGGAAAAGGAATGTCCCTATGTGCTGGTGAATAACGCCGGCATGAATAGAGACGCCTTACTGGTGTGGATGAGCGAGGAGGAATGGCGCGATGTCATGTCGGTAAATCTGGACGGCTTTTTTCATGTGACCAAGATCCTATTGAACTGGATGCTCAGGAAGAGGCAGGGACGTATCATCAACATTGTCTCCACCTCCGGGGAGATCGGCCTGCCCGGGCAGGTGAACTACTCGGCTGCCAAGGCCGGGCTCATCGGCGCGACAAAATCCCTTGCAAAGGAAGTTGCAAAAAGGAATGTCCTTGTCAACGCGGTCTCTCCCGGATTCATCGAAAGCGAGATGACCAAGGATCTGCCCAGGGACAAGGTCCTGCCTATGATTCCCCTTGGCCGGTTTGGAAGACCGGAGGAGGTCGCAGCCCTTGTTGGATTTCTTTGTTCAGAGGAGGCGTCGTATATCACAGGGCAGATCTTCTCAGTAAACGGCGGGGCAAGCACATAGCAATATGCACGGAACAGCCATCACAGGAATAGGCATCATATCATGTCTGGGCAACGATGTCGGCACAGTGGGCGATGCATTGCGTAATGGAAGGTCAGGGATTGTTATTGACGAAACCCGGACAAAACTGGGCTTCCGCAGCCCTTTGACAGGGATGATAAAAGGATTTGATCCGGAGAAATATCTGTCCAGGAAACACCGCAAGACCATGCCGGACTTTGCAGTTCACGCCTTTGCCGCCGTAATGGACGCGCTGAAGATGTCGGGGCTTGACCGGGATGACATACAGAATCAGGAAACCGGCCTTATCTTCGGATGCGATTCCAGTTGCTTGGCCGCTATCGAACAGGTGGATCTGCTCAGAGAACATAAGGAGACCAAATCCATAGGAAGCGGCCTTATCTTCCGTTCAATGACATCCACTATAACCATGAACCTCAACGCCATCCTGAAGACAAAAGGCGCATGCTGGACCATCAGTTCGGCCTGCTCCAGCGGGGGTCATGCGATAGGTCAGGCAGCGGGTCTTATCGCCCTGGGACAGCAGGATCGCATCATCTGCGGCGGGGCGCAGGAGATAACCTGGGAATCCATGTGCAGCTTTGACGGGCTTGGCGCCTTTTCCACACGCACGGATAATCCGGAGGCCGCAAGCCGCCCCTTTGACATCAACCGTGACGGACTCGTGCCGAGCGGGGGCGCCGCCGCCCTGGTCCTGGAGCGATATGATCTGGCGAAGAAGAGGGGGGCGAAGATACTGGGCGAGATCAAAGGATACGCCTTTTCTTCGGACGGGTTTAACCTGTCGGTCCCGAGCGGCGACGGTCTTGGCCGGGCTATGTCAGGGGCATTAAAGAACGCCGGCATCGAACCTTCCGATATAGATTATATCTGCGCCCATGCCACATCCACCCCTGCCGGAGACGCCATAGAGGCCGAAAACATCTTCAGTGTGTTCGGAGAAGACTCCCCGTGGGTCTCGTCCCTTAAGTCCATGACAGGACATGAGCTATGGATGTCAGGGGCATCCCAGGCAGTCTATTCCGTTATTATGGCCCAGCAGGGATTTATCGCGCCGAATATCAACCTTGAAAGGCCGGATAAGAGCTCTGAAAAGCTGAAACTCGTTGAGAGGGCGGTAGAAGCTCCGCCAAGAATGATACTGTGCAACTCAGCCGGATTCGGCGGTACAAATGCCAGTATCATCATCAGGACCTAACCATGAAGTATGATTATATTGTTATAGGCGCCGGCATATCAGGGATTGCTTCAGCAATCATACTTGCCAAACACGGCCGCAGGGTCGCGCTGATTGAAAAATCAGACCGGATCGGCCCCCTTGTCAGGGGGTTTTATAGAAAAGGCATCTTTTTTGACACAGGCTTTCATCACTCCGGCAGCATCGGCAGGGGGGAGATAGGGGACATCTTTTTTCATTACCTTGGCCTGTCGGACGGGCTTAAACAGATCCCGTGCAACCCGGAATGTTTTGATATAGTCAGATTTGCAGACACCCGATTCGAGTTTCGATTCCCCACAGGTTACGACCGGATCAGGGAAAGGCTCCACGGAGTTTTCCCCGACGATAAACACACTGTGGACGAATATCTTGAGGCCATAAGAAAACAGTGCGCGTCCCTTCCCTATCTGAACCTGGACGCGGATTTCGGGACATTGGAGGCGATTAAAAATGCCCATGGCCCCACTCTCAAGGAATTCCTGGATCAGCATACGGACAATAACATCCTTAAAGAGACGCTGTCCGTGCATTGTCTCCTGAACGGTTTGCCGCCCGACGAGCAGTCTCTGATCAATTACGCCAATATTGTCGGCCCATACTATGAATCTGTTCACCGTATCCATGGCGGGGGGGGCGCTATAATAAAGGAGTTTGAGAATGCCCTGGCAAAGGCAGGCGTTGATGTCTTCTGCGGAAGGGCTGTCGCAGAGATTCTTGTTTCTCCTGCCGGGATTTTGCAGGGTGTCCGCCTCAGGGACGGGATGGTCATGGAGGCCGGCGGCTGCATAAGCACCATGCATCCGCTGCAGCTTCTGGAAGTCGTTCCCGAATCCTTTTTCCGCCCTGCGTATGTAACCCGTTTAAGGTCACTTGAGGAAACCGTGTCCGCCTTCATCCTGTATGGTGAAATAGCGCCGGACCTTGAGTTCCTGTCAGGATCAACCCTCTATATCCTGCCCCCCCGTGACACGGATTATTTCAATCTGGATGCCCCGCTGGAAAAAAGGCCCTTTAACATCTCCTCCTCAAGCAACCAGGACAGGGACGCATCGCGAAGGGGTTTTTTCGCCATATGGCCGGCCTCCCCGGATGAAACAGGATATTGGAAGGACTCTTTTTCCGGGGACCGTACCGAGGGATACAGGATCTTTAAAGAAGATATCGCCGATAGGATGATCCGGCATATAGAATCCGCCTGCGAGGAACTCCGCGGTAAAATAAAACCTGTTGATTGTTCAACCCCATTGACCTTAAGGGACTATGCAAACAGCCCCTTCGGCAGCATGTACGGTGTGAAACATAAAACAGAACAGTACAACCCTTCCCCTGCAACAAGGTTGCCCGGCCTTTTGCTCGCGGGCCAATCAATTATTGCCCCGGGTCTTTTGGGGGCCATAATCTCCGGCTTTGTGGCGTGCGGTCATATCCTGGGACACGATTATCTTAGAAGGGAGCTGAAAAAATGCAGTTGAGAAGGGTAGCGATAACAGGCGTGGGCGCCGTGTCCCCCTTCGGCGTGGGCGCGGACATCCTGGTTGAATCCCTTTTCAGGGGAGAAAGCGGGACAGTCGTGGTCCCTGAACTAAGAGCCATTAAAGGCGTGCGCAGTCACGTGGCGGCGCTTGTGAAGGGCGTTGATCCCGGGGTTATCCCCAGAAAACATAGGAGATCAATGTCAAGGATGTCCGTTTATGCGGTGCTTGCCTGCAGGGAGGCATTGAGACAGTCCGGCCTTCCGGCCGAATGCCTCTCCGGAGGGAACATGGGCATATCTATCGGTTCGACCATAGACAGCATTGACACCTTCCAGAAATTCTTTGAGGAATATCTAGCTGAAAAAAGCATGGAACAGATGCGTTCCACAATCTTTTTTCAGATGATGAACCATTCCTGCGCCTTTAATGTATCACAGGCGCTGGGGATAGAAGGGAGGGTCATAGCGCCCTCCGCCGCCTGTTCCACCGGCTGCCAGGCAGTCGGGCTCGGGTATGAGATGATCGCCTTTGGAAAACAGGATATTATGCTTTGCGGGGGGGCGGATGAATTTCATCCCCTTACAACGGCATCTTTTGATATAATAAATGCCGCATCAATAATATATAATGATCGCCCCCGCGAAACGCCCCGGCCTTTTGACAGGGATCGGGACGGCATTGTATGCGCTGAGGGAAGCGGGATACTCCTGCTTGAGTCTCTTGAGTCCGCCAAGAAAAGAGGCGCCGTTATCCTGGCCGAAGTGATCGGGTTTGCAACAACCTCAAATCCTGAGAACATTGCAGATCCGAGCGCTGCCTCAATGGTGGTATGCATGAAAAAGGCATTGACCGACGCGGAAATCAGTCCCAATGAGGTGGATTATGTCAATGCCCATGCCACGGCGACGATCCAGGGGGATATAGAGGAAAGCAGGGCAATCCATGAGGTCCTGGGAAAAGATGTCCCGGTAAGCAGCCTTAAAGGCCACCTGGGCCATACCATGGGGGCCAGCGGAAGCCTTGAATTGATTGCGACAATTAATATGATGAACAGAAATTGTGTAATTCCAACCTTAAACCTTGAAAATCCTGACGAATTATGTAAAAAGATTAATCTGACGCGAAAACTGGAGGAGAGGCGGATAAAATACGCGCTGAAAAATAATTTCGCCCTGGGCGGGGTGAATTCGTCTTTGGTATTACGGAGATATGAGAATGACAAATGAGGAGATTATCCGGATCATCAACGATTCTTTAATCAAGGAGTTTGAACTGGATAGGACAAAGATGGTCCCTGAGGCCATGCTTTATGACAACCTTGAACTGGACAGCCTTGACAGGGTTGATATGGTTATTGTGCTGGAGAATGCATTCAAGTTTAAGATAAGAGAGGAAAAGGAGATCCGGGATATCCGCACGCTGGGCGATATTCATAAATTCGTGATAAATAAGATCCGCGAAAGCGAAAGGATTTCATAATTGCCCCGGGAAAAGCCCAATCCCTTTTTTAGGCCCGCAACTTTCCCAAGGAAAAATAATCTTTTTATAGTATTGATGAATCTCACGGTTTTTCCTTTGCTGGTCATAATGACTGTCATAGGAATTATTGTTTCCGTTCCCGCATTTTTCATGCTCAGGATTATCAGACGAATGGAGCCCCTCGTTATTATCCGCCTTTTTGTATGGATCTACGGCAGGGCCTGGCTGGCCATTATAAAACCATTTACAGGATTTCAGGCTGAGGGGCTTAAAAAGGGGGACTTTAAACCTCCATGCATTATTGTGCCGAATCACCTGTCCTTTTTTGACACCTTTTTCATGGGCGCGCTTCCGTTCAGCGATGTATGCTTTGCCGTACGCGCCTGGCCCTTTAAAATGGCATGGTACGCCCCTTTCATGAGGATTGCCCGTTACCTGGACGTGGAAAGCGCCTCATGGGAGGAATCCTTTGAGGCCTGCAAGAGGGAACTTCAAAGGGGCGGCTCGCTTCTTTTTTTTCCCGAGGCCCATCGCAGCCGCGACGGAAGGCTCGGGCGCTTCTATTCAGGGGCATTCAAGGTGTCCGTTGCAACAGGCATGCCTGTTGTTCCCCTGTGCATTACAGGGACGGGCAGGATGTGCCCTCCGGGAAGACCGCTTTTAAAACCTGCAAAGGTTCGTCTGAAGGCCCTGCCTGCCGTTAATCCCGACAGGTTCCCCGGGCCTGACGGTCATATTGAGATGCGTAAATTCGTCAAGGCCCTCATGGCTGAAGAAATTGAAAGGATGGACATTAGTCATGCAGTCTGACCTGTCACTGCCGATGGCCGCCGATTTGCTTGTCCCCCACCGTCCTCCCCTTTGTCTTGTCGGGCGACTGCTGGAGTTCTCCGGACAGACAGGCGTAGTGGAATCAATTATCGGGCCGGACAATATATTCCTCAAGGAAGACGGGACGCTCCCTTCATTGATACAGGCGGAATTGATGGCGCAGGCATCCGCTGCAGTCAAGGGATACAATGATTTGAGACAGGGCAAGGGAATAAAAAAGGGATTTCTCGTCGATATCCGTGAGATGCGTTTCATGGGCAAGTGTCTTAAGGGCGACACGCTGCATATCAGGGTGGATATAATAAGGACCTTCTCCGGGTTTTCAATTATCAACGGAGAATCGGATAGGAACGGAGAGGTTATTGCAGCCGGCAAACTCAAGATTTGGGTGCCGGAGGAGAGTGATATATCCGGCTGATATTTTTAACTTCTTTCTCCTCCCCTTAAGATAAGGGGCGGCAGGGCGGGGTTATGTTAATATTTTATTCCTCTCCCATGACTCCCCCCATCCCGTTTTATCTTAAGAGGGTGTCTTGACGGTTATGAAAATATTTTCGATAGAATCAGGCTGTATATGAAGCAATTAATCCTTATTACAATAATCCTTCTGATGCCTTTCAACGCTCTGTGTCAGGAACCTCAAGACGCAGCAGCCCCTTCATCCGATAAGACACAGGCCTTTGCCCGTATCAGGAAGGCCGCCTCAAGCGTCCGGACGCTTGCCGGGGAATTCACCCAGGAAAAACATCTTGATATTTTAAAGAACGCCCCTGTCTCTAAAGGCAGGTTTTTTTATAAAACCCCCGACTGCCTCAGATGGGAGGTCCTGGAGCCTGCATCCATGGGATTCATCGTCAAGGGAGACAAAGGAAAAAGATGGAAGGGCCGATCCGATAACATGCAGGCATTCGATCTTAAGAAGGAACCCGTCATCCGGATCATTTCAAATCAGGTCTTTGCCTGGGCAAGGGCGGACTTCGAACAACTGGAATCCGGATACGACATCACTGTCCTGGGTTATAGTCCCGTTATCCTGAAGCTTGTCCCCCTTTCCGTTACTGAAAAAAAATATCTCGCCTTCATCATGCTTATCTTCAGCGCAACGGAAGATTATGTCAACGCCATTGAAATCCGCGAGGCGGGCGGGGATTACACCAAAATCAATTTTATTGACATGGTAATCAACGGGCCTTTACAGGAGGATATCTTCTGATGTCAGGCTTCGATATCTTCCGCCATCTCTATAATCTTTTTTTACGGCGTCGTCTCGCGCTTTTCCTGGTTGCAGCGGCGCTTATTATCATAAGCGTAGCGTCCCTGAAATATATCCGGCTCTCTGAAGACATAAAATCCATGCTTCCGGACAACCGCAAGGATTTTTCCATTGATTATGAACTGCTCCAGCACGCACCTTTTACACGCAAGATCATCATTAATCTGAAAATCGCCTCCGGCGGCGACGTTGGAGAACTTATCCGGGTTGCAGATCATCTGGCGGATGCCATGACGCCCCCGTTTTTTACGAGGGTTATTGCCGGTCCTGCCGTCAGCCAGGACATGGACATCTATAACTGGCTGATCAAAAACCTGCCCAATCTCGCCACCGATAAGGACTTGGAAGGCATCAAGGCCGATCTTACAACAGAAAACATCCGCAATCAATTGAGCGATGATTACAACAGCCTCTTTTCCCATGAGGGCTGGTATCTGAAAAATTATATCAAATCAGATCCTCTGAACCTTAAGGCCGTCGGGATAAAGAAACTGTCCTCCTTGAATATAATCCCCAATGCCCGCCTACAGGACAATCACTTTATAAGCGCTGACGGGAAAAATGTCCTTTTGATTGCCGAGACCAATGTGGACATCACGGATGCAGGGGGCTCGGAAGAAATGCTCTCGCGGCTTAACAACCTTTCCGAAGGCATTGTCCCTCAGGGCATTGAAATGTCTGTGTTGAGCGTCCATAATTATACCGTTGTCAATGCGGATATGATCAAAGACGACCTCTTCGTAGTCCTGACTATCTCATCCCTCTCCATTATAATCCTCTTTATTTTTTTCCTCAGGACCTGGAAGGCATTGCTGGTCCTGCTAATATCCTTTTCGTCCTTCGCGATTGCCCTGTTCAGCGTATCCCTCATCTATAAGACGGTCTCGGCGATTACCATAGGTTTCGGGTCCGTCCTTCTGGGATTATCCGATGATCTCAGCCTTCATGTCTATTTTGCCCTTCGCCCCGGAAAGATAAAAAATAAAACAGATGATATGTCGGCGATCATAGCTGAGGTCTCGCGACCTGTTTTGTTCGGTGGTGTCATAACCATATGCGCCTTCTCCCTCTTGATGTTTTCCGCCTTGCCCGGTCAACGCCAGTTGGGCGCTTTTTCAATTATCGGCGTCCTGGCCTCTCTTGCGATGTCGCTTATATTGCTGCCGCATATGATGCAGGCATCCTCCGGCGGAAAAGACGCCCATTCTTTTATCCTCAGGGAAAGGCGCCGGACCCATCCTGCAATAACCATAGCCATATGGATCTTATTGCTCACAGGCTGCGCATGGCAGGCAAGGCATATCTCCTTCAACGGCAATCTGAACGCCCTTAATTTTGTCCCTGAAAAGCTTCGCGCGATTGAACTCGCGATGAGTGAGACCTGGGGCAATTTCCGCGGGCAGGCAATGATCTTTTCAGAGGGAAAGGACATGGAATCGGCGCTTGAGATAAACGATAATCTTTTTCGTTATCTTAAACAGAACGCAGGGGATGCCGATGTCACAAGCATTGCATCGATACTTCCGTCAATAAAGACCCAGAAGGCCAACCGGGAGGCATGGACTTCATTCTGGTCCGACAGAAAAGACGAGATTCGCCGGACGATGGAAGAGGAAGGAAGGAGGCTCGGCTTTTCCGGCAATGCCTTTGAAGCGTTTTTTTTAAGTCTTAATGGGCCCGCTTCCTTCATACGCGCGGAGGACCTGAGTTTATCAGGGATTAAGGATATCCTTGATTCCATGATCATACATTCAGATGGAAAAATCAGCATCCTGACAATGGTGCCTGACACACCGGAAATAAAAGCACTTATAGCCCGCGATCAGGATATCATTCCGGGGGTGCGTTTCGTGTCTCAATCCTATTTTAGCGAGATGATCAGAAAGGCGATCGGTCATGATTTTATTCGCTTTATAATCGGCGCATTCTCTCTGATTGTACTGTTACTGGCCTTTCTTTTCCGTAATATGAAAAAGGTGCTCTTGAGTCTTGTCCCGGTGGTCACCGGGATAATATTCATGTTCGGCGTCATGAGCCTTATCCATATCCCGTTCAATATCTTTAACATCATATCAACCATACTGATTATCGGGCTGGGCGTGGATTACGGGATATTTATGGTATGCAAGTGTTCGGAGGATTATGAGCACGACACGGATACGGCCGTATTATTATCAGGCCTGACAACAATCACGGGTTTCGGGTCCCTGATTTGTGCAAGACATCCTGCCTTGCATTCTATAGGGGTTACGGTATTATTAGGGATAGGCGCCGCCGTTCCTTCGGCAATGTTTGTCATACCTGCATTCTTTAAGGGCAAAGGCAACCGGGGCGGCTATCCCGATGAGAGGGCAATCAGCAATGAATGAACTTATTAATGCCGTAAAGAGGTCGGCAGTTGGTCCGGCGCAAAGAAAAAATCCCGGGACAATAATCGGAAGATATATGTTCAAGGATGATTTCCCCGGATTTTCGGGACATTTTCCCGGATACCCTATTCTTCCGGCGGTTGTGCAGATGATTGCCGCCCAATGTCTTATTGAGGAGCAGAAGGACCTCCCGTTAAAATTGAGTTCCATTCACAACGCCAAATTTCTTCAGGAGATCAGGCCGGGCGATGAGATACTGATCCAATGCGCCGACCGCCAGATCGAAGGAGCGATGGGGAGCAGGGTGGAGATCTATTCGGGCGGGAAAACCGCCGCGTCGTTTTTGATGAACTTTTCATCATAAGGGAGAACAAAGGTGTTGAAGCCATATTTTACCGACCCAAAGGACGCCCCGGCGCCTCTCCGCATCAGGGTGGAGAGACGTGTGCGCTTTGAAGAGGTCGACGCCCTGGGGATAGTCTGGCATGGCCGCTATGCAAGCTATTTCGAGGATGCCAGGAGCACGCTGGGGGACAACTACGGCATAGGATATCTGGATCTTTACAGGAACGGGATAGTTGCGCCTATAAAAAAGCTCCATGCAGACTATCACCGGCCATTGACATATCCGGAGGACTTTACAGTTGAGGCTGTACTGCACTGGTCCGATGCCGCAAGGATCAATTATGAGTTCATCATAAGGGACAGGATGGGATTAATTGTGACCACGGGCTATTCGGTCCAGGTCATGCTGGACAAGGAGAATAATCTCTACATGGTTTCGCCGGCCTTTTACCGGGAATTCTGCGCAAGATGGAAGGCAGGTGAGTTGAAATAGCCTCCATATCAATTACAGATGCGGCTGTCATAACCGCCCTTGGAAGGGATCTTGATGCAACATGGAGCCGGCTTTTGCAGGGGGGGTCCTGTATTGCGCCTGTGAGGCGTTTCCGGACGGAGAATTATAGTTCCGGGATTGCCGCATGTATTGATGACCTGGAACGGTCCGGCAACAGATCCATGGTATATGACCTGCTTGACCGTTTATTCGTTTTAATAGGCCCGGTGCCTGAGGATTCATATCTGATAACGGCCTCAACCAAGGCCGGCATAGACAGCCTGGAAAGGTCGGTCCGCGGCCTGTCTGCCGATATGCGTGACTGTCTCTTCTCGCATGTCTTTGATTATATCTCATCCCGGTTCTCCTTAACAGGTAAAGGCATGAATATCAACGCTACATGCGCATCATCGGCAATCGCGCTTGCCAGGGGGGCGTCTCTTATAGAATTGGGCAGGGCCGATTCCGTGCTGGTCTGCTGTTTTGACCTTGTCGCGGAATATGTCTTTTCCGGTTTCTGCGCCCTGCAGGCCATGTCCCCGGCGCCGTGCATGCCCTTTGACAGGAACAGAAAAGGCATGAACATAGGGGAAGGCGCGGCTGCCGTGCTCCTCATGAGTCCCGAAAGGGCAAAAAGGGAGGGAAGATCATCACTGGGCACCCTTGCGGGATGGGCGGTCTCCAATGACGCATTTAATATCACGGCGCCGGACATAGACGGCCGCGGCCTGACGCCGGCTGTCAGAAAGGCGTTGCAGATGTCCGGTATAACTGAGGATGCCGTTTCCGCGATATGCGCCCACGGCACCGGGACTGTATACAATGACGCCATGGAACTCAAGACATTCCGGAAGGTCTTTGGAAACAGGACGCTGCCGGTCTTTTCCGTCAAGGGTGCAATAGGGCATACAATGGGCGCGGCCGGCGGCATTGAAGCAGTCCTCTGCCTCAAGAGTCTCAAGACAGGGATCATTCCCCCTACCGCGGGATTCAAGGAGCCGGATACGGGCGCTGAGGGGCTTGTGAGTAATGAACCGGCAATTATTCCTTGCAATTACATGCTTTCAACAAATTCCGGATTCGGCGGGGTTAATACAGCGATTATCCTGGGAAAGGAGACAATGTCTTGAGCGCCTTTATCACAGGGGCAGGCTGGGTAACCGCCGGAGGGGAAGGAAAGGGGAGAAACGCAGATCCTTTCGATTTATCCGAAGGATTTCTGCCGGCGCTTTCAGGAAAAATTCCCTTTGCAAACACAAACTTCAGACGGTTCGGGCGAATGGACAGGTATTGCAAGCTGGGTCTGAAGGCCATTAATTATGCCCTGCAGGATGCAGGGCTTGATGCATGGGAGGAAAAACGCGATATCGGTCTTGTCGCATCCACGGTGCTGGGTTGTCTTGCAACCGACCTTGACTATTATCGCACAGTCACGGACAGAGACGGACTGATTGCAGACCCAAACCTGTTTACATATTGCATCGCCAACTCATTTATAGGCTATGCCGCAATAATCTTCGGATTAACAGGTACAAATTTTGTGATCAATGAAAAAACCGGCTCAGGGATTTCGGCCATCGTATCGGCAATGGATTGTGTTTCCCTGGGGGAATGCGATATTATCCTGGCGGGGGTCTGCGATGTTGAGCCACCTCCTGACGTCACTGTTTCCGCAAGACCTGCGCCAGGTGCAATATTTATAGTAATTGAAAAGACCATCGAAAGACAGATCGTTCCTTACGGGATCCTTTCAATGGATAAAAACGGAACACTGTTTTTTAATGAATCAGAGATAAAGGATATATCAATGTGCGTCAGGAAATGTCTGAGCGGAAAAACCGATGTGTAAGGTCCTCCTGATATCCTCAAACCTGTTTACCGGTCCTTATCATGTCTATCCCCTGGGCATGGCCGTTATTGCCTCCGCCCTTTCGGAACGAGGGCATATCGTCAGCCAGTTTGATTCCATTATCGGGGATAATATTGATGCACGGTTGAGAGAAACCATCAGGGATTTTGCACCGGACTATGTAGGCATCTCTGTCCGGAATATTGATGATGAAAACTCACTCAGCCACGGCGAATCCTGGTGCCTTGCAAACGATAAACGCCTGGTTTCGCTTATCAGACAATGCACTGACGCGCCTATAATACTGGGCGGAGCGGGCTTTTCCATAATTCCTGATGAAATCCTTGACTTTGTCCGGGCCGATTACGGGGTTGTAGGGGAAGGAGAAAGTATAATCTGCGACCTGATAGAGAGGCTTGAAAAAGATCATTCCTCGCCGAAGATCCTTCTGCGCCCAGATGCGCCTCTTAAAGGACATGAGATGAAGTCTCCCCTGTGGGAAAAGGCGCTCATTGAATTTTATGTCAGCCGGAGCGGCATGGTAAACCTCCAGACAAAAAGGGGCTGCCCTTACAATTGCTCCTATTGCGTCTATCCATCCCTGGAGGGGAAGAGGTTCCGGGTTAGAGAACCAAAGGCAGTGATAGAGGATCTCATGATGCTCCAAGACAGATACAATGTCGATACAATCTTTTTTACGGACTCTGTTTTTAATGACCCCAACGGCAGTTACCTTGAACTGGCAGAGGAGATAATACGTTCAGGCATCAAGATGCGATGGGCAGGGTATTTCCGTCCCAAAGGGACAGGATACAGGGAACTGGCCCTTCTCAGGCGTTCCGGGCTTTACGCGATGGAGATCGGGACCGACGCCGGGTGCGATGAGACCCTTGACGGCATGAAAAAGGGATTCAGCTTCGGTGATGTCGTTGAATTCAACAGCGCCTGCGTAAAGGCTGAGATCCCGAGCGCCCATTTCTTCATATTCGGCGTTCCGGGGGAGACGGAAAAGACCCTGAATGAAGGCCTGAAAAATATAGGGCTGCTTAAAAAGAGCATTATCTTTGCCTATTCCGGGGTGCGCATCCTTCCCGGCACGGATCTATATCGCCGTGCAGTGCAGGATGGTGTTATTTCTGAAAATGTATCCCTCCTAAGACCGGTATATTATTTTTCTCCCCACATGGATGTGGAGGCCTTGAATAATGCAATAGAAAAGGAATCAAGGAAGAACCGCGGATTTATATTCCCGCCCGACAAGGGAGACATGATGATAAGCGCCATGAACGCCCTCGGACACAAGGGACTGCTGTGGGACATGATGCTGTCCTTTTTCCGGGATGGGGACAGGCGGAAAAGGAAGATCTGAGATATGAATGACAGGGATTATTTAAAGATACTGCTGGTTCACCCCCTGGGCTATAAAAAGGAGGCTGCGGAGGCGGATGTTTCAAGGATGGCAACCATCATGCCGCCGCTGGGATTGGCAGGCATAGCCGCCTATCTTGAAAGAGAGGGGATCGGCGCCCATATAATAGATTGCTACGCCCACCCTGAATCGGACCTGGCGATAAGCAGGTACCTGCTTGAAAAAAGGCCGGCCTTCATCGGCCTTAGCTGCACGACATCCGGCTTCCTTGACGGCGTCAGGATTGCAACAATGGCAAAGGGCATCTGTCCGGATATAAAGGCCATATTCGGAGGCCATCATATCTCCGCCATCGGGGAAAGGATACCCGAAGATTTCCCCGTGGTTGATTATTGCGTTACAGGAGAAGGAGAGGTCACGCTCACGGAACTTATAAAATCCAGGGGAGAAAACGCGGCATCCATTCAGGGCCTTATTTACAGAGACGGACAAAACGGGGCATCATTTACCGGGCATCGCGCTAATATAGCAGATCTGGACGCGCTGCCCTTCCCGGCCTATGAAAAGCTTGAAGGCTACCCCGGCGCATACAAGCTGCCCATATTCAGCTATCCCCATACCCCCAACGCCAGCTGCATATCCAGCCGCGGCTGCCCCTATGCCTGCACCTATTGCGACAGGTCGGTATTCCGGAAGAGCTTCCGTTATAATTCCGCGGAATATGTTTATGAACACCTTGCCTATCTCAAAAGGCATTTCGGGGTGCGTCACATCAATTTTTACGATGACCAGTTCACATTCAACAGGGAGAGGATCATAACGCTCACAAACATGATGATGGAGAGGTCCCTTTCAATGACCTTTAACTGCGTGGTGAGGGCTGAGCACATTGATGTTGATATTATCCGTCAGATGAAAAACGCGGGATGCTGGATGATAAGCCTGGGCATAGAGACAGGGGATGAAGGCCTGCTTGCCTGTCACAGGAAAAATGCCGACCTGAAGATGCTGGAGGAGAAGATATGCATGATCAAGCAGGAGGGGCTCAGGGTAAAGGGGCTCTTCATGCTCGGCCTGCCGGGAGAAACAGAAGAGAGCATTAAAAAGAGCATCAAATACTTCCTGTCCCTCCCCATAGACGATCTGAATGTAACCAAGTTTACCCCATTCCCAGGGAGCCCTCTTTATCAGAACATTCATGAACTGGGTGAGTTTAAAGAGGATTGGGAGAAGATGGACTGCATGCATTTCCTTTTCATAACAAAGGGTATGACCGTGGATATACTGGAGAAATATTTTTCCAGGTTTTACAGGGCCCATTTCATGAGGATAAAAACGCTCTGGAATTATTTTACCATGCTCTGGCGTTCACCGGACAGCTGGCGCCGTTTTATAGGCAACCTTGGGGGCTTCATCAGATTTGCAAAAAGTGATAAACGCCTCGGCGATATTGACGGATAGAGGTAGATTTGACCTGCAAAAACAACCCCAGGATAATGATCGTAATCCCTGTTTATAACAATCCCGAGACATTAAGGGATGTGGCAACCCGCGCGCTTAGGGCGCATGACAATGTTATGGCGGTGGATGACGGGAGCAGGGACCTTGCAGCGGATCTGTTGGCCGGACTCGATGTCCATGTTATACGCCACAGATCGAATATGGGCAAGGGCGCGGCCATCCTGACAGGGGCCGGGGAGGCCGAAAGATTGGGTATGACGCACATTGTAACGATTGACGCGGACGGCCAGCACGACCCCGACGATTTTAAAAGGTTCGTTCCCATTATACGGGAAAATCCCCATGCCGTAATAATCGGAAGGCGATGTTTCGAGGGGACCGATGTCCCCCGGCTTTCCGCCTTCGGGCGGAGTTTTTCAAACTTCTGGATGCGGCTCCAGACAGGCGTATCCGTGGGCGACACACAGAGCGGTTTCCGCGCCTATCCTCTCGCAATGCTTAAGGGTTTGAGTTTGAGGGAAAGGCATTATTCCTTTGAGGTGGAAGTCCTTGTAAAGGCCGCATGGGCCGGCGTAACAATAATGGAGACCGACATATCCGTCTATTACCCGCCTCGTGAAAAACGGGTCTCACATTTTCGCGGCTTTCTGGACAATCTCCGATTAAGCATCCTCAACACGAAGCTTACCGTGTGGTCCATCCTGCCCATGCCTCACCGGAAAATCCGTTTTAACGATAACGGCGAAAAGACAATAACCGTCCTGCATCCTGTAAGGTCTTTAAAGGGCCTGCTGACCGAGAACGCCTCCCCCGGAAGGATCGCCGCGGCGGGGGCCATGGGCGTTTTTCTCGGCGCGCTTCCGCTCATCGCCTGCCATACCATCGTGATCATACTGGCTGCCGGGTATTTAAGGCTGAACAAGGTGGCAGCCGTTGCCGCAAGCCAGCTGTGCATGCCGCCCATAGTGCCGGCCCTCTGCATCGAGGCGGGGTATTTCATGAGAAACGGGAGGTTTCTGACGGACATCTCCCTTGAGACTATCGGTCATCAGGCCCTGCAAAGGTTGTTTGAGTGGCTTATAGGATCATTTCTGCTGGGCCCCGTCATGGGTCTTATTATCGGGCTATTTATTTATTTAACGGCGTCAGTTATAATTAGAAGCAGGCGTGTAATCCGGCATTGATATGTCAATAATTAAAAAAACCAGGCAATGGACGAGCCACAGCATCGGGTCATCCTTTCAGCATAATATCTTCTATATGTTTATCAGGATCGGCGGATGGAGGCTTGCCTATTTTATCCTATACTTTGTTGTGCTGTATTACATCCTGTTCAGGCCGTCCGTCAGGGACAAATGCAGATATTATCTTTCCCGCCGGTTTCCCGGAGAGAAATCCATAAAAAGACTCATAAGCAGTTACCGTTTATCCCTTGAACTGGGGAAGGTCCTGATTGATCGAGCCGTCATAGGGATACTGGGAACCGACAGGATATCCATATCCTTCAATGACTGGGATGCCCTGAACGGCCTTATCAAGGAAGGAAAAGGCGTGATCTTCCTGATGGCCCACGTAGGTTCATGGCAGTGGGCCCTTTCCACCCTGCCGTTACTGAAAGTCCCCGTCAATATGGTTATACACAGGGAGGAGGGGGATGTTGACATGCATTACTTTGAGCACCGGTCAATGGAGCAGCCTTACAGGGTTATAGACCCGGAGGGCTTCCTTGGCGGAACGCTGGAAATGATTGAGGCCCTGAAAAAGGGGGAGGTCCTTTGCATAATGGGAGACCGTCTGTTCGGCAACCTGAAAAACACCCTGAGTGTCAGGTTTCTGGGTGAAGGCGCCCTGTTCCACTTCAGCGCCATGAAGATCGCGTCTATCTCCGGAGCGCCTGTGGTTGTCATTTTCCCCTATAAAAAGGACGCAACACAGTATGGATTTAAAATGGCAAAGGTCATCCGGGTGCCTGCGGGCCTTGGCAGGTCCGGTGATCGCTTCCAGCCTTATGTCGAGGAATATGTCCGCGCCCTCGAAGATTTCACAATGGAATACCCCTTTCAATTCTTCAATTTCTATGATATGTGGAAAATTCCTTAGCCAAATTAAAAAAACCGGGGACTTGATTTAATGAACCTTAATGAAGAATTGAAAAAGATTATTGTAAAGGACCTGTTTCTTGAAGATATTACCTGGGACCAGATTGAGGATGACGCGCCCCTCTTCGGCGAGGGGCTGGGGCTGGATTCCCTTGACGCAGTAGAACTGGTTGTTATTGTTCAAAAACACTTTAACGTCGAGATAAAGGATATGGATGAAGGCCGTGTCGCCTTCCAGTCTATCAACTCGCTTGCCTCGTTTATAAGGGAACGACAAAGGTCATGAACAGAAGCGCCCCGGCGGCAATCACAGGGATAGGCTGTTTAAGCGCTGCAGGCATGTCTCTCAAGGAAAACATGGTCTCTCTCTTTGCCGGAAAACGCTGCGCTGCCCCGCCTGAAAGATTTACCAGCAGTCATCCCTTACACTATCCGGTCTTTGAAATACTCAAAGACCCCTCCCCCGGGAATAACCCGGAAAATAAAGACATCCTCCGTACATGCAGGCTGGGCCTCTCTGCCGTGAATGAGGCATTGCTGGACGCCGGTCTTGGACCTGAGGATCTGACTCGTCTCAGGGTCGGCGTGTGCATGGGCACTACCGTGGGCAGCACCATGACTGATGAGGAATTTTACAGGAATTTCCGCGGCGGGATGCGCCCAGGCATGACAATGATAGAAAGGTTCCTCAAGAGCAATCCCGCATCGGTGATTGCCCGTGAATTCAACCTTAAAGGCCCCTGTCAGACCGTGGTAAATGCATGCTCATCCGGCACTGACGCTATAGGCATCGGCGCTTCATGGATAAGGTCAGGGATGTGTGACATGGTCATAGCGGGAGGCGCGGATGAATTGTGCCGCGTCACCTATAATGGTTTTATATCGCTCATGATCACCGACGACTCCCCGTGCCGCCCCTTTGACCGCGACCGGAAGGGCCTTAATCTTGGAGAAGGCGCCGGGATACTGATCCTGGAATCGGACAGGATTCTCAGGGACAGGGAAAAGCCGGCAAGGGCCTTTGTCCTCGGATACGGCTCGGCCTGCGACGGTTATCACCTCACAGCCCCGAGCCCTGAAGGCAAGGGATTGAAAAATGCCCTGACAGACGCCCTTCTGGAAAGCGGAAAGACGGCAGGGGATATTGCCTTTATAAACGCCCACGGTACGGCCACAAGGGATAATGACAGGACTGAGGCCATGGTCCTGGCTGAAATGCTCCCAGATGTGCCCTTCTTTTCCACGAAGGGTTATACGGGACACGCCCTGGGCGCCGCAGGGGCAATCGAGGCGGCCTTCACAGTCGCATGCCTGGAATCGGGGATGATCCCCTCCAATGCAGGTTTTGCCTCGCTTGATCCCGAATTAGGCGTTTCTCCTGTCTATGAGAACACGAGGATCTCCAGGAATGTCGCTGTCTCCGATTCCCTTGCCTTCGGGGGCCACAATGCGGCCCTTGTATTGGGCCTGGAAAGGGTGTAGGCATGAGAATCCATATCAACGGGATAGGCGTTGTCGGAGGTTTCGGGAGCGGCGTTAAGGCCCTTCTTACATGTCTTGAAATGGGCTTGCCCCCATTAAAGGTTCATGACACAGGCTATGGCCCGGCATTCCTCGCAGATACATCACCCCTTGAGGCCTTTGTCCGGAAAAAATCCCTTCGCAGGATCGATCATTTTTCCCAGATGGCCATCCTGGGCGCGCACCTTGCCCTGCAGGATGGGGGCATGCCTTCCATGGCCGCGAAACGCACGGGACTTATTATATGTTCCGGCTACGGCGCCTCTCGGACCACCTTTTCCTTTCTTGACTCTGTTATCAATGACGGAGATGCCTGCGCCTCGCCCACCTCTTTTTCCAACTCTGTCCACAACGCCGCGGCGGGACACCTATCAATACTTCTGAAATTGGGAGGGCCATCCCTGACGGTCAGCCAGTTTGAGATGTCTGTCCCTTCCGCTCTTCTGAGCGCGCGTCAATGGCTGCAGGAAGGGCGCGTCGATCATGTCCTTTTCGGGGCTGTGGACGAATACTGTGATGTCGTCGGTTACTGCTGGCGCAGCTTCTTCGGAGAAGATGACCACTGCGTCATGTCGCCTCTCTCACAGGACCGTGAGAGCGCCATACCGGGAGAAGGTTCCGTTTTTTTCCTCCTGTCAAAGGAAAAGGCCGACACTTCAAAATATGGATCCGTTGTTGATGTGCGAATGGGCAGACTTGATGGCGCATCCGTTTTATCTTCGGAGCAGACTACTTTTATCCTGGGCGCGGATGGTCACAAAGGCTGCGATAGACTCTATGCCGATTTTATGCCCCCCGGGGCTGAGTCAGCATGTTATTCTCCCCTTTATGGAAGTCTTCCGATCGGTCCCGCCTTTGACATGGCCATTGCCGCCCTGTGCATCCGCGAGGAAAAGATGTTTGCATCGCCTGAATCAGTCGCGGATCAGGGGAAGTATAATATTATCAGGAAGGCTTTACCCCTGACTCCAGGATCAATAACATGTCTTAAAGTTGCAAAGGATTATGAATTCGGGATTATAACTGTGACCACCGGATAAAGGCCCATCTCATGAACATATTGAAGGCAAAAAGACAAATAATCCTCCTGGCAATACTCCTGTCCTTTTCAGGAGCAATGCTTGCATCAGGAGCTTCTGCGGAAGAGGGAAAAACAGCGACCGTCGATGACAGATATGGCCTTGGGATAACTATTGGGAAGGCCTATGATCCCGAACATATTGATTTTTATATGCTGTCCGGATCCGCACTCTATGATCATGAAAAAATATCGCGTCACAGCGCCCCGGAACCCTTAAGGTTCAAGGTGGAATACGGCATAGGAGCGGCAAGGAGGGACGGGACGCGGTTTATGACCTCCCTTAACGTGTTTGCCCTCTATTATCTCGATCTGTTGCATCACGGTATCAGGCCTTATGTTGAAGGCGGGATCGGTGTAATCTACACGGACTTTCAGGTAAAGGGTCAGGGCCTGAGAATCAACTTCAACCCGCAGATGGGGATCGGCGCGGAGCTTGAGACAAAATCAGGCGGCGCCTATTTCATGACATTCAGGCTTCATCATATTTCAAACGGCGGGCTCGATCATGATAACAGGGGGATCAATTCGGTCGCGCTGATGCTGGGCAGATATTTTTGAATATGCCCGTGATTTCGCGCCCTGATGTCCGGTCACAGGGAAATAAGCCTGGGAAATCGATATTGACACACAGGGATTAAATACCTATACTTTACGCTATAAAAGGGACCTGCAGCAGTCATCCTCTTCCCGGACAGTGCTGTAATATCTTGAATTAAAAGGGCGCGGGAGTAACATCTATCATGATAAAAACCGAAAACCTCACCATCCTTTTCGTGGATATTGCCGGTTTTACCGCCACCACCAGCAGGCAGTCGCGCGTGGAAAACGCCCGCCTGCTGCAGACCTTCGGCAGCACCCTCCTGCCGTTGATCAAGGGTTATAAAGGGAAGCTGATAAAGACCATAGGCGACGCCCTTCTTATCACCTTCCGCTCCCCGACAGACGCAATGCTCTGCTCCATGGCCCTTCAGGACGCCATGCATGCCCACAACCTCTCTGCGCGTGACGGCGAAAAGATCCATATACGCGTTGCGGCAAACCTCGGCGAGGTGCGTGTCACGAAGAATGATATCTTCGGAGAGCCTGTGAATGTGGCATCAAGGATTGAAGGCGTTGCCCCTGCTGATGAGATCTATCTCAGCGAGGCGGTGTATATGGCTATGAACAAGGCGGAGGTCCCTGCAAGAGAAGTAGGCTCCAAAGAACTTGCAGGCGTTTCGCAGCCGGTCCGTCTCTATAACATACCTCGTTTTTCAACCCCCAGGCTGGTTGCCGAAAACGCAGATACAAATGAAAAGGGCAGCGAATTGCTTTATCCCTATGGCGGGATGCATTGCCATGTCCGGCACAAGGGTTTTTCGGAACTGCTGCACATACCCGGCAATAAAAAAATAACCCGCCTGCTCATCCCTGGATTTGCCCTATGTGCTGTTGCCGTCGGTCTGGCGGTGGGTTACAATTATTTGAAAAAGACGCCCTCAGACACGCCAGTCACAATGCAGTCTTCCTCAGATGAGGCCCAGCCGGCATTGCCTGTAAACGGGAATGCGCAACAGGTCAACGCTGAGAATCAGATTGTTACAGCATCAGAGGCTAATGATGCAAAGGTTGCAAAGACAGCTGAGACTGGATCCCCGGCCGATTTAGAAAAGCCTTTAACAACGGCCGTTGAAGGCGCTGTGAAAGTAGCGGGCGGGGGAAAAGCTTCGTCAGGCGCTGAAATAGCGAAAACAACCCGGGGCGTTGCTGATGGAATATCAAATGTGACTTCATCAGGCAGAAGACATGTCGTCAGCGATCCGGCAGGGGAATCCTCCGGCACTGATACGGTTATTGAGCCTGAAGATGAAACCGACGCCGGATACGGCAACCAAACCATTGAAAAAACCCCATCGATAGAGGAACCGGCGCCCGCAGGAGAAGACGCAACGGCATGGAATATAACTACTGCTAAAGAGGCATACAGGGCCTCAAAGCTTTCCAGGGTTGAATACAGCAAGATCACGCGCGATTTAAAGGTTTCATATGAAAAGAAACTCCGTCAGCTTAAACTGGACTTAAGAAGCGGCAAGATCACGCGAGCGGAGTACGACCAGGCAGTGCAAAAGGCCAAAATGGAATACAGCGGACAGCGATAGACCCGATTTTTATCTTTGGTAAAAACATCGGCATGGCTTCAGAGTCTTTCCGACGTTTCCATATCATCTTTAGGACTTCTAGAAACCCAGATCCTCATTTATAAGGACGATCTTCACCCTTCCCTTTGGGTATGACTTCTCGGTAATTGTCCATGTATTGCAGATACGGCTTGGGCTCCGGCAGTCCTCGCAACACCCGGTGCTTACACAGGGAGTCTTCATGTCAAGCCGCATGGCATTAGTTGGTGCGACATAGTCCTTTATCCGTGACATGGCCTCATCGAGATCCGCAACTATCTTATTCCTGCCTGTCAGGACAATGACATTCTTCGGGCCGAAGGTTAAGGCCCCCACCCTGTTGCCTATCATATCAAGGTTGACAAGCATGCCGGTCTCCGTCACGGCGTTGGTCCCCGTAAAAAACAGGTCAACCAGCAGGGCCTTCCGGCGCAATTCTATAACCTCTTCACGGGCAGCCCTTTTTGCATAGGTGTCCAGGATCTCAAACTCACTATTATTTCTAAGGGAATCATAAAGCCCTGTCGCAGTAAAGGTCATTGAGCCGCCCCAGGAGATGCTTTTCGGCTTGAGCCTTGTAATTATCTCCTTTTCAACAAGTTCTCCGGCCTCTGCCGCATTTTTAGCCGGGAATACCTCAAAGTTGTTTTCCTCCAATGCATCCCTTACCCTCTTTAGTCTCAGATCCCAATAGTTTTCTATAGGTTTTTCCATTGATGCCCTCCTTTATTTTTAGATCAAACGACCTGAAAGCATGCTGTAATATATGGATTCTGAAATACAGAATCAAGGTATTTTATCCGGTTTAAATTACCCGGTTTCCTGAGTGCAAAACTTTCAGCCCTGTTCTTTAAATTATAATCTTTTCTCTTGACATGGGAATCAATTTATAATTATTTTGCAGCTATAACGCAATAGGCGCTGGTCTGAAAATAGCCCATGCAGATAAAAGGAACGATATAGTGACAACAGAAAAGATATCAAAGGATGACAAGGATCTCCCCGCCATGGAAATACTTCAGGGCAAGGTTAAGTTTGAGGTATATGGCGAGGAAATGCTTGAAAAAGAGGTTAAATTAAGCGGGAACAGCGGCAGGGTTTATCTCCCGCCTGACTGGGTCGGCCATCAGGTAAAAATAATCAGGATCAACTAAATACTAAAATCAACTGAAGAGGTCTTACATATGGATAATCTTCTGATAAGAAGTTTGAGGAATGGAGATTGCAACGACATAGATCGCATCTATCATTCTATTGTCAAAAATTCCGAAAAGATTGACTTCAGAAGAGTGATTGATGAGCAGTCCCTTACCGGCAGCAGCGCCTCAAGTTTTGCGGCTGAATTAAACGGCAAGGTAGTAGGCTTTATTATCAGTTATATACTTTCCGGGGGATTCGGGATCGACAAGGGCGCATGGATAGCTTTGATATGTGTTGATCCTAAATTTATGGGCAAGGGCATCGGCAAAAGCATGGCTAAAAAGATGTTTGATTACTATAAGGAGCAGGGTATAGCTAATATTTACACATCGGTCAGATGGGATTCCACGGATCTTCTTTCTTTCTTCAAGGCGCTTGCCTTTGACAGGAGCAATTTTATCAATCTTCGCAAGGTGCTTGAATAGAAGGTCGGTTCAGGCGGGCATGAATTTCATGCCCTGCATAAGGGCAATACGCCCTTGAAAATATCAGCATAACCTACTTACGCCTTTTCTGACGGCAATAAATCTCATTTTTATTTCTTGGCGCCGGCTATTTCTTTTATACATCCGACAAATTCTTCAAGTGCAAAGGGTTTGTTAATGATGATATCAAAATAACTCCGGTCGACATCCCATGCTGTCCCTGTGATACCGACAACAGGTATTTTTTTTCCGGAATTATGTATATGTCTGGCTATTTCATCGCCATTATATTTTGGCATGATGATATCTGTGACAACTAAATCAAAGCATGATTCATTAAATCTCCTGAGACCCTCTTCTCCATCTCTCGCAGTCACAACATCATAACCGGCATTGGTTAAAATAATCGAGATCAGATTCCTTATGTGTTCTTCATCATCCACTACTAGAATTCTAATCATATACCACCGCCTTTTTATGCCTCTCCATAAAGAAAGATAAACATTGACATCTTGAAGGTAACTTCAAACACCCTATTAAATAGTCATTCGGATCGATTATTGAAATGAGCAAAAGCAGGAACCGCGTCAGAAGTCATCGATGCGTTGTGCAAGGATGGTGAGAACTACTCTATCAACCTATCGGAAAACAACCAATCTTAAAGACTTTTAAAACAGAAAATTCGGAAATACTGAAACCAGGATATTAAAAAAATTGCAATACTTGTCGCGGATAATTGGCAGGTATATCTGGCAGAATATACTATGAATATCCGATTATTCAATTATAGAATAATTTTCCCCCAAGAAAACGCACATTTTCTACAAACATTATAACTTTATGTCAATAAAAAAATCATTGCCATAGGTTCCGGGACAGAAATGATCCTTTTTATTTTATGGATGCTGCCTATGGTCTATGATGCGTTGAAGAAACAGGAGTTGAAGACACGGCCTCGCAGCAAGCATCTCTTCTCCAATCCGGATAATAAGCACATAGAGATCGAGACCTATTAACATACTGCTGCTATCAATCGTTAATCTCAAGCTTTAATGTCTTTTTTTTATTTGAGTTTGTAATTTATTGCAATCCCGGCTATAATTTATTCATCATTTTTATAACAGCCACCTTAAGTTTTATGAATGGCTATTTGTTTTCATTTGTGATCCAAACATTTGAAGCTGTCAGCAGCAGAAGGAATTTTTAACGGGTAAAGCCGGGCATCTGCATTTTAACGGAGCTGATTAAAAGGTCTCGTACAGCACAAACAAAAAAGGAGAAAAAATGATTCGAACCTATTTGTATATCATATTGATTGGTCTTGTAATGGTTGGTTGCAATAATCCGGATGCGGGGAAAAAGACGGAACAAAATAGCGAGAATCCTGGTCAGGACATTTCAGAGACACCGGATAATAATTCCAACACCGCGGAGGCCTTGGCAGAGGAGATCCGAAAGTTGGATAAAAAGGATTTCAGGAAGGCAGGTTGGGGGATGCCTAAAGATACGGTAAAGTTAACAGAGGCGGATGACCCGGCAAGTGAAGAAGATTCGGCTATTATCTATAAATGTAAAATCGCAGGCATGAATGCCCTTTTGGGGTATGTATTTGTAGATGATAAATTGATAAAAGGGAAATATATGTTTAATCAACCACATGTAGATCCGAATAAATATATTACTGACTACAACGACCTGAAAAAGGCTTTGGAAAAAAAGTTCGGCAAGGCCAAAAAGGAAAGACAAATATGGGCCAACGACTTGTATACTAAGTTCCCCGCCGAATGGGGAAAGGCGGTAGAGCTCGGATATCTTACTTATCTTTCCGCTTGGAATACAAAAAATACGGAAATCACCCTGGTGTTAAAGGGAGGGAACAAGATTGATTTATGGCTGGAATATAAGAGCAAGAGGCTTGCAAATCTTGAAAAGAAAATTAAATAAAGACAGCGGCATTAAAAGAACGGCCCTGTTGTGATTGACAGGGCCGTTTTATTTTTATTATTAATTCTTAAGCCACCTTCTTCATACTCCTGGATTCGTTATCAGGGGTGACCCTGATGGCGCGACTGCCGCCGACAGGGCACTCGTGCTGACAGGTGCCGCAGCCTATGCATCTATTGAGGTCAATGTTAGGCTGGTGGAGGCAGACCTGTATCTCCAGTTTCTCGGCTCCTTCAATGCTTAAGATATCGGAAAAACTTATCGTTATTGTGTTTTCATTATTGGAGGATATCCGATACATTGAATTTTTACCTGATGCTGAGACGTTTATATAGTAATCGCCTGTTGCGTATTGTCCCTTCTCCATTGCCGGTTCGGAGACACGGATTTCATTGCCCTGCGCTGATATGATATCTCTTGCGCCGGAGCGAACCGTTTCATATTTTTCAGTGATATAGATGGCCTTTGGCGTTACGGGACAGTTTTCCTGACACACTATGCACGGCTTGTTCATGGCCCATGGCAGGCAGCGTGTGCGATCCACATAGGCGCTGCCTATCCTTACAGGACCTTTTTGGCTGAAATCATCGGTCCCCAGTTTCTCGGACAGGCTGATAGGTCTGATAGCGGAGGTGGGACATACATAACCGCAGACGGTACAGTTCAGCTGGCAGCCGCTCGTCCCCGTAGTAAAATTGAGGACGGGCGTCCAGAGGTTCTCAAATCCGCCGAATATCCCTGAAGGCATTATTATATTTGTAGGGCATATGCGCATGCACTGGCCGCACCTGATGCATCTGTTAAGAAATTCGGACTCAGGAAGAGACCCGGGAGGTCTGATAAGGTTTGCATCCCCCGAAGCAGTGCCTGTGCTTAAGGGAAATAACTGCACTGCCATAAGTCCTGACAGGGAGGAGATGATCAGTCCCCTGCGGGTCAGGTCAGGATTGGATATCTCGCCGCCCTTTGATTCCCGGGTCTGATATCCCATTGCTCCGTCTTTGCAGTGATGATAGCAGTTAAAACACAACACGCATTCATTGATCCTTATCTCTTTTGCCGGGCCGCAGGCCCCTTCGCAGGCCTTTTCACATTGCATGCAGTTGGAACAGCCCTCTTCCGACCTTCCAATGCGCCGGATGGAATATTTCCCTATAAGCCCAAGGAGCGCGCCTGTCGGGCAGATGAACCTGCAATAAAAGCGCGGGATGAAAAGGTTCATGAATAGGGCAGCCAAGAAGAGGATGCCGATAATAAAGGCCCCTTCATACAGACGCGGCTCCACTGAAAGGATGTTGGTAAATCTGTCTGCTATGGGAAGCAGAAGGATATTAAAGGAGCGGTGGATAAAGGGTATCGGGTCAAGAAGGCCGGTCAACAGCATCGTCTTTTCAGTGAGGGGGATAGCTGCCGCAACAAGAAAGGCGATAAGAAGGAGGTACTTTATGAAAGCGGCTTTTCGATATTTATTTGATGCGATCCTGTCCTTAAGGCTTCTTCTGCTGTTGCCGAGCCATCCGACAAACTGGTGAAGGGCGCCAAAGGGGCATATCCAGCCGCAGAAGAACCTGCCAAGGATAATTGTTAGGACAACCGTTAGAAGTGCCCACAGGAGACCTTTATAGATGGTATGGGTGCTGAGGAGCGTTCCAATTGCAACCAGGGGGTCCAGTTGCAGGATGAGATTGACAGGCCAGCCCCTCAGATGCCACCACTCGCTCCCGAAGGTTGAGACGATGCAGAACCAGATGAAGATGCAAAAGAAAAATATCTGGCTTATTCTTCTTGTGAATATGATCTTCAATGCAGCTCCTCAGATATAGTAAATAATCCTTTTTATGATTCTTCCCTTGTACCTTAAACCTTATACGTGCAGCTTGTCCCTTATACCATAAACCTTAATTGTACCTTGGGCTTTACACATATGCCGGATTTAAGGATTCGTAATCCATCGTCCCGGCGCCTGCCTCTGCCGCCTTTGATATAAAGGGCAGGTCGTTTACGGTCTTGCCCAGCAAGGTGCATCCGAATGCGTCCGCAGCCACCTGGTCCGTGCTTACAATCATTGTGTTGGTATCTTTCAGATCGGACATGGCCCCGCCTGTAGGTCCGTTTGTCATCATTGTTGTAGTGCCGTCAAGTATCACAAGCGTGGGTTTCACCATCATGGCCAGTTCCTTAATGGTATTATGGATGTCCTGATGAAAGATGTTTCTTTGTCCGCCTAAAAGACCATACCAGTTCTTCATGGTCATGGACGCCCCGCTCCGCTGGTGATTCTTGACAGGTGCAATGCCGATGAGCTTTGTCATTCCATTTATAGGTTCATAGAGCAGAGGCCAGTTTATGATCAATGCCCCGCCCTTTACGGAAGTGCGTTTAAAGAAATCGTTCTTGGGCAGGATCAGTTTTCCCCCTGCCGATTCAACCGCCGCGGCAATCCCTGTCAGCTTGAAGCAGGCAGCAGGATCGTTGATGGGATTATCTGTCACACGCACAACCTCGGCCCCTGCCTTGTAACACATTTCGATACATCGGGCTATCAGGTCCGGATTAGTAGTAGCGGACAGGATCGATGGAGAAGCGAAGGCGGCATTTACCTTCAGAAGGACTCGATCCCCCTTTTTAATAAAGGTTTCAATGCCTCCAAGGGCCTCAAAGGCTTTATTAACGGTCTCTTTGCGATCAGCGCCTTTCACGATCGCCATCTTTGACCCGATCTCGCGCATTGAAAAATCAGGGACGGAGACCTCTGTCTCTCCGGTGGAACCGGAAGGCCCGGTCTTATCATAAAAGATATAACCCAGGGCGCAGGCCCCGGCAACGGATACGCCCGCCTTGGTCATTCGCTTTATAAACCTTCGGCGGTCAATTGTATCGTTATTGCCGTTTTCCTGATTCATTTTTTCGCCCCGCTTATTTTTCTGTATATATCGGCGGCGATCCTTTCCCCAAGTTTTTTATCGGGGGAGGAATGTATGCCGGCGATTATCTTTCCGTCAGTAAAAAACAATTCATATTCATCAAAGATGTCGGCAATTATGAGGTCTGGTATCTGTGCAATCTCAGGTTTAAGACGATCCTTGCCCACGAATTCCGACAGCGTGTCATCATATCCCTTTGCGAGGGCCTGCGCGTTTTCGGGTGTTTCCCTTATGGACAGAAATGCCGTTATCTTTTTGCCTTCAACCTGATATACGGCGGTAATGATATTGTCGAATTTATCATATCCGAACCCATTCTTGGAGATCAGGCTTATGCTGCCCTGGTCCAGATTTTCCGTGGGAAAAAATTCCAGCTCCGGCAGTTCTACATTGTCTGCCGGTTGTTTTGTTATGAAGTCCCCGGCCATTACTATAAGTTTTTTTATCAGGCCCTCATCCTTAAGACCGGAGATGACCTCGATGTAGAGCTTGCCGTAGGCAAAGAAAAGGGCGTTTTCAGTGGAATAGGCGAATTTTGTAAAATCTTGAGGCGTCACGCCTTCACGTTTCTGGCTGCTGTAAACCGAGAAGGCATTCCTTGGAAGGCCCATGTCATAGAGGTAAAATTCAAACCACTGGTCCGGGTTTGATTCGCTTGCAAATCTCAGACAGGTCAGGCTGACAAAACCGGCTGCAAGATATCCCTCTGCCTTTCCGTCTATCTTGTCCGACAGGGAAACCTGATCAAAGTTTTCCTGGTCGGACATGGGAGAGAAGCCTTCAGGGGCGATTACATTTATTTTAGCGGATGATTTGTCTTGTGAAGCGGCAGATGTTTTTGTCCCGCCCTGGCCGGCCTGCATTACTGATGCATTGAAATATTCTTCATCAAAGCGGGACTGTTGCAGGAATATCAGGACACCGATGATGATCAGGACAAACAGGATGGAAAGGCTGATAATGGATTCCAGAGAGGTTGATCCATCCTCTTTGTTAAGGCATGAGGTTGTCGGCTTTCGAACCATGGTTTAACCTTAATATATTGCTAAGTATCCTATAGGAAATCTGCAACCGGTTTTTTGAACTTTTAGCAACTTAAGTTTATTTTGTCAAATGTATAGTGGGAAAAAGATAATTATGGATAAACAATGTAGAAACAGCAATTCATTTAAACGTATTCGGCGCCTCTCATCATTCCTTTCCGGTTCAGTTCCAGTACCTCGCCTTTTTTGCCTTTTAAGACGACCGAAAGCCCGTCCATAAGGGAGTCCTGGGTTGATATCCCTGTCTTGGCCGCGAAGGCGCCCAGCATTATCATGTTCAGGGCGCGGTCGCTTCCCAGTTCAAGTGCAATATCATTGGCCGGGACCTTCACTATCTCGATATCCTTTCTTGTGGGATCCGAATCGACAAGCGAAGAATTTATTACCATGACCCCCCCGCTTTTTATGATATGCTGGTATTTCAACATAGATGGCTTATTCATAACAACGGCGTAGTCGGGAGATGATGCCACCGGCGATGCGATCTCTTCATCCGATGAGATGCATACCGTGCAATTGGCCGTCCCGCCGCGCACCTCTGCCCCGTAAGACGGGAGATATGTTACATGCTTGCCGTCCATCATGGCTGATGTGGAAAGGATATACCCCATGACAAGTACGCCCTGTCCTCCTGATCCTGCGAAAACTGTCTTTATTATCATATCAAAACCTGTCTTTCCTATCAGATCTTGCCGACCTGGTCTTTAATTACCTTAATCGGAAACACCTTTGTCATTGTCTCGTCTATCCACCTGCAGGCCTCAACGGGGGTCATCTTCCAGTTGGTGGGACATGGAGAAAGTATCTCCACCATGGAATAGCCGAGGTTCGCCATCTGGACCTTGAATGCCTTGGTTATGGCCTTTTTGGCATTCCTGATATTCTTGATTGAATTCACTGCAACGCGTTCTATATATACGGCGCCGTCA
>Ga0153915_10000420_pt1 | contig 38770 bp, 33 predicted proteins | sample Opewatmetagenome_2_FD_107003 | JGI IMG/M metagenome (GOLD analysis project Ga0153915, IMG submission 107003) | Freshwater wetland microbial communities from Ohio, USA - Open water 3 Core 3 Depth 3 metaG | ecosystem: Environmental > Aquatic > Freshwater > Wetlands | place: USA: Ohio, Lake Erie...
CGCGAGATAGCGATGAAGAGGCTGTCGGAAATCTCGAGCTTCCGCACTGCCCCGGTCTCCGGCGCGTTCTACTTGTTCCCGGAATATGATCATAGGATGCCGTCCGAGGATTTCGCGCAGCGCATCCTTGAGCGTGGAGTGATATGCGCGCCCGGCTCCGCATTCGGCAGCCTCGGTGAAGGGCATCTCAGATTCTCTTACGCCAATTCGCGAGAGAATATCTCTCGGGGACTGGACATCGTGAAAGACGTCGCCGCCGAACTCTGACCACGTACCAGCAGATTTATATGGCGTGCCATATCTTAAGGGACGATGCCCGAAAAGGGCGTTGAGGGGACAGGGCCCGAACGATTGATGAGCCCGAAGGCCGCCGTGTCGATCATGAACGGCGTGTTCGGGGCGATCCTGAGCACGATGGCCCTTGTTTTCATCGCCCAAGAAATGGGACCGGACGTGATGGGCGTCCTCGGTTTCTCGATCGCTGGCATCGGCCTGCTCAGTTTCCTTTCCGACTTCGGAGTCGGCTCCGTCCACTCGATGCACATCCGCAGCGGTGAGGAGCCGGGGAAGTGCGTCGGGGCCTACGCGGCCATCAAGATAGTTCTCCTCCTGGTGTTCGCAGGAATCACGCTGACCCTTATCGAGCTGTGGAGGTTGGGATACATTGACGGCTCGATGGACCAGAGCGCAACGACTGTGAACTCGCTCCGGATCTTCTTGGTCTACTTCGTCCTTCTCGGCATCAGCCAGATAGCCACCCACACATTCGATGCCCTCGGCTCGGTATCGAAGGCTCAGGTTCCCGCATTGCTCGAGCAGGTCGTCAGGGCGTCCTTCATAGTGTATGTCGCGACCAACTACAGGTCGAGTCCGGATGGATCGGCCTTTCTCGCATTATCCTACGCTGCGGGGATCGTCGCCGCGACCATCCTTGCGGCCATATTCTTCGCGAGGGTGAAGATATCATGGCCCGACGGGGAAATTCTAAGAAAATACATCCATTCGCTCACGCCAGTCTTCTTCGTGTCGATGATCATCATCCTCGATCTCTACCTGGACAAGGCCGTGGTCGGGTACTTCTGGGGACAGACGGAGGTGGGATTGTACTTCGGAGTCCAGAAGATGGCCATCTTCGTGAGCGTCTTCTCCCTATCGATGGCGACCATGATCCTTCCATCTGTCACGACATATTACACGAGGAAGGACCTCGCGGCCAGCTGGGATGTTGTCAACCAGGCCGAAAGGTACGTGTCCCTCATCGCTATCCCGACGGCCGCGTTCTACCTCCTGTGGGGAACCGACATATTGAATGTCTTCCTCTCCCCTGCATTTGCACCCGCTGTCAACACGATGGATCTGCTGGTCATCAGCAGCACCCTTGTCGCACTCGTTCTCCCGCTGAGGTCGGCAATCGCTGGCGTTGGGAAGCCCGGAACGCTCTTCATGGTGGGACTCGGCGGAGTGGTCATACAGCTCGCGCTGCTGCTCTTGTTTGTTCCCGATAGCCTTCTCGGGTTCCCCACGTTCGGGCTGAAGGGTTCCGGGGCGGCCCTTGCGCTCCTTGTCACTTCTCTATACTACTTCTTCGTCCTGAGATACGTGGTCTGGCGCACGGCAAAGATTACCCCCAACTCCAGATCCTTCAAACATCTCCTCAGTGCCCTAGTCATGATAGGCGCGATGTACGTCGTGAAGTGGGCTCTCATCCCCACCGTGGATGGGCTCGCTCTCATACTGCTCGCGGTTGTGGGTCTCGTGGTCTATGCGGTGACCTCATATGTCATCGGCGAGCTCGAGCCCTCGGACTACAAATACTTCAGAGCGCTGATTGGCACACGGGACGCGATCCAGTACGTTGCCAACGAGCTCCTCGGCAGAAGATCCCATTGATGGGCGCGATTCGTTTATACGCTGAGCGTGGATACCATCCGCTGGAGTAATCGGATGGCCGAGTACACCATCATATCCCATGCCGCGGAACTCATCACACTCAAGGGTCCGAAGAGGTCCAGAACGAAGTCCGAGATGTCCGATCTGGCCATCGTGAAGGACGGTGCGGTCGTCGTCTCGGACGGCGTAATTGTGGACGTGGGGAGATCCGATTCGATCCTTCGGGAACATCGCAGCACTGGTACAGAACGGATCGACGCCCAGCACAGGACCGTCATGCCCGGATTCGTCGATTGCCATACGCATCTCGTCTATGCGGGCTCTCGGGAATTCGAGCTCGAGCAGAAGGCGAAGGGCAAGGGCTACTTGGACATCCTGAAGGAGGGAGGTGGGATACTCAGGACGGTCCGGGACACCAGACAGGCGTCTCCCGAGTCACTCTTCCATCAATCCGCCGCGCGCTTGAGATCTATGATCTCTCTCGGGACGACAACGATCGAGGCGAAGTCCGGCTACGGACTGGACATGGACACGGAGCTCAGGATCCTAGATACAGTCAAGAGCCTCCGCGACAGATTCTTCTCGGTCCCGGTTCCGACATTCCTTGGCGCGCACGCGATCCCTCAGGAGTATGCGGGCAGGGCGGACGACTACATCGAGTTCGTCGCATCGAAAGTGCTGCCTCAGGTCGCGAAACGGAAGCTGGCGGACTTCTGCGATGTGTTCTGCGAAAAGGGGGTGCTGACAGTGGGTCAATCGAGAAAGGTCCTCCTCGCGGCCAAGAAGCTCGGCATGGGACTCAAGGTCCACGCTGACGAGTTCCGGGCGTCCGGAGGGGCGGAGCTCGCGGCCGAGGTCGGAGCGGTCTCCGCGGACCATCTGGTAAAGACTTCCGACGACGGAATAATGGCGATGGCGAGGAAGGACATCGTCGGTGTCCTCCTACCCGGCACTCCATACTCTTCGATGTCCCGTGAGTACGCGGACGGGAGGCGCCTCATCGACCTCGGCGTGCCGATTGCCCTCGGCACGGACCTGAGTCCGAATTGCTGGAACGAATCCATGCAGTTCACGATTAGCCTCGCGTGCCACAAGATGCGAATGACGCCTGCGGAAGCCATAACCGCTGCCACGATCAACGCCGCGGCTGCGCTCGGGATGGAGAAGCGAATAGGTTCCATCGAGCGCGGCAAGAGGGCGGATCTAATAGTTCTCGACGTGCCCTCCCACACTCATGTGCCGTATCGCTTTGGCACGAACCTCTGCTCGCTCGTCCTCAAGGATGGGAAGCGGGTTTGGGAGAAGCAGGCCTCCTGAGCCTAAACGCCCGACTGGCCAAGAGCAATTTGCAGATCTCGCGGACCATCTTGACCCTCTCAGAGATTACTTATATATTCGATAGGCCTCATGCTCGAAGCCGACTGGATTTGCGAACGTCCGTCGGGGCGGACCGGGGTGTTCTGATGGTCTCCGTGTGCATGCTGACCGAGCTCGAGAGGTACCGGAGCATCATTCCCTTCAAGAACCCTGGAGGGATGGGCACGAACGTCCCTTTTGTGGCCGCGGAACTCAGGAAGATCGGATGCGAGGTCGTCATGAACAGGCCGAGGGCGCAATACGATGTCCTCCATGTGCACAGCCCACTTCCGGGCTCCTTCCTGTGGGCGTTGCGCCGAAGGAAATCAGGGAAGCCACTGGTCGTTCACGGAAGGCATTTGCCCGAGCTCGTCAAGGGCGGGTTCATCGGAGGGCACTTCGCATATCCCTTTGTCAGGGCGTACTCGGTCAAGTTCTACAACATGGGCAACGTGGTCGTCGGCGCGACCCCGTATGTTGCGGAGTCTTTAGCGAGGGATGGTGTGAGGGGGCCGTTCAAGGTGATACCGAATGGAATAAACCGGGAGGTCTTCTCGAGGAACGCGGTCCTGGGCGAGAAGTTCAGAAGACGATGGGGGATAGCCGACTCGGACAAGGTGGTCCTTAGCGTCGGTCTTCGGATCCCACGCAAGGGCGTGGATACTTTCGTCCAGCTTGCCGAGAAGTTCTCCGAGCGAAAGGACGTCAAGTTCGTCTGGGTCGGGGAGTCAGAAGCGCTCCTCGAGGACGCACTTGACAACACTCCGAAGGGAAATGTCCTGTTCACCGGGCACGTGCCTTTCGAAGACATCGTTGGCGTGTACTCCGCCGCCGACGTGTTCGTATTCCCGACGAGGGCGGAGAGCTACGGTAATGTGATGCTCGAAGCTGCCAGCTGCGGGTGCCCACTGCTCATTCGGGACATACCGGTGTTCGAGGACTGGGTCCAGGATGGAACTCATTGCCTCAAGGCGAAATCCGACGGAGACTTCGCGACCCTCCTTGGTCGCATGCTGGACAATGAGTCTGTGCGGAGGAGGCTCATCGGCGGCGCGGGAGCGCTCGCCTCAGAGAATGACATCAGGAAGACCGCGTTGATGCTCAAAGAGCTCTACGAGCGACTGTCCCGGGGTGAGTCCGTCTCGTGATCGGCGAAGACATCCTCGACTTGTTCGCGGACCTCGGAGACATCGGGATGCTCCTCGCGATCACTCTGATTATATGGCTGGACGGCACAGCGTTCCCCACCGTGCCCGAGATGTGGATGGTCCTGATATTCGGTGCGCATTCGGATTCGTTCGGCTGGGGGTTCGTCCTGGTCGTCGTGGCGACCTTGGCAGGCCTGGCAGGGAATCTCACACTGTATTCCCTTGTCAAGATCGCAAAGCTCCCGAACTGGATCCAGAGGAAGATGAAACGCTACACCGAGTTCCTCATCGTGAAGGACGAGCGGCTTCTTGTCTTGAACAGGTTCGCTCCCATAGTCCCATATACGGGGGCGTTTGTTGCGGCCTGCGGGTGGGACCTGAAGAAGTCGGTGGCCTATCTTCTCATCAGCGGCATCGCGAAATCCGCGGTCATCGTGACGATCTCCTGGCTGAGCTTCGACAACCTGAGGGAGGAGGTCGCGCTATGGGTCTCGCTTGGCGTTGTGGCGGTCATCGTCACTGCCAGCGTGATCTCGTCGCTTGTCTACAGGAGACGCGCACGGGCAAGGGGGGAGACGGCACGATCTCAGTGATCGTCCCCACATACAACGAGAAGGACAATCTCGACGAGCTGGTGCGCAGGGTCACCGGTTCGTGCGCGGCACAGGGCCTCGAGGTCGAGTTGATCATCGTCGACGACAATAGCCCTGACGGAACCGGCAGTCACGCAGAAGAACTGGCCAAGAACAACCCGGTCAAGGTCGTGCATAGGCCGGGCAAACTCGGCCTTTCATCAGCGGTCCTGGAAGGCGTCAAGCTCGCGCGCGGCACCGTCTTGGTGATAATGGACGCCGACCTCAGCCACCCACCTGAGAAGATCCCCGAGCTTGTGGGGAAGGTCAATTCCGGGGAGGCGGAGGTCGTCATAGGCAGCCGCTTTGTCGAGGGCGGAAGCATCGAGAACTGGCCTTTCTACCGGAAGATCGTCTCCAAGGGCGCTGCCATTCTTGCGAGGGGACTGACGAAGGTGAAGGACCCAATGTCAGGTTTCATTGCGCTCAAGCGCTCCGTGATCGATGGGGTCGCGCTGGATCCTGTCGGATACAAGATCGGCCTCGAGATACTCGTCAAGGGCAAATACTCCAAGGTCGCAGAGGTGCCCATACAGTTCGCCAACAGGAAGGCCGGGAAGAGCAAGCTTGGCGGCTCAGAGATGCTGAGGTACATCGATCACGTATCGATGCTCTACGAGCACCGAAGGTACTGGCTCGGCAAGTACCTGAAGTTCGCCCTCATCGGAGGAGTCGGCGCGCTGATCAACTTGGCAGTGTTCTGGATCGCCCGCGAGGCATTCCTCGCGACGCCCTTCTGGGCGATCGCGATAGCGTTCGTCGTGGCGGACACCAATAACTACATCTGGAACAGGCTTTGGACCTTCAAATCGAAAGGACAGATCAAGTTCCAGTACCCTCAGTTCCTGATCATCAGCGTAATCGGTCTCGTGCTGAACGAACTGCTGTTTGAGGTGATCGTCTATGACCTGTTTCCCGCGCTTGACGTCGTCACTGACCGGGCTAGCATCCTCCTGGTCTTCGTGCAGGCGCTGTGCATCCTGATCGTCAGCGTGTTCAACTTCCTTGCGAACTCGGCATGGACGTTCAGGCACGATATCAGGCGAAGAGAGAAGCAGTAGTTTCAGGCCGTCCCGCCCTCAGTGGGAAGATCGAAGGCTTCGATGATGTCATCCCTCACGAAGACCATCCCCACACGAGTGTCCTCGAAAACTCCGAAAGCAGAATTCGACCACTCGCCCATGAAGTCAGACGCTACCTCTCCATACCCGTGGTTCTCAAGAAAGGACGCAAGGCCAGCCATGTCATCTTCGAAGAAGCGGTAGGTCAGCACGAAGACCGCCACATCATACTCCACGACGGCCTGCTCGACCTCGTCAATGGTCAGCTCAGGATAGATGCGCGTGCCGACGTTGACCACGGTCGGAGGGGTGAGCCTCTCAGCGTAGGAGGTGATGAGCGGGTCCCCACTGATGATCCAATCGTCCGGAGTGGTCCACGCTGCTATCTTGTCTGCATAGACAAGTTGTCCCGGTTCCTGCTGAGCCACGAGTCCATATGATGCGAGCCCCGCGGATACGAGTATCCCGACCAACGATACGGCCATCAGGGCCCTTGCTTCCGATGTGTTCTTTTTCCTGCTGACAACCTCGACCTTCTCAACGAAGAGACCTTTTTTGTTCTCATACTCGCGGGCGATGAGCATTCCCGAGAGAATGGCCAAGCCGGGGCTCATCAACACCATGTGATGGAGGAACACGAGCGGCTGGAGGACGAAGTCGGCAAGGAGCACGACCGTCAGGATCAGGAGGAATCTCGCCTCTCGAGAGTGCGACCAAGTCCTTCGCAAAAACACCAGCGGGAGCGCATATGCGAGGTTGAGTCCGAAGAAGATTGGAATAGAGAGCTTCATCACAAGGTCGAATTGCCGATGTCCCTGGTCGAAGAGCATTCCGTTCAGCATGTTTGAGGGTCCAAGGGTGACAAGCAACAGCGCCATTGGCACCGCGGCGGCGATTGACAGCAGCAAGAGGTCGACAATGGTCCGAGCCGGTTTCCTGCTGTCCCTGTTGCTGGTCAGGTGGTCCACTAGCATGAACAGGAGCATGCCAGCGAGTGCGATGCCTCCGAAGAGCTTCGATGCTGCGGAGATGCCGACCAGCAGCCCAGCGACTACGAGCGCCGCTCTCGAACCGTGCCTGAGATAGTGTAGGTAGGGCGGGAGCGCGAACGCCAGGAAGAAAGCGGAGATGCCATCGAGCGAGAAGAGCCTTGACTCCCGGAGGAGCGCGAAATCCACGGCCAGCAGAAGGCCCGTGACAATCATTGCCATATTCCCCTGCTGCTTCTTCGACGCGATCATGCATGCCACGATGGCGACCATGCTCAGCGTAGCAGTCAGCGCTCTCAGCACGACGACATCGCCTTCAAAAACCGACCCGATCAGGAAGGCTAGAGGTGCCTGGTCGCACGGGAGCTCCGTGTAGAGGTCGTACCCCGCGCTCACCATTCTCGCCCTCTCCAGCATGATGCCCTCATCGACGCCGTTGTTGGAGAAGCTCCAGCCGATGTTGTAGAAGCGGAACAAGGCAGCTGCAGCCACGATTAGAACGGCGACGGCCAGAACCTTCCTCTTGTCCGTTGTCAAGTTCTCCAGCAGCTTCATGCGGCCGCTCCCGGGTGAGAAACGACTAAAGGGTTTATTGATTCTGCTCCGAGCTCATAGCAGGTTCTGGAATTCCTTGACCAGATCGGGGTACTTCGTCTCGATCGCCTTCAGTATGGCGAAGGTGGACATCTTCTCGACCCCGACCTCGTTCAGTGCTGATATGATCTTGTTGAAGGTCTCGTCGCTGAGCGTCACGAGCTTCTCCTTGGCCATCCAGTTCCTGTAGAGATGGTTCTCCATCAGATCACGCCAGCCGTTCTCGTAGCGTCGGAGAGACGTCTCGGAGAAATTCTTCTCCTTGGCCGCCTTCCCGAGCACCTCGCCCGCGACCTTCCCGGCTTTGCAGCTGTTCGAGATTCCTCCTCCCGTGATTGGGTCTATCTGACGCGCTGCGTCGCCCACCAGAAGGACGCCGTCTCCCACGGTCTTGTCGATTGGCGCGCAGATGGAGACAGCTCCGCTGACGAGCTCCAGCGGCCTGCCCTTTCGGAGTCTGGAATCCTTCTGGATGAACTTGTCCAGGTGCTTCTTGACGTCCCCCGGATCCTTCAGTTTCGACAGCTGCATTCCGATGCCCACGTTCGCGGTATCCTCGCTCTTCGGGAAGATCCAGATGTAGCCTCCGGGGGCGGCACTCCCGAGGATGAACTCACAGTAGTCCGGTTCGTGATTTATGTTGGTCAGCCTGTACTGGAAACAGCTCGTGATGTCCCTCGGAGTGAGGTTGGTGTTGATCCCCGCCCATCTGCCCACCTGGGATTCGAAACCGTCCGCGCCCACCACGCACCCAGCTTTGTAGTCCTTCGTCTCCCCGAAGGATTTCGCCCTCACGCCCGTGACCTTGTTGCCGCTCTTCAGCAACTTCACCGCCGACGTCTTGAGCATGAGATCGGCTCCGGCCTTGACCGCGTCCCTCGCCAGAAGCTTGTCGAAGAACACCCTGTCGATGACGATGCCCACTTCGTTCCCGGCCATCTTCTCGGACAGGTAGAAGGACGACCCGTTTGGCGACACTATCTTGGCGCCTTTGACCTGCCTTGCGATGCTCTTCGCGTCCAGCTTGATGCCGACTCCGTCCAGCCAGCTCCTGGATATGCCCTCCCCGCATCTGACGGGGGAGCCGACCTCCTGGCGCTTCTCGATCATCAGCACCCTGGCGCCGTTCCTCGCGGCGAACTTGGCGGTCATCGAGCCCGCGGGGCCAGCGCCGACGACGACCACATCGTATTCCGGCATCTCATCTACCTCCGGTCAGCTTGATCGCGCCGACGGGGCAGACCTTGATGCATCTCTTGCACAAGGTGCAGTCATCATTGAACTCAAGCACGACCTCGTTGAGATAGATCGCGTTGACCGGGCACGAGCCGACGCATGCCCCGCAGTGCATGCACCGCGTCACGTCCGCCTCGAGCTCATCCAGTTCCTTGGGCATGGTATCACCTCACGTGAATTCGTTTCCGTGCTTCTTCCGCCATTCCTCAAGCGGTATCGAGAAGCGCTTCTCCACCTGGTTCCTGAACACGGGTCCAGAGTTGTAGGCGCAGAACGGTATGATCTTCCCGTCCGGGGTCGTGTAGTGTATCATGCACCTCTTGACCCTCTCGACATCGTAGTTGTATGAGTCCATGAAGTGCATCGCGCCGATGTACATCATCCTCCAGCTGAACTTCGCGAGCTCGCTCTTGGTCTCCTCGGACAGGACCCCCTTGAGCGAGCTCAAGAAATCGGTCGCGCTGACGCCCTCTGGGAGCTCGTCCTTCTTCACGTACTTCCTCAGAAGCCCGAACGCCTTGAGCTTCGAGGGCAGCTTGACCTTCTTGGGGTCGGCCTTTTCGGCGAGTTCGTGTATCTCATCGAACAGGTTCTCGATATCTACGAACCTCGTGATCGGTATCACATTGTCCGGGTCCTTCACGTACATGTAGGTCGCGATGCCGCAATGCGCGTGTGTCGTCAGAGTTATCTTGGGGTCTCCGAAGAGGGCGACCCAGAGCTCGGATATGGCCGATACGGCGGGCACCGGGTACCAATCCGACACCTTGATCTTCCCGCCAGACTGCTTCTCCATGTCCTTCGCGAGGTCCGGGAGCGTGTACCGCCCCTTCGCCAGTTCCTCGTTGCTGATTCTCCCCGTGAACGAAACCGGCTGGTAGTTGACCCCTCTGATTATGTCCATGTTTTCGAGCGCATAGCGGAGGATAGGCCATATCTGGTCGTCATTGACCCCCTTCACAATCGTTGGCACAAGGACGATCGATGAGTGGTGCTTGACCTTCCTGAAGTTCTCAACCGTCTTCTGCTTCACATCGAGCAGGTCTCTGCCCCTCGCGCGCTTGTAGATCTCCGGCCTGAGTCCGTCGAACTGCAGATAGACAGTGTTGAGGCCCGCGTCGCTCGCCTTCTGGCACAACTCGAGGCTGTCCGCGAACTTGATGCCGTTCGTCGCGACTTGTATCTGCGCGAAGCCGAGCGCCTTCGCCGCCGCGATGATGTCCAGAAACCGTGGATGGATCGTGGGTTCGCCGCCGGAGAACTGGACGGCGGGCGTCGGCACGGGCTTCTGGTCTCGCAGGACCTTCAGCATCTTGACGACGGTGTCGTAGTCGGGCTCGAACACATATCCGGCCGAGTTAGCGTTGGCGAAGCAGATTGGACACTTGAGGTTGCACCTGTTCGTGAGGTCCACGTTGGCCAGTCCTGTGTGGCTCAGGTGCAGGTCGCAGAGCCCGCAGTCGAATGGGCATTGCTTCGCCTTCTCGATGGCGGGGTTGAGGACTCCCACACCGTCCTTCGCCCACCTCTCCGCCTTCATGTACATCTCCGTATCCGACCAAACGACGTCCTTGTAGGAGCCGTGCTTCGCGCAGGTCTTCTCCATGACGACCTTTCCGCCTTCGTCACGAATCGTAGCCTGGATAATCGACAGGCATTCCGGGCAGAGGCTCTCCGTCTTTTTCGGGAGTCCCTTTGGTACATCGCTCTGCTTCGTCAGCATGGGATTGCGTCCCCCGAGAGCATCCATGGGCAATCATTTAAATCTTATGTAGTAGCTTAAGCTACATATGGACATCAAGAATGCGATGTCAAAGCTCGGGGCTAACTATGATGAGCTCGAGAAGGAGTATCGGCAAGTATCTGGAACACTGACCCGATTCGGACTCTCCGATTACGAATCAAGAGCCTACGTCGCCCTCGTTGCCCTTGGTTCTTCTTCCGCGACATTTGTAGCCGAAGTCGCACAGATACCTAGGACATCTGCCTACAAGGTGATGAAGGGTCTTCAGGACAAAGGGTTCGTGAGGCTGAAGGAGGGCCGACCGAGATTGTTCGCAGCCGAAGATCCGTCAGAGGTCTCGAAGCGCATCGTATCGGACATGGAGCAGACCTTCTCGAAGCTGAACAGAGTCAAGGATCTGCTATCGCAGCGGGGCGTCCCTCAGCTGGTCTACACGATTATGGGCAAGGATAGAGTGCTGGAGAAGATAGGCGAGATGCTCGAGAAGTCGGAGAGGAGCTTCGTCATGTCGACCCCGATCATCTCGCAGATTCACAGGCCGCTCGCGAAGAAGTTCTCCAACGCGCTCTCGAGAGGGATCGGCATCACAGTGATCACGAGCCCATTCGTCAAGGCCCCCAGAGGGGTCGTCGTGATCAGGCGCAAGTCGTTGATCGCGACGGATGTGATCAGCGACGGAAAGACCGCCCTGATCGCGGCTCCCGATCTCTCCGCGTGCGGGTACACCGACAATGAGGCGCTGTCGAGGCACCTCGAGGACTTCCTGAGGATCATGGGCGAGAGCCGGGAGTGAAATGTGCGTAGTCCGTTGGCTGCTTCGACTCTGCCTTTATGACCGTCTTGATCAGGAACGGAGCGTATAGGGTTGTGACTATAGAGACAAGGATGATTACTGAATAGATATCAGGCTCTATCACACCCATCCCGAGGCCGATCATGGCGACCACGATCCCCACTTCGCCTCTTGGCACCATCCCTGCACCAACGATGAGCGCGGTCCTCTCCCCTCTGGATGCTGCTCCGACTGCGCAGCCGATGAGCTTTCCGAGGATGGCAACGACCGTGATCACGATCGCGAAGGGTATGACTCCCGCGAAGTTCACCAAGTCCACCTTCGCCCCCATGACCACGAAGAAGAAAGGAACGAGCAGTATATTGAGCGGCTCGAACTTCTGCTCGAGGTCGTAGGTGTCCTTCGTGTCCGAGAAGATCAGGCCTGCGAAGAAGGCGCCGATTATGGCCGCCAGTCCTATGAAGGACGCGAGCGCAGACAGGCCAAATACCACGATCAGTATTATGACGAGCGGCGCTTGCTTCTGGACCAGCTTCTCGAACCAACTGTCACGCTTGAACGCTCTCGTCGAATAATGGACCGACCATGTGCCGTTCCTCAGGCGGTCCATCCGGACCTCCCGCTTGCCTGAAGCGTACTTCACGATCCTCGTTCCGATGATCGTCACGATCGCCACGAAGCACAGGGCCTCCGCGACGACGATTACCACGTTCAACATCGTGAGGTTGCCAAGCGCGACCCCGCTCACAAGCGTGAGGACTATCATCCCTAGTATGTCGTCCACGACCGCAGCGCCGAGGATGATCTTCGCCTCGATCGAGTTGATCATGCCGAGGTCCTCCAGGAGTCTCGCAGTTATACCGACACTCGTCGCGACAAGCGCCGTCGCGATGAACATCGCCTCCAGGGACGACGCGAACAGAAGGATCGAAACGTAGTAACCCAGAACGAAAGGCGTGATGACACCGAGTATCGCGACGGACACCGCCACCATCCCGACCTTCCTCATCTCGGACAACTTCGTCTCCATCCCAACCGTGAAGAGAAGGAAGGTCGCTCCGAGCTGCGCAAGGACGTCCAGGAACGTGTCGCTCTCGGTGATCAGATTCAAGATGGTTGGCCCGAGGATGATACCGGCTATCACCTCCCCGGTGACTGCGGGGAGTCTGAGCCTCTCCATCACCTCGCCCCCAAGCTTGGCGGCCAAGAAAGCCACGAATATCAGTAGGAGAGCCCTCTCAGTCTCCAATGCATCCCATCCTCTTGATTGAATGGTGTCCTCCATATATAATCCTGATTTCAGGGTTCTGTCCCGCAGATTCCGCCTTCAGTTACACTGCATGTAGCTAGAATCTACTACCCGACGGCCAGAGCTGTCATGATGGGATTTCCGTGATGGACTCGGGGAGTGATCGCGCTCATATCGGACGCAGATTGGGATGCCTTGGGAACGACAGGGGCGCGCAGGTCTCTTTCGCAGTGATCGCGGTCGTTGTACTCGTCGCATCCTCGATGGCCGGTACATACCTCGCCAAGAGGGAGATTGACAAGCACCAGGACAAGAAGGAACAGGAACTGCTCGATGCGATGGAGGCCGCCATACGGGACGTCGAGCAGGAGCTGGGCCTGTGCGCAGCCTCGAAAGCGTACTCCATCGTTTCGTCTTGGTCAGAGTTCCCAATCAACGAGAGCAGGATATCGGATGCCTTCGCCGAAGACATGCGCGGATACGTCTCCTCTTCGTTCCCGCGCATCGAGGGCAAGTTCACGATAGAACTTGAGAATTGGACCGGATGCCTCTTCTTCGTCGAAAAGCACACGATGGATCTCGTTCAGGCCGATTCGGCGGTCTCCTCTGAGGTCGATGTGAACGGAACCAAGCTGCCGTACCAGAAGCTGCCGCCTGCGTCAGTCGAGGTGGTGCAGGAACGGACTGCAAACCCATACTACGTTGCCGTGGGGAACTTCACCGTGGCTGTCTCCGCCAAGGGCGTCGCTTTCTCGAGAGGGGCCTCGTTCGAGAGGCCTGTCGTCTCGGCGCTGCCCTTCATCGAATCCAAACTCCGGGCCTTCGAATCTTCCTCCGAGGGCGAGTTCGCGGATATCGGAAAACTCGTGGAGTACATGCTCGCCACGCTCTGTCAGCTGCGCGTTCTCGAAGGCTACGGCCAACCGATGTACTCTGGCGGCATGGGCACTGCGGACATCCTGACAGAGGAAGACGTCTACAAGGCCGTTGCAGTGGCGCTTCTGATCGAGCAGGCGAAACTGTTTCGGTCCATCGACGACCAATTCGCTCGAACCGTGGCCGACATCTGCTCCCCAGGAGCACCAGGCCTAGCCGCATTGCTCGGGTCGGAGGGACGGTACCTTGACCCGGCGGAGCTGTTCCTCTGGTTCATCGGGCGCACCGATGCTAGGATCGATCCGGCGATGATTGTCGCCCAAGCGGTCTACGGCCTCGCGGACCAGATCGCGGTCAAGCTCATGGAGTACTTTGGATGGTTGGGGGCAATCGACCTGGCCGCTGATTCGACCGACTTCTTCGTTGATACCGTCGAATCGCTGATTTCGTTCTTCACCGGAGAGGACAAGGCGAAGTTGGCGGTGACCTCGTGGATCATGCGTTCCATATCTGCCTCGGGCGAGGATCCGGCGAAACGATGCGAGTTCTACTCGATGCCGGTCGATTTCTTTCTGCCCATCCAAGAGAGGCAATACTTCGCCGAGAACGCCTATGGTGATCTCTACCCTGTTTGGGTCGGAAACATCACAGCGACGGTCGATGTCCCGGCATACAATGTGTTGTCGGCAGATGCCTGGGCTGATCTCTATCCAGAGTTCAAGGAATGCCAGAGCGGCGTCAAGTCCGCGATGTCCGATCTAATCACCCGGCTTGCCTTCGATATCGCCGCATGCGCGCGGCTCGAGGGTGGCGGGCTCGTGGTGGATCCGGCCGACGGTGCCGACCTGTTCACGTCGATGTCGCTACAGTCGGGCGGCGTGACGATTCGGATTGATGAAACAGCCCTTTCGAACATCGGGAAGGACCTTCCGCTCTTCAGCTCACAGTACCGCCTCGCCCAGGAGTTCGGGAGATTCGTCCAGGACCACGGCCTGAGCCTCATCGACCAGACAACGATGTACGAGGCCGTATGCGCAGACATAGCGTCGACCCTGAAGTCCTCTGCAAGATACGCGTACATCCCCGATCTCGTCGTTCCCGTGGAACAGCAGCTCTCCAGCATCATCGCGGAAGATGTCGCCTCGGACGCTTCCTGGGGTGTCGGCGTCGCTGCCCGTAGCGCGCTCTTGTCGGGGTTCGAGCTCCGCCTCCAGTCGCTCGCGGACACATTGAACGCGTCCATAACGGCGTTGGACGACGGCTTCGCGGGGCCGCTCGTGGATTCCGTCGCGCGGTTCATCCTTGTTGGCTGTGGCAGCTTCCCAGGGATGCAAGCCGCCCTAGAGGATAGCATCGAGGAGTTCGCGCGAGCGATCATCGCCCAGAGAGACCTCTCAGGGCACGAGGTCTCGGTGTACCTGGACCTGGCGAGCCCATTCGAGTTCTGGGATGGAGACCGGACAGCCGCCGAAGCGTCCGGGACTCTTCGAAGGGAATCCGTCCGCGTGGACCTTCCTTCGGGCATCCCGCCGATGCAGGTCGTGCCCTATGACCCTCAGGCAGGGTACACATCGCTGGACCAACTCGTCCCAGGAGACACAATGCTCGTCCAGGTCAAGGAGCCGTGGGACTTCGAGGGCAGCAGATCCGAGTATCCGAACATCCATCTCACTTCCATCAGGAACTGCTCCGCGACCCCCTATGCCACACAGTGGACCGTCAGCGTCTTGGGTCTGATCGAACTTGACGCGTGGGTCGCAGGGGCGGGTCCCCAGGCGGCGATGTCTGGGCTGGACGCCTGCGGCCACCGGACGGTGCGCCTGAACTTCTCCCTCCCAATCGTCGTTCATTCGGCCTGGCCGCTCCTGGAGGTTCATTACAACCCGACGAACACGCTCCTCAAGGATTCTATCTCGGCGGCCAAGGACTTTCTGCGAATCGTCTGGAACAAGATCGAGCCGTACGTCGGCTGGATAAAGGACGGGCTCGAAAGGATCTACAAGTTCCTCCGAGACGCCTTCGAGGTCGTGGCGAGCTTCGCCACACGGGTCATCAAGGCGCTCTCGCAGGCCCTCCAGACAATCGTCGAGACCCTGCAGGAATTCGTCCAGCGCATCGCGAACTCGGTGCTTGGAAAGGCCGTGAAGGCTTTCATTGACATGCACGGCCGCGTGGAAGTGAGGATTGCCCTCCACGGATTCCTCATCATAATCCAGACCAACCTCCCAGATCTCATCTATAGGCACGGGACGGACATGCTCCGGGTGATCTTCTGCACGGATCGATTAGGCCCGACTCTGTCGTTCGGCATACGCGTGGCGCGCTTCTCGGATGGCAGCTACGACATTCTGGCGAACGGGACGGTCGCGTTCAAGCACACCAAGGTGGACGTGCTCGTGGATCCCCTGATGAAGGTGCTGCGCCGCCTCGTCGAGGTGCATTGCACGGGCAAGTCCTGGGCAATGGACATGGTCATCCCGGAGGTGGAGCCATACTGTCAAGCGAAGGTCAGCACGGCGGACATACCAGGCATCGGCGCGCTGCTGTCCAACATCCCGCTACCGACTCTGGGGCTGAGCGCAGCCGTGGAAGCGGGACTGTCACTCAAGTTCTCTCCGCCTTTCCCGACGGATGTTGTGGTGAACGAATTCGAGTCGAATCCGGCCGGGGAAGACACAGGCAAGGAGTGGGTCGAGCTCTACAACCCTCTGGGGGAGCCGAAGTGCGTCGATGGGTGGATGATCGCTACCAGCCACGGCAGAAGCGAGGCGTTGCCCATTAGGGGGACGATCGCTCCCAACGGCATCGCGACATACTACTTCCCGGAGACGTCCATCGACAACGGTGACGACGAGGATCCCTTCAACGACGGGGACGCGGTCATCCTCCTGGACGCCGCCGGCGTGCCCGTCGACGTCTCCCCGATTCTGCGGGACACTGCGAACGACGGGAGGACGAACCAGCGGAACTGGGACGGCGGACCGCGCTGGATATTCAAGGCCGGAAGTCCCGGCGGGTCCAACGGAGTCCCGATCTTGCTCGCGAGCTCTGACTTCATCGCGAAATCGCTCTTCGAGGCGTTCAAGGAGGCGTTCACCGAGACCCAGTTGCAGGAGGTGAGCGCCTCCCTGGATTTCCTGATCATGTTCTCGAAGAGGGTTCTCCACCACTTCATAGACAACCTCCTCTCAATCATCTCAGAGGTGATCAAGGAGGTCGTGTTCTATCTCGAGGTCGCGCTCAATGACGCGTCCGGGAGCGTCGGGGCCGGCCTTAGGTTCTCTTTCATCATCTCGGGGGAAGCGATCGAGGATATCGTCAGGTGGATCGTCCAGACGCTCGCGACCGTCATCGTGAACCTCGGGCGGGCCAGCCATCCTCTCGCGTGTCCCCCGTTTCCCAAGAGCTTCTTCTCGGGACTCTACCTGAGCTTCCAGGCGATCTTCTTCGTGGGCATGCCGAAGATGATCCGTGCGCTCGGCGCGATCGGGAACCTCAATCAGAGGTTCACATTCGCGATATCCATTTCCCCAAACATACCGGCGATCGGCAAACTGCTGGGCAAGACCTGGGGCACTTGGGAGGTCGCGTTCGGGGCGTGCCTCGAGGAGGTCCCGAGGACATTCGCGGTCGGGTTCATGACGAACGACAAGATGGGCGACTACATCGACTTCTGGATAGTCAAGGGGCGGCTCTATGGGAAGTAATGAAGTCGCCGTCTTGAATCGTCGCGAGACCCCACTTACTGCTCTTTCTCGGCAGCCTCGGGCTTCCCCCGGCCAGAAAGCCATTTGTCGTGGAACTTCGCCGCCACGGAGTCGTTGAGCCTTCCCCTAACCCGATCCAACACCCTGGGAGTCCAGTATCCGAGGAAGTAGGTCCCCGCGAAAACCATCATGAGTCCGATGCTTGACGAGAACCAGGATTCCTGGGCAATCCCGAAGAAGAAAGCCGACCATCCAATGCCTATGGTCGAGGCCGTGGATGTGATGGCGATCGCCTGTCTCTTGCCAATCTCGTAGGCGACTTCCCCCTGATACTTCATGAATTCAACCGCCATCGCGATTGAGTCTCCAATCGGTTCTCTCTCGCCGATTCTGGGCAGGTCGAGATACGAGAACAGTCCCTTCCTTTCCTTGTTGCGAACCATGTGCTCACGTGTCCGCGCATCACATCTTTCCCCTAAGGATGTTATGATGAGGCTGACTCCCAGGGCGATGCTGCGCGTCATTCTGATTCTCAACGCCGGTCATTCCGGTACTTCTTCTAGAAACCAATAAATTCCCGCGATGCATCCGAAAGTCGAACGCGATGACCTTCGAAGTGTCTTCGATTCTCGATAACCTCCTTGAAGACGTCTGGTTCGAGATCACCTTCTTGCTCGTGGTCTCGCTCTTCGCGAGCTTCCTGTTCGCTCGGTTCGGTCAGCCTAGGATCATCGGCTATATCGTCGTCGGCGTGGTCATCGGCCCGAGCCTGCTGAAGATAATCGTGCCGCCTGAGGGCGACGTGACCGGTCTCCCCGAATCCATACAGATCCTCGCGCAGCTCGGCGCGATCGTCCTGCTTTTCATGATAGGGCTGGAGTGCGACCTCAGAGAGGTCTACACGAGGAAGTCGATTGTGATCGCGCTGGGTGGGGTGATCGTTCCGTGGATCGCAGGGTTCGCGCTGGCCGACGCATTTGGCTTCACGAACGATGATGCGATCTTCATCGGGGCAACTCTCGTGGCGACCAGCGTTGCCGTCACCGCGTCCGTGACCTCGCAGCTCGGCCTGATCGGAACACCTGTCGCGCACGCAATCATCGGCGCGGCTGTTGTGGATGACGTCTTGGGCATGGTGGTCCTGAGCGTCTCGAAGGGGCTGACGGTCGGGGGCATCGAACCGACAGGGCTCATGCTGCTGCTCCTTGGCGCGCTGCTCTTCGTATTGGCTGGCGCGTGGATTGGGGCCAACTTCCTCTCCCGCTTGGTCTTCAGGGTTCAGGTCTCGGGCTTCCGGCGCAAGCTTCCGATGAGCGGATTCATCCTCGCCCTGGCGATAGCATTCCTCTACTCGTTCATTGCAGAGGCCATCGGCATCACCGCGATCGTCGGAGCCTTCGTGGCCGGGACCGCGTTCTCCGGCTCTGCGCTCAGGGACGGATTCAGAAAGGGCAGCCAATACTTGGAGGCGGTCTTCGTTCCGTTGTTCTTCGTCTCCCTAGGAGTCGCAGTTGATGCCGCTGGGATCGCGAAGTACATATGGTTCGGCATCGTGCTGACAGTTGTGGCCGCGGTCACCAAAGTCGTGGGATGCGGCCTTCCCGCAAGGGCCATGGGCATGAGCTGGTGGGATTCGCTCGCAGTCGGAATCGGCATGACTCCACGGCTTGAGATCGCCCTAGTCATCGCGTACTACGGATTGTCGACGGAGATCATCTCGGCCGACATCTACTCGGTCGTCGTCTTCATGGGGCTCGCGACCGCGCTCTTCACTCCTTGGCTCCTGAGGAAGAGCCTGGAGCGAGGAGGACACAGCTTCGCGGAATCCTAGGGTTTCGAAGAATCAGTTCTCGGCGACGACGAGGTCGTGGTCACAGGACCTTCCTTTCGGAAGCGGATGCATTGTGTCTGCCGGACCTTTCATGCCAAGCGAGAGAAGGAACGCTCGCCCGAACGCTATCGCGGACTGCACATCCCCACGCTCGACCTCTCGGAGAAACGCCTTACCGACAAGAAGTGCGAAGTCTCGGTTCCCCGTCATATCGGCATGCCTGCAGGAACCTATTGAGGCCGAGCGGCGGATATATAGCGTGCTAGCCCGCAATCAGCGTTGATTATCATTACTGGTAGACCATGCGGGACGTCCAGCAGGCTACTTGATGACCTCGAGGCCTCTCATGTACGGTCTGAGGACTTCGGGCACGGTCACGGAGCCGTCCTTGTTCTGGCAGTTCTCCAAGACGCTGATCATCGTCCTCGGGAGCGCAATGCCGGAACCGTTGAGCGTATGCACGAACTCGCTCTTCAGGTGCGGCTCTCTGCGGAACTTGATCATAGCCCGCCTTGCCTGGAACTCCTTGAAGTTGCTGCACGACGAGACCTCCAGCCACTGCCCCATGCCTGGAGCGTGGGTCTCGATGTCGTAGGTCTTGGAGGAGTGGAAGCCCGTGTCACCTGTGCACAGCAGCCTCACGCGGTACGGGATCTGAAGGCCCTGAACAACTGCCTCCGCGTCCGCGAGGAGCGTCTCCAATTCTGCGAGGGAAGTCTCGGGGAGGACGAACTTCACGAGCTCCACCTTGTTGAACTGATGGACCCTCCCGATGCCCTTCGTCTCGATGTGCTTCCCCGCCTCGCGCCTGAACGACGGAAGGTAAGCGGTGTGATAGATCGGGAGGCTTTTCTTGTCCAGGATCTCGTCTGAGTAGAGATTCGTAACGGGGACCTCTGCGGTGGGGTTCAGGTACAGGTCGTCCCTCTCGATCCAGTACATATCGTCCTTCAGCTTCGGCAGCTGGCCCGTTCCGACGCAGCTCTTCTTGTTTATCATCACGGGCGGGAAGAGTTCCTTGTATCCCTGCTGGTGGTGGAGGTCGAGCATGTAGTTGATCAGGGCCCTCTCGAGCCTCGCCCCGTCTCCCTTCAGCACATAGAAGCCCGCGCCCGTGACCTTGATGCCCCTATCGAAGTCGATTATATCCAACCGTTCGCCTAGCTCCCAGTGGGGAAGGGGTTTGAAGTCGAACTCCCGCAGTCTTCCCCATTGCTTCACAGTGACATTGTCCTCCGGGCCCCCACCGATGGGGACGCTGGGATCGGGGACATTTGGCATGTTGAGAAGTACCTCATCTCGCTCAGATTCTATCCCCTTCACCTCTGCTTCTATGAGCTTGATGCGGTCCGCGATCGCCTTCATCTCCGCGATCTTCGCCTGTTTCTCCTCCTTCTGAAGCTTCGGAACGATCTCAGACACCTCGTTCCGCTTCCTCCTGAGGTCGTTGCCTTCTTCCGTGAGCGTCCTCCATTTGCCATCGAGAGTGAGGAACCTCTCAAGAACAGATTGGTCGTAGTTCCGATCTCGTAGGGACTTCCTGACAAGCTCCTCGTTTTCCCTTATGAATCTCGCGTCGAGCACCAGACCACGACCTCGGAACGAGCCAATAATCTAGAGCGTATTTAAAACATCATCTCTGGCCATCTTCGTCCCTAGCCAGGACGATCGTCGAACCTCTCACATCGATCAGCTCAGACGAGGTCATATCCGCAAGCTGCTTGGCGATTCCCTTCCTATCTCCTCCGAATGAATTCAAGACCCTTATCTTGACGAGTTTGGCCTTCTTGAGCTGACGAGACAACTCCTCAACGACATTCTCGTCGACCCCGTCCTTGCCGATGTGAATTGTGGGCTTCAGCCTCTGGGCCGTCACCCTTAGCTCGAGAACTCGCCTCTTGTTCATCGTTATCGCCGCCTGCTGGTGGCCAATGGATACCGCAGGATGTTCCCGCAATTCAGGCATGTGATGATGACTCTCCCTGCCCCGGTTCTCAGCCTAACGTTGACTGGAGGCACGAAGTAGATGTGGCATTTCGGACAGTACTCCCGCTTGTGGCCCGGTCTAACCTTGTGTCGCTCGCCAATCCGTAGGGCGAGCGCTACATATCGCTGAGCGCGGTTCTCCTTTCCGTCCTTGGCTTCGGACTTCGCAAGCTCGAACAGCCCGTCGATGCGCTCGGCCGCGATTCCTTTGGCATCCTTCTTGCCAAGATGTCTTCTCGCCATCGCATTCGTCATCAGGATGAGTCTAGATAATCCTTGGCTGCTGGATGGTCTTACATGACCCTCATCGCTGAAGCACCCTGGCTCAGTGAGCTTTAAATACGATTACCATTATCCCCACAAACCTGAGATAGACGTTGTATCTGGTGGTCTGATGTCTCGAAAGCCAGGCAGCATGTACCGGGAGATCAAAGGTCAAGCGTACAGCCGAAGGGAGTACATGGGAGGAGTCCCGGCGAACAGGATAACTCAGTTCGAGCATGGCAACAGAGGCGATTATCCCGTCCGGATGACGCTCCACGTGACGGAACAATGTCAGATCAGACACATCGCACTGGAGGCGGCGCGCATATCCGCGAACCGCTACCTGGCGAAGAAGATAGGCCTAACTGGATATCACCTCAAGATCAGGGTCTATCCGCACAATGTCCTCAGAGAGAACAAGATCGCCACGGGCGCAGGTGCAGACAGAATATCCGATGGCATGCGACACGCGTTCGGGAAGGCAGTCGGCACCGCTGCCAGAGTATCAGCGGACCAGAAAATCATGACCCTTGAGACCTCTCAGGCGCACTTCCTGACCGCGAAGCTGGCGCTCAAGCGGGCCGCGATCAAGCTCCCTTCCCCCTGTTACATCGAGGTCGAGAGGGGTTCTGCGGCGGCGGCCTGAGCCATCTCGAGACTTTGCGAAAGCGTTTTTACCATCTCTGGCCTTTACCTTGAACGCTCTGGATTGGATGGCGACCCGCCTTCCAGCGCGTCAAACGGGACCGACTAGTATGTTCGACATTGACCTCACCAGCGCCATTTCGGAGATGAAGCGCCTCAAAGCGCGGGTCGTCGCGCTGCAGGTGCCCGAGGGACTGAAGAAGCGCGCGTATCAGATAGCCGAGGATATCGAAAACAAGGCGGGCGTGGAGGTCCTCGTGGTGGCTGAGCCTTGTTTCGGAGCGTGCGATGTCCCGATATCCTTGTTCGAGATCGTGGATGCCATCGTGAACGTCGGTCATTCGCCGATACCATCGCTGAGATACAACAAGCCGGTGATATTCGTACCTGCTCGCTCTCGCGTCCCCATCGTCGACCAGCTGAAGAAAGCAGTCGGGCTCTTGCATGAGCCCGTTGGTGTGCTCGCCACATCGCAGCACCTCCAGGACCTCGAGGAGGTCGTCGAGGGTCTGGAGAGCATGGGCCTCAAGGCCAAGGTGGGTGAAGGCGACAGCAGGATATCTCACGTCGGTGAGGTGCTCGGATGTAACTTCTCGGCGGCCACATCAATCTCCAAGGAAGTCAACAGCTACCTGTTGGTCGGGAGCGGGACATTCCACGGCATAGGCGTGCACCTTGCCACGGGAAAGAAGGTCGTGATTCTGGATCCCAATCTTGAGGATCCGAGAGAGATAGACCAGGTCAAAGACAAGGTACTGAGACAACGGTCCGCGGTGATCGAGAAGGCGCGCAACGCCCGGGTCTTCGGAATCATCGTCGGTGAGAAGCTGGGGCAGAGGCGCATGCGGCGGGCCAAGGAGCTCAGGAAACTCCTGCGCTGGAAAAAGAGGGATGCTGCCCTCATCCTGATGGACAAGTTTGACCCAGAAAAGCTCAGAGCAATGGGTTTCGATGCCTACGTATCCACTGCATGTCCTCGAATAGCTATCGACGACTACGCCATGTACGATAGGCCTCTCCTCACGCCGCAGGAACTGGAGATAGTCCTGGGTGTGAGGAAATGGGAGAACTACTCGTTCGACCAGATGACAGAGGATGAACTCTGAGAGGGTGAGCCTGCATTGATGGATGTTCGTGGATTGCTCGCACTCGGCTGCCAGACCCCTTCGACCGTCGGGATTGGCGGTCTTCAGGTAGGCACGATGAATGCCACCGTGTCGAAGCTCAGGGAGACTGGCTGCAGGGTTTCAGTCAAAGGCTATGACGATCCGGGGCTTCTCATTCGGGACCTCGTGGACCACAAGATTGACGCGGCGGTCAGGGGAATGATGGGCTCGCTCGAAATCCTAAGGGAACTCAAGAGCCAATTCGGTATAAAGGAGGTACTTCGAACCGCCGTTCTCGAGAACGCATCGGGGAAGAAGTTTCTCCTCACCCCGGTCGGCATCGACGAAGGCAGGACGGTGTCTGCAAGGATTAGGTTGGTTAGGTCCACTGTAGAATTCTTCTCTCTTCCTGGCTGGAAGCTGTCTGTTGGCGTGCTCTCAAAGGGCAGGACTGAAGATGCCAGCAGAGGAATAGAGATCATGCGGAGCCTGAGCGAGGGAGACAGGATCGTGAAGAGACTCCAAGCACTAGGCATCCCAGCAAAGCACTTCTCCATTCTTCTTGAGGAATCCGTGCGCGAGGTCGATCTTGTCGTCGCGCCTGATGGCGTGACTGGAAACCTGATCTTCCGATCACTGCATTTCGTCGGTGGCGGGAAGGCGTACGGGGCGCCGGTTGTGAACATCCCGGAGGTATTCGTGGACACTTCGAGGTCGAAGGCGGATTTCTATGACGCCGTCCTTCTGGCCGCGGGCCTTGCCGCCGCCCAGCACGCCGCAGCGGATAGGACCTGAAACTATTATACCAATCCCTGCGTATCCCAAAGCGATGAGGCTGGAGATCAACGGCTGGACTTCGAAGATCACGTTCTCAGCAACGCACGTGATTCCGATGCACACGAAGTGCGGGCGGCTCCACGGCCACGACTACGCCATAAACGCGGTGATCGAGGGCAAGCTCGGAAAGGACGGGGTGATCATGGATTTCATCAGCGTCAAGGAGTTCCTCAGAAGCATCGCGTCGGAACTTGACCATAGAGTGCTGATACCGGGCAGGGATCCGGGCGTGAAGGTGGACGAAGACTACGTCACGTACAAGATGGGTACGAAGGAGATGAGATTGCCGACCTGCGATTGCATTGTGCTGGACATAGATGTCGCATCGGCGGAAACCCTTGCCGGGTTCGTTCTTTCGAGACTCCTGGAGAAGGTGAAGTTCCCGCCGAACGTCACCAAGATCGAAATCGGAGTCGACGAGGGCAGAGGTCAAGGTGCCTGGATGAGCCACGAGTTCTGAATGGCGGTGCTGTTGATGCCCAAGGCTGTCGTGCTGCTTTCCGGAGGGCTCGATTCCTCGACGGTTCTGGCAATGTCGCTGCAGCAGGGCTACGACGTCGTGGCCCTCACTTTCGATTATGGACAGAAGCACCGAAGAGAGCTCGAGAGCGCGAGCAGTATCGCCACCCACTTCAAGGTGGGTGAACATGTCGTCATGAAGATGGATTTCGCAGGACGCTTGAAGAGTGCGCTGACCGACCAGTCGATGGACATGCCCCAAGACAGGACCGTGTCCGAGATAGGAGCAGGTATACCGAGCACTTACGTCCCCTCTCGTAATCTGATCTTCCTGAGCGTGGCCTCGTCCGTTGCAGAGGATGTTGGAGCGGAAGCCATCTTCATAGCGGCGAACTCGGTCGATTTCAGCGGATATCCGGACTGCACTCCGGAGTTCATCGAGGCATTCCAGAGAGTGCTCGATATCGGGACGAAGGCCGGAAGGGAAGGGAAGCCCGTGAAGGTTCTAGCGCCGATTATCCGCTACTCGAAGGCCGACATCGTGAGAGAGGCCATGCGCCTCGGCGTCCCGTTGGAGAAGACCTGGAGTTGCTATAGGGGTGGTAGCAAGGCGTGCGGAAAGTGTGATTCGTGCATCCTGAGATTGAAGGGGTTCTGCGAGGCTGGCATAGAGGACCCAATCGAATATGAGGTGATCGGTTGAAGATCTACTCGATTTTCAAATCCATTCAAGGAGAAGGGCTGACAATCGGGGCACCGACGGCATTCATCCGAACCTCGGGATGCCCTCTGAGATGCACATATTGCGACACTCCCCAGGCAATGGACAAGGGCGAACAGATGACCCTTGAATCGATCCTCTCCAAAGTCAGGAAGATGAAGTGTCGCCACGTTTGCCTGACTGGAGGTGAGCCGCTCGCCCAGAAGGAGGCCCTGCAGTTGGTAAAAACCTTGCTGGAGGAAGGCTTCCAATTGGTGCTTGAAACCAATGGCGCGATGCCGCTCGACGAGCTCCCGTGCGTCGAGAATCTCACTATCAGCATGGACATCAAATGCCCCTCGTCAGGCGAGGCGGAGAAGATGAGGTTCGAGAACATAGAGCTGCTCGGGCCTACCGACCAGCTCAAGTTCATCATTACCGACGACCAGGATTACAGGTATGCCAAGGAGATTCTCGAGAAGTACCCTCCGAAATCGGAGGTAGTCTTCACGCCGGTTGGCGGCACCGATATCAGATGGCTCGCCGAGAAGGTTCTCAAGGAAGGATTGGATGTTAGGGTCCTCCCCCAGTTGCACAAATTCATCTGGGGAGATGAGGACAACAGATGAGGCGGTCATCCTCTGAACGACGGCCTCATTGACAGGAGGCGGGGGAGCGGAAGTCTCCCTTTCGGATATCCGGTCGAAAGGTCCTTGATCGATGCCCTCAGTTCATCTAGAGTCATCACCTTGACCTCTCCGCTGCGCAATCGCACTGGGAACTGACCGGAACCCCTCTCCTTCTGTCCCAAGACGATGATCATGTTGATCCATTCCATCTCAGCGTTCCGAATCTTCTTGCCGACCTTGTCGTCCATATCGTCGATGTCAACCCTCGCGTCCAGCTGTCCTGCAAGGGTCTCGCAGTCCTTGAGGAACTCCGCCCCGACAGGGATCAATCGGACTTGGGTAGGAGCCAGCCAGAACGGGAGTGCCGGCTTCTCGTGCTTGAGTGCTTCCTCAAGAAGGACGTAGATCCACCTCTCGATGGAGCCAATCGAGGAGTGACAGATGATGCAGCCTTTCTTCTTGCCGTCGGCATCGGCGTACACGATTCCGTATCTCTCGGCATCTTCCACGTCGAGCTGGACTGTGCTGAGCTGGACCGCTCCTCCAACGGAATCGATGCCCTGGAACTCGTGCTTAACGGCCCAATAGTGCTTCATCTCGGATAGGACCTCGATGAGCGCCGCCTTCTTCGAATACTTGAGGAGTTCGACTAGATGGCTCTTGTACTTGTCATAGAATTCCTTCACTATGCGGAACGCCACTGCATACTCGATACCAGTCGCGTTCGCGAGGTCCGCGTAGTTCTTGTAGAGTAGCATGTACTCCTTCCAGCCGTCGTCGATGTCCTTCGTGAAGCAGTGCACATCAGGCATGTGGAACGCCCTGAGCCTCTTCAGTCCTGTGAGTTCTCCTCGCTGTTCCAGCCTGAAACTCTTCGAGAACTCGTAGATCCTGAGTGGAAGGTTCCTGTAGCTCAAGGTCGCCCCCTTCATCATCCTGAAGAGTCCGAAATCGCCCGCGAACCTCATCACGAACTCCCTGTTCTCCTCTGTCTTCAGCGTGTAGTGGCGCTCGTGGAACGAGATGCCCTGGCTGCGTATGTCCGGGAACGACCAGTCATACAGGATTGGAGTATCGATCTGGATGGATCCAATCCGGTCGACCGCAATCTCCTGAGCCCACTGCTCCAGCAGGCTGAAGACCAAGTGCCCCTTCGGGAACATTCTGAAGTGTCCGCGGTCGCTCGCCTCCTCGTAGTCGACGAGCTCCAGCCTCTGCATCGCCTTGATTGAAGGAGGTTCCTCGCCCTTGGTTCGGCCGACCTCCTCGGCCAGGATGAACTTCTTCAACGAAGGATGCTTGTCCAGCGCGTCCATCGAGTCGATCTTGTCAATGTCCAAGGGGATCTCTTCTCCGTCTGGGGTGAGCAAGTAGAAAGTACGCTGTATCCGCTCCACGACTTCTTCCCTGGTCACTGCCTTCTGTTCTGCCGAGAACTCTCGGGAAAGCTCCGACAGCGGGTGTCCTTTGCAGCTTATCGAGAATCCCTTGTACCACCCGAAGGGCGATCGGTGAACCTGGATCCCCTTTGCGGAGAGGGCCGATTCGGTCGCCTTCAGTACTTTGATTGCCTGAGCAGGTTGCGCCAAGTCCGAACTGAGGTGCGCATACGGGTAAAGGACTAGCCTCTCGGCCTTGACCTTCGCGAAGACCTCGGCTAGATCAGCCGCCGCTACCTCTGCGACCGCTTCCGCGTCTTCGTCCGAAGCTTCGACAGTCGAGAACGAGACCAGGACCTCTTCAAATGACTGTTTCTTCGGATGGCCAGTCGGCAACTCCTCCGCCATCTTGGTGGGATCTTTGATTTCGTACTCGAATCTGCTAGCGTGTATGAGGAGGACCCTCATCCCGAATCGCGGTCGAGATGGATGGAAGAGTATTAAAAGGATGCACAGCAGCCACACCGATCGGGTGTGCTCCATGGTGCGAAATATATTCCCGTTCCCTCATATGGGTTCAGACGAATCTGTTTCAGGGGGCAAATCATTGGAGCGAAAGGAGCGTAGTCGGGAGGAGAGTCCGAAGGGTGCAGCCACCGAAACCAGCCAATCATCTGACGCGACCGAGGACATGTGTCTGGACAAGGCTCCTCCCAACGCGGTCTGCGTAGCTTTGCCTCATGGCGGCAAACCGATCCGGGTCTATTCCCGCACTCCAGCTGAGCTTATCTCCACGCTCCGGAATTCGGACATCTCATGGGTCGACTTTACTGTCAACAACATCGAGGCTGAGGGCTCCGATATCGCAGCGAAGCTGGGATTCAGTAGCTCGATCGTCCCCGTCATCCTGAGGGGCTACTATGCCTCCCTCGAAGATAGGAATACCGAGCTGGGGATCATGGTCCCTGCGGTCAAGGTCTCTGGCTTCGACATAAAGACGTTCCCTCTTCTCGTCCTCCTCAGGAAGGATTTGATTGTGACCATCCACCAGCCCGAAGTGGAACGGCTAGTCCAGTGGTCTAGGTACGCGGATTCATTCATCCGGAAGCTGCCTGTGGACATGTCGCAGGAGAACAAGCTGACGATGATGCTCGTCCGGATTCTGGACGAGAACAACACGCACAACTTTGAACACCTCCGGGAGATTGAGGAGCAGGCAGACGGCACGAGCAAGATGCTCCTCGACCCGAAATCCCCAAGGAGTGAGGTCGGGAACCAGATCTACGAGATGAAGCACACTCTCATAACTTATCTCAACACCATGTGGAGGACACTCGATGTACTCCACACGCTCCGGTTCGGAGATGCTGAGCTCATCTCCGAGGATCCGAAAATGGTCTCGCAACTCCAATTGCTCGTCGAGGATGTGAACCGTCAGATAGGCCTCAGCGAGCATATGTCGGAGGTACTTGCGTCCGGCCTCGAGGTTCTCCAGACTCTCTACAACAACCAGCTGCAAATCCTCAACAACAGGATGGCATTGACCATTACGTGGCTGACGGTCCTTGGCACGGCGGTCCTGGTGCCCAACACGCTGGCGACGATCTTCGGATTCGTGTTCAACATCAGTCAAGAGTGGCTCATCTGGACACTCTCTGTGATGACCTTCGCAACGGTGGGGGCGACGTACCTCGCGTACTGGTGGGTGCGCAGGTGGGCAGAACTCCCGACCTCGCCCCAATGAAGCGGACTCCCTGAACCCAAGGCACCAACTCTTTTATTCTAGCCCCCTGATTAGGACGAACGAGGAGTGGGACTCTGAAGGAATTCGATGTCTACATCCAAAACAAGCCAGGCCAGCTGGCGAAGATATGCGAACTCCTGGGCAACCAGGGAGTCAACATAAAGGCCATTGCTAGCGAGCGTCTGGCCCAGAAGCCCCTTGTAAAGATTGTTACGGACGACGAGGTGACTGCCAAAGCTGCCTTGTCGAGAACCCCCGGCATCAGCTTTGACCTGAAGGATGTCATCGTAGTCAGTCTGCCGGACAAGCCAGGAGAGCTGGCAAAGGTCACTAAGCGCCTGGCGATGGCCGGAATAAACGTGGATTCGATATACATCCTTGGGAGAGAGCGCGGGATCACGGAACTCGTTCTGACTGTGGATGACCCAAAGAAGGCAGGGGGCCTCCTGAAGTAGTTCTACCTCCGCTTCACAAGAATCTCCTCTAGGAGATTCCGGGCTTCCCTCACCCTTGCCAGCTCGTCGTGTGTGAGGTCGAGCCTCAACAAGTGTGACCAGACCTTTGAGAGCGAGTTGTACGATTCCCGTATCAGCTCAAGATCTTCCTCCCGATCCTTTGATGCGACTGGCTCGTCCTCGACAGGTCTGTAGAGGACGTTTCTCCCGATTCTTGTCCGGGTCAGAACACCTTTCTTCTCGAGTTTCTGAAGGGCCTGAGTGGCTCCTGATTGGGTGATGCCCAATTCGTGGGCCATCGCGGTCGGCGAGTGGATGCCTTTGCCTAGGACCTCGAGTATCTGCCTTTCGCGTTGGGTCAGCATGTTCAGACCTTCCATAAGCGAACTATTAGTTCATACTTAAGTGTTCTAATGTTTACTTATGCGTTGGGCGGTGCCTCTCTAATGTCTTGGCAACCGAAATAGGTTTCTAAGTCCTACTGACCCTTCATCCTGTGAGGTCCTCTTCGTTCCTTCTGAATCCACTAATGATGAACAATCTGAGCCCAGAACCATCTTCTTCGTTCAATCGATCAGAATCAGTCCGGTCCATCTGACTTCTTCCCCCGAGGAAAGGCGAACATGCAGGCCCACATTCTCGCAAGTTCTGACGACATCTATGCCCAGCGCCTCCATTGAAGGCCTCGCCTCAAATGGATGCCTGCAACGACGGTTCTCACGCAACGCATGGCATTCGTTGCAGAGGCGGCACTCCCCACCAATCAGACCGGCCGCAAATCGGTATCCCTGCTTGAACGCGAAGGTCTCCAGTTCATTGACAAGACGATGAAGCCTCTTCTGCCAGCGAGTCGTGCCAGTCCTTGCCTCCAGATCCTTTAAAAGATCCCTATTGAGGCTCCTTTTCGCTTTGTCTTGGGAATCGTAGTCTGCTTGGATCTGGACTATGAGTGCGTGCTTGTACAGATGCAGGATCTCCTCGAACTCTCTGACTGAGATCACATTCGGAGGGCAGAGTAGATGGGTTCCATAGCACGAACAAAGCGGAACAAGACACTTGAGCCTGGCCCTGGCGTCAACTGCCACATCTGTCGTGGAAATGATCTTCGCGTGTGTTGCTCCCTTCCTCATGGCCTCTCTAGCGATGGCCTTCAACGAGCCTGGATAGCGCAGTTGATAGCCCCCTTCGGGGGCTGAATGCCCTTCAACGACTCTAACCCTTCGTATCCTGAGCCTGGGGGCTTTCCATTGACCTGCTCTCGGGGCTCATCGCCTTGAGCAGCTCCTCTGTCTCCATCTTCTGCTTTCTCGATATCGAACCGGGAATGAGCGTGTCCATGAACTTCTCGAAGAACCTCTTCTCCGCGAGGACCTCCTCCCTGTTCAGCTCAAGGCCCGCGACTGCGGTAATGGATTCAGTGCCCAGTCCGAACGATTCTGCCCTCAACCTTTCGAGGTCTTTGGCTAGCCTTCTCTCGTGGCTCTCGAGCACGCTCCCAATTCGCTCGTATGCGAGATCCTTGAGCATCTTCTCGAGGAACGCCACTTGATCTTCCTTGGTCTTCTTCGCAATCAGCATCAAGGCGGCCTCGTGCTTGAAGTCCAGCCTTGCTCCTGCGTGGTCCTCATCTGTGCGAGATATCCAGACGAGCGGGTGTTCGGGCGCATTGTACGAGACCTTCTCAGGGACGAGCGAGTCCGTAGAAATCTTCAGAGCGGAATCCCCCGACGAGTGGTAGACTGCATAGAAGCTCATCCGTTCCAGGAAGTTCACTTCCAGGAAATCCCTGCGGTTCTTCTCGAGAATGGTCGGTTGCTCCTTGGCGATCTCTTCGAGCACGGAGCAGGGCGTGGAGTCCGGCTTCTTGTCGCCAAGGTACTTGGATGCGCCGGAGATGCATCTGAGAGGCTCATAGGTCCTCGTGAGCCAGAAACCCGGCGGAAAGCTGGTCCAGGACTTCTTCTTCCCCTCATCCTCCTTCTTCATCTTGTACTTGGAGAATGAGAAAGTGGAGAACTGATATCGGATGCTGTTCCTGTCGGCTTCGAGGATTCCCGAAGGCAGCCCCTCCTTTGCGACGATTCTGTCCGCCCAGAACCCGAGCTCGGATCTCAGCTTCGGTCTTGTTGTTGATCCGGCCGCGCTTATGTGATTGAGGATCTGTCTCCTCGTGGGCGTGATGAGCCAGCTGAGCCACAGCACGAGGCTCTTGGGTGTGTCGATGTACGGAACCGGAAGTATGGTCTGATCGGCGGCCGTCCCCCATCCGGGCAAGACTGCCTGTCCAGGCGTATGGGCCAGCGACCGGTCCAGATAGACATTGAGAGCCACCTCATCAAGGTTCTCCGCCCCTTCTCTGATGGGCGCTGGTTCTATTCTGAGGTCTGAGTTGAGGAAGTAGTAGTTCTGCCTCTTTGAATTGACAGTCACGAGGACTCCGCAATCGACCCCCTTTGCCAGGAGCGTCCTCATTTGGACATCGGTCTTGTCCTTAAGCTGCCTCGTCTGGGCGCTCAGCGAGAACCTCCTCATCGTATCCGTCAACGGACTTCTCTCTATCTCGCGCCGCTTGAGCGGCTGCTTGTGAAGAAGCGCGTAAACGACCGCACGCGACACGTTGTTCGTCAGGAACTCTCCGACAGCAAGCGCCTTGTCCTTAGGGAGCTGAATAATCTGACTCATCCCATCCCATCCTCTGTGTCCCTATTTGGTTCAAAGCGGTTTGTGGCTACTTATAAGTATGCTTAAAAGGCGTCTCTCATAGTGTCCAAGTCACTTCTTGGTCAGGGCGCCGACGATTGCGTCGCCCATCTTTGAAGTGGTGGTCCTCCCGCCCATGTCCGGCGTCCTATGCTTTCCCGTCTTCAGTACCTCTCGCACAGCGGACTCCACCTGCGCCGCGGCCTTTGGGTGGCCAAGAGTCTCAAGCATCATGGACGCGGAGAGAATCGCGCCTACCGGGTTCGCCATGCCCTTGCCAGCGATGTCGGGCGCGGAGCCATGGACCGGCTCAAACATGCTCACTCCAGACGGGTTGATGTTGCCAGATGGAGCGAGTCCCAGACCGCCCTGGAGTGCGGCACCGAGATCCGTGAGGATGTCGCCAAACAAGTTCGGCGTCACCAGGAGCCTGAACCTCTCGGGGTTCCTCACCATGTGAAGTGCCACAGCATCGACGTACTGAAACTCCTTCTGGATATGGTGCTTGGCGGCGACCTCTTCGACCACATCCCGCCATAGTCCGTAGACGTCTGTGAGCACATTGGCCTTGTCAACCGAAGTGACGAGGTCGATGCCTTTCTTCTTGGCTAGCTGGAAGGCATACTCGATCACTCTCTTTGCTCCATGCCTGGTTATGACCCCAATCTGGAATGCCAGCTCCTCCTCGTCCTTGAGGTCGATCCCTATATCGAACTTGACCTCGTAGGCACGTCTCTTCAACGAGAGCGTTGCGTTCGAGAGGCCACCGTGCACCCTGCTCCCCAATCCGACGTAGAAGTCCTCCGTGTTCTCGCGGACGAAGTACATGTCCACCTTCCGCCCATCCCCTGCGAGAGGCGATGGCACGCCCTCGAGCAGCTGGACCGGCCTCAGGTTCACGTACTGGTCGAAATGGAATCTGAGCCTCAGTAGAACGCCCTTCTCAAGAATCCCCGGTTTGACCCTCGGGTCACCCATCGCACCAAGAAGGATGGCATCCTTTCTCGAGAGCCTCTGGATGGTCTCTTCTGAGATCGTCTCGCCGGTCTTCATGTAGTGGTTCGCGCCGAGTGGGAACTCCTCGAACTCGAACGTGATGCCCTGCTTCTCCTCAACGGCTGACAACACCTTCCTGGTCTCCGCTATGACCTCAGGTCCGATGCCGTCCCCCGGTATCACGCCTATCTTCTGCATCCGAGGACCTCCTTTGTGTAGGGGATGAGACCGCCCTTCTCCATCAACATCATGACGAATGGCGGAAACGCCTGGAACTGTATCGATTCGCCGGTGCGTTCGTTCTTCACAGTGCCCTTTGCGAGATCTATGAGGACAATGTCTCCGTTCCTCGCAGCCAGATTGGCTTCGATTACGGGGAGTCCGATGTTTATGGCGTTCCTGAAGAAGATCCTCGCGAAGGATTCCGCGATTACACACGAGATACCTGCACCGATGAGTGCCCTCGGGGCGTGCTCCCTGCTTGACCCGCAGCCGAAGTTCCTGCCTGCCACTATGATATCGCCAACTCTTACGTCTTTGGAGAACCGTGGCAGCGCCCTTTCGAATGCGTGCCGCGCCAATGATGAGTTGTTCATGGTCACCAGGTATTCGGCAGGAATTATCTGATCTGTATCGACATTGTGGCGGAAGACCCACGCGCGTCCCCTGAGAGTCTCTTTCACGGGACCACCTCCGAAGGATCGGTTATCCTTCCCTTGACAGCGCTGGCCGCGACTACCGCCGGACTCGCAAGATACACTTCGGAATCCTTAGCACCCATCCTTCCTACGAAGTTCCTGTTGGTGCTGCTCACGCACTTCTCTCCTGGTGCGAGGACACCCATGTATCCGCCGAGGCATGCTCCGCAGGTGGGGCCCGAGACGAACGCTCCCGCGTCCGAGAATACCCTGACGAGTCCTTCCTGAATCGCTTGATCAAAGATGGTCTTTGTCGCAGGGACCACGATCATCCGCACGCCTCTCTTGACCTTCCTGCCCCGGAGTATCTTTGCTGCTATCCTCAGATCCTCGATTCGTCCGTTCGTGCAGGAGCCAAGATAGGCCTGGTCTATCTCGACGGGGGTCTCGCTGGCAGGAGCAACGTTCTCGGGCAAGAACGGTTTGGCGACGACCGGCACCATGGAATGACCATCGTAGGTCCTGTAGTCCGCATACTCGGCATCCGCATCGGCCAGGGTCCAAGTGTACCTTCCGCGGACTCGACCCTTGAGGTATTCGTCCACCTTTCGGTCGGGAGGTACGATGCATGCTTTGGCTCCAGCCTCGATTCCCATATTCGATATCGTGATCCTGTCCGAGAGGGGCATGGATACGATCGAGCTCCCGCCCACTTCCATTGCCGCATATCTAGCGCCCTCGACCCCGACGTCACCAATGATGGAGAGGATCACGTCCTTCCCAGACACATACTTGCCGAGTTTGCCGGTGACCGTGAACTTCTTGGATTCCGGGACTCTGAACCAGAGGACCCCTCGCGCGAAGACCGTTGCCGCCTCTGTGCTCCCGATGCCAGTCGCGAAGGCTCCGAGCGCCCCATAGGAGCAGGTGTGCGAGTCCGCGCCGACGATGAGTCGCCCTGGGGCCACGAATCCGTCCTCGATCATCACTTGGTGGCATACGCCACCGCATCCGACCTCGTAGTAGTTCTTGATGCGGTGCTTCGCAGCGAAGTCGCGCATCTTCTTCGCCTGGATTGCCGAAGCGATGTCCTTGTTCGGGACGTAGTGATCAGGGATGAGGACGATCTTGTCACGCAATGGAGGCGCGCAGAGTCCCTCGAACTCGTCGAACGCCGCTGGACCGGTGATGTCGTTGACCATCACGTAGTCGACCTTCGCCTCGACGATATCCCCTGCTCGGACGTTCTTCCCCGATTTCGCTGAGAGTATCTTCTCTGATATGGTCTTGCCCACGCATTCACCCTCTAGAAAGCCGCTAGTAGGCCTTCCGCTTCTCTTTCGCTGCCAACCCGTTCTGGACGGCAAGCTTCCGGGTCCACAGTCGGTTCAGCCCCTCGATCATCGCGTCCACACTGGTCGTGACTATGTCCGAGCCGACGCTCTTCCCGAGTGAGAGCAGCTTTGCGTCCTCGCTGTCTCCCAGCTTCACGGTCACGTCGCAGAGTGCGTTCGAGCCTCCGGTGATGGCCTCCAATCTGAACTCCTTGAGTACGATGTTCTTCGAGACCGCTGCCCGAATCGCGCTAACGCTAGCATCGATGGGCCCGACGCCGGTTTCCGACGCTCTCCTAACCTCTCCGTCGATGTTGAGGACGACCGTTGCTGTGGGAGTGAAATTCAGACCTGTGAACACGGTAAACTCCTCTAAGCGAATCACGGGTTCGGTCTCCTGACCCTTCACGTCATACGCGACCGCCAGGAGCTCCGCGTCGTCTAGTTTCTTTCCGGACTCCGCCCACTTCTTGATTCTAGCGAGGACCTCCTTCATCTGGTCTCCGCTGAGCTCAACGCCGTACTCCTTGAGCTTGTTCTGGACGGCATGGACTCCGGAGTGCTTCCCCACAACGAAGGTTCGTTCCTTGCCGACTATCTCCGGCCTCATCGGTTCATATGTTGACCCGTCGCTGAGGACTCCGTGGACGTGGATCCCCGACTCGTGCGAGAACGCGTTCTCGCCAACGATGGCCTTGTTTGGAGGCACGGCAATCCCGGTCAGCTGCGACACGAGTCTCGAGACGAAAGCCATCTTTCTGGTGTTGATGTTCGTTTTGATGCCGTAGAACGCTTGAAGGCCCATGACCACTTCCTCAAGCGCTGCGTTCCCTGCCCGCTCCCCCAGACCGTTGATGGTCACGTGGATCTCCTCGGCGCCTCCGAGGACGCCCGCAAGGGAGTTGGCGACAGACATACCGAAGTCATCGTGACAGTGGACTGCAAGGGGGACCTTCACGGACTTCTTGATCTCGGTGATGAATTGCGTCATGGCGGTCGGGATCATGACTCCGACGGTGTCGGGGATATCGATCCTATCGACGCCGGCGTCCTGGACTGCCTTGTGCATTCTGTCGAGGAACTCAAGCTCTGTCCTGGTTCCATCCTCATCGCTGAATTCCACGATGAGACCATGGTCCTTTGAGTACTGCACGGCCCTGACTGCCATGTCAAGTGCCTGGTCCTGAGTGATTTTCAGCTTCTTCTCGAGATGTGTCTTCGATGTTGCCAGGAAGATGTGGACCGAATCCACGTCGCACTTCAGGGCCGCATCGATGTCCGATAGGCTCGCCCTGCAAAGCGCGCATATCTCGCTGTTGAGGCCCGCACCGGAAATCCTCTTCACCGCATCCGCTTCGCCTTCCGAGTTGATGGGGAATCCCGCCTCGATTATGTCCACCCCGAGCTCGTCCAGCGCCTGAGCTATCTTCAGTTTGTCCTCACTGGACAAGGCGACATTCGGTGTCTGCTCGCCGTCGCGGAGAGTTGTGTCGAGGATCTTGATCCTCTCCGGAAGCCTCGTCGCGGCGAAGATCTTCTTGTTGTATTCGCTCACAAACAGACCTGCGTCTGGTATCCTGAACGCCGGTTCCACCGTTTCTTTAGGGTCCTCTCTCGGAGCTTGTGTTGGCATCAAAACACTCTCCAAAAATCCATCACTGCGGCCCTTAGGCTAGGATAAGCAGCCCCAAGGGCAGTGTAAGCAGCTCGATATTGCTCTTGTGCGGCATTCCTTGCCTCCGGTCGCAATCGTCGCGTCGGTGCACCAACGTGACAATACTGGACATGGGCTGATTCGATATAAAACTTGCGAGCTGCCCACAAAGCGGCGCGTCGCTGTCTGCTGGATGCTCGGAGTCGGTCTTCCCGGTTGGCAAGACTAGAAATACCCAGTTCAAGGTACTGCGGACGATACATTGAGCAAGGAACCCATCGTTGCGTTCCAGGGTGAGAAGGGTGCCTATTCTGAAGACGCCTGCTTCAAGTACTTCGGGGAAGAGGTTCGCACCTGCCCGCTCCCCGACTTCCAATCGGTGTTCGAGGCGGTTGAGAGGGACAAGGCCACGCACGCCGTTGTGCCCGTAGAGAACTCCATCGAGGGTAGCGTCGCGCAGGTGAACGACCTCCTGCTCGATCACGACCTTACCATTTCGGGAGAGGTCATCGTCCCGGTTAAGCATTATCTGATGGCGTTCGATGATGCCACGATGGAGACGATCAAAGAGGTCCTCAGCCACCCGCAGGCACTAGGACAATGCAGGAAGTTCCTGGCCATCCACCCGGACTGGAGGGTGGTGCCGACTTATGACACCGCTGGAAGCGCACGGATCGTATCGGAAGAGCGCAGGTTGGACAGGGCAGCCATTGCCAGCAAGAGGGCCGCCTCGGTCTACGGCCTCAAGATACTGAGGGAGGAGATCCAGAGCGAGGCGGTGAACTTCACGAGGTTCTTCGTCCTTGAGAAGAATCCGGAACCTGTTCAGGGAGCGAACAAGACCTCAATCGTGTTCGCGACAAAGAATGCACCAGGGGCCTTGCACAAGTGCCTCGGCGAATTCGCCTCGCGAAACGTGAACCTCTCGAAGGTCGAGTCCAGGCCCCGCAGGAACAAGCCTTGGGTCTACGTCTTCTACGCCGACTTCGAGGGAAGCATGGACGACCCCAACTGCCACGCTGCCATTGGCGGTCTCCTGAAGACGGGGGCGTTCGTCAAGATCCTCGGCTCCTACAGGAAGGCTGAGGAGTGACCCGGGGGCCCGCTTTTCGTTTGGAAAGCTATGCTGTAGGATTGGCCCTCCCACGACGGACGAAAGGGGTAATACTGTTATACAATCAAGTCCCTTCCGTGTTCCCATCGGTTGGTGATGAGTGCTGTTGACGCCGAGATCAACCATCGCCAGCAAGGACACGCGGTTGGTCCCGCCTCCTCACGGCAAAGCGATAGCACATGAAGCACATCGAACCTGTTGCGACGACAGCCTTATTGCTGTCGAGCGACCCTGAAAATCCGAGAGCGAATCCGGACGAGTCTGAGTACATCCAGGGAGTTTGGCGCACAATGACGGAGAAGACGAATGCGAAAGCAGGAGACCGGAAAGGCATAGCCGTTTTTCTCTGCTCCTGCAAGGGTGAGATCGGCAGGTACCTGGACCTGGAAGCCATGGCCGACATTCTCAGGCGCGACCATCGGGTTGTCGCTGTCGGAATGCATGATGCGCTCTGCTCTCGGGAAGGCCAGAAGTATCTGAAGGAGGAGCTCAGGTCGAAGGGTTTCGAGCGTGCGGTGGTGGGGGCTTGTTCCCCCAACGTTCAGGGGCTGATCGTGTGCCGCGCGCTAGAGGAGGAGGGCCTCAACAAGTACCTCTTCGAGCAGGTGAACATAAGGGAGCAGTGCGCCTGGGTCCATCCGGAGAAGAATTCCGCCAAGCGAAAGGCCACGAGGCTCGTCAAAGGCGCGGTGGCCCGAGCTGAAAAGCTGGTCCCGCTGGAGGACATCGAGATCCCGATCAAAGATTCTGTGTTGGTGATCGGAGGAGGCGTCACTGGGATGCAGGCGGCGCTAGATGTCGCCAACGCGGGCTACAAGACGTTCCTCGTGGAGAGGAGTGCTGAGCTCGGAGGCCGCACGTACAAGCTCAGCATGACTTTTCCGACGCACAACTGCGGAATCTGCTGCATGCAATACTGCAAGGAGTGCGTGTTCACCCCCAAGATCGAAGACGTTCTCCAGAACAACAACATCGAGGTCATGCTGAAGTCGGAAGTCGAGGAGGTCGAAGGCGGCTTCGGGTC
>Ga0153915_10000421_pt1 | contig 38747 bp, 42 predicted proteins | sample Opewatmetagenome_2_FD_107003 | JGI IMG/M metagenome (GOLD analysis project Ga0153915, IMG submission 107003) | Freshwater wetland microbial communities from Ohio, USA - Open water 3 Core 3 Depth 3 metaG | ecosystem: Environmental > Aquatic > Freshwater > Wetlands | place: USA: Ohio, Lake Erie...
GCGCCCGACTCGGCCGTGCCGCGTATCCTGGAAATCCAGCGCTGCTCGACCACGAGCTCATCGAGGTGCACGCTGACGGGGCCGCTCCAGCCGGTGGGCAACGCGCGGCCGGCAAACGATGCGACATCGAGCTGTGCGTCGACGCCGTGTGCTTCGATGAGACCTACGCGATTGACCGTTACCTCGGCCGTGAGTCGGTCCGGCGCCGTGGTCGCGTCGATCCGTGCGGCGAATTTCCCTGCAAGGAGGGAAATGGGGTGCAGACGCCATTCGAGTCGTTCGATATCGACGGCGCCAGCCTGCACCGACACGGCCTCGCCATGCCAGAGCGTTCCGTTCAACGATCCGACATGAATGTTCGAGGGGATCCAGCGTTGCGCCAGGGACGCCGGGACATTGGCGACGACGATGAGGACGAAGGCGAGTAGGCCGGCTGCCAAGAGCCACTTGCTACTCCGACGCATGCGGTTTGGCTTCAGATCCCGGCTCGAGTGAGCTCGAGACTCGCGTTGACGAGGCCCGGCGCTCCGGCGGCGTCGACCGTCGCCGCGGCCACCGTGACACGGAACTGCTCTTGCAGGCGTGCGAGCCAGCCGGCGAGCAGATCGAAAGATACCTCTGCCAGCTCGACGCGCGTTCCGTTTGCGCTGGTTGGCGTCGTGCTCTTGATCGCTTCGCCGAGGCCGAGCTCGCGCGCGGTTCGATCGATGATCACGACAAGTGAATCACCGGCGCCCTGAACCACAGCCCCGGAAGCGCGCACCTCCAGCGCGTGGGCGCGCATCCAGGCGAGATCCGCGGTCTGCTGTTCGACGTGACGCCGGGCGCTCGCGACCGCGCCGTGCAGCGGCCACAAGATGCCGAAGACGAGCAACAGCAGTGCGCCGCCCAAGCCGCCCCACAGGACGAGCTTGCGTTCACGCTCCGCGAGCGAGGAGTACCACTCCAGCGCGTTCACGACTTGCCCGCCCCCTTGACCTGCAGCCGGCCCTCGAACTGCGCTCCCTGCTGATTCGTGCCCTCGAGGCTTGCGGCGAAGCCGCGCTGAGTCACGAACTTCGTGATCCTATCGAGGCTGGCAACGTCCGGCGCCGTGAGCTTGAGGTCAAGCACGCTGTCGCGATAGCTGATGGCGGACACCGACGTGCTCGGCGCCTGCGCCAGGGCACCACCGAGTGCACCGAGAGATTCGAGCAGACCGGTGCCGCCGCTGGCACGCCCAACGCCGAGCCGGCCTTCCATCTGTTGCCGGGCATTCGCGGTGGTGCGCGCTTCCGGCATCGCCTGGTGAAAGACCTGTTCGATGTCGGCGGCATTCCTCTTTTCAGAGGCCTTCAACCGCCAGAGCTCGATGCCCTGTGCCGCGAGGTGCGTCACCAGCAGCGCGCCGGCGAGCATCGCGGCGACGCGCCAGGTGCTCCAGTGGGCGGCGAATCCGGATTGGCCGGCGAATGCGCCCTGCAGCAGATTGATCGACGCGCCGACCGGATGCTCGGCCGCGAGCTGATGCGCGAAAAGCGGCAGCAACCCGTCGGGAAGCGCCTGCACTCGAAGCGTCGCGCAACGCGCGCGCAGCGCTTCGGTTTCCTCCTCCCACGCCGGCCATTCGCTCTGCGGGACATATACGAGGAGATGTTGCGTGGAAGCGATTGCGGGGTCGGGATCCAGGGCGCCCGCAATCGTCAAGGCGTCGGCGAGAGGATTCGCGGGAAGCGTGACCGGCACCGCGTCCGGTCGACGGATGTGCGCGAGCGTTCCCTCGAGCGCCACGACGATCTGGCCCGGGTTGGCGGGCATGACCGACGTGTCGGCGTACATCGCGTCCGCGTGCAAGCCCGCGGCCGCGAGCTCGGCGAGCCAGGCTCGCATCCGCTCCTGCGACACGGCTGCGACCGGAGTTCCGGGACGATCGCCGTGCCTGCCCACGGCGAAATGCATCGACTCGACGTCATCGGCGAGGGATTCTTCGAGCGCGAAGGGCACGACCTGTTGCAGCCGGCCGCTGCCACGAACGGGGAGCTCGGGCTCGCTCAGTAGCACGTCGCTTCCCGGCACGAGGACGACCACGCGACGATTGGCCACCATCGCTGCGGCGAGGCTCAAGGGTCCGCGCTGCATGCCGGCGACGCGCGTGCCGGCGACGTCGGTCACGACCCATGAAGCCGCGTCTGCGGCATCGATCGGCAGACGTATGACGAGCGTTTCCGCCATCAATCGCTTCCCCAGCTTCTAAGAATCGGCCGCGAGAGGCCCCCCTGGTCGCGCTTCAACAGACTGTACAGCGTGAACTGGGCAGTGCCAATAGTCGTCACGGACGTCAAGCGGAAGTAGTTGCTGCGATCCACGACGTAGTTCTTCTTCTTCAAGCGATCGGCGTCGGCGGGTGGCAGCGAACTCCATAGATCGTTGAGCGATGGAAAACACTTGCCCGCACGCTGCTTCGCGAGCCACTTGGCGTCGGTGCTGAATTGCCGTTGACCCGTGCCCAGCGAATCGAGCACCTCGCCGGACGCCGTGCAGACGTTGAGCTTCGCATCGGTGGGCAGCGCAGCGACGAAGGGCTGGATTTTTCGATAGCGATCGATGCCGAATCCGGGCAGCGCAAGCAGCTCCGAAGTGCTGGTGATCGGGCCATTCGCCGCAAGGTACGGCGGTGCCTGCGTCGTGTAGAGCGAATCCTCGCCGCCGTCCGGAAAGGTCGGCGTGACGTCGGCGTCGAGCCAGTCGACGAGCAGGTCCGCCCACTTGTCCTCGAGCCCGACAATCTCGAGGAGCCGCCGGAACTGATCGACCATGTCCGGGTTTGCGTTGCCGGTGCTCGGATCGATGAGGCTGTTGAGATTGAACCGGCCCTGCATGTCTTCGAGGCCGACTTCGACCTGTCCTCCGTCAATCGGAATAGGCGGCAGGGGGGTGGCCCAGGCCTCCGCGGGGAAATCCTGCTGGCTCTCCTGCGAGTCCTTGAGCAGCACCTGGGCCGCGAACGCTTCGCCGCCGAATCCGTACTGCAGACCCTGCTCGAGACTGAGCACCGCGAAGCTGCGCCGTTGCTCGAGCGCTCCCGAGAACCAGATGTCGTAAGCAATGATCGTGACGAGCGCCATCAGCACGAGGGCGAGGAGCAGAGCGACACCACGTTGTCGAGCGCGCGTTCGCATGGTGTCAGCCCGGCACCTCGAAGAGCCGCGTGATGACCCCCCAGCCGTCGATCTCGAGCGTTACCTCCACGGCGATCGGCATGGCACGCTCGCTTTGCGCCGGCTGGCCGCCGGGTGCCGGCCACTGGGTGAGCCATTCGCGCCCGTTGCCGAGGTACCGAATCTCAAAGCGTTTCACGGACCGCAGCAGCTCGCGCCGGACGGGCTCGTTCGACTGAGTGGCGTCGAGCACCGTCCAGGAGTCGCGTCGCAGCGTGCCGTTGTCGAGGAGGTAGCCCACGCGCTGCAGTCCGGGGCGCTGCACGCCGGCGTTGTTGGCCCATCCCGCGCGCGTCAGGAGGACGACGTAGGCATTGCGCGCGTCGGCGAGCAGCGCCGGCTGGTTGGGGCCCCCCAGCGGGTCACGCACGGGCCGCGGCGCGAGTTCCTGGAAATCCTGGCCGAGCAGACGCACCGCAGTCTGCAGTTCGTGCAGCTTCAGGATGCTTTGATCGGTGACCTCGCGAAAGCGCATCGAGTTATTGAGCGCCGCGTACCCGGCCGCTGCGAGTATCGCGAAGATAACCACTGCAACGAGCAGCTCGATCAACGTGAATCCGCGCTGCACGAGTCGATGTGAGCGTAGATGCGTCATGTGGACGGCTGTCCGGTGCCGGGCGGTGGCTGCGTTCCGCCCTGGCCGCCCGTCGGAGTCGCTCGCCAGATGACCTCACCGCCTACACCGGGCGGCACGATCGCGCTGCCGCTGAAGCCGTCGATGGTGGAGATCCACTGGTCCTTCGGGCCGCTCTCGAGTCCTACCTGGACACGGATGCGCCGTATCTCCTTCACCGGCGTCGGCAGCACTTCCGATTGCCAGCGCCAGCGCTCGTCGGCGTACTCGATGGTTCCCTGATCCTTCTGGCCCACGGGCGGGACGCCGTTCACCCGCAGGTCGGCCACGCGGTTGAGCGCGATCCATTGCGCCAGCGTCCGCTTGCGCAGTTCGAGCGATGAGTCGGCGACGCGATTGATCTGAAAGAAAAGACCCGCGAGCACCATCACGATGATGGCCATCGCGACTACGACCTCGATCAGCGTGAAGCCGCGCCTGAGAACCGGGTGTCGTGTGCTCACTGTTGCGCGCCAGGCATGTGATCGACGTCCGTGAACTCGACGGTACCGCTCGGTGCGACTTTCAGCTCGGCGCGATGATCCGTGCCGGTGCGCTTCATCGTGATCTCGAAGGAATTGATGTCGCCGGAGGAGTAGAGAAGGATCTGCGGCAAGGGCGCGTTGCTGCCAAGAGGTGGCGAGAGCACGACTTGGCGCGCTTCGAGCACGAGATCGAGCTCGATGCCTTCCGGCAGGCTCCGGGATCTGAACTCCTTGTCGTCGACGTCAAACCACTGCAGGCGCCGGGGATCGAACACCATGAAGCGGTACGAGTTTCTCTCCAGGTAGAGCCCGAAGTCCCGCACCTGCATCTCGGCCTGTTCGCGGGCCATCGAGATGAGGGCATCGAGGCGTTTCGACTCCCGGTGCAGTTCCGCGTCTCGCCCTGTGAGTGTCACGGACAGGACCACCGTGCCGATGACGATGACCATGATCGTCAGCACGACCAAGACTTCAATCAGCGTGAACGCGCGTTGCCGCGCGGGCGCGGCAACGGGAAGGGGGTATGTCACGGGGTCCCCGGCGGCGGCCGACTGCCGCGCTATTCGACGTTCCAGTTACCGATGTCGGCGTCGTAGCCTTCGCCACCCGGTTGCTGATCGGCACCGTAGGAGAAGAGATCGAATTCAGTGCCGTGGGTTCCCGGCGAGATGTACTGATATGGATAGCCCCACGGGTCCTTGGTGAGCTTGGGCACGTACCCCCCCGGACGCCAGTTGCGGATCGTCGGGTCCATCGGCTTCTTGACGAGCGCTTCGAGCCCCTGGTCCGTCGACGGGTAGCGGAAATTATCCAGGCGAAACATGTTGAGCGCCGTCTCGTAGCCGCGAATATCGCTCTTCGCTTTGTCGACGCGCGCCTTGTCGAGCGACTCGAGCACCTTCGGTACGACCAGCGTCGCGAGCAGGGCGAGAATGACCATGACGACCATGATCTCGATCAGCGTGAAGCCTTTGTGGCTGGTTGCGCCCATGCTCTTCATGTTCCTTACGTTCAGATCGCCTACCGGACCCGGGCGTCCCATGCGGTATAAACTGACGAACCGCATGATAACAAAACAAGGTTAGCCTGATTACGCGACGCACGTCCGATTGGCGCCGGTTCCTGCAGCTCGAGGGGTGGCGCCTCGCTGCGCTGTCGGCAATTTGCGTCAGTGTCCTCTCGCTGGAGCTCGGCGGCGGGGCGCTCAAGCTCCTGCTGCGTTACGACCGCGCGGCCCTCGCGAATGCCGAGCTGTGGCGGCTTCTCACCGGTCATCTGATCCACCTCGACTGGTCGCACGCGGCGCTCAATCTGGCCGGCCTCGCACTGATGTGGGCGCTCTTTTTCGGCGACTACTCACCGTGGAAATGGCTTGCGATTCTCGCGGGTGCGGCCGCTGCGATCGACGCCGGTTTCTGGTTTCTCGAGCCGCAACTCGTGTGGTACGTGGGCTTGTCCGGAGTGCTGCACGGCGTGATGAGTGCCGGCACCTGGGCGCACTTGCGCCGGCGAGACTGGGACGCGTGGATCCTCGTCCTCTTCATACTGGCGAAACTCGCATGGGAGCAGACACACGGCGCATTGCCACTAAGCGGACCGGTCGGGAGCCTGCACGTCGTCGTCGACGCGCATCTCTACGGCACGATCGGCGGACTCGCTGTTGCGCTGTCGCTGCGGCCGAATCCCCGACCGTTATAATCGACCTATTGGAGCAGCCGGCCGTTGCGGCTCCCGAAGCAGAGTCGTCAAGGGACATTCATGAATTTCGCCTTCGTATTCCCCGGCCAGGGTTCGCAATCGATCGGCATGCTTGCGAGTCTCGCGGCGGCCGAACCGGCGGTGCTCGAAGCGTTCGCCGAAGCATCCGCCGTGCTTGGCTATGATCTCTGGAAACTCTGCCAAACGGGACCTGCGGAATCGCTCAACGCTACCGAGCGGACTCAACCGGCGATGCTGGCTGCGGGCGTCGCAGTGTGGCGCGCGTGGCGCGCGCATGGCGGACCGGTACCGTCACACATGGCCGGCCACAGCCTCGGCGAATTTACGGCGCTCGTCTGTGCTGGCGCACTCGACTTCAAGACGGCGATTGATGTCGTTCGTTTTCGAGGACAGGCGATGCAATCGGCCGTGCCGGTTGGGCGCGGCGCGATGGCGGCGATTCTTGGACTCGAGGATGCAGACGTGGAAGCGGCATGCGCCGCTGCACGCGATGGCGATGTCGTGGAGGCGGTCAATTACAACGCGCCGGGACAGGTCGTCATTGCGGGCGATGCACCGGCGGTCGCGAGAGCCATCGAGATCGCGAAGTCGAAGGGCGCGAAGCGCGCCGTGGCGTTGCCGGTCAGCGTCCCTTCGCACAGCGCACTCATGGTGCCGGCCGCCGGGCGTCTCAGGGAACGACTCGCCTCGGTTCAATTCACGCCGCCCAGGGACATCGACGTGATCAACGTCGACATCGAGCGCCACGCGACGGCGGACGGGATTCGCGACGCGCTCGTGAAGCAGCTCCACAGTCCGGTGCGCTGGTCCGTGGTCATTCAACGCATCGTTGCCGCTGGTGCGCGCATGGTCGTCGAGTGTGGGCCAGGTAAGGTGCTGACGCCGCTCAATCGACGCATTGAGCGCAACAAGGACATTCGAATGGTGACGATCGAGGATCCGCCATCGCTCGGCGCGGCACTCGCCGCCGTCAAGGGATAAGCCATGTCAAGCGACAAGCCATTGAACGACGAGGTAGCGCTGGTCACCGGCGCTTCGCGTGGCATTGGCCGTGCAATCGCCCTGGAATTGGCGAAGCGCGGCGCGACCGTAGTCGGCACGGCGACTACGGAAGGCGGCGCCGCCGCCATCACCCAATACCTGGGCGCTGCGGGCCTGAAGGGACGGGGCCTCGTGCTCGATGTGGGTAGTCAGGAGTCGGTCGATCGCGTCATGGCAGAGGTCGAAGGCCGCGAAGGAAGCCCCGGCATCCTCGTCAACAACGCCGGAATTACGCGCGACGCGCTGCTCCTCAGAATGAAGCCCGCCGATTGGGACGAGCTCATGGCGACCAATCTCGGCGGGGTCTTCCGCATGTCCAAGGCTTGCGTGCGCGGGATGATGAAGAGTCGCCGCGGGCGCATCGTCAGCATCTCATCGGTGGTCGGAGCGGTCGGCAATCCAGGCCAGGCCAACTACGCCGCCGCGAAAGCGGGCATCGAGGGATTCTCGAGGGCGCTGGCCAAGGAAGTCGCCTCGCGCGGGATCACCGTCAACGTGGTGGCGCCCGGATTCATCGACACCGACATGACGCGGGCTCTCAATGAGGCCCAGCGCTCGGCCCTGGCTGCCCAGATTCCGCTCGCGCGGCTGGGGGTCCCCGAGGACATCTCGGCGGCGGTCGCCTTTCTCGCTTCGCCCGAGGCCGGCTATATCACTGGTCAGACGCTGCACGTAAACGGCGGTATGTACATGACTTAGCGCGGATTTGCTCCTGCCCCAACGCCACTTGCCCGGTTTTGTCAAGGAAAACAATCAGTCACAGGATTTTCCGGTAGCGGGGTAGGGACCATTCCCCTAGAATACCGCGCCCATGCGGTCGGGGGACCGCGTGCCTCACGGCATTCCTTCGAAGAGGACACCACAACGATGAGCACGGTTGATCAACGAGTTAAAGCGATCGTCGCCGAGCAGCTGGGAGTCAAAGAAGAACAAGTCACCAGCGACGCCTCCTTCGTCGACGATCTGGGAGCCGACTCGCTCGATACAGTCGAATTGGTGATGGCCCTGGAAGAGGAGTTCGAGATCGAGATCCCGGACGAGGACGCGGAAAAAATCACGACCGTCCAGCAAGCCATTGACTACATCAACGAACACGCCAAGAAGTCCTGAACCTGCCGTGGGGTGGCCTGGCCTTCTGAGGCTGGCCACCCGACGAGGCACCACACTCCTATCATCGCTTTTCGAGGTGACACATTGTCTAGACGCCGCGTAGTCGTCACTGGACTCGGAATGGTGTCGCCGCTCGGGCCGACCGTCGAAACCTCCTGGGCAGCCGCCGTGCGGGGAGAAAGCGGCATTGGTCCGATCAAGCGCTTTGACGCCGCGGCCTTTCCGACGCGCATCTGTGGCTCGGTCAAGGACTTCGACGTCGAGCAGTACCTGACCGCCAAAGAGGCGCGCAAGATGGACGCTTTCCAGCACTACGGCTTCGCGGCCGGCGTGCAGGCGTTCAATGAATCCGGGCTCACGATCACGGACGGCAACAGCGCCCGTGTGGGCGCCATCATCGGTGCGGGCATCGGTGGCCTCGAGACCATCGAGGAGACGACCGGCCGATACCTCGAAGCCAAGGGACCGCGCAGGATTTCGCCCTTCTATATCCCCGCCAGCATCATCAACATGATCTCGGGGCATCTGTCGATCAAGTACGGCTTGACGGGACCCAATCTCGCTGTCGTCACGGCTTGCACGACCGCGACGCACGCTATCGGGCTTGCCGCCCGCCTGATCGTGTACGGGGATGCCGATGCGATGCTGGCCGGCGGCGCGGAAATGGGCCAGACGCCGACCGCCGTCGGCGGATTCAGTCAGGCCAAGGCGCTGTCGGAACGCAATGACAATCCACAGGCAGCGAGCCGGCCCTGGGACAAGGATCGCGACGGTTTCGTGCTGGGTGACGGCGCGGGCGCGATCATGCTGGAAGAGTACGAGCACGCGCGCAAGCGCGGCGCGAAGATCTATGCCGAGCTGATCGGATTCGGCATGAGCGGCGATGCCTACCACATCACGGCTCCGCCGGAGGACGGCGAGGGCGCAAGGCTTGCGATGGTGAATGCGCTGGCCGATGCGCGCATCAATCCCGAGGACGTCCAGCACATCAACGCGCACGCAACCTCGACGCCGCTCGGCGATCGCGCCGAGACGGTCGCAATGAAGCGCGCGTTCGGGGACCACGCGTACAAGCTCGCGGTTAGCTCCACGAAATCGATGACCGGGCACTTGCTCGGCGCGGCCGGCGCCGTCGAGGCGATTTTCTCGATCCTGGCGATCCGCGACCAGATCGCGCCGCCGACCATCAATCTCGACGAGCCGAGCCCGGATTGCGACCTCGACTACGTCCCGAATACGGCCCGCAGGCTCCCGATCCGCTGCGCGCTGTCCAATTCGTTCGGCTTCGGCGGCACGAACGGCACCGTGGTCTTCCGCCAGCTGACTTGAGGCGCGGTGTCGCCGGCCATGCGCCGCGCATTTCAATGAGTGGGATCGCGCGTCAATCGGTCGACTGCAGTGCGGCTGCGTTGCTCGCGCTGCACCGATCGGATGCCGATCGCTATCCGGCGCTGCTCGCAAGCACGGCGTCCGCCGGCGAACTCGGGCGCTACGACATTCTCTTCTGCCATCCCGAAGCCCGCCTGATCAAGCGCGCCGACGGCGACTTGCAGGCCTCGGGCGTCGATGTCGATACTTCGCAGGGTTTCCTGACCGCGCTCGATTCTTGGTGGCGCAGGGAACGCAGCGATTCGGGGACGGCTGCAATCCCGTTTGCAGGCGGCTGGTTTGTCTTCATCGGCTACGAGATCGCGGCGGAGATCGAGCCGTCGCTCGATCTTCCGCAGTCGCCTGATCCGGTCGCCGCCGCGGCGCTCAGAATTCCGGCCGCAGTCGTGCATGACCGACGCACCCGCAAGACCGAGATCGTGGCCGAGGCGAGGCGCGCCGAGCTCGCGGGCGTCATCGCCGCCGATCTCGCGCGGGTGCACCTCCGTCCGGCGAATCCGGTGGTCGTCGAGCGCAGTGACGAGGCGGATCCGGCGCGGCATCTAGAGGCCATCAGTCGCGCGAAGGGTTACATCGCGGCGGGCGATATCTACCAGGCCAACCTGTCGCGCGAATGGCGCGTGCACCTTGCCGGGCCGGCAAGGAGCGCGGATCTCTTCGAGCGCCTGTGCGACGCCAACCCGGCGGGATTCGCAGGCATCGCGGTGCTCGGTGACCTCGCGATCCTGAGCTCATCGCCCGAGCGCCTGATCGCCATCCGTGACGGCGTCGTGAGCACGCGTCCTATTGCGGGTACGCGGCCGCGTGCCGCCGATCGGGGCTCCGATGCGCTCGACGGTGCCTTGCTGGTGACGCACCCCAAGGAGCGTGCGGAGCACATCATGCTCATCGACCTGGAAAGGAGCGATCTCGGGCGCGTTTGCGAGCCGGGCAGTGTCGAGGTTAACGAATTGATGACCGTCGAGTCCTACGCACACGTCCATCACATCGTCTCGAACGTCCGTGGCCGGCTGCGCGGCGACAAGTCTCCCGTAGACGCGCTGCGCGCCGTGTTTCCGGGCGGCACGATCACCGGCGTGCCGAAAGTGCGCTGCATGCAGATCATCGCCGAGCTCGAGGGGGAGGGCCGCGGCGCGTATACCGGCACCATGGGTTACCTCAACCTCGATGGCAGTTGCGACTTCAATATCCTCATCCGGACCATGGTGCACCGGGGGACTGAGCTGCGATTTCGTGCGGGCGGCGGCATCGTCGCGGACTCGGTGCCCGAACGGGAACTCGAGGAAACGCGGGCGAAGGCTCGTGGCCTGCTGCGTGCGCTTGGCCTGGATTGCGCACCATGAGCCTTTGGATCGACGGCGTCGTCGAATCGCGGATGAGTGCACTCGACCGGGGCCTCAACTATGGCGACGGGCTTTTCGAAACGATGCGTCTCCTGGACCGCGCGGTGCGGTACCTGGACCGACACCTCGCGCGCCTCGCGCAAGGATGCGAGCGACTCGGCATTTCTCGGGTCGACTTCGCGGCCCTCAACCATGAGATCGCGTCGATCGCTCGAACCCTGGACGACGGTGCGCTGAAACTCATCGTGACACGCGGCTCGGGACCGCGCGGCTATCGGCCAGCGGGCACGGAGCGGCCGACTCGCGTTCTCGCCTGGTCGCCGCCGCGCGTGGCGGACGCTTCGGCCGGGACGGATGGCGTTCGCGTACGCTATTGCTCGACGCCGGCCTCGGTGAACGTCGCGCTGGCGGGCGTGAAGCATCTGAACCGGCTCGATTGCGTCCTGGCGCGCTCCGAATGGTCGGACGCCGACATCGCCGAAGGACTGATGCGAGACTCGCAAGGCGCGATCGTCGGTGGCACGATGAGCAACGTGTTTGCGGTCCGCGGTGAAACGATCGTGACGCCCCGGATCGATCGCGCAGGGGTCAAAGGCATCATGCGAGGCATCGTGATCGAGGCGGCTCACGGCGCCGGACTCGTGGTCGAGGAGCACGTCCTGACGGCGGCGCACCTCGCGGCGGCTCACGAGCTCTTTCTCACGAACGCGCTCATCGGAATCTGGCCCGTACGCGCGCTCGAAAATCGGCAACTGAAGCCAGGCCCGGTCACTCGCCGCCTGCAGCACATGTGCAGCGCATGAGCGCAAAGATGGGCGCGAGATCACCGCTGCGCAAAATCACCGCCGTGGTGCTGATCGCGCTGGCGGCTTGTGCCGGGCTCGCTTGGGCTGCGCTGGCGGAGTTCAGGCAGGCACTCGACGCCCCGCTGGCGCTCTCCGCAACGGAGCACTTCGAGGTGCCGGCCGGGGCGAGCGCCGCAAGCATCGGCAAGCAGCTTGCGGCACGCGGGTGGTTGAAGGCGCCGCGTATCTGGACGTGGTACGCACGCTGGAGCGGGAAGGCCGATCGGCTGAAGGCTGGCTTCTACGAGCTCACTCCCGGCGAGACAGCGAGAACCCTGCTCGATGAAATCGTCGCCGGGCGCGTGATGCTGGAACAGGTCACGATCATCGAAGGCTGGACGTACAGGGACTTGCGCCGGCTGTTGCGCGGGCAGCGTGGAGTGCGCCAGACCCTCGAGAGCCAGTCCGACGAGGCAGTGATGGCGGCGCTCGGATCGCCGGGCGTTCATCCGGAGGGTCAGTTCTTTCCCGACACCTACCGGTTCGCCTACGGCACATCGGATCTCGAAGTCCTGAGGGTGGCGCACGAGCGCATGCGAACGGAGCTCGCTCAGGCCTGGGCGCAGCGTTCGCCGGTTGCGAAGATCGCAACCCCGTACGAAGCACTGATCCTGGCTTCCATCGTCGAGAAAGAAAGCTCGCGCCCGGATGAGCGCAAGAAGATTGCGGGCGTCTATGTCCGGCGCCTGCAAGTCGGCATGCGTCTTCAGGCCGATCCCACCGTCATCTACGGACTCGGGGAGAGCTTCGATGGCGACCTGCGCACACGCGACATGCACGCGGACACACCCTATAACACCTACGCTCGGGGTGGCTTGCCGCCGACGCCTATTGCCCTGCCAGGGCGGGAGGCGCTCGTCGCCGCGTCGCAGCCCGAGGTGACCGGTGCGCTCTTTTTTGTCGCGACGGGCCGGCCGGACGGCAGCCACTATTTTTCGACCACGCTGGCCGAGCACAATGCGGCCGTGAAGCGGCTGGAGGTCCAGCTGCGATCGCGCGCGGGAGCGAAATGAAAGGCTTCTTCATCACGGTCGAGGGAATCGAGGGCGTCGGCAAGTCCACGCACATCGAGACCATTCGCGCCTGGCTGAGCGGCCGGGGACGCAACGTCGTCGTGACGCGCGAGCCGGGCGGGACGCCGCTCGCCGAGCGCATACGAGAGCTCGTGCTGCGACCGCAGGGCGAGGGCGTAGGCGCAGTAAGCGAACTGCTTCTGATGTTCGCAGCGCGCTCGGTGCATCTCGACAATCTGGTTCGTCCTGCGCTCGCAGGTGGGGCGGTCGTAGTCTGCGACCGATTTACGGACGCCACCTACGCATATCAGGGCACGGGCCGCGGAATTGCGGATGCGGAGATCGCGGCTCTCGAGCGCCTCGTGCAGGGTGCTCTTCGACCGGACCTGACACTGTTGCTCGATGCGCCGGCCGAGATCGGCCTGGCCCGCGCGGCCGGCCGAGCCGGGCAGGGCGGCACCGACCGATTTGAGGCGGAACAGGTCGAGTTTTTCCGTCGGGTGCGTGAAAAATATCTCGATCGTGCACGCGCCGAGCCGACCCGCGTCGAAGTCGTCGATGCAACGCGCACCGCGACCGAGGTCGCCGAAACCATCACGGGCATTCTCGGGCGCCGCTTGCCATGAAGATCGAGTTGCCACCCTGGCTTGACGGACCTCGTCGCCTTCTCGAGCAGGCGTTCGCCGGGCCGAGACCGCCGCACGCGTTGCTCCTGCGCGCGGCCGAAGGCCTCGGCGCCGAACGGCTTGGGACCTGGATCGCCGCTCGTGTGTTGTGCCAGGCAGGCGAGGCTCGCCCGTGCGGGCGCTGCCGCGCGTGCGTCGCCGTCGAGCGCGACACGCATCCGGACCTGATCTCCTTGAGCCCGCTCGAGGACAGCAAGCAGATCCGGATCGACGAGATTCGCGACTTGATCGCCGACTTCGGCCTCAAGAGCCATCAGGGGGGCTACAAGGTCGCCATCATCCACCCGGCCGAAACGCTCAACATGAGCGCAGCGAATGCGCTGCTGAAAACCCTGGAGGAGCCTCCTCAGAATACGCTCCTCGTGCTCGTCACTCATCGCAGGGCACGCCTGCCGGCGACGATTGTCAGTCGCTGTCAGCAGCTCGCAATCGCCGCGCCGACTCCGGCCGCGGCGCGCGCGTGGCTCGAACGCGAACTGCCCCGCAGTGACAGCGCCACGGCTCTGCGCTTTGCGCGCGGCGCACCGTTGCGCGCGGCCGAGCTCATGGCACTGGGATTCGCCGACCTGGATCGGGAGATGACGGACGCGATGACCGAACTCGCACGGGCGGCCCTCGATGTTCCAGCGGTCGCGGATCGCTGGACACGCTCGGGCAAGGCGGACCTGCCCATGCGGCTCCTCTGGCTTGAGACTTGGGTCACGGAGACGATCATTAGCGGCATGACAGGGGGCAAATCGGCGCGTCCCGGCGCGGAAACCGGCTTGCCAGCCGCGGTTGAAACACTGAAGATACGTGCGCAATACGGTGTCCTCGATCGCCTGCGACAGATGAAGATCACCAGCCTGACCTCGCTCAACCTGACCATGGCGATTGAAAGCTTGCTGCTCGATCTCGGCACTGCGCTGGCATCAGCGTCGGCGGCACAACGCAAGCAAGGCGGCCGGAAGTGAAGCTACGCCAACCGCTCAACAAGCCGGGACTCCTGACGCTCACCATCAAGGACAAGAGCGCGCTTTATCTCGCCTACATGCCGTATGTGCGCAACGGCGGACTCTTCATCCCGACGAACAGCAACTACCGGCTGGGCGACGAGGTGTTCATGCTCTTGAACCTCATGGGCGAGGAAGAGAAGCTCCCCGTGGCGGGCAAGGTCATCTGGGTGACTCCGCGTGGCGCGCAGGGCAAGCGCACGGCCGGCATCGGCGTGCAGTTCAGTGAGCAGGACCGCGGCCAGACGCAGAAGAAAATAGAGAACTATCTCGCCGGCGCGCTTGGCGGCGATAAGCCCACGCACACCATGTAGGGCGCCTTCAGGTCCCGCGCGGACGCGCGAGATCCGTCGCCGACAGGCCTCCCCTCAGCACGAACGCATCGTAACCGCGCTCGCTCAGGATGTACGCGGCGGCGGAGCTGCGCCGCCCGGTGTCGCAGCAGACGACGTAGCGCACATTGCGATCGAGCGCATTCAGTTTAAGGCGGATGAAATAGAGGGGGATGTTGATCGCGTCGGGCACGCGAAAATTCTGAAATTCGCTCGGTAGGCGCACATCGAGCCACTTGCCGCCTTCGCGCACGATCTCGGCTCCCTGGGCGAAGTCGACCCATTGCAGCATCGGCTCGTTGAGGAGCGTCGTGAAATCCTGCTTGCCGAGGCGCATGAGCGCGCCATCGGCCAGCATCGTGACGGTGGCGTTGCGCTTCGCCTCCGATATGAGCGCTTCCTCGCCAAAGGTGTCGCCGACGCCGAGCTCGGCGAGCTTGATGCCCTCTTTGTTGAGCGGCGTCTCGCGGGTTACTGCGCAGCGGCCGCGGACAATCACGTAGAAGTAGTCGCCTTCATCGCCCTGCTTGATGACCACTTCCCCGGTCTTGTACGTCACGCGCTGCAGCCGCATGAAGACGGCCTGGATATTGGCGGGCGGGATGCGGTGAAATGCTTTGGTCTGCAGCAGCGTCGTCATCCAGTCGTCGGCGTGCGCGACCTGATTGCCACCCCTCAGTTCCGAGACCTCGTAGGAACCCGTCTGATCCCAGGTCAGCATCACGTCAAGGAGGTCGCTGTCGATCGAGATGTATTCGATCGTCTCGATGGCGCGCGCCGTGAATCGTCGAGGCTGAGACGGCGCAATCGGATTGCGCGCTTCCGGCGTCCCACCGCGGACCACGGCCACGACCTTGTCATTGGCGCGCAGCTCGACGGCGCCCGTGACGAGGAAAAAGGTCTTCTTGTCGGTATCGCCTTCGCGAAAGAGCAGCCGCCCGGCGGGCAGCTCCCGCATGGAAGTCTTCTTCGCGAGCGCGTGCAGGTTCTCCGCCTTGAGCCCGTCAAGCGGTGAGAACTGCGTCAACTGCTCGAGATCTACAGCTTTCTCGTCCATTGCAAAGCGGTTGGCACCGGATCGCGGCGCATGGAAAACGTAAATACCAGCGGGCGCAGCATGTTAGCACAGGGTCCGGCTGCGCTCGGGGCATCGCTCGCGAGCGTGGAACGCGTCACGCCGTGAGATCCTGCCAGCCTGCATCCGGCCGAAAGCGTGCGCCATAGCGGGTCTCGAGACTTTTCAGTCGGTCCACGATGGCCGAAGGTCCGCGCTGTCGCGCATAGTTGATTGGGCCGCCGCGGAAGGGAGCGAACCCGGTGCCGAATATCACGCCACCATCGAGCAGATCCGCGTCCTCGATCACCTTCTCGCGCAGACAGGCGACGGCGTCGTTCAACATCGGCAGGATCAATCGGTCTTCGAGGTCCGCGTGAGGCGAGTCGGTGCGCGGCGGCTTGACTGGCTTGCCGTCGCGCCACTCGTAGAGGCCGCGCCCGGTCTTGCGCCCAAGCTGCTTCGCCTGCACGAGCGCTGCGATCTGATCCGGCGCTTCTCTCCCGAACGCCTGCGCGAGAATGCGCCCGACATGCAGACACACATCGAGACCGACGGTGTCCGCTAGCTCGATCGGCCCCATCGGCATGCCGAAATTGACCGCGACCTCGTCGATATCGGCAAGGCCGATACCGTCCCTCGCCGCGAACAGTGCTTCGTTGAGGTAAGGCATGAGAATGCGATTGACCACGAAGCCGGGTGCACTTCGGCAGGGCAGCGGCAGCCGATCGAGTTTGCGCGTGAACGCGAGCGCGGCCTGCAGAACCTCGGCCGGAGTCGCCGCCGTCCGAATGACTTCTACGAGCTGCATCTTCGCGACCGGATTGAAAAAGTGCAGGCCGACGAGGCGCGCGGGATTGGCGAGCTTCTCGCCGAGCGTTTCGAGCATCAGGCTAGACGTATTCGTGGCGAGCAGGGCGCCCGGCTTCATGCGCGGCTCGAGCGTGGCGTACAGCGCCCGCTTCGCATCCACGTTCTCGAAGATCGCTTCAATGACGACGTCCGCCTCCGGCACGCCGTCGCCTGGAACGTCCGCGCGCAGCCGTGCGGTTGCCGACCGGACGAGCTCGGGGTCACGCAGGCGCTTCGAGAACAGATCCTGCGCGCGGGCGAGCGCCGGCTGCACGAATTCCGGGCCGCGGTCCTGCAAGGTCACTCTCAGGCCGCGCAGCGCGCACCAAGCGGCGATATCGCCTCCCATCACGCCCGCGCCGACGACGTGCACCTGCTTGACCTCCTGCGGTGCCTTGCCGCCGAGCGCCTTCATGCGGTCCTGGAGGAAGAACACCCGCACGAGCGAACGGGCCGTCGGCGTGAGCATGAGGTTGCCGATTGATCGGGCCTCGGCCTCGAACGCCGCTGGACCGCGAGCGCCGTAGCGCCGCCACAGCTCGATGACCGCATAGGGCGCGGGGTAGTGATCGCGCCGGGCACGCGCTGCCACCTGCTTCTCCAGCGCCCGTGCAACGAAGCCCCGGACGATGCCAAGATTGAGCACGCTGTCGAGGAGACCGCGGTGGCGGACCGGTGGCCGGGCGAGTGCGAGCGCTTTGGCCTGAGTCTTGAGGTCCGCAAGAGGCACCAGCCGATCGACGAGCCCTTTGGCCAGCGCCTGTTCCGCGCGATAGGGGCGCCCCGTCAGCATCATATCCATCGCGACACGCACGCCTGCCAGTCGCACCGAACGAACGGTGCCGCCAAATCCAGGGTGTATGCCGAGCTGAACTTCCGGCAGGCCGAGGCTCACTTTGCCGTCGTTGGCCGCGATGCGGTAGCGACATGCGAGCGCGAGCTCGAGCCCGCCGCCGAGCGCGAATCCGTGAATGGCCGCCACCGTCGGGCAGGGCAGGGCCTCGATCCGGTCGAACACCTTCTGACCGGCGCGGATGAGCGTGTATGCCTCGTCCGGTGTCTTGAGCGTGGTGAAGTCCCTGATGTCCGCACCGGCGACGAAGCCACTCGGCTTCGCCGACAGCACGACGAGCGCGCGCGGCGGCCGCGTCTCCAGCTCCGGCATCAGCCCGGTGAGCTCGAGAATGACTTCCTTCGAAAGCACATTGGCAGACGCGCCCGGTTTGTCGAAGCTAAGCCAGGCTACGTCGTCGCCGTCCCGCTCGAGCTTCCAGCTCACGCTAGCAGTCATTGCCATTACCTCCCGTTAGACGGCGCCTCAACCGGTTGCAGCCGCGGCCAGCCTTGCCGCCGCGCCGGCCTTGGGAGCCACGCGATCGACGACTTTGAGGTCACAAACCAGCGGCAGATGATCGGAAAACTGAACCTGCGGCACGGCGAAGTTCGTGATTTCGATGCCCTCGCTGTAGAGGATGAAATCGAGCTCGCGGCGGGGATTGCGGCTGGGGTATGACGGTCTGCCCTCGGCGTTGGCGCTGCGCAGCCCCGACGCCTGCATGAAGAGGTAGATCTCGTGCTCGCCCCAGAACGTATTGAAATCGCCGGCGACGATGACGGGCTTCGAGGACTTGCCTATCAGCTCGTAGAGATACCGTAACTGGTAGTGCCTGTGGCGGTACTTGAGCGACAGATGCACCAGGAATATCGACAGGTCGTCGAGCTCGAGCTCGATGATGAGTCGCTTGATGCCGGTATCGAAGTAATGGAAGCGTTCGCCCGTGACCCGTGGCGCGGCGAGAAAGGCATTTCCCTGCTTGCGCACGATCGGCATGAGCTGGTTGATCGAGCTCGCGCCGTACTTGCACTCGTAGGTCGAATAGTGGCCAAGCGAGCGTGCGATATAGTCTGCCTGATTGACCATGCCGGTGCGCACGGACCCGGTATCCACTTCCACCAGACCGACGACGTCGGCATCCTGGGATTTCAGAAACTGCGTAATGCGATCGAGGACCTGCCGGCTGCTGCGCAGATACCCCGCGCCCGGCAGGGGCAGGTGAAAGGCAGGTCCGGTGCCGGTGGCATAGCGGATGTTGTAGACGAGAAATCGCATTTCGGGCTCTGCATTGACCGGCTGTCACGCACATTGGTTCGCGGCGCCGCGCAATTCTATAGACCGCAGCGCTGGCTGATAAGCGAAATAGATCCGGATTATTCGTGTGGCCGGCGTTCGATTAGACTAGGGTCCATGTCCGAGAAGAACCCGATCAAGGTCTTTGTCACGCACCTGTGGGACGCGGGCGATGACTATCTGCGCGTGTTCGAGTACTTGGAGAGCACGGGAACCTTCTATTACCAGAATTACAGCGCGCCGGATCGCCTGCCGTCGAGCGACAAAGAGGCCCAGCGCGAGGAGCTGCGCCGGCAGATCGCGCCGGTCGAGGCGGTGATTGCCCTGGCGAGCCTGTACGACCGGCACCCGGACATGATCGTCTTTCAGCTCAATTACGCCAAAGCCAGCAACAAGCCAGTGATCCTGCTCGAGGCGTTCGGTTCCAAGGCCCCGGTTCCCAAAGCCCTGAAGGATCTCGCCGATGAGGTGATAGCGTGGAACGAGCGCGAACTCATCGATGCAATCAAGCGGCAGGCGCGCCACGAGGACACGCACCGCTGGGACGTGATCGAATTCAAGCTCGACTAGGGCCGTTCAGGGCACGCGGCCCCTTCGACTTCCGTGCGTTCGCTCAAGCTTCCGCTGCAAAGAGTTGCAGCAGCGGCGCCTGCGGCGCACGTCCATTCATCTGGTACCGCGTCACCGTTCCCAGCATCGCCACGATGCGGGACGCGTAACGATCGGCGTCCTCGTTCGACATCTTGCGGATGCTCGCGTGCACGGCGTCTTCGCCCGGCAACGGACGAACGCGATGGAATGCGCGCGTCATGTCGGTGAATTCGTCGCGCAGTTCGCGCGGCAATTCGCCTTCGGACAGCGTCGAGAGGTGATTGAGATAGGCGCCAACGAGTCGTTCTTTGATGGAGCCGGAGCGAGCCAATTCAGCGGTTGCCAGTTGCAACCGTTCCCAAGCGATGTTCATGCGATCCTCAACCGACAGACCGGCTCGTGGCGCCGCTCATCCCTGATCCCCATAACGCCGAAAGCTCAGGTGATGTCTTAATTGTTGTTCTGGAAAGACCTCAACCGCATCAATACGGTGCAACTAAAATATACACCCCAACATGTGAAAGGCAACGGCAAAGATTACGTGGTGTCGGCCGCAGACGAATGCGGGCACTGACGAGCGCGGACGGCGAAGCCACTCGCCCCGGATCGCAATCTCGAGCAATCTAATACATGAAGTAGATCATTTACGTAGTTGAAAGAACAACACAAAGTGTAAGGGATCATCGCGCACGCCGGAACCCCGTGCGGACTAATACGTAAGTTCACAGCGTGCCCATCGCCCTATGATCTCCGCGCAGTACGCCCCTGGAGATCAACTCAATGCAAGCTATCGAGAGACGGTCGTTGGCCGGCGCCGCATGCGCCCTTGGATCCATCATTTGCCTGGCGGGCCTCGCCGTCGCGGCGGAGACGACTCCCAAGACGGAGAGCGATCCGCTGCAAGTGCACAGGGCGGAAATGGCGGCCGCCGGCGCCAACACGCTTCCGGCGCAGATCGCGGCCGGCGAAACAGTATTCAAGGCGGCGTGCATCCCGTGCCACCAGCCTGACGGCAAGGGGCTGCCCGGCATGTTCCCGCCGCTCGCAGGCTCCGATTTCCTGCAGGCCGACAAGAAGCGCGCCGTCGGGATCGTATTGCACGGCTTGCAGGGGAAGGTCACGGTTCTTGGCAAGACCTTCGACGCCGCCATGCCGCCGATGACCCAGTTGAGCGACAGCGACATCGCAAATGTTCTCACCTTCGTGCTGAACAGCTGGGGCAACTCCGGGGGATCGGTCAGTACGGCCCAGGTCGCGCAGATCCGCAAGGGTCCGGAGCCCAAGAAGACCGCGGGGTCGCCGACCGAGCATCCGGCGACCTCGGTTGGTCAGATGAGATACCAGGGCGCGCCGTCCACCGTGCCGGCCGAGTCGGCGAAGGTCGTGATGACGCCCGGCGCACCGAACATGACGCAGGTTGAGTTCGATCGCGCCAAGCAGATCTATTTCGAGCGCTGCGCCGGCTGTCACGGCGTGCTGCGCAAAGGTGCGACGGGCAAGCCGCTCACGCCTGACCTCACCAAGGCCAAGGGTACCGACTACCTCAAAGTGTTCATCAACTACGGCTCGCCCGCGGGCATGCCGAACTGGGGCACCTCCGGGCAGCTCTCGCCGGAGGACGTCGACATCATGGCGCGCTTCGTGCAGCACGAGCCGCCGACGCCACCCGAGTTTGGAATGCCGCAGATGCGCGATTCGTGGAAGGTCTTCATCCCGGTGAGCGAGCGGCCGACGCGCAAGATGAACGATCTCAATATCGACAATCTGTTCGCCGTCACGCTGCGCGATTCGGGTGAAGTGGCGCTGATCGACGGCGACAGCAAGAAGATCGTGAACATCATCAAGACGGGCTACGCAGTGCACATCTCGCGCTTGTCCGATTCCGGGCGCTACGTCTACACGATCGGGCGCGACGCCAAGATCGACCTGATCGACCTGTGGATGGCGATGCCCGACAAGGTGGCCGAGATCAAGGTGGGTCTCGAAGCGCGTTCGGTCGAGACGTCGAAGTACGAGGGTTACAAGGACAAGTATGCGATCGCCGGCGCCTACTGGCCGCCGCAGTTCGTCATCATGGATGGAGTGACGCTGGAACCGAAGAAGATCTACTCCACGCGCGGCGTCACCGCAGATACACAGGAATACCACCCCGAGCCGCGCGTCGCCGCGATTGTCGCCTCGCACCAGCACCCGGAGTGGATCGTGAACGTCAAGGAGACCGGCAAGGTTCTGCTGGTGAACTACGAGGACATCGATAACCTGCGCATCACCGAGATCGGCACGGCGCGCTTCCTGCACGACGGCGGATGGGACAGCACGAAGCGTTACTTCCTCACGGCCGCCAATCAGTCGAACAAGATCGTCGTCATCGATTCGAAGAAGGAAAAGCTCGAGACGATGATCGACGTCGAGAAGATTCCGCATCCAGGTCGCGGCGCGAACTTCGAGGATCCGAAATACGGTCCGGTGTGGACCACGAGCGCGCTCGGCAACGAGAACGTAACGGTCATTGGTACCGATCCCGAACACCACAAAGACAATGCCTGGAAGGTGGTCCGGATCCTGAAGGGGCAGGGCGGCGGGTCGCTGTTCGTCAAGACGAACCCGAAGTCGCGCCACCTGTACGTCGACACCCCGCTCAATCCGGATCCGAAGATCTGCCAGACCATAGCCGTGTTCGACATCGATAATCTCGACGCGGGCTACAAGGTGTTGCCGATCGCCGAATGGGCCGGGGTCGGGCCCGGTGCGCGGCGCGTCGTGCAGCCAGAGTTCAACGAAGCGGGCGATGAGGTGTGGTTCTCCGTGTGGAGCGGCAAGGTGGAGGAATCGGCGATCGTCGTGATCGACGACAAGACGCTGACGCTCAAGGCGGTAATCAAGGACAAGCGCCTGATCACGCCGACCGGCAAGTTCAACGTCGCGAATACGGTGCACGACACGTACTGACCGCAAGCTGCGCGCCGGACACGACTCGTGGCCGGCGCGCAGGCCTTGCCAACCAGCCCCCATCGGGCCGCTCAGGCCGGGCGTCCTACCACTTCCAGGTGAGGCTCATCGAGGCGTTGATCCCGGGCTGCTGGTACAGCGGCAATTGCGGATCGCCGGCGGTACGGTTGTTGACGTCGCGCCATTCGATGTAACGCCGGTCGGTGAGATTGAAGACAGCGAAGTTCATGCGCAGATCGTCGCGAATGCGCCAGCTGCCGAGCAAATCGAAGGTGACGTAGCCGGGGAGCCTGAGCGGTGTTCCGGTGAGACTCGTGCTGCGGTTCTGGGCGGCGACATAGGTCGTTGCCAGCTCCACGGTGGCGGGCAACCGGCGGGACTCGTAGCGGACGGCGGCGATCATGCTCAGGGGATCGACCGAATTGAGGGGTTCGCCGGTCACGCGATCCTCGCCCCGAGCGTAAGCGAGCGTCGTGCGCAGACTCCAGCCGTCGAGCCGGGGATTGAATTCGCCGCCGATCAGACTGATCGAGTACTCGGCGCCGCGAATCTGCGCGCGCGCGAGATTGCGCGACTGGAACAGGATCACGCCGGTGACCGGGTCGGGCCCGAGGTTCACCTTGGATGCGATGAAATCGTGGTAGTCGTTGAGAAACAGGCTCACCGTTCCATACACGGCTGCAGCTTTGAAACGCATCCCGATCTCGTAGCCGTTGCTCTTCTCGGGTCGCAGGCCCGGATTCGGGATAGCACGAAAATTGAACAGTGGAATGTCCAGTCCGATGTTTACGTCGTCGAACGGCGGCGATCGGAACCCGTACGTGTACTGCGCGAATGCCGTTGCCCGTGCAGAGATTCGCCAGAGAACGCCGAGCTTCGGCGCTAGCGAGGTCTCCGTGATCGTGACCGGCTGCGTCGCAGGATTATCGGCGACGTAGATCGCGTCCGGCTGCGGCCGCAGGTGGTAGTAGTCGACGCGCATCCCCGGAATCACGCTCCAGGCCGAATCGTGGCGCGTGATTTCATCCTGCGCATAGAGGCCGGCCTCGATGATGCGGGTCTTCGGGAAATCCCGCACCGGCAGCGCCTCGCCGAGAATGACGGTCGTGGACGCGCCGGTGTTGAGGTTGGTCTGCCGGCCGCTGCGCATCTCGCGGATGCCCGTGCTCGCGGCGTCGATGCCGAAGACGAAGCGATGTTCGAAACGCCCCGCTGTCGCGTCCCGGGTACCCGTGAACTCGCCGCCGAACACCGGCCCGCCGTAGCGAAAGTCGCGCTCGATGGCGAGCGGCGGGGTACTGGGCGGGGCGGCCTGACGCTGCTCGTGGGTCAGCTGATCGGTGTCGACGTTACGCACGTAGAGCCGCCAGAGGCCACCGAACGGGTGCTGCGCGTTCTGCTTCCATTCCTGGTCAACGCTCAAGCGCCATTCCGTCGACTCGTCCTCGCCGCTGAGCGCTGTCGTGTTGATGAAGCGGCCCGGTTGTCGCAGAAGGCTGTTGACCTCGGTATCGGCCCGGGAATGATCAAACGCGACGCTCAGGCGCAGCGGAGCGAGGCTCGCTTGCGGCCACAGCCAGCGCGCCAGCACGCTGTCGTCTCGCCGGTCCTGCGGATTCGGGGACAGGCTGGCGCCATTGTTGTCGCGTTCCCGTCCCGCGCGGTGCGTGAAAGCGATGAGGCCTTCGCCGAAGTCCCGAGCCGTCCCGGCGATGCCGGTCGCGAACCAGCCTCGATCGTCCGAGCTGAAACCTGTGCGCACGCGGCCCGCGTTCCCGGCCGGGGCGCCCACAAGGTCGGCGGGGTCGAAGGTCGTGAGCCGCACGACGCCGCCGATGGCCTTGCTGCCATAAAGGGTTGAGGCCGGCCCGCGCAGCACCTCAACGCGCCGGATGAGCTCCGTGTCGGGAAAACTGTGGCCGCTGTCGGCAAAGCTGCCGATGGCGAAGCTGTCGGCTATCGGTACGCCATCGATCGCGGCTAGCACACGGTTGCCGCCGATGCCCCGTATCGCGATCGTATCGATCCCGAAGCGCGACGCGTCGTAGCGAACGCTGAGCCCCGGCTCGTAGCGCGTGACGTCGCGAATATCGCGCGTCAACGTAGCCTGCAGGCGCGCGTCATCGAGCACGACCACGCTGGCCGCGACGGCGGCGAGTGGACGCTCAATCTTGTCGACAACGGTAACCGTGTCGAGGATCGGAGAGTCGTTAGCCGGTCCGGCCGCTTGGGCGGCCGTTGTGAGACAGGGCGCGAGCAGGATGACTGGCCGCGCACTTCGCAGAAAATGGGTCAAATCCTCAAGATCCCTGTTTGGCTGCTTGCGGAACACATTCTTGGCGCCGGTGAGGGGCGGCGCATGCGTAATATCCGTAGTCGTACGGGTCTGGCTCGCCAAACGTCATACTTCGCATAATGTATATTATGGTAAATAACACTTGGGATTGATCTGGGGCAGAATCCCAACGTGCGCGCGAACAATCCAACCCGGGCTACGACTCCCCCACAACCTCAGCCGAAGCCCAAGGCCGCGCAGCATGTCGACGACCTCCTGGACGCCGCCCTTGCAGACACGTTCCCCGCCAGTGACCCGGTGTCAGGACTCACGGCCGATCCTGCGGCGAGTCGGAGGGTGAAGCGGCCGCGCGAATGAGGCGCCCTGCCGGCATGGCAGTTCACCGCCAATGTCACCTCGGGTTGATGCTGAATCGTCCCGGACCGATGAGCGCGATCGCGATTGCTGTCAGCAGGTAGATGCCTTGCAGCTCGAGCGACCAGCCGCCTGTCGGCGCCAGCGTCGCAAATTGCGCCCGATGCACGAGACCGAGTGCGAACAGCATGTTGATCGCGATGAGTGCCGCGCCAATGCGCGAGTACCAGCCGAAGATCACAAGCAATGGCGCCAGTACTTCGCCGACATACGCGCCGTACGCGACGAATGCCGGCAACCCGGCCGCAGTCACCACTCCCGACACGAAGCCGAGCCCGCCGCTCAATTTCGCTACGCCGTGAAAGAGAATCAGGCCGCCCAGCGCGAGGCGCAGGATCAGTTTGCCGACATTGTCGTTCATGTTGTTGTTTCCCTGGGAGGCCGTGAAGATGTCGTAGCGGCTCCAGCATATATCTGAAACTCCCGCCCGAGCCAAGCCGCGATCCCGATGATGACTCCACAGAGCGCGACGCACGTGAACGCCATTCCGGGAAGCGCCAGACCGAGTTGCGACAGCGCGCGGTGCAGGAACGCTCCCAGCGCATCTCCGCCGCGGTGTACGACGGTATCCGTGAGTGATTTGCTCCGGTACTTCACCGAGTCGCTGACGACCGTGAAAAGCGTTTCGCGCGCTGGCCGGAAGAGGCCATATTCCCCAGCGCGACGCACGACCTGGGTGGCGATGAGCATGGTCAACGTCGGCATGATGCCGAGGCCGAGAAAGCTGAGTAGCGCAAGCACCGGCATGAGCGTCAGCGATGTACGAAAGCCGAAGCGCCGCACGAGCGCATGTCCAATCAGGAGCTGCAATACGAGCGCGCTGCAGTTGACCCAGAGATCGATGCTCGCGAACAAGCCCGCGCGATCCGCGAGATTTCCGTACGCGGCGCCAACGGCACGCGCCTGTTCGTTGTAGACGAGATTGGCGGCGATCTGCGCAATCACCAGCATCAGCGCGATTGCAAGGACATAGTTGGAGCGGACGAGCGCCAGGAGATCATCGAGCGTGTTTGCGCCTTCGAGACGTGCGCTACCTCGGCCCAGAGGCGTCGATGAGGTCTTGCGCAACATAAGACGGATGAGTCCGAGGGCCAGGAGAAACATCACGGCTGCGACCGCGAGCAACCCGGCGGGTCCCAGCCCGTGCACGAGCGCCGACGCGATCGCGGGACCAAGAATCGCGCCGGTACTGCCACCGCCCGCGATGACTCCAAACAGGCGCGGCGCCTGTTCGGAATTGAACACGTCGGCCATGACACTCCAGAACACCGAGACCAGAAAGAGATTGACGACGCTCAGGAAGACGAAAAACGCCCCGGCGGCCGCCGAGCTCTGCGGCCAGGCGTTGATGGCCAGCGCGAATATCAGGGTGGCCGCGCTGACGGACGCGAACGTCGCGCTGAGAAAGCCGCGACGGCTGTAGCGCTGCACGAGCCACCAGTAAACGGGCAGCACCAGCAGCATGGCGACGAACGTATATAGAAAGAAGTACCGCAGGTCGCTCGTGCCGCGCTCGATGGCCCAAGCGTCCCGAATCGGGCGCAGCAGGTAGTAGCCACACAGAACGCTCGCGAACGCAGCGAAAGCGATTAGAGTCGCCCCAAGTTCGCCGCGCCGCCACGGGAACATGCCCTGCCCTGCTGTCCCGGCTCCGGCGTGCAGGACGTAACTCACGCGCCTTGGAGCGGCTCGAAGGCGCCTTCGACGTGCATCCGCTCGCCCTCGCCGTCACGCAGGCGAAATTCCGTGCGGTCGCCCGTGCGCCAGTGGTGCAGCATGACCCATGCAGGTAATCGAATCGGCGCACGGAAGCGCGTTTCGACGCGCACGGCGCCATCTGGAAACTCGGGGCCGAGCTCGTGCGCGATGCGGGCAAGCGTCCACATCCCGTGCGCGATGGCCCGGTCGAAGCCAAAAAGCCTCGCGCTCACATCGGTGAGGTGGATCGGATTGATGTCGCCGGAGATCCAGCCGTAACGGCGCCCGACGTCCGCGTCGCAGTGCCAGCTCGTCGTCGTCACTGCGGGCGGATCGGCGGCAGCAGCGCTCTCGGAGCGCGGCTTGCCGTCGCCCGCGCGCTTGGGCCGGCGGGCGAGGAAGCGCGAAGCCGCATGCCAGACGACCTCGCCATCGATCGAGGCCTCAGTCTCAATGGAGAATTCGTGGCCTCGCGGCGTGTCCTCATAGCCCTCGAGGCTGGCGCGCAGCGCGATCGGCTCATCGGCCGGAAGCCAGCGCCGCTGTTCGATCTCGTTCTCGACGTGCACGAGGCCAAGCAGGCGCACGGGAAACGCGTTCGACGTGAGAATGGCGAGATGCAGCGGCATCGCAGCGACGTGCGGCAGCGTGAGCGGGCATTTGTGATCGGGCGCGCTGCCCGCAACTCGAGCGAAGGCGTCGATGCGCGCCCGCGTGAGCACAAGCTGCTCGAGCGTCGCCTCGATGTGCGGCACGTGCTGGTGTGCCGGCACGAGGACGGGTCTGCGCATGAACACCGCCTTGCCGTACGCACAGGCCACGGAAGGTGGCGAAGTGAATCGCAGAGTGATGGGCGCTTCGGCTGCCATGACCCGACCCGGAGAGTCTGGGCGGGGTCTGCGCTATGGGACTTTCTTGTCGATACGCAGCGCGACCACGCCATCCCGGCCGACATGATATCGGACTTCGCCGTAGCGATCGCCGCTCGCGGCCGTTGCGACGCCCGTGCGCGAGATGCGTGCGACGACCTGCACTTCGTCGCCTGCTTGCAGCTCACGCCCCGGCATCATCGAGTCCTGCGGGCTGAGCTCGACGCTCAGCGGCCACGGCCCGGGCGGCAGCCGCTTCACCGCGAGCGGCGGGCCCGGCTCGCCCGGATGCCGGGCCAGCACGAAGAGCACGCCCTCGCCCGCCGGCGTCTTGTCCGCGACCTCGATGCGCAAGCGCACTCGGGCATCCATGGTCGCGGCCGGTGGGCTGGCCGTTGTCGCCGGGCCGATCTGCTGGTCGATTTCGCCGATCTTCACTTTCAGGATCTGCGCGATTTCGGGCGGCGGGTTGCCGGCGAGAAACTGTTGCCACCGATCGCGGGCCAGGGCCAGCTGATTTCGCTGGTAGGCAACGGCGCCGCCCCACCACAGGGCGCGTGCGTTGCCCGGTTCGAGCCTTACCGCCTGCTCGAGCAGATCGCCTGCGCGTCCCGCGAGCGCGCTCTGATCCGCGAGCGCCAGTGTTTCGCCCAGCCCGAGGATGGCATCGACGTTGTTGCCCTGTGTGAGCCCCAGCGCGCGCTCGAAGGCATCTGCGGCGCGGTAATAGCGATGGAGTGCCGTATACGACCGTCCCAACAGCAGCCAGCCGTCGACGTCCTGTGGCGCCTGGCGCAGGCGATCCTCCAGACGATCGATCATCGCATCGGGCGACTGGGGGTTCGCCGCGGCAGCTTGTGTCGCATCTTTCCACGCGTAGTTGCTCGCAGCGGGGTACATGCCAAGAACCGCGGCCGCGACTGCGAGCGCGGTGATCGCAACCGTGCCTCGCGGAGCGAATTTCGTCTTTGCCTCGCCGCCGCCCTTGCGCAGCAACGGCCAGGCAAGCAGGGAAATTCCCGCCGCCGACATCAGCGCGGCGAGCACGACGAACAGGGTCACGACTGGCTATCCCCGGCGTCGATCTCCTCGGCGTCGCTCGGCACGAGCTTTGTGCGGTGACGCACAACACGCCATGCAATCAACCCGCCGACCAGCACCATAAGTCCGGGCGCGACCCACAGAATCCAGGTGCGCTCGTTGAGCGGCGGTCGAAACAGAACATAGTCGCCGTAGCGGGCCGTGAGAAAGCTCTTGACCTCGGCGTCGGTCTTGCCTTCGGCGATGAGGCGCCGCACTTCGCGCCGCAGGTCGGCGGCAAGCGATACTTCGGAGTCGGCAAGCGTCTGGCTGCGGCATTGCAGGCAGCGCAGCTCATGGATGAGCGCTTCATAGCGCTCCTGCTGCACGGGATCGGGCAGCGGCGGCTCCGTGTCGATCGCCCGCGCTGTGGCGATGATGAGGAGGCTCAAGCAGGCTGCACGAACGATCGTTCTCATTTGCCGCCTCCGGGCGCGAGGCGCGGGACAAAGTCCTTGCGCCAGGCTTCCACGGTCATCGGGCCGACGTGCTTGTGAATGACCTCGCCTGCGGCGCTCACGAGGAATGTTTCCGGCGCGCCATAGACACCCCAGTCGATCGCGATCTTGCCATCGTCGTCGACGCCCACGGCGTCATATGGGTTGCCGAGCTGGCCCAGCCACGCCACGGCCGCCGGATGATCGTCCTTCCAGTCGATGCCGACGATCGGAACGTCGGTCTCCTTCGCGATTGCCAGGAACTCGGGGTGCTCCTCGCGGCAACCGACGCACCACGTGCCCCAGAAGTTGACGACGAAAGGCTTGCCGAGGAACTGCTTGCTGGTGAGTGGCCGGCCGGCATCGGCGAGCGTCACCGTCGAGATATCGGGCGCGGGGCGGCCGATGAGGGGCGAGTCGATGAGCTGGGGATCGTAATCGCCGCCCTTCAGCGCGTACCAGAAGAATCCGAACAGCACCGCGACCGCGAGCGCCGGGATCAGGAACCTGGCTTTCACGCGCGCTCCGCGACCGTGTCCGTGTCGACGCGTTCCCGGGCAAGCGCGATGCGGTACCGGCGGTCCGTGGCAGCGATCAGGCCACCGAGCGCCATGCAGAGCGAGCCCAGCCAGAGATACCGGATGAGCGGCTTGTATTGCAGTCGCAGACTCCAGACGCCGTTGCCGAGGTCTTCGCCGAGCGCAACGAACAGATCGCGGCGCCAGCTCACGTTGATACCCGCCTCGGTCATCGGCTGTTGCTGGACGCGGTAGACGCGCTTCTGCGGGTGCAGAACGGTGACGACCCGGCCACCGGCATCCGTGATGACCACGTCCGCCTCGCGGGCGGCGTAGTTTGGGCCCTCGACGGAGCGCAGGTCGGTCAGCCTGAAGTCATAGCCCGCGACGTTTGCGCTTTGCCCCATACCGAGCGACACGTCCCGTTCCACCTGGTAAGCGGAAGCGACCGTGGCACCCAGCGTGAAAAGACCCACGCCGAAATGCGCGACCGACATGCCGAGGACGCCCCGCGGGATCGTCACTCGTCGGCGCAGGTGGTCGAATGGCACCGAGAGAGCCGACAACATGGCCGCGACGGCGAGCGCGAGTCCCACGAATACCAGCGTTCGCGGGCGGCCGCCGAATGTCAGCGACAGGAGCACCGCCGCGATCACGCCCGCCAGGGCGATGCTCACAAGCCGCCGCTTCACTGGGGCAAGCCGCGCGCGCTTCCAGGCAGCATGCATGCCGACGATGAGCAAAGTGACGAGCGGAATCACGGGAATGAGGAAGACGAGCTGGAAGTACGGCGGGCCCACGGAAATCGTACCGAGCTTCATGAGCGCCAGCAGCAGCGGGTACAGCGTGCCGAGAAGAATCAGGGACGCGGCGATCACCAGCAGGATATTGTTGAAGAGCAGGAACGACTCACGCGACCAGAGCTCGAAGCCCGCGCTCGAGCGCAGCTGGCCGGCACGCCAGGCATAGAGTGTCAGCGCGCCCAGGATGAAGAGTGCGAGGAGCCCCAGAATGAAAACTCCACGCAGCGGATCGGACGCGAACGCATGCACCGACACGATGATGCCGGAGCGCACGAGGAAGGTCCCGAGGAGACTCAGGGAGAACGCGAACAGGGCCAGCAGCAAGGTCCAGCTGCGAAAGAGTCCTCGCTTCTCCGTGACTGCCAGCGAATGGATCAGCGCCGTGCCGGCAAGCCAGGGCATGAACGACGCGTTCTCGACGGGATCCCACATCCACCAGCCGCCCCAGCCGAGCTCGTAATACGCCCACCAGCTCCCGAGCGTGATGCCGATCGTGAGAAAGAGCCACGCCACGGTCGTCCAGGGCCGTGTCCAGCGGGCCCACGCCTGATCGAGGCGTCCTTCGATCATCGCGGCGCACGCGAACGCGAAGGCTACGGCGAAGCCGACGTAGCCCGTGTAGAGGATCGGCGGGTGCATCGCGAGCGCGGGATCCTGCAGCAGCGGATTCAGGTCGTTGCCGTCGAAGGGCGCCGGCACGAGGCGAATGAAGGGATTCGACGTGAGCAGGATGAAGAGAAGGATGCCGGCACTGATGATGCCGAGCACGGCCAGCACCCGGCTTGCAAACGCCAGCGGTAGCGAGCGGCTGAGGAGCGCGACCGCGCAGGACCAGAGCGCCAGGATCGTCGCCCAGAGCAGCATCGAGCCCTCGTGGGCGCCCCAGACCGCGGCCACGCGATAAAGCGTCGGCAGCTGGGAATTGGAATTCATCGCGACGTACTGCACGCTGAAATCGTTCGCGAGGAAGGCCGATGCCAGAAGCAGGAACGCCAGGACGACGAAGCCCGCCTGACCAACGGTGGCAGGGCGCACCACCGCCATCCAGTTGTCCCAGCCGCGTGCCGCGCCGACGAGGCCAAACACGGCCTGCGCAATCGTCAGGCAGAGCGCGAGGATGAGGGCGATCTGTCCGAGTTCCGCGGTCATGGTTACGCTCCCGGCGGCGGAGGCATCTTGCCCGCCATGTTGGGTGGCATGTACTTCTCATCATGCTTGGCGAGCACTTCGTCCGCCATGAATTCGCCGTTCTTGAGCGAGCCGTGGACGACTACACCCTGCCCCTCGCGAAAGAGGTCGGGCAGCACGCCGCTGTAATGCACGGTGACGGTTCGCACGAAGTCGGTCACCTCGAACTTGAGCGCCAGGCTTCCGGGCTGACGCACGATGCTGCCCTTGGTCACCATGCCGCCCAGTCGAACTGCGCGCTTGCCGTTGGCCTTGCCCGCGACGAGCTCTGTCGGGGTGTAGTAGAGGACAACGCTGTCGCGGAATGCGCGCAGCGCCAGCACCGCGGCGACGCTCACGCCGGCGAGGACCAGAATCACGGCGGTCAGTCGTTTTCGACGCGGGGTCATGATGCAGATTTCTCCATTGCAAGGCGTTTGCGGGCGGCCGAAAGCGCATTGCGATGTGCACGACGCGCGGCGAGCGTCATCCAGCCAAGCGCCAGCGCAGTGAACGCGTACGACGGCCACACATAGGCCGCATACCCGCCCATATGCAGAAATTCCATGAGACTCATGGTTGCGCCACCAGGGCGCGAATCCAGTCGGCATTGCGCTCGCGCAGCAGCACCTCGCCACGCAGGCGAGTGAGGAGGACGGCGCCGAACACGATATTGAATCCGAAGAACATCAGGATAAGCGGTATCAGCATTTCCGGCGCGATGGACGGGCGCGCGAGCTTGGTCACGCTGGCTGCCTGATGGAGCGTATTCCACCACACGACCGAGTAATGAATGATCGGGATATTGACGACGCCGACGAGCGCGAGGATCGCGCTGGCACGATCCGCTCGCTGCTGATCATCGTAAGCGGAGCGCAGGGCGATATAGCCGAAGTACAGGAAAAGCAGAATGAGCTCCGAGGTCAGGCGCGCATCCCAGACCCACCATGTGCCCCACATCCTTTGACCCCACAGCGCGCCGGTGACCAGCGCGGACGCGGTGAAGGCAGCGCCGATCGGCGCGCAGCTCGCGGCGACGGCGTGCGCGACCTTCATGCGCCAGATGAGTCCGATGCCGGCCGCGAGCGCCATCACAACGTACGTGAACATCGACATCCATGCGCTCGGCGCGTGCACGTAGAGAATGCGAAAACCATCGCCCTGTTGATAATCGGCCGGCGCGAAGCGCAGGCCCCAGACGACGCCGACGGCAATGAGAACGCCGCCGACCCAGCCGAACCAGGGCACGAGCAGGCCCGCAATCCGGTAGACATGCGGCGGCGATGCGAGTTTGTGAAACCAGGTCCACATGGCAGAACTGTCCTATTCGACTCCGATGCGTACTGCGGCGCCGGCCGCGAACGGCGCCAGCGTCGCGGTGAAGACAAGCAGCGCACCCAGCAAGTTCAGGGGCCCCGTCGCGGACTCCCCTGCAATCGCGAGATCAGTGGCCCGCGCGCCGAATATGAGCAGCGGCATCGCGAGCGGCAGCACCAGAAGCGACAGCAGCACGCTGCTTCGCCGAACACCGATCGTGAGCGCGGCGCCGACACTGCCGAGAAAGCTGAGCGTCAGGGTGCCCATCAGGAGCCCCTCGGCGGTGACCCACAGCGCTTGCGGCGTGACACCGAGCGACAGGCCCGCCAGCGGCGAGATGATCACGAGCGGCAGCCCGCCTACCAGCCAGTGCGCAACGGTCTTGGCGGCAACCAGCATGACGACCGGCTGGCCGGACAGGACCATCTGCTCGAGCGTGCCATCCTCCGCATCAGCCTTGAGCAACGCCTCGAGTGCCAGCAGGGAGGATAGCAGTGCAGCCACCCACAGCACACCCGGCGCGATGTCCCTCAGTTGCGACGGCAAGGGGCTGAGGCTCAGGGGAAACAAGGTCGTCACGACCAGGAAGAACACGAGCGGATTGCCAAGTTGACTCGGGCGTCGGAACGCGAGACGCAGGTCACGCTCGATGAGAAGCGCGGCGCCGCGGAGAATCCCGGTGCGGGCACTCACGCGAGTTCCAGGCGGAGGACCGCGCCGCCGCGAATGGCCATGTCGCCATGGGTCGCAACCATCGCGAGTCCACCCGCTTCGAGGTGACGGGCGATGAGCTCCAGCACGAGAGCGGCGCCCGCGATGTCGAGATTCGTCAGCGGCTCATCGAGGATCCACAGCGACGCCTGCGAGAGGATGAGGCGGGCCAGTGCGATCCGCCGGCGCTGCCCGGCAGAAAGCGCCCGCGCAGGCACCTCCGCGCAGTAAGCAACGTCGAGCGCGGACAGCGCGGCATCGATGTCCGCCTCGGCGACCGCATGGCGCAGCCGGACCGCGAAGGCGAGATTCTCCCGCGCCGTCAGGTCGCCCTTGAGCCCTGCGTCGTGAGCCACGTAGCCGAGATCCTCGAAGAATTGCGAGCCGATGGATTGCGTCGGCAACCCGCGCCACCGCACTTCACCCTGCTCCGGCTGCGCGAGACCCGCGACGACGCGCAGCAGGGTCGTCTTCCCGGTCCCGTTGGGACCGGATACGTGCAAAAGCTCCCCCGCCGCGAGATCGAAGCCCACGCCTTTGAGCACGTGGCGCTCGCCGCGCCAGAGATGCAGATTGTCGGCTGTCAGCATCGGCAGTGGTGCCCTGGGCTGGATTTGAACCAGCATGGATCTTGCGATCCAACGGATTTTAAGTCCGTTGCGTCTACCAGTTTCGCCACCAGGGCGCGGCGCGGACTTGCAGTTAAATTGGAGGCTAGGGTCGGAATCGAACCGGCATAGACGGCTTTGCAGGCCGCTGCATAACCATTCTGCCACCTAGCCTGCGCGGCGCTCCGCGCCGAAACGGTAGACCCCGGGGGATTGGAGCGGGAAACGAGGCTCGAACTCGCGACCTCAACCTTGGCAAGGTTGCGCTCTACCAACTGAGCTATTCCCGCCCGGGGCTCTTGACGAGGGCCGGTATTGTACGGAGGCCCCGGGGTGAGTCAAGAAATGCAGGCTGATCCGCAACTTACAAGAGCGCAGCGCCGAGGCTGAAGTCAAGCCCGCGCCGTGAGATCCGGCCAGGCAGCGCGCAGGTAACGGACCATCGACCAGAGCGTGAGCACCGCTGCGATGACAATGAGTGCCAGGCCGATCCAGTAGATCGGCAGGATGACGAGCTTGTAGTCCTTCTGGCCGCCGGCGAACAGCATCATGCTCAAGCCGACGATCTGCAGGATGGTCTTGAGCTTTCCCATGGTCGAGACGGCGACCTTGCCGCGCGCGCCGATCTCCGCCATCCACTCCCGCAGCGCCGAGATGGCGATTTCGCGGCCGATGATCACGCATGCCGTGAGCACGAGGTACCAGTGCGCGTTCTTGCTGATGAGCAGCACGAGCGCGACGGCGACGATGAGCTTGTCCGCCACGGGGTCGAGAAATGCGCCGAGTCGCGATGTCTGATTGAGCTTGCGCGCGAAGTACCCGTCGAATGCGTCCGTGATGCCTGCGATGGCGAACAGCAGCCCCGCCGCCTGATCGGACCACGGCCATGGCAGGTAGAAGAGCACGATCAGCAGCGGCACGAGCACGATCCGCAGCCAGGTCAAGGTGTTCGGCAGGTTGAAGTGTCCGCTCAGGGCTACTCTCCGGGATGCAGATGCTCGTAAATGTTGGCGGCGAGCTGCGGCCCGATGCCCGGCACCGCCTCGAACTGGGCAATGCCGGCCCGCAGCACACCATGCAGACCGCCGAAGTGCTTGAGCAGTTCGCGCCGCTTCACGGGACCGAGTCCAGGTACGGCGTCCAGCACGGATTCCTGATGGCGTCTCGCGCGCCGCTTTCGGTGGCCCGTGATCGCGAAACGATGGGCTTCATCGCGCACACGCTGAATGAGGTGCAAGGCGGGCGAATCCGGCGCGAGTATAGTTGGCGCGTTGGAGCCCAACAAGAAAAGCCGTTCCTGTCCCGCGCGCCGATCGGCACCCTTTGCCACGCCGACCACGAGCCGCGGCGCGGCTTCGGCCCCAAGCTCGAGCGCCGTCAATGCCCTCTCGACGGCTTCGATCTGACCGCGGCCGCCATCGATCAGCAGGACGTCCGGTGGCGGAATCTCGCCCGCTTTGACACGCGCGTAGCGTCGCGCGATCGCCTGCTCGAGCGCACCGCAGTCGTCGCCCGGTGCAATGCCCGTAATGTTGAAGCGGCGGTACTCGCTCTTGACCGGACCATCGCGGCCGCACACAACGCACGAGGCCACCGTGCCCTCCCCGCCCGTGTGGCTGATGTCGAAGCACTCGAGGCGCTGCGGATCCTCGGGCAGCTGCAACGCTGCCGCGAGAGCCGCGAACTGCTCGTCGAGACCGGCGATGCTGCTCAGGCGCATGCGCAGCGCCTGCGAGGCGTTCTCGTCGGTCATGCGGCGCCAGCGCGCCCCGAGACCCCGGGCGCCGCCGGTGATCTCGACTCGGCGGTGGTGACGCTCGCTCAGGGTTTGCGAGAGCGGCGCAAGGTTCTTAGCGCCACGGCTGGCGATGATTCTCGGTGGTGGGTCGTGCGCGAGATAGTACTGCTCGATGAACGAGCACAGCACATCGGTCGGCTCGCCGATGGGTGCCTTCGGAAAGAAATGAATCGTGCCGAGGTTGCGTCCCGCGCGGATGAAGAGAATGGCAATGCAGTGCTGGCCGCGTTCGCTTGCGATGCCGACCGCATCGACGTCTTCGCCGCGCGACGATGAGACGATCTGCTCCGCCTGCACTTCCTTCAGGTGGGCGAGCTGATCGCGCAGGTCCGCCGCTTTCTCGTAATGCAAGGCCGCCGAGGCTTCGTCCATTCGCCGGGCGAGATCTTCGTTGACTTCGGCATTGCGACCTTCCAGCACCTTGACCGCGGTGCGCACTTCGGCCGCGTAGTCCTCCTCGGAGATCAGGCCCACGCAGGGTCCCGAGCAACGGCCGATCTGATACTGCAGGCACGGTCGCGAGCGGTTCGCAAAGTAGGAGTCTTCACACGGCCGCAGGCGAAACAGCTTCTGCAGCTGGCTCAGGGTCTGGCGCGCAGCGAACGCGTTCGGATACGGACCGAAGAGCCGCCCTGCAATCCCGGTCGGGCCGCGATAATACGCAATGCGCGGGAACGCGTGGCGCGTGTCGAGGTGCAGGTACGGGAAACTCTTGTCGTCCCGCATCAGCACGTTGTAGCGCGGCTTGTGCTCCTTGATGAGGTTGTACTCGAGGAGCAGTGCCTCGATCTCGGAATTGGTGACCGTGACCTCGATGTCGGCCACCTGACTGACGAGAACCTGGTTCTTCGGTGCGACGTTGCTCGCCTGGAAGTAGCTGCCTACGCGGTCGCGAAGGCTGCGCGCCTTGCCGACGTAGATCACCTCGCGGGCAGCATTGAGCATGCGGTATACGCCGGGGCGCGCCGGCAGCGACTTGACGTACGCCTTCGCATCGAAGGGCGCAGCGCCGGGATCGGGCATCGATTCTCTCCGCGAGACGTCAGCCCTTCTTGGAATGGAACTGCGCCTCTTCCGTGGAGCCCGTGAGCGCGGTGATCGATGAGGTCCCGGAGCTGACGGTCTGGGTGACGTCGTCGAAATAGCCGGCGCCGACCTCGCGCTGATGCTTGGTTGCCGTATAGCCCCTCGACTCGGCCGCGAACTCGGCCTGCTGGAGCGCGACGTAGGCGCTCATCTGCGTGTCGCGGTAACCACGCGCGAGGTCGAACATGCTGAAGTTGAGCGCGTGAAAGCCAGCGAGCGTCACGAACTGGAACTTGTACCCCATGGCGCCGAGCTCGCGCTGGAACTTGGCGATGGTCACGTCATCGAGCTTCTTCTTCCAGTTGAAGGACGGCGAGCAGTTGTACGCCAGGAGCTTGCCAGGGTGGTGCTTGTGCACCCCTTCAGCAAACTTCCTGGCGAAGTCGAGGTCCGGCACCCCCGTTTCACACCATACGAGATCTGCGTAGGGGGCATATGCGACGCCGCGCGCGACGGCGGACTCGATGCCCTGCTTGACGTAAAAGAACCCCTCGGCGGTGCGCTCGCGCTTCTGGATGAACGGGCCATCCCGCTCGTCGACATCCGCGGTCAGCAGATTCGCCGACTCCGCGTCGGTGCGAGCGACCAGCACGGTTGGCACGCCGCAGATGTCCGCAGCGAGCCGCGCCGCGATCAGCTTGTTGATCGCTTCCTGGGTGGGCACGAGCACCTTGCCGCCCATGTGACCGCATTTCTTGGCGGACGAGAGCTGATCTTCAAAGTGCACGCCGGCCGCGCCCGCCTCGATCATGGCCTTCATCAGCTCGAAGGCGTTCAGCACGCCGCCGAAGCCCGCCTCGGCGTCCGCGACGATCGGCTTGAACCAGTCGGTCGTATGCTTGCCTTCCGCATGCTCGATCTGATCGGCGCGCTGCAGGGTATTGTTGATGCGCCTGACGACGGCGGGCACGGAGTCGGCGGGATACAGCGACTGATCGGGATACATCTGCGCGGCCAGATTGGCATCGCCCGCGACTTGCCAGCCCGACAGGTAAATCGCGTCGAGGCCAGCCCGCACCTGTTGCATGGCCTGATTTCCCGTGAGCGCGCCGAGTGCGTTCACAAAAGGCTTCTCATGCAGGTAGCGCCAGAGCTTCTCCGCGCCAAGACGGGCGAGCGAGTATTCAATGGCGACGCTCCCGCGCAGACGAACAACATCGGCCCCCTTGTACGGGCGCACCACTTCCTTCCAGCGTGGATTCACGTGCCAGTCCTGCTCGAGCGTGCGGGCGGCGTCGGTCATCGTCTTCTCTCCTTGGGCCGGGATGCAATGATAAGTCTGATGCCTCAATCGATCTCGCGGTAAGCGACGAGCGTCAGGAATGCGCAAAACTTCTCGTCGGCGGTGAGTTCATCCACGAGCCGTGCTGCCTCCTGATAGTGCCCTGCGACAAAAGCGGCCTGCCCTGCCCGCGCAGACAGACGGCTCAGCTCCTCCCTCATCAGCTTTCGCACGAGCTCGAGCGTGATGCGGCGGCCGTCCGCGAGAACGCCAGCATCGTGATGCACCCACTGCCACAGCTGCGCGCGTGCGATTTCCGCCGTGGCCGCGTCTTCCATCAGATTGTTGATCGGCACGCAGCCATTGCCGCCCAGCCATGCGGCC